>Ga0307507_10000052_pt1 | contig 168303 bp, 135 predicted proteins | sample 7_EM_MG_FD_207223 | JGI IMG/M metagenome (GOLD analysis project Ga0307507, IMG submission 207223) | Populus trichocarpa ectomycorrhiza microbial communities from riparian zone in the Pacific Northwest, United States - 7_EM | ecosystem: Host-associated > Plants > Roots > Unclassified | place... | reverse complement strand
AGCCTCTACGAGGCAGCTTATCATCGTGTTAAAGGGTAAACCTGTGCCGATTCATAAATACATATAGCCAATTAATCAATAAATTTCTATCTAAATATTAAATGCCGAGGCCCGGCCGGAGAAATCTCTTTAAAAATTTGATTAGGAAGAAAGGTAGCCCCTACGGGGCAAAAAAACCATTGAATTTTGATTCTACAAATTGGTAGCCTCTACGAGGCAGCTTATCATCGTGTTAAAGGGTAAACCTGTGCCGATTCATAAATACATATAGCCAATTAATCAATAAATTTCTATCTAAATATTAAATGCCGATGCCCGGCCGGAGAAATCTCTTTAAAAATTTGATTAGGAAGAAAGGTAGCCCCTACGGGGCAAAAAAACCATTGAATTTTGATTCTACAAATTGGTAGCCTCTACGAGGCAGCTTATCATCGTGTTAAAGGGTAAACCTGTGCCGATTCATAAATACATATAGCCAATTAATCAATAAATTTCTATCTAAACATTAAATGCCGATGCCCGGCCGGAGAAATCTCTTTAAAAATTTGATTAGGAAGAAAGGTAGCCCCTACGGGGCAAAAAAACCATTGAATTTTGATTCTACAAATTGGTAGCCTCTACGAGGCAGCTTATCATCGTGTTAAAGGTATGTAAATACATAGCGGGATTATATAAAAATTGTAAGCTTTTTTTAAGACGAGAAAGTATTATGCCTCGTAGAGGCTACCCGTTTGTAGCAATATGTATCTAAAATTCTTTTATGCCCCGTAGGGCCTACCTATCTACGTATAAAAGGCTGTTGCATGAGGCAGAAGATTTACTTCGCATGCCCGGCACAGAGGTCGTTATAATTCGGTGTCGGGCATTTGGCGTTCATCGCTCCATATGATATTATATAATCATATAGCCATACTAAACAACTGTGTGGCGGGTTTATCGGCCCATAACCGGGCGTCAAGGCACATGCAAATGTTACGCAGGTAGCGTTTGCCAATTTCGGTGACGGTAAGCCCCATAGAGGTTAATTCAACAAGGCCATCATCAGCCAGGGCATCTAATCTGTCCAGGCCATCAGTTATGGCAGCGCAAGGCTCGCCATGATGGTTCCATACCGTTTGCCCGGTGCACATAATGTTCAGGATATGCTTCCTGACAATCAAATCCCCGGCAGTTAAAATATGTCCTTTAAATACAGGCAATTGGCCGTCGGCTATCAGTTGAAAGTACTCCTCAACCGTTTTTACGTTTTGCGCAAAGCCGTACCACGAGTCGCTGATGGCAGATACGCCCAAGCCAACCAGTAACTGGGTATGCTGATGGGTGTAGCCCATAAAATTACGGTGCAGCTTGCCATTTTGTTCTGCATGTAAAAGCGTGTCGCCGGGCAGTGCAAAATGATCCATGCCAATTTCATGGTAACCATAGTGCATTAATAAAGCTCTCCCGGTTTCGTGCAGCTTGGTTTTGGCAGCAGCATTGGGCAGGTCCTGCTCGGTAAAACCCCTTTGGCCGGGTTTTATCCAGGGCACATGGGCATAGCTATAAAATGCAATCCTATCCGGCCTGAATAAGGCTACTTTGTTCATGGTATCGGCAAGGCCGGCCAAAGTTTGCAAAGGCAGTCCGTATATTAAATCGTAATTAATAGATGTATAACCTATCCTCCGGGCCTGTTGAGTTACGGCCATCACCTGATCGGCAGTTTGATGGCGGTTGATGATAAACTGCACCTTAGGATCAAAATCCTGTATACCTAATGACAGCCTTCTGAAGCCAAGGTCATACAACACCTGCAGATGATCTGCCGTTGTATTTGCCGGGTGTGCTTCAAAACTAAATTCGGCATCGGGGTGTATGGTTGCCTTTTTAACAATCCCATTTATAAGCGTTTGCAGGTTTTTGGGGCTAAAAAAGGTAGGGGTGCCCCCGCCCATATGAATTTCCTTTATCACCGGTTTGTCGTTAAAAATCGCCAGGTACATGTTCCACTCTTTTAAAACAGCGGCTATATAAGGTTCTTCAACCCGGTGGTTTTTGGTAATACGGGTATTGCAGCCGCAGTAAGTACACAAACTTTCGCAATAAGGCAAATGAATGTATAAGCTTACGCCTGATTGCGCATTGCTTTCGGTAAATGAAAACTTTACCGATTGCTGCCACAATTCGGGGCTAAAGGTATTGGCATCCCAGTAAGGCATTGTTGGATAACTGGTATAGCGCGGAGCAGCTACATTATATTTATCGGTAAGCAGGAGCGATTTATTTTCCATTATTAACGTCTGTCGTTATGTTGTTTGGTGCCGTTTTCTGACATTCTTTTGCACAGGCGCAGGCTTTACCTACACATTTGTTTTGCTGCCATAAATCAAGACTTTTTATGGTTGAGTTGGCTATTTCCTGCAGTGCTTCGCGGGTAAGGTACGCCTGATGCGGTGTTACCAGTACATTGGCGTGCTCCATCAACTTATTTAGCAAAGGATCTTTTGTGGCATCTTTTTGATGATCTTCAAAAAACAAACCTTTTTCAAATTCATACACATCAATACCCAGGTATCCTATTTTGCCGCTTTCTATCGCCAAAAGCACATCGGCGGTATTAACAAGCAAGCCACGGGAGGTATTTATCAGCATTACTCCGTTTTTCATTTTAGCAATACTTTCGGCATCTATAAAATGCCTGGTATCGGCTGTTAACGGAACGTGCAGAGTTATAATGTCAGCATTTTCCAGTAAATATTCAAGCGATACAGGTTTGGCGTAAGGTTCATCAGCCGGAAAAAAAAGATCGTAACCAATAACATTACAGCCCAGCCCATGAAAAATGGCGGCTACAGCCTGGCCGGTGCTGCCCAAACCTATTATACCTACAGTTTTGCCCGCAAAATTAAAGCCGATGAGGCCATCGTTTCTGAAATCAAATGCATGAGTATGATGATCGGCCTTAACAACCTGCCTGTTAAGGGCAAAAGCCATGGCTACGGCATGCTCGGCAATGGCTTGTGGCGAGTAAGAAGGTACGTTTGCAATTTTTATGTGATGCGCTGCGGCGGCATCTTTATCGATATGATCGGTACCGGACGATCGGGTAACGATATATTTTACCCCAAGTGCGGCCAGTTTGCCTATTACAACGGCCGAAACATCATCGTTGGTAAACACGATAACAGCGTCTTTACCTTCGGCATAAATGGCAGTATCCGGCCCTAAGGGGTTTGAAATAAGGGTAATATCATGCTTTTTTTGATTGGCCTTTGCAAGGTATTCTTTTTCAAAGGACTTTATACTATAGGCTACCGCTTTCATCGTATCTTGTTTATAAAAACAAAACTACCATTGTATAGGCGGCAATAGAATGAGCGCTATCAGCCCAAAAAATGATCGTTATCAGTTTTTCATTTTAGATAACTTTTCGGGCTTAAGAATAGTAATCAGGCTGCCCTTTTTTTCTATCAATCCCTCGTCTTTAAAATCAGATAGTGTGCGGCTTACGGTTTCGGTAGCCATACCTGCCATTGCGGCCAGATCCTCGCGTGTAATTTTAATTCCCTCACTACCTGTATACTGCCGGTGCAAACGGGATAATGCTTCTGCCATTCTTTTGCGTACCGAATTATAAGCCAATTGCATAAGCTGATCTTCCTTATCACGAATATCGTTTGCCAATAATTTGATGAATTCGCGGGCTACATCGGGATAGTGGTTCAGCAGGTGATCTATCTGATCTTTGGGAATAAGGCAAAGTGTGCTATCTTCAAGCGCTGTGGCCGTATCTGAATAAGGCTCGTTAGATAAAATGGCGTTAATACCCAGGTAGTCTTCGCTGATGTAAATGCCGGTCATCAGTTCACGTCCATCCTCGGCAAGCCTTATGGTTTTTATGCGGCCGGTTATAACCAGGTAAAGGCCGTTGCCTTTATCACTTTCATAGTAAATTACCTGGTTTTTTTTAACATGGCGACCTTTACGCTCGGCAATTATCTTTCTTAGCTCGGCCAGGCCGTCATTTTTTGCTATCAGGCTGTTCAACCTGTCAAGCGATTTACTGTAAAAATTCTGGAGCAAATCCTTTTTCTTCAGCCTGCTTTCAATGGCATTTAAAAGCTCCATATCATCAAAAGGCTTGGTAAGGTAATCGTCGGCACCCAATTCCATGCCCTTGCGCAAATCTACCCGCTCGGCTTTGGCCGTTAAAAATATAAAAGGGATAGCAGCCGTTTCAACATTCTTGTTCAGCATGTATAAAACACCATAGCCGTCCAGCTCGGGCATCATAATATCGCATAAAATAATATCCGGCAACTCTTTTACCGCAAGCTCCACCCCTTTTTTGCCATTATTGGCGTCAAATACCTGGTAGTTGGCCAGTTCAAGAATTTCAACCACATTTTCGCGGATGTCGTTATTATCCTCAATGATCAATACTTTTTTACTCATGATATTGGAAAAGTTATGGTGAACAAAGTACCCTGGTTTATATCGCTTTTAAACTCAACACGGCCATCCATCAAGCTGGCGTAGCGCGCCACAATATTCAGGCCCAGCCCTGTACCGGGAATATTACCTGTATTATGCGCCCGAAAAAACGCCTCAAACAAATGTTTCTGATCGGTATCGGGTATGCCAATACCATTATCTTTAATTGTTATTACACAGTTGCTATCGGCAATTTCGGTATTAAACTCGATAAATGTATTCTCTCCCGAATATTTTATAGCATTCGACATCAGGTTAATAACACAATTCCTGAGCAGGTTTGGGTCAAGATTTACTATACTGCGGGTGCCGGTGTGCTGATAAATGATGCTTTGGTTTTGTTTAGCAACCATTTGCAGCTCTTCGGTTATTTCTTCCGAAAATTTCACCAGGTCAAACGGCGCATAAGTTGGTTCAACCTTACCAGCCTCCAGTTTCTCGAGCGATAGAAAATCGTTAAGGATGGTTGTTAAATTACCAACCGCGTTTTTAATTTTTGCCACATGCTTACGGATATTGGCATTATCATAAGGTTGTGCGTATTTTTCTATTAATGATGCTGATAACTGAACCGCGCTTAAGGGCGTCCGGAATTCGTGCGAGGCCATGGATACAAAACGGCTTTTTAAATGCCCCAGCTCCTTTTCTTTTTCAAGCGAAACACTCACCTCTTCTTTTGCCTGCTGCAATGCCTGTACCGTATTTTTAAGTGTTTGGGTGCGCTGCTCAACCAAATCTTCCAGGTGGGCGGCATAATCTTTTAGTTGCTCTTCAGCTTCTTTTTCCCTTGAAAGGTCATGTATAAAACCGGCATATATTTTTCTGCCGGCAAATTCAACTTCGCTTACCGCAAGCCTGAAAGGGAATGTTGTGCCGTCTGTTCGTAAACCGGTAACCTCCCGGCCTATGCCGATGATATGAGGGTCGTGCGTTTGCTGATAGCGGTGTATGTACTCGTCATGCTGGGCCTTGTAAGGCTGCGGCATTAGTACCGATATATTTTTACCGATAACATCTTCGGGCTTACACAAAAACTGCTTGCACCCCGAAGGGTTAATCGTTTCCACGATACCCCGCCCGTTGATAGTAATTATGCCATCAATGGCGTTTTCAATAATAGCTTTTAATAAGGCTGCACTTTCCATAAACAGGTGTTATCAATAAACTGACGAACGTCACAAATATTGGCATAAACAGTCAATTAAAATATAACAGTTTTCATGTTTAAATGTGACCATGATCATTTTTTTATCACAACCAGCTATTTGCTGTTAACCCGCCTGGCTAACCCCACTGTTCACAAACTGATAACAACCACTTAGTTTAATGAGCACAGTCATGTTTTAAACAGCGATTAACATCAACCTTTACATGGTATTTAATTTTAATATATATAACCTCCAATAAACCCCAATTATGAATAATGCCGAGATCCAGTTTCTTGAAGGCCCGCATTCAAGGCTAAGCGAACTCAAATTTACATTTAAAACTATGGCCGACCTGATACACGGCTTTAGGGCCCTGCATTTCATAGGCCCATGTATAACCATTTTCGGCTCGGCCAGGTATAAGGAAGATCACCCCTATTACCAGCTTACCAGGAAAGCAGCGGCCGAATTTGCCAAACTTGGGTTTACTATACTCACAGGCGGCGGACCAGGCTTAATGGAAGCGGCCAACCGCGGCGCCAAAGATGTTGGCGGACGATCAGTTGGCTGTAATATTCAGCTGCCGGTTGAACAAAAACCCAACCCCTACCTGGATAAGTGGGTATACATGAAACATTTTTTTTTGCGTAAGGTACTGCTGGTAAAATACTCTTTTGCATTTATAGTGATGCCTGGCGGTTACGGCACTTTAGATGAATACTTTGAAGCGCTCACGCTGATCCAGACACATAAAATAAACAATTTCCCGGTGATCATTTTCGGAACCGAATACCACAAAGAGCTGCTTGAGCATATAAAGGTTATGAAAAAGAACGCCACAATAGGCGAACTTGACGCCAACCTTTACCTGGTTACCGATGATATTGAAGAAGCTGTTAACCTTATTAAAGAAAAAAGCATAAAACAATATGGTCTTAAAGTTAAAGCAAAACCTAAACCAATTAAATGGCTGTTTGAACGCGCTTAACTGACATAAGGTGACGACGATCATTTTTTTGAGGTGGAAGGTCCGCTAATTTTACCAGCCAGGGAATAACACCATCTTAATAATTACCAAAATTAATATGCAATCTACTACATCAATATCCTCACGTTCGTTACAGTACTACGTAATAGCCCGGCGCTGGCTATCCGACCTTGAATTTTTCAAGATAGAAGCATCATACCTGCAAAAATTACTGGATATGCACATCGCCCATTTACAGGATATCAACCACATCCACAAACTAATTGCCACCGGCAAGGCTTTAAAGCACCTGCAGGATATGGAAGTTGAAGAGCTGCTTACAAGGCAGGTAAGGCTGTTGGAACTGATGTCTGAAGACATTATTCCAGAAGATACCGACGCACTTGCATCTACCCAGGTAAAGCTGGCCTACTTTATGATCAACCTAACCCGCGAATTCAGACAGGTTAAGCAGGACTTGTTTAATTTGGTGCTGGATACCTCACAGGTGAATAACAATATTACAACCTAATTGCCCCTTATTATTTAACAATTAAAAGCGCCTGTTTATACAGGCGCTTTTTTATTTTCCATGGGTGTTATCGTGCTTAAAATCAGAGCCAATGCCAATCAAAATAACCTATTTAACCTGCGAAATAAAAGATGGCGAACTGATAACCCTCACCGACATCTACAATTTAGATAACAGCCTGGAGATGGCTTTGTACGGCACCGGCACCCTTTTCTGAGTAATCAGCTCACCGGGCACCTTTCCGAACCCGCATTATTAATGACAACCGATAAAATAACACCTGTTATTATAAGGCTTATTTTTTAGCATAAGCAAACGTCTTATCCTATATTTTGTATAAACCATCGCCGGTTACCACCCTTTCATCACCACAATAGCCCTGTTTATCGATAACATCTACCGTCCAAAAAATATTGGCGATACTTTCGGATAAGTAAACGATAACAAAATATTAAATTAATTAAATCATGAAAAAGTTAATACTTTTATCCGGATCAGGCTTGCTACTGACGGTCTGTATTCTGGTAGCTTGTAAAAAAAGCAGCTCAACTGATGGAACTACTACAACTACCACCACCACAACCACCACAGCTTCAGTTTCGGCTTTAACCTGTGGTTCGGCAGTAGTGTCATCAACTGCAACCGTTAGTACGGTATTTAGCGGCAGTGCAACCGTACCGTATACAGGTGGTAACGGCGCTGCCTATACCGCCGGTACGGCAATATCGTCAACCGGGGTTACCGGCCTTACAGCAACTTTAGCTGCGGGTACATTAGCCAGTGGGGCGGGCAACATTACGTATTCCATTGCCGGTACCCCCACATCAACAGGTACTGCTTCTTTTTCAATAACCTTCGGCGGGCAAACGTGCAGTTTCACAGTTACGGCAGATGCCGCAAGTACAACCACAACGGGTTGCTCTACATCAAACACCATTGCATCAAAAGTAGTGTGTTTAGCCAACGCCTTTTTAGCAACGCTTACCACGTCGCAACAATCAACTGTTGTACTTACGCTTAACCTGAGCAATGCCAAAAGATGGTCAAATTTACCATGTGGAGTTTCGTGCAGAAACGGATTAGCATTTAGCAGCCTAACCAGCACACAGTTAGCCGCCGCAAAAGCTGTTGCCCAGGCCGCTTTTGGAACAACAACAGGAGACGGTTATGACGAGTTTTCACAAATTATGGCTGCCGATGATTACCTGGGTCAAACTGCTTCGGGCTATTCTTCCGGTAACTATATCATCGCATTTTTGGGCACCCCAAGTACAACAGGAAAATGGATGCTGCAGATTGGCGGACACCATTACGCGCAAAATATTACTTATGATGCGGGTGTTGTTACCAGTATTACACCTTTGCACCAGGGAGTAGAGCCTAAAGGTTCATTTACTTTAAGCGGAACTACTTATAGCGGCCCGCTGGAATCTGAACATACCGCAATGCAGGACATGCTTGGTTCTTTCACAAGTACCGAATTGGCTTCGGCAAAAATATCCAGTACTTTTTCAGACTGCCTGATGGTACCTGGCTCTACTACTAACACCTTCCCAACCACTAAACAGGGAATTAAAGTTAGCACACTTAGCACTGCTGCGCAGGCAAAAGTACTGGCAGCCATGATGCCATGGATAAACGACGTGGATGCTACTGCTGCCGCCGCATTTACAACCATTTATCAAAATGAGCTTGCGAGTACTTATGTTACTTATGCCAGCAATACATCTGCCGTTGCCGGTACCGCCAGTTCATTTTTAACAACAAATACCGACTATGTGAGAATAGACGGGCCAAGCGTTTGGATAGAATTTATTTGCCAAACAGGTGTTGTACTTTCGGGAGTACACTACCACACCGTTATGAGAGACCACACCCGTGATTACATAGGTTTATAACAAGAATCATTATAGAAATTATGCACAACATCTTTTCGATAAATAGTCGCCATAAAAACAGTTGGCGGCTGTTTATTTTTGCAAGCATTTTTGCTGTTACAGCATTAAAGCCAACAATTTCCGCCGCCCATCAAACGCCAAATACACTTGTTTTTTTAGATGCGAGCCCGAACAGAGTGGCCCTGGAACTCCAAATGCCGCTATCAGAACTGGAACTTGCTTTTGGCAACAATATATCTAAAAGTCCAGAAACGCTTATTGAAAAATTCGGGACTCAGTTAACAGAATACCTTAAAGCGCATATACATGCCTACTCGAAGAAAACTGCCCCATGGAATGTTGAAATAGAAGCTTTGAGGATGGACAAAGGCACATATATCGAGAATGGCATCAATTATTGGGAGGTAGTTGCCAATGTTGTTATCATACCGCGACAGGGCGAAAGCACGCGAAAGTTTACGCTTGATTATGATGTGATTATGCACCAGGTTATTAACCATGCAGCCCTTGTTTCCATCCGTAGCGATTGGGAGGCAGGAAATTTAAATACCTCTTCGGCCGATGCCATGGTTATTAGCTGGAATACCAAAGATAATGTGATATATCCGTTGGAGATAAATTTGCAGCAGGGAAGCTGGGTTAAAGGTTTTCAAAGCATGTTTGCCTTAGGTATGCAGCACATTAAAGAAGGTACGGATCATTTACTATTTTTGATTGTGCTGCTATTGCCTGCCGCATTATTGACAAAAAACAAGCAATGGGGAAAGTTTGGCGGCACAAAATACAGCATCATCAGGTTATTGAAAATTGTTACGTCGTTTACTATTGGGCACTCCGTTACCCTGCTCATCGGCGCCCTGGGCTGGTTAAAATTGCCTGCGCAACCTGTAGAAATATTGATTGCATTTTCCATTTTAGTTTCAGCGATCCATGCCATAAAGCCCATTTTTCCGGGGAAAGAAATGTATGTAGCGGCGGGTTTTGGCTTAATACATGGCTTAGCATTTGCATCCATATTAGCTAACCTTAAATTGGGCGCAGGTACTATGGCGTTAAGTATTTTAGGCTTTAATTTGGGGATAGAGGTGATGCAGCTTTTTATTGTGTTAATTACCATTCCGTGGTTAATTTTACTAAGCCAAACATCAGGCTATAAATACGTGCGGGTTGGCGGCGCTATCACCTCTGGTATAATTGCCATTGCATGGATGCTGGAACGTGCCACTCAAACGCCTAATTTTGTTTCGGTTTTTGTAAATAAGGCGGCAGAGCAAGCCTTGTGGGCCATCCTGCTGTTAGCAATTTTGGCACTTACCAGCTTCATGTTAAACCGCCGGGTTGACCGTTCATAATGAAGCAGGTGTTGCAGATTTTTTCGGGGGGGGGGGTATCTGTCTTTTGTTTCAATATAAGATAGATGGTTTCGCCTTCAACGGCAATTGGCACACAGCTGATGTGTTACCATTTTAGCTTAATTTGCAAACTTCGGGATTGATCGTTAAAACAATAATTCCCGAAGTACCTGTAAGCGTAATGTAGCTGCATAAAACCTCTTTGCCTGTTTTCCGCAACAAATGATTGTTATAACTTTTATGGTTGCGTACCGCTAAAGCCCCTTTTATTTAAGATGGTACCGCCGAGAGTTGAATACAGGCTAACCCATATAGGCCGTAAACTTATACCAATATGCCTTGACCTGCATGCCTGTGGAGCCCGGCACAGATTTAAGCTTGCCGGTGAAGTTTCAACATTATCAAGCTTAACGTTTAAACAATTTGGTTTGACCTTTTTAACAAGTTATTCAATTGGCTATCCTTTGATCTTTGTTAAAAAAGATCAAAGGATGAAAACCATATTTATCAGAAGTTTTTAACGGACTTATTTCTTTACTACGTTTACTAATTCAATTTTGCCATTCACTCTAACCTTAACCTTATGGCCCAAACGTGATCCAATCCTGTATCTGGTCACTTTACCGTTATTCCATTCCATATCGACGGTATAGTTACCCCTGGCCTTAAATCCATGAATCTCGCCGTGCGTTTTCCAGGCTTCGGGCAGGGCAGGCAATAAATCAATAAAACCAGCGTGGCTTTGTATCAGCATCTCGGCAATGGCCGCTGTTCCGCCTAAATTGCCATCTATCTGAAAAGGAGGTCCGGCGCCTAATAAATTCGGATAAACTCCGCCTCCGGCACCATAGTTCATGCCAGTTTTAAGCGTCATTCTCATAAGCGTAGTGAACAACTTAAATGCCCGGTCCCCATCGTGTAATCTCGACCAAAAAAGCATCTTATAGGCCAAAGACCACCCGGTGCCATCATCCCCACGCCCCTCTAATGTTTTTTTGCAGGCTTCTGCCCAGGACGGATTTGCCTCGGTTGTAATCAGTGGCGCTGGGAATAAACCGTATAAATGGGAAATATGACGGTGCGTTGGCTCCGTTTCTTTATAATCTTCCATCCATTCCATTACCCTTCCGTCTTTTGCAATTTGAACCGGAGGCGGTATTTGTTTCAGCTTGCCCGAAAGTTTGGTTTTAAACGCCCGATCGATCTTCAACCTGGATGCTGCATAAATAGTATTGGTAAACAATTCTCTTACAATCTGATTATCGATGGTTGGCCCCATACAAATACTGGCCATTTTACCGTTCGGAAGGTAAAAGGAATTTTCGGGCGAGGATGACGGTGAGGTAACCAGCCAGCCCGTTTTCGGATCCCGTACAAGAACGCTGCTGTAGAACTCGGCTGCTCCTTTTAATATGGGGTAAATGCTTTTCAGGTATTTATCATCGCCCGTGAATTGATAGTGCTGCCATAAGTTATTGCAAACCCAACCCGGACCAACTTTGGTAAAACCCCAGTTAGCACTTTCCCCTGGCTCGGTAAAGCCCCAAACATTGGCGCAAACATGTGCAATCCAGCCATCGGCATTGTAATAGGCCTTTGCCGATCTTTCACCGTTTTTCACTAAACTGCGGACATATTCTGTTAACGGTAGGTCCAGTTCCGGTAAATTGGCTACTTCTACGGGCCAATGACACATCTGGATATTGAGGTCCAGATGATAATCGCTATTCCAGGGCGTTTGTACCTGATTGGCCCATAATCCCTGCAGGTTTGGGGGGAGCAAACCAACACGGATGCTGCTGATCAGTAAATATCTGCCAAATTGAAAAAACAAAGCGGCCAGTTCCGTGTCGGCTTTGGGATTCTTCTGAAAATCAAGCAGCCGCTGGTTGGTAGGTATATCAGTTTTTGCATCAGCACCCAAGGTTATACTTACGCGGCCGAACAATTTCCTATAATTAGTAATGTGTTGCTGCAATTGCTGATCATAACTTTTTGATTTAGCTGTGGCCAGTATATGCTCAAGTTCCCTTTTATAATCGGGGGCATGCCAATTTGTTTTCGCGCCAACATACAGGAATACTTCAGTTGCATTCTCAATTGCCAATACGTTCTTGTCGGTAATAAGGCGGCCATCTTTTAATTTAACGCTCACCAGGCCGGCATATGCCATGCCATCGCCTCCTTTTCCGTCTTTTAAGCGGCCTGCAATTTCAAGCTGATTACCGGATGCTTTTGTAGTATAACGCTCGGGCCGGTCAATAGAAATACGAAAATTTAATTGCCCCGGTTTATCGGCCACAATGTGTATAACATCAACATCGTCGCCAAAACTGGTGAAATACTCCCTTTTATAAGTAACCCCGTTTACCTGGTAAGTGGATGTGGCAACCGCATTTTCAAGAGACAGGCTACGCGTATAGTTTTGAACCTTCAAGCCCGAGCTATCCTGGCCAAAGTAATTGAACTGCAGGTGCAGATTGGCCAGTAACTGATAACTTCCGAATGGGGCGTTTGCTCCTTCGCCATTTCCTGAGCCTGCTCCCCTGCAAATAAAATCTTTATTAATAATAACCTGCGCCTCGTCATTTTTCCCTGCCAAAATTAGTCGCCTTACTTCCGGCAGTCTTTTATAAGCTCCATAATTATTGGCATCCTGGGGCGATCCGGACCAGAGTGTAATGTCATTTAACACTATGCTTTCGTTAAATACCCCTCCATCGGGCATCATACCTAAACGGCCATTGCCCAGGGGCAAGGTTTCTTCCCATTGGCTTGCCGGTTTATTGTACCATAATTTTAGATTACTGTCCTGCGCCCGGCAAACGGAGGATATGATTATACACAGGGCAAAAAGAAACCTGAAAATATTTTTATTTATTAAATTCATCATATGGGTTGTGATCCTGGTCAATTTTCAGCGTTAATTTTTAACAAAACATGTTTACCAACGGTTATTGCATTGTGCAACTGTTCATCTTTTGTGATGTTTATCTGGCAGCTATCTGATTAACATAATCAACTGCGGCTTTTACATCCTTCACATTATTATCCATATTGTGCTCGCACTCCACTTCTATATATCCTTTAAAATGCTGACGTTTTAGTTCCTTTACTATGCCTGCAAAATCAATAATTCCGTTGCCCGGAATTACATCATGGTGCGCCCGGTCAACATCTTTCAGGTGCAAACCTATAATATGGCCTTCTAAAATCTTGAGACATTGAACCGCATCAAGTCCGCTGTTTGTCCAATGTCCTATATCTGCGCAGGCGCCGATATTTGGATGTCCTTTTACAATGGCCAGCACAGAATCCGGGTGCCAGTACGGGCTTGGCTTTACGTGATCGTGTACCGCTATTTTTATATGATAAACTCCTGCCAGGCTATCAATCATATCCCATTGTTTTTTACCGGGCTCACACACCAGGTATTGCAGGTTGAGTTCATGGGCGAGCTCGAAATATTTTTTCCATCCTTCCAGGTTATCAGCCCCGCCGGCGTACATGGATGCCATCATTAGGTGTTTTTCACGAAGCATCGTCTTCATGATAGCGATGCTCTTTTTATCAAGGCCATCCATGGTAATGTCCCCAAAACCTTCACCTAATTTGTGGAAAGAAAAGCCTTCAACATACTTTACACCACAACTATCTGCCATATCAAGCGATTTTTTAAACGAATGATGATTAAATGAATACAATGCTACGCCCATTTTAAAACCAGCTGATGAAAAAGGACCGGGAGTATTAGTTTTAACCGGTTGATATTTGAAAGCCATTACGGCTGCTGCAAACAGAACTAAAAATGGGATGAATTTGATGTTTCTTTTCACGAATTTGATTTAATAATTTATAGTTAATACAGCATTTAATAATTCCGTCAGGAGGTACACCGCTTATTTATCAGGTAAAGTAAAAGCGACATAGGCATCACTTGATTTGCCACCCCATTTTGATCCGCCGCAGGCAATTACAATATATTGTTTACCATCAACCTCATAAACGGCCGGTGTAGCAACTCCGGGAGCAGGAAGTTCTGTTTCCCATACTGTTTTGCCGGTTTTCTTGTTTATCGCCCTAAACTTGCCATCTGCCGATGCTCCGATAAAGATCAGTCCGCCTGCAGTTACTACCGGCCCGCCATAATTTTCGCACCCGGTGGTTGGGATTCCTTTCTTTTTCAGTTCTTCAAACTCTCCGAATGGTACCTGCCACTGATATTTTCCGGTGTTAAGATCAATTGCGCTGATGGTACCCCAGGGTGGGCTCAGGGCAGGATAGCCCTCTTTGGTAAGGAATTTGTTGTAGCCGGTAAAGCTATATGAAGGCCGCGATTTATTGCTGTTTTTAATCGCCGTTCCTGTATACGGTTTTTCCTGTTCAGATTTCAAATTCAAAACAAATGAGCCAATGGCAGTTTTTTCAGCTTTACTTAGCTGGGCAAATCCGGGCATCATCCTTCGTCCGGTAGATAACAGTTCGCTGAACTGGGCAAATTTATATTTCTTCTCTACGCCGATCAACGATGGGTAATCTCCGGAACCTAAACGTTCCGGTCCATGACAGCCCATACAATTTTTATGATAGAGCACCACACCCGCCTGGAGATTGGACATCGATTTTTTATTATCAGATTTTTCTTTCACCAAATTCAACACCCAGGCCATTTCGTTTGCATTTACATAAAGTATGTTTGTCTCCGGGTCAACTGCCGGGCCGCCCCACTCACCTCCGCCATCATATCCTGGTAAAATAATAGTCCCTTTTTCTGTTGGCGGTGTAAAAATCCCCTGAGAACGGTAAGTTTTAAAACGTCTTTTTATATCCTGGTATGAGGAATCGCCAACAACTGTATTCAAATCCTTTTCGGTCATAATCTGCCGTACAAAAGGTTTCGGTAAAACAGGAAAAGGTTGTGTAGCATTCAATTTCTCTCCTAATGCAGCGTTAGTTGTAGGCACGGGTCTTTCTTTTATAGGAAAAAGAGGTTTTCCTGTAACGCGGTCAAAAACAAAAACGAAGCCGGATTTTGTCGTTTGTACAACGGCATCAATCTTCTTCCCGTTCCTCGGAAGGGTAACAAGAACCGGGGCGCTGGAAATATCCATATCCCATACATCATGATGCACCGTTTGAAAATGCCATTTCAGTTTTCCGGTAGCGGCATCCAGCGCCAGCAGGCAATTTCCAAACAAACCTTTTCCCCAACGATCGCCGCCATAAAAGTCATTGGTAGGGCTGCCCACCCCGGCAAATATGAGTCCCCTTTTACTGTCAAGGCTAAATCCAGACCAGGCGTTGGTTGATCCCATTCGCTTGTAGGCTGTTTTATCGTCCCAGGTTGAGTATCCGGCTTCCCCCGGGTAGGGAATGGTGTGAAATATCCATTTTTGTTTCCCTGTTCTCACATCAAAACCACGGATATGCCCTGGTGTTGTTTCACTAACCAAACCACTGGTGATGAACAGGTTTTTGTAGATGATAACCGGAGACGTAGGCGAAATGGATACACCTTTCTCATCCCTGCCGAGCCCCTTTCTCAAGTCGACCCCACCGTTTACGCCAAAACCGGGAATTAACTTGCCTGTTTCGGCATTAACGGCGAATGCTATTGGCCCAACGGTGTAAATTATCCGCCTGTCGTCCCCATCTGCCCAGTAGGCTACTCCCCTATTCATATTAACGCTGTTTCTGGCCCAGGTTTTGTTGCCACTGGTATCAGCAGGATCAAAATGCCATTTTTCTTTGCCAGTGGCAGCATCCACGGCGAAAAGTTTAAGGCGGGGAGAAACCCCAAACAGGGTATTATTCACGATGATAGGGTTGCATTCCATGGGGCCATATTTAGATTGGTCCTGATTTTCGGAATGGTACATCCAGGCTACCTTTAGCTGGTTAATGTTGGTGGTATCCACCTGCTTAAGATCCGAATATTTGATGTTATCGCCGCTACCTCCAAAGATTTTCCAATCTGTATATTTCTTCTGAGCGAGATAGGCTGCTGATGTTAAAATTACTGCGGAAAAAATCACCGTAAGCAATAGTTTGGTCCTTTTGATTATCATCTTACTTTAAATAACATTTGGCTTCTCGCTATATACATTTTAAGGGCATATGGTTTTGCCATTGTCAATTCGATTCTGAATTTTTGAAGCTCTTGTTTGAATAATTGGCATCCAAAAGTAATAAGTAATACATGGGTTAAAAAATACATGATTTGCTATTTTTGATACAATATTTACATTTCAGGAAGAATAACCATATTTACATTTGCAAAAGTTGGTTAGAATAGCCTGATGAAAAAAATTTTAAGAGATCTCAAAAACCTGGAAAATTCCAGTTTTATAGTTAAAGAAGAAATTGCTTCGCAGTTTGCCGCCCCATTTCATTTTCATCACGGGTATGAATTTACCTACATAGTTAAAGGACATGGCAAATTTTATGGCGGTGATAGCATATTGAATTTTACCGAAGGTGATTTATACTTGTTTGGAATTGGCTTTCCGCATTATTTCATCAACGACAAAACATTTGTAAAATCAGGGGAAATAGCACATTCAATCATCATTCAATTTGGCGAGAATTTTTTGGGCGGAGAGTTTTATCTAAAACCAGAATTCTCTGACGTTAAAGCACTATTAAAAACGGCATATTTAGGTATAAAGGTGCTAAAACCCAGCCTTCAATTAAAGAAACTTATTCATGATGCGCCAAAAAACACCGGACTAAAAGGGCTTATCATTTTATTACGTATAATGGAGATAGTTTCATCATTAAAAAAAGACGAATTAACTATAATTAGTACCGAGGTATTTGAGAATTCACTTGTTACTAATAAAAAAGAGAATAAGCTGGATGAGGTTTACCAATATGTGCTAAAGAACTTTAAAGAACAAATTACTACTCAAAAAGCCGCTTCATTGGCTTTTATGAACGAATCTGCTTTTTGCCGGTATTTTAAACGCCGTACTAATAAAACTTTATCGCAATTTGTAAATCATACCCGCGTAACCCACGCTATGCACTTGCTGGCAGAAGAAGACATCAGTATTTCTAAAGTTTGTTTCGAATGCGGGTTCGCTAATCTATCCTATTTTAACAGGCAATTCAAAGCTTTTACAGGCAAAACCCCATATGCCTACCGGAAAGAGTTTTCATGAAACTATTTGTACCGTTTAGCGCAACGCAGTTTCCCACAGTTATCGGCGATTGCATTTCCAGTTAGCTATTTTGAGCGGTGATATCTGGCACCTTATCTGAAAGCTACGCATCAAGTTCAGGTGATAAACACGCCGGTGTCTGTTTATTTTTTGTTGATAGCCCGCATCTGTTTTATGAATATTCAATTAAAAAAAGCGCCACCCACTCAAAGCGGCGCTTGCTTATCAACTAAAACTCATTGTTAACTGAAATGAAAAACCAAGAACGGAGTGTATTATTTTAATTCCCATCGGCCCCCAATACATTCTAAATGATCTTAGGGAGCGATCAGATCACAGGCAGATTAAGGCCTTATAGTTAATTAAACAAAATTGCCAGTTTCTTATCTAACTCTTCGCCACGCAGGTTTTTACCGACAATAACGCCATTAGGGTCTATCAAAAAGTTTTGCGGGATGGCTTTTACATCATACAACCTGGCCGCCTCATTGTCCCAGCCCTTCAGATCAGATACCTGTGTCCATACCAAACCATCTTTATCAATAGCCTTAAGCCATGCCGCCTTGCTTGATTCCCCGTCAAGCGAAACACCCAATACTGTAAAATTCCGGTCTTTATATTTATTATAGGCTTTTACCACATTGGGGTTCTCGCCCCTGCATGGCCCGCACCAGCTTGCCCAAAAATCAACCAATATATATTTACCCCTAAAATTACGCAGGGATATGGCTGTGCCTGTTGTATCTGCTTGCGTGAAATCGGGCGCTATAGCTCCTACTGCTGTTTTTTTCATCTTAACAATGTCCGCCGCATAGTCAATCCCTATTTTGGTTAACCGCACATTTTCGGAAAGTAAATTAAATATAGGCTCAAGCTCAGCCACTTCCGGAACAGAGCCCCCGTAATTCTTCAGCGTGAAAAGACTGACCACCGAATTGGGATTAGCTTTAATAAAAGCCAGCCAAACAGCTTTTTGTTCGGCCTCTACCGAGTCGCTTCTTTTATTAATAGTTTCGCTAAACGCTTTTGATTTCTTTTTTTCTTCCGTTGCAGCCAGATACTCTTCATTTAATGCGTTCGCTTTAGCTGTAACAGGGGCCAGGGCCATTTTCAACCGATCATTATCCGCGTTAATTTGCCCCCCGTTAATTTTAGCATTGATCAAAGAGTCGGGACTAATTACGGTGATTGTTGCGGGTTCAAGATAAAGTTCAATGTAGCTTATGCCCTTTGTACGAATCCCTGTTCCTTTATTGTTGATAATTAAATATGCGTTTAAAGGCATATCTATCGTCCCCTCAAAAGTAAATTCCCCGTTATTTATAGCCGCCGAATCCGTTTGCCTGCCTGTGCCCTTACTGTACCTTAAGTAAGCTTTTGCCGGTGTCTGTAATTGCCCAACTTTCCCGTTTATGATATAACGGCCGCTTTGCGCCATTAACAAACAGGGCGTTATGAGCAACAGAACCACCCATAAAAGTTTAATATTGTTTTTCATTTCGCGTTTTTATTAAAAATAACGCATGGGGCGTTAATCCTTCTTAACACCCCACGCTGTATGTTAACTGTATTACTGTATTTTAGGCTTCAACGCATTGTTTAAGCGTTCATACATATCGGTCAGGTGCTGGCGGGTGATTGTATCCGGGCAATGCACAGCATCATTTTTAAATTCCGAAGCCAATAATTTGGCGTGCGCTTTAATAATGGATAGCCCGTCATTATCCGTTCCCATTGATTTTGGCGATAGTAATGCAATGATGCTTTCCACATATGTTTTTTGCAGATCGCGCCTGTATATGCTGACAGCTTTATGTGCGGGTAATTCCGAAAAAATGCCTTGTTTAAGCTCCTGCAGCATCTGGTTTGCTGTGTAAGCTTTTGCCGGGTAATTGCGCTCTTCATCTATCAGCCTAAAAATTAACCGTGGATTAAGCAAAGCCAGCAGTATTTGCTTTTGAGTGCCTGCCACCATACTAAAATCTGTTAATGTGAGATCATATAATTTGGCATCCATTAGCCAAAACGGCGTAGTAAACAATTGCTGCTGTAAAAAGGCCATAGCCCTTTGTTGTTTTCCTTTATCAGTTATTTCAAATACCGGCCCGGCTTGCTCTGCTGTTTTTGGGGTGGTGTATATCCCGCCTATGTTTTTGAGCACATGCCCCATATAGCGCTGATATTGCTGCACCACTTCCTTATACATATCACCCGCCCGGTCATAATTTTTATCGGGCTGTTTTAACCATTCCATCAGGTGAGGCACTATTCTTTTCAGGTTTTTTATACCATAGGCGCTTGCCAGCATAGCATCGTCGCCGAGGTCCTCATTCTGATCGCGCGGATCAATGTTGACAAAGCTTTCATTACTCAAGGGATCAAGCTGGCTGCCGTAAAAATATTGCTTGCCGGATGCCAGTTTATCAACCATCCATTTATTTAAAACAGGTTTTTCATCGGCCGCTGTTTTTGCATCGGGTATTAGTTTGTAGCCCCACTCAATGGCCCATTTATCATAATCGCCAATGCGCGGAAAAATGCCTTTCTCGCCGATGTTGTCTTCGGGCTGTGCCACATAGTTGAAACGGGCATAATCCATAATAGATGGGGTGTGGCCATGCTCCTCCACCCAGGCTTTATTGCGCAGGTTTTCAACCGGCACAGTTGATGATGAGCCGAAGTTGTGCATCAGCCCCAGGGTATGCCCAACTTCATGCGATGATACAAACCTGATGAGCTGGCCCATCAGTTCGTCGTCAAGTTCGGGCTTATGTGTACGTGCGTCAATGGCGCCTGCCTGCACTACATACCAGTTTTGCAGTAAAGTCATTACACTGTGGTACCAGCTGATATGTGTTTCCAGTATTTCGCCGCTGCGGGGATCCTTAATGCTTGGCCCCATAGCATTGGCAATTGCCGATGGCTTATAAACCAGTACCGAATGACGTGCATCATCTATACTCCAGGTGGAATCGTTAAGCGGGGCTTCTTTGGCCATAATGGCATTTTTAAACCCTGCTTTTTCAAAGGCTGCCTGCCAGTCGTTTATCCCGGCCATCAGGTAAGGTACCCATTTTTTGGGTGTAGCCGGGTCAATATAAATGAGGATAGGCTTTTTAGGTTCAACCAGTTCGCCGCGTTTATATTTTTCCATATCGGCATCGTTTTTAGGCTCCATCCGCCAGCGCCAGATATAGGCGGTATTAGCTACGCCGCGCGGGTTGGCATCAAAATCAACATAAGTATTAGCAAAAAAACCTACGCGCAGATCGGCCAGTCTTGGTTTCATGGGCAGTTTTGGCAATAAAATCATCGAGTTGTTCAGCTCAAATGAAACCGGAGGCTTTGCGTTATAGGTTTTAACGGTTTTGATCTCGATATTAGTTGGAAAGGCTTTTACATTATCAATATACGACCTCTCTGTAATCAGATTAGCATTCTCAAGGGGGTTGTGCCAAAAATTCATGGGCGGCTCGCTTAAAGCGCTGAAACCAAAAATTTTGTTGTCGCCGTTTATAAAATCAGTAAAATCAATTACGGTACTTTTAGCATCCTTGTTTATGGCCTTTATAGGGAAACTGCCCTGGATGGTTTGATAACTACTGTTGATTAGAGAACGGGATAATCCCTGCCCGGTAGTATCATTTGAAAACTCCCTGAACGAAACAGACCTCATCACAAGCTTATCGCCCGGTATTTTTTCAAACTGTACTACACAATTGCCTATTTCATCGCCGCCATAGCCAATCATGCCCTGTATCTTGAAACCCGCTGCAGATTTATTAATACGGTTTACAACTAAAATATCCCTTTTTAAAAGCGAATCGGGTATTTCAAATAAATACCGATCGTTTACCAGATGTACTTTAAAAAAGCTTTGCATCGTTTTAGCGCTTTGCGGCACTACCTCGGCATAGGGTTTTATGGTTACCACCGGCTTTGCAGCTGCTGTGCTTTTTACTTTGGCAGTATCACTTTCCGGAGCTTTTGATTTGTTTTTTTTTGTTTCCTGGCCATTTGCGATGCCGCCAAGCAACAGGATAAATACAGCCGAAAGCATCAGCGCCTTCGGGCTTTTTTTTGTTTTAATATTCATTAAGTTGGTATTTGGGTACTATTTTATTGGCATTTAAAATGTAGCAGGGCAAAAACGGCAACAATACCTCGTAACCGGGCTTTTAAGGCATAATGCACCTATTGTGCTTTACGTTAAAAAAGCTAACTGCAACAACGCAGGCCGAAAAAAACCTGGTTTTACTGATGTTTAATTAAATTGAAAAACCAAAAAGATACATACCGGCAGCATTTATTCTGCCGGTATGATAAGCCATTAAAATAGGGGTTTAGTTGTAGCCCGGGTTTTGTTTGATATTAGGATCGGCCATAATATCTGTTGGCGGGATGGGCATCAATTGTTTATAACTGCTCCATGCAGCGCCTTTAGCAGCGGTCATAACGGCATCAAGGTTACCGGTACGTTTCAGATCGAACCAGCGGTGGCCCCATTCGGTAAACAGCTCAACCCGGCGTTCACGATAAATAGCATTCAGCATATCTGTTTGTGTAGCGGCGGTAGTAGCCAACAGGCCGGCGCGCGAACGGATCGCATTCAGATCGGCGGCTGCGCCCGAAAGATTATTTTGTTGCGCGCGCGCCTCGGCCCGGATCAGGTATTGCTCAGCCAAACGCATCACAACAGGATATTCGGTAACAGGGACTGCTGTGCCTGCCAAGGCTTTATATTTACTTGCATAATAAAAAGTAGTAATTGGCGTGGTTGTAGTAGTAAACGTACCCACCCAACTGGTAAACCGCTTGTCGCCGGCTTCAAACGCGTCTGTTAGTGGTTTGTTTAAAGGTAATTGCAATGCCGTTTTATAAACAGCGGTAACAGTCAGATAGTTGGCATCCATTGTGTTAAGGTACAGGGTTGATACAGGTTGTAACGCCCATATCGTTTCTTTGCTGCCTTTCAAAAACACCTGGCTAAGATTATTTGCCAATGCATAATTTGAACTTGCAATAACCGAAGATGCCTGTGCTTCGGCATTTTTCCAGTCCTTCATATACAAATAAACGCGGGCCAGCATGGCGCTTGCAGTTTGCTTGTTTGGCCTTACCCGGTCTGTTACCGTACCGCCCGCAGCATCAACATAAGTATTATCGGCCAAAGAATTTTGCGCATCGGTAAGATCCTGGATAATTTGGGCATAAATGGCCTCCGAAGTACTGTTGCCGATGGTGTTATTAACCGTATAATCATCTGTAGTGGTTAAGGGTGGGGTGCCATAAAGGTTTACCGCATAAAAATAAATAAACCCGCGGATAAACTTTACTTCGCCCAACAATTGCTTTTTTACAGCAGGTGTTATTTGCGATGATCCCGTTATACCTTTAATAGCCGTATTGCAATAAAAAAGTTCTTTATAAAACTCAGTCCAAAACGGCGGCAGTGCAACCGGTGTATAGTTATTGAGGTAAAAAGAATTAAAATTTTGGCTTGTGCCGAAATTAGTCAATTCATCGGCGGCCAGGCCCATACAAAGGCTAACGCTGTTTTGTCCATGGTAAAAAGCTCCTGATGACATTTTTGTAAATATACCGGCAACTACAGATTGAGCCGAGCTGTTAGAAATAAAAGCATTGCTGCTGTTTGCAGCCACGATTGACGGCCCTACATCTATCGATTTTTTACATCCGTTGCTTAATAACATGGTGATTAAAACAGCGATACAAAGATGTTTGGAAAAAATATGTTGAATTTTCATGGTTTCTTTTTTTAAAGTGTTGCTTGTAAACCAAAAGTTATTGTTCTTAAAGGAGGCATTCTTAGATAGCTCTGGGTTTCCGGGTCTACAAAACCATACCTGCTGATGGTAGCAATATTTTCGCCCAAAACATAAACTTTCAGGTTTTTAACATGTAGTTTGTCTAAAATTTGCTTCGGGAGCTGATAGCCTAAAGATGCGTTTTGGAGCCTGATGTAAGAAGCGTCTGCATAATAAGCGTCGGTGCTGAACATTTGGCTCTTATTAGAATAAATTGTTCCGAATGTGCTGCCGAACTTCGCGTAAGTGGCAACATCTCCCGGCTTTTTCCAATGATCCAAAATTGCTGTGGGGAAGTTTACTCCCGAGTAACCAGGTACCGGACTTCCCCCGCTTGCTAATACCTGGCCAAAGGTGCTTATGCCGACCTGTTTAATACCCCGGAATAAAACATTCAAAGAAAAACCCTTGTAACTGAAAGTATTGCTCATTGATCCAAAGTAATCAGGGCTCGTGTTGATCACCTTAACCCGGTCGCTGCCATCATATGCCGGCACAGCTACAATCTTGTCGTTACGGTCCAAATACTGATAAAGGCCGGTTTGAGGATCTACGCCGACGTACCGGGCGACCAAAGCTGAACCCAAGCCGACAGCACTATTCAGCAGTTGAGTAAGGGCAGGCGTTGCATTCGGGTAGCTTAACAGTTTATTGCGTTGCCTGCTAAATGTAAACGAGCTTGACCAGGTAAAATCCCGCCCTTGAAGGTTGGTGGTATTCAAGGTGATATCAATGCCTTTGTTTTGCACTTTAGCAGCAATATTTTGCTGGATACTGGTAAACCCTGTGGTTGACGATAGCGGCTTAGGGGCAAGCGTGTTATCTGTACGGTTAATAAAGTAGTTGCCTTCGATGCCGATACGGCCTTTGAAGAACTGCAATTCGAGCCCGAAATTTAATTTTTTGGTGGTTTCCCAGCTTAGGTAGGGATTAGGCAGATTGCCGGGTACAAGCGACGGAATACCCTGATATGGATTGACGCCGACAAATGGGGTAAAGTTTTCCAGGTATGAATAAACAGGAATCTGGTCATTCCCCGTTTCACCATAGCTGGCCCTTAGCTTTCCAAAGCTAAGAAAAGGCAATGTTTTTTTAACAAGCTCTTCCGAGGAGAACAACCAGGCAGCGCCTGCGGCATAAAATAAGTGAAACTGCCTGTCTTGCCCAAATTTGCTTGAACCGTCATAACGGCCGGTAACATTAAGCAAATATTTGTTGTCCCAATTGTAATTTGCACGGCCAAAAATTGCGCTGTATTTATAGGAATAAGCATTGTAACCCAAAGACGTTATACCTGTTCCTGCTCCGATATTATGGATGAGCAGGTCGCTATTATAACCGGTGGCCTGAAGCAGCATGGCATCATATATCTGTTTTTGTAAGCTTGCCCCGCCGGTAATATCCAGTGTGCCTTTGCTTATCCGGGTATTATAGTTTAGCTGGGGTTCCACGCTCCAGAAACTTTTGTTATCATAAGTAAAATTGCTCTGTCCTTTAATTCCATAAGCAAGGTATAAAGGGGGATAAACTGAAGTGGGGGTGCCCAAAAATTCATTCAGGCTTTGTTTGTTAAAGCCCGCCGTAGCTTGTAATTTAAGCCCTTTGATAATGAGGTAACTCAGTGTCATACTACTGGTGAGATTTGAAACAGCAGTATTTGCCATGTAGTTCTTAAGGTATAGCGGGTTAATAAACGTGTTGTTCTCGTGGTTTACTGTACCATCTGCCGTAAAAAGCGCGGGGGCATCAGGCGCCTGGTTGGCGTAACTGGAAAGATCAGTATTCGGGATGGTGTTATTATCGTAAGTATATCCGCCGGTTAAGGATATATTAAACCTGTTATTATTGCTTGCAGCATTAAAGTTAAAATGCACAGAGGCCGTCTGGTCGCCGCCGCCAATTAATTGCTGAACGTTGGTAACATTCCTGTAATTACTGCTTACCAGGTAGTTGGTGTTATTATTACCGCCCGATACACTTACCTGGGCATTAGTTACACTGCCTTTGCCGCTTAAAAACACTTTGGGCCAGTTGGTGTAACGGGTAGTATCCCAGGTACCGTTATTATCATAATCGGTAATCCCCGGAGTTGTTTTGTTATCATTTTTCATACCTTCCCGGCGCATTTGCAGGTATTGCTGCGTATTCAAAAATTGCGGAGTGCTTACCGTTGTACTTGTTCCGCGATAAACGTTCGCGTCAATTTTCATACCGCCGGTTTTGCCCTTTTTGGTAGTTATCAAAATAACACCATTTGCACCTCTTGAGCCGTAAATGGCTGTGGCATCGGCATCTTTTAAAACGTTGATGCTTTCGATATCCAGGGGGTTAATAAAATTTAAAGCATCATAGGCCTGATTGTTTGGACTTAGGTAACTGAATCTTTGAGAGGTGTAGCCACCACCATTATAAGGAATACCATCGATAACATAAAGGGGATCAGAAGTGGTATTAAGGCCGTTTTGCCCCCTGATCACTACCTTATAGGCACTTCCTGACTGCCCGGTGCTCTGGGTAATTATCATACCCGGAACTGTTCCCTGTAATACAGTTAATACGTTGCCTACAGGGTAATTTTGGATCTCTTTGGCGGTAACAGTTGTTTGGTCGCCTGTATTTAATCTGCGACTGGTTTGCCCGTAGCCTATTACCTGCACCTCATCAAGCTTGCTAATATCCTCTTTCAGCTTAATTACAACCGGCGATTTAAGCTGACCGGCCGGAACTTCCTGGGTTAAATAACCGATGAAGGAAAATTGCAGCACTACATCGGCAGAAGGCAATACAGCAATGAACTTACCATCCTGGTTAGTTGTCCAGGCATAATTGGTGCCTTTTGATCTTATCGTTACGCCGGGCAACGGCTGGCCTGTTGCATCCTGAACTGTGCCGGAAACCGTGATCTGGGCAAAAAAAGCACGAGCCTTATCAACGAACGATTCTTTTTTTTCCCGTATCACAATCGTTTTTTCATCGATGATATAATCCAGCGATTGGCCTTCAAGGCATCGGGCTATCACCTGATCCAATGGCGTGTTCGTAAAATTGGCATTGATGGTAGCGGATGTATTTATCTGATCGGCATGGTAAAACACATCGTAACCGGTTTGTTTCCTGATCTCTTTAAAGATTTCCTTTAGCGTTACATTTTGCTTCCTGAGCGTAACCTTTTGCGCAAACGTAGCCGCGCTTACCTGCATGATGATTGCAAACAATAAAACGGTGGTTAGTTTCATAATGCGCAGGATTTGATGAACACAGCCGTTAGGCCAATACAAATTGTTAGTATAAATTTTATACATTTGTTTGTCTGTTAAATTTTCTGAAATGGTTGTACACACGATTATTTTTTGGTTAACCAACAGCATAAAGGGCTTCGACTGCAATTCGGGGTCCTTTTCTTTTTGGCTACCTGGGGGGGGGGTATCTGGCTATGGGTCTTGTTCCTGAGTTTTCATTGTTGTGAGGATTAGTTTAAATTATTTATTTGATTTATTGTTATTTAGGGGATAACCGTAATTTTTTTTCCTTCAATCTTAAAATGTACCGTATTGGTTAAGGCCAGCTTTTTAAGCACCTGCGACACAGTTTTAAACCGCGATACCGTTCCGCCAAATACCTGCGTTTTCAGGTTGTTGTCGGCATAAACAATATCCACATCGTACCAGCGGGATATTTTGCGCATCACGCCCTCCAGGTTTTCATCATCAAAATCGAAATACCCGTTTTTCCAGGCCATAACCTCATCCACATCCACCACTTTTGTTCTGATTGTATTTTTCCCGGCCGGAATAACCGCTTGCTGACCGGGTTTTAACAACGCTTCGGTATTCTGCTGGTTTAATCGGACGCGTACAGCACCTTCAAGCAGGGTGGTGCGCATGGCCGGTTCGTCATCATAGGCACTGATATTGAAATGTGTGCCGATATCCTCAATAGTATGCCCGTTAACGTTCACACTAAAGGGTTGTGCCGCGTTATGCATCACTTCAAAGTAAGCTTCCCCGGTAACCGTAACTTTTCTTTCCTTGCCCATAAATGCGGTAGGGAAAGTGATCGATGATGCGGCGTTCAGCCAAATTCTGGTACCATCGGCCAACACCAGGGGATAAGGAGATTGTTCACCTCTTACGGTAGATAGGGTATTATAAGCAACAGGGGCAGCGGTGATTGCATTGCCGGCAGCGTTATACGTAATGGCGTTGCCACCATTCACCTGTATCGAAGTATTCCCTTGCTGGGCCAGTTTGCCCATTAAACCTTTGGTCAGGATGATCTTTTGGCCGTTGGCTAAAGTTAAGGTGGCCCGGTTGCTACCCGGCGCAATATCTTGTGGCTGGTTGTGTACCAACGTTTGCGCAGGTTGCTGCCGGGGCAACAGGAAATACCCCCCGATAGATAGAATTAATAATATAGAAGCCGCAGCAGCCACCCAGCGATAATTTTTCTTTTTACCCGTCTGTTCCAGGTTACCGATATGTTCCATTAACCGGCTTTCAATACGATCTTTGATCCCGGCCTTTTCGTTGGATTTCAGACTGTTCAGCACCTCGGGTTCTAACTCAAACAGGTTATAATAGGTTCGTAGAAACTCCACCTCTTCCGTAGTGGCATTCCCACCATCGTATTTCTTTAAGATATCTAAGAATTGTTCCTTTTGCATCGTAAATAAACTTGCCGTTTATATACATGTGCCCAAAAGGTCAAAATCCGCCCATGCGATTTGAAAATATTTTTTATTTGTTCATCAGAATCGCAATAAGTGCCAGCAAGCCCAAAGCAGTTTTTACTTTAACCAGGGCTTTTCCCAATTGGTTTCGTACTGTTTTTGGAGATAGATCTAAAGCTTTGGCAATCTCGTCGGGCGATAAGCCATCATTGTAGCGCATACGGAATATCGTTTGCTGTGCGGCAGGCAGCGTACCTATCAAAGCTTCGTACGCGTTCATAAATTCGTTTTTCAATAAACGGGCATCCGTTTGATTTTCTGCTTTGGCCAGGTTAGCCAATAAATCGTCGATAGGGATAAAGCGGGATTGTTTACCCATCAGTTTATAAACGCTGTTCCTTGCAGCCACATATAAGTAGGCAGGCAGATTATCAATATTGGTTTCTTCTCTTTTTAACCAAAGCTGCATAAACACATCCTGGGTTAAATCCTCTGCTTGTTGCTGGTCTTTTAGGCGTTTATAAATGTTATTATAGGTTTGTTCCCAATATTTCTGATAGAGTGCACGGTAGGCAAAAGTATTGCTATCCCGCAACTGCTGGAGCAATAGTTTATCTTCCGTTCCGCTATCTGGTATCGCACGCATGAGATCAGGAAATTGCAATATCAAACTTAACAAATTATTTACGATAAATTATTATTGCTTATGAATTTGATGTGAAGCGAAGACATAATTTTAAATGATCAAATAAAATTTGATATAGATAGTATAAAAATGGTTCGCTTTGTATGGGTAACACAGATGCTGTTGCTTATCAGTTTCTAAAGATATATTTTGTTGACACACAGGAGCTTATTGAACACGACTTAGAGGCATAGCCTCGGCCAATTTTGTAGCCATGGGCTTTAACCCGTGAAAAAAAACGAAGAAAACGATGGAAAGCCGTAGGTTCGATCCATATTATCAATGCGTATATATCGTTTGAATAAATTGAAAATGTCTGGATTTACACCAAAATATGGGCCAAAGGATGGCACTCCTCTTCTCCTTTGGCAAATCATCCACGGGTTGAAACCCGTGGCTACAATATCTGCCGGGCCGATGGCCCTTAAGAAGAGAGTTATGTAAAAGCTAATTAAAATCGAACACCCCATACAAAGCATCATAGAGCCATAAAAATATGGGGTTGCACACACTGGAAAAACCAATCCCCCCCTCGCCAATTCACTTTATTTCACTAAAAGCCTCCGGATAAGCACTAAAGGTGGCCGTTATAAAATTGGCCAACTGGGGTCAATTATCTATGGTTTATCCATGACGCATTAAAATTTTGCGTATTGGGACATATTTTGAGTTTTCCGTAAATTAAAAAAGCCTGTAATCAAATGATTTACAGGCTTTAATATAATTAAAAAGCACCTGCCACTCCCGCAACAGGCACTTTTAGTTATTCATTAACTTATTACTAACTTATTGAAAAAGAACAGGGAGTTTTTGGGAATTATGGGGCATTTAGTATCCGGTAACTATTGATTATTTTCGGGTAACAATACCAACCGGATGTAATTTTTACCACTTAAGTATTCTTTTGCTCTCGCCTGTATGGTTTGCGTAGTAACCTTATCTAACGTTTTGGTATAGTTAAATATCTGATGTAAATCCCCGTGTTCTTGTTGCTTACGGGTAAGGTAGCCCAACCAAAAACTATTTGATTTGAGGTCAAGTTCAAGCGAACGCAGGTCTTCGGCCTTAAATTTGTCTAAATTCACCTGTAATGGGCCCGACTCCTTAAGCTTCCTGATTTCATCCATGGTAGATGCGATCAGCTTATCTACATTTTCTGGTGCGCAACCGAAGTGTACAGAAATTGTGTACCATTCAGGAGTTTTGTGGCCTGAAAAATTAGCGGTCGGTGCATATACCCCACCTTCATCCTCGCGTAAACGCTCTAATAATCTAATCTTTAGGGTCTCCTTTAATGCATCCATGTTAATGTCGTTTTCCTGGTTATAATTATATTTACCATGAAAATAAAGCCACACATCCGCTTTAGGCTCCTTACCTTTATATACAGTTTTTTCTATCCGTCCTTCGGGAGCATGAATATTCAGGTCAACAGCTTTTTCATTTTTATGCAGTGCAGGTAACGATCCCAGGTATTTTTCCAGCAAAGGCTTAATGCTATTAACATCAAAGCTGCCCACAAATGTGAAAGTAAAGCCCGATGCATCGGCAAAACGTTCTTTATAAATCTCAAACGCCCTGTCAAGGTTAATCCGGTCAAGCTTTTCCAGGGTAAGGGGGGTGCGCCTGATGTTATAATTACCCAATACAGATATTAAAGTATCCTGGAATGAAGGCCCTTTATCATTTGCTTTGTTAATGAGGTTTGCCCGGCTCCTGCTCATGTTGCCGGCAAATATTTCGGCATCTTTGCGGGGTTCTGTAAAATAGGCATAGGTGAGCTGCAACGCGGTTTCCAGGTCTTCAGGCTGTGCACTCCCGCTTATGCCTTGGGTACGCTCATTAATGAATGGACCCGCATTTGCCTGTTTACCGGTTAAATATTTATTGAGCTGTATCACGTTCATACTGCCAACACCGCCCGAATTAACAACGCTTGACGCTACTGATGCCGATTGATAATCAGCATCGGAATATAATGAAGTACCGCCTTCAGAAAAACCGTTAAAAATGATCTGATTGTTTTTGAAATTGGTAGGTTTAAGCACCACCTTTACGCCATTACTTAAGGTAAGTGTAGTTGTGTTTAACTGCTCATCTTTTTCCTCGGCAGTTATTTTACCCGGTATAGGTGCCACTGTAAATAATGATTTGTTACCCAATCCGTCATCATATGGCTTCAAATTTTCTTTTTCAACCTCGGTGAGCCAACTATTAGCTTTAGTTTCACCCGGTAAGTTGTTTTTATCTTTATCGGGGGCGGTAATCAAAATATCACGGTCGGTTGTTTTGATATACTTTTCATTCAGATCATTCACATCAGCCAGGCTTATACCCGGCAAATCTTTTCTTACCAGTTCCAATTCCATATCAACACCCGGAGAAAAAACGCCTTTAAGGAAATATTGCACATATTCGTTTGCAAACGATGCCGATTGCGTTGTATTTTTCTCTTTGCTTCCTGCTTCCATGTGCGCCAGGTAATTTATTTTGGCACGTTCCAATTCAGCCGTGGTAAATCCATAACGTTTTGCTCTCTCCACTTCGCGCCATACTGCCTTAACACCCCTCTCCAATTCGTTTGGTTTGGCAGTAACAACAGCATTAAAATAATCAAGATTAGCTATCATACTTCCAATGCTGGCGCCTCCCTGTAAAAAATCCGGATCGGCTTTTACGCCCAACTCCCTGTAGCGGCTGCCCAGCATACTATTGTATAAAGCCCGGATAATCATATTTCGATAATCGGCTGCCGTATGCTCTTGCAAACTTTGGCTTTTAATTAAAACCTGAAATTCTGTTGCTGTTTGTTCCTTATCTGTTACGGCTATAAAATGATTTTTACCTGTTAAAGGTATAGTATACCGGGTGCGCGGCTTTTCGTTCGCCGGGTTTTTAAGATCAGAAAACTTTGCTTTAATAGTTTGCTCCATCTGGTTTACATCAACATCGCCTACCACAATAAGTGCCTGCAGGTTGGGGCGATACCAGTCATGATAAAAACGTTTAATAGTTTCTGGCTTAAAGTTATTTAACACCTCATCGGTACCAATGGGCAGGCGGCTGGTATAACGCGATTGGTTAAGTATTACCGGATAATATTGTACCCTCATCCTTTCGTCTGCACCCTTACCCAATCGCTTTTCCTCAAGCACTACACCGCGTTCCTTGTTAATTTCAACGGGGTCAAGGGTTGCTTCCTGTGCCCAATCGCGCATAATCTGAATTCCGTTTTTCATAACCCCTGGTTTATCGGTAGGCAGTGGTAACTGATAAACGGTTTCATCATAACTTGTATAGGCATTCAAATCGGCGCCAAAGCGCACACCTGATTTTTCCAGGTAATCCACCAACGCATCTTTAGGAAAATGTTTGGTGCCATTGAAGCTCATATGCTCCATAAAGTGGGCCAGGCCCCGCTGATTGTCTGTTTCCAGTATTGAGCCTACTTTGTTTACCAGGTACAGGGTAACCCGGTTTTTGGGTTCTTCGTTATGCCTGATGTAGTAAGTAAACCCGTTTGCAAGTTTACCTGTACGCACAGCTTTATCCAAAGGCAATGCGCCTTTATCCTGGGCACTTAAGCCTAAATATGATAGCATGCATATACTTAAAGCAATGCCTTTAAAATTTTTTACCCGCATTTTTTATTTGTTTAGAATTTTCAATTTGTATTCGGTTTCCGATCTATTTTTTACCGCTCAAAGCCTCTGCTTTTTCAACGGTGAATTTTTTATCTACCAGTAATTGCAAATTAGCTTCATTGAGCATGGTTGGATAGGTTTGCCAAACCAGTTTACTGTCCTGTATCACAAAAGTTTGAGGAATAGCATTTACTTGTGCTGGCTTGCACCACCGGTTGTCAAAATCACTACCCCTGGGACCGCTGAAGGCTACCAGGTAATCAAGGTCGGCACCTTTCTTTTTTACAAATGCCGCTACTTTGGCTTTGTCATCTTCCCATATTTGCTGGGCTATGACCACTACTTTTTTATCCTTAAATTTTCGCTGTAATTCGCTTAAATGAGGCATCGCTGCTATGCAGGGCACACACCATGTAGCCCACAGTTCAACAATGTAAATGGTATCTTTAGAAAAATGTGTAACCGGCCCGCCCTTTAGCCATTCTACTTTGGGGTATTCGGTTATTTCGTCTCCCAGATAAACATTCAGGGGGCTGTTTCCGGCTACAGTTGATGAAGATGTAAGGCCTTTAACCACCTGATTTTGCGCACCAGGTATAAACCCTTTGATCTGCGTTGTAATGTCTTTAGAAAAGGTAATATCAGTTTTAATAAATTTTCCATCGGGCCCTATTAGCAAAGCATCGTCGCCATATTCCGAAATACCATAAGCTTTGGCTATTTCTTCGTTACTGTTAAGGTGTACCCAGTTCAGCTCATTGTCATGAATTATTTTTGCCGGTAAAAGCGGATCTTTATCACTCAGTAATGTAACCATCGAAAAACTGTCCGTTTTTAATTTCAAATCAACATTTTTCAGGTTAAACAATACGCTCTCCAGGCCCATTCTTTCTGAATAGCCTGTAAATACCAGCAGCACGTAACGCCCCTTGTAGGCAGATAAGGGTACAGGTTTGCCCGAGGCATCATTCAATGTGAACGCAGGTGCAGTTTTTCCGGGTTGTATTTGCTCAAATACGGCCTGTTTTTGACGGATAATTTTTGCCGGCGGCAATTGCCTTACATTTGCAGTAAACTCGTTTAGCCCCGCCGCAATTTCTTTAATGTGCGTCCTGTTTATTGCAATATGCCTGAAACGAAGATCGAACGCAACCTGGCTGTTGGGGTGTTTTGCTATAAAAATACTATCGATATCACTTTGCATTTTAAAAAAGGGCGCTGCCTTCTTTTGCATCGTCTTAATGCCATCCATGTTCATGGCACCGGCAAGATCATGCCCCCTGGCGGTAATACGTGATATCGAATCGCTTAATGGCCTTTTTTGCCTCATCAGGGCATCATATTCTTCTCCGGCTTTGGTGCCCGACACAGTTATATTTCCTAAGCCATCTGTCCCTTTTATTGATGTAACACCAGGCGCCAGGTAAAATACCCAGGAAAATGCGTTCTTCTGACCACCTTGGTTTGCCGTACGCAAACTGATATGAGCGTAAGCCGGACAGCTTATTTTTCCGCTTAGCGCAAACGTGCCATTTTTTACTGTAGCAGAGTTTTGTATGTATACTTTTTTATCGCCGGCATAATCGTCATAATCCAACGTAATGGTTCCCTCGATGGTTGGCGACAGTTTTCCGTTGATAGTGTATGCTTGCTGTGCGTAAGCATTTATTACCCCGGTAAGGATAACAGATGCAAGCGATAAATAAATTCTCTTGAACATGGTTAAACTTTGTTATTTATTAAAAATGGCCGATAAGGCTTCTTCCAGTTGCTCACCTCTCAGGTTTTTGCCAACGATAATTCCATTTGGATCGATCAAATAGTTTTGCGGAACAGATTCGATACCATACATTGATGAAACCGCATTGCTCCAACCCTTAAGATCAGACAATTGTATCCACGGAAGTTTATCATGTTTAATAGCAGCCAGCCAATCTTTTTTATGGCCCGGATAATCGAGCGAGATGCCTATCACGTTAAATCCCTTATCTTTAAACTTATTATAAGCTGCCAACAGATTAGGATTTTCGCGGCGGCAGGGGCCGCACCAACTGGCCCAGAAATCTATCAGCACATATTTGCCTTTAAATGAAGCCAGGCTTACCGGTTTGCCTAAAGTATCTGTTTGTGTAAATGCCAATGCAGGTTTACCCACTACCAGGTTCAATTCGGAGTTAATTCGTTTAGCAAGTGCTATACCTGCCGGTGATGCTTTTGCTTTTGCAGTGAGTGTGTTGAACAAGGGTGCCACATCTTCACCAACTATTCTTCCTACATATTCGTTCATGGTATACATCACAATTGGCGAATTAGGATTTTCCTGTATAAATTGCTTGTAAACAGCCCTCCTGGCTTTATAACGTGTATTTATAGCTTCATTTGTCTGTTTTTTTATATTAACTGTATCGCCGGCGGCTTTTCGTTTTTCCAGATCAGCAAGATATTTATCAAATGCATCGCCTGAGGGTATTAATAACGCTTGCAGTTTCTGGTAGTCATTGTGCGCAGCAGCGCCTGTGCCGGTTACAACAATATTATCAAGTGTGTTTACCGAAGTAACTACGATATTCCCTTTATCTATAAAAAACACAAATGAAGTTCTTGGCGCATCCGGGCTTGTTGCTAAAACTGCATTTTGATTGAAGTTAAGCTGGGCAAAATCGGGTTCGTCCAAAGATCCCTTAAAGTGATACCGGCCTCCAACTATCAGGCTGCTGTCAGCAACCGGATTGCCTTTGGAATAGTAATGTATGAACACTTTGGTATTGCTGCCACGGATATTTTTAAGGATACCGGTTATGGTAAAATTGCTTTGCCCAAACAACGCTGCCGGAAAAGCAATTAATAACAGGAAAAAAAATAATTTACGCATGTTTTAATAGTTATGTTAGAATTTTATTTGCAATAATCTACCGTCCGGGGGGAAATCCCCCCGGAACAATAGCATTAAATAGTGAATAGGTAATAGTGTATATTATGGGTTGTTAACCATGCCAGGATTACTATCTACAATATAATCGGGCAGTTTTAATACCAGCCTGTTTGGCTGGCTAAGTGTATATGCAGTAGCTACGCCGCTTGCATCATAAATGTTATGTGTAAATATTATACCACTAAAAAGTGGGTCGACAGAAAGCCTGCGCATATCATTCCAGCGGTAGCCCTCCATTGCAAATTCGCGGGTACGCTCATCAATAATAAATCTGATCAATGCTGTTTTGTTAGTTGCCGTAGCAGCCGGAACGGTAGCATCGGCAGCGGGCATGCGGTTTTGGCGTAAAGTTTCTACATCTGTTTTTGCACCCGGCAAATCATTCAGCCGGGCTTTGCACTCTGCCCTCAATAAGTATAGCTCCGATAACTGCAAGCCCCAGCGTGAATATTGTACTCCGCTTTTTCTCAATTTTCCACCAACCGTAATCGCAGTATTATCGGTATTTTTATCGGCGTATAAAAGTAACCGTTTATCATTAGGCCCATATAATGCGGCTGCCTGGGCGGTTAATATAAGCCCGTTATTGCCGGTGATATTTCCGGTATACCTGCCGCTATAAAATACTTTTGAAACTACAGCTTCCTTTATGTCGGTATTAATGTTGCCAGGCCCGTTAAGCGGCCCGAAACTTGGGTTTATGGGCAAAAAGGAGCCGCCTGCAGCTAAGGTCACATTATAATCATACAACGTACTCATCCCGCTGGCAGTTACAGATGTTAGTGCGGCATTTAGTAAAGGCAAAGCTTCGGCAGGTTTACCCATAAATAAATAAACTTTACCCAGCAATCCCTGTGCAGCAGGTTTTGACATACGGGTTTTAATAGTTGGAACCGCCGGCAAATCACCAATAGCATCACTAAAATCTTTAATAATAGCATCATACGTTTGCTGTAATGTGCCCCTTGTAAATAAAGGTGTATTTATATCGGGCGTGGTAATTAAAGGGAAGCCCAAATCGGTGCCTGCCGTAGCCGCAACATAAGGTTTGCAATAATAGCCGACTAATTGAAAGTTTGACCATGCCCGCGTGGCTAATGCCTCGGCACGGATTCTTTTTTTATCCGCATCTGACCCTTCTGCCGAGTTCATTACCTCTTTAATAACCTTGTTCAGCGAGTATCTTTGGCCAAGTTCGGTTTGTAGCATGCCTGGCAAAGTGGTAACATGCGGATAGATAACATCGGCCCAGGCAAAGAAATTTTCCCTTTGACCAGATACATCTATCCCATTAAAAAACTTGGCTTGTGCATCAACCTCATCGCCCATTAATTGCGCTTCCACTAACCCCCACCTTCCTAAACCAAGATAAAAAGCTGCGTCGTTCATTATTTTGTCATAATCGGAAGTTGTTACCGCGATTTGCGACCCCAGGGGGGTTACTTCAAGAAAGCTTTTTTTACACGATATAAGACAGATTGTTATAAATATACCTGTGATGATCTTTTTCATTTTGCTTTAAATTAATCGTAAATTATAAAGTGACATTCAGACCTAATGTATAGCCATGTGTAAATGGCGGAATGCTTCTTATGCCACTATTAAGCGCCTGATATTCAGGGTCGATATTATATTTATTGTTCTTCCAGATCATAAAATTGCTGGTTTGCCCGTAAACGTTGATAGCCTGTATACCTAAAGCTTTGGTAACTCTTGAGGGAAAGCTATAGGATAACGTGATATCTCTTAGCTTAACATACGATGCACTAACCACATTAATATCGGCCAGCCTATAATAGTCGGTATTCCGGCGGATGAAGTTAGTTTTTGCGCCCGCTACAAACGAAGGAATATCTGTAAACTTCTCGTCGCCTGGTTGTTTCCACCTATCCATAAAAGATGGCGGTACGTTGGCGCCTCTGAAGCCGCTATTAGTGAGCCTGCCGGTGTAAACCGTGTTTACATCCCGGCGCATTACGTTGCCTAAACTGTAAACCATATTGCCCGTAAGCGAAATATTTTTGTAACGGAAGGTATTAGAGAAACCGCCCGAGAACACCGGTACGGTTGTGCCCATGTATTTCAGGTCTTCAGCTTTAGCAGCGTTATATACCTTAGTAATGGAGCCATCATGCAAAACTATCTGCGGATCGCCCAGGTTATCTAAACCTGCGTACCGGTAAGCAAACAAAGCTTGCATTGGCAAGCCGGGAACAACGCTTGTGCCTGCGTTATAGGTAGCCAGGTTTGAATACAAATTGGGTTTTGTGACAGAGATTATCTTGTTTTTATTATATGCGACGGTAAAATTACTTGTCCAGCCAAAATCTTTACCGCGTATGTTATCGGTAGCTAAAGCTATTTCAACACCATGGTTTGTAATTTCGCCAACATTGCCCAATATAACAACAAAACCAGTTAACGGGTTTACCGGAGTAGTACCCAGCAGCCCGGTACTGTTACGATGGTAGTAGTCAATGCTACCGCTAATACGGTTATCCAGTACCGCAAAATTGATACCCAGGTTAATATTGTGCGTGCTCTCCCATTCCAATAATCTGTTTGCCGTAGTTCCTATAACAAAGGCATCACCGGCTATCTGACCAAAACCACCTGAAGTGGCACGTATTACATCATTTTGAGATGCTGCACCAACATAAGGCGAATTGCCGGTAACACCATAAGTGGCACGTAAAGACAGCTCGTTAACCCAGGTTAATGGTTTCATAAAGGCTTCATGAGTAATTTTCCACTTGCCGCCTGCACTCCAGAAAGGTTTAGCCTGAGCACTAATGTCGCTGCCAAAAAGGTTGCTTTGGTCCCGCCTGATACTGGCATCTAAACTAAATTCATTATTATAGGTATAACTGCCCAAACCAAAATAGGAATTAAAACGTGATGTTGTTTTTGAGATACTGAACGGATCGGCCAAAAGAGAAACCGACCCGATAATATTGCCACCCGGTACACCTGTTTTGTTAAGGGTATTATAATCAACCCGTGCAAAAGTTCCTAAAAGCTGGTCGTAACCCAATACTGTTGTACTTGTTCTGTAATTATATAATTCCCTAACTTCCTGCCCGGCCTGCAGCGATAGGTTATCGCGCCCTTTAAATGGCATTGCCTGATAAACCAACTGATTTCGCACTGTCCAGCTTTGCTCATTGGTATTATTAGTTGTGTAATCGCCTCCTGTAACCGGCAGGTAATACGTAGGTGATCCGCCTGTCGTTGCAGCCGGAGAGGTAAAACCTAATAAATTTTTGCGCTGAGGTAAAGACCTGTTGTCTGCAAATATGGTACTGTAACCTGGTAACCGCTGGTAGCCGTAAGTACCCTGAAAACTAAGGCCTTTAACAAGCTGAACCGTTGTATTGGCGGTTACATTCGCAGCAAGCAGGTTACTTGTATTTTGAACATAATTGAGTTCCTTAAGCGGATAATAATCAAGGTTAATACCGCTTCTTTGCTGGTAACTTAAGCGTAAACTTTCTTCATAACCTGTCATAAAAGGCATATTGACCTGATTGCCCTGCGCATCCAGAAACAATTGGTAGGGCAGATATGTAGTACCGATATTAACCGCGTTGTTTGATTTTGTAACCGTATTTTGCAGCGATGTATTGAGGCTTATTTTGACCCTGTCGCTTGGATTAAAACTTTGTGTGAAATTAAACCGGTAACTGTTGTTTGCCGATCCGGGTGTATTACTGTGTTCCTGTGTATAGCCCAGCGACGCGTAAAATGAATATAAATTCCCCCCGCCTGAAGCAGAAACGGTATGATTATTAGTAAAAGCATTACGATAAAAAAGATCCTTAATCTGATCAAAGTTGTTAATGGAACCTAAGCTATCCAGGCTTTTATTGGCCTGCATTTGATTTATTTTACCCGAGTTTAAATTATATAATATCGATTCATGCGGTGCAATGTTGTAAAGATATTGCGAATAATAATTTGCATTAGGATCAAATGTTTCCTTTGCCGCCTGGATAAATTGCGGGCTGGTTAATACAGGAGCATACTTAAAATCAGGCTTTCCACGAAAATTGACATAACCGCTATAGTTAATAGTGACCTTTCGCTGTTTTGAACCTGTTTTAGTTGTTACCACAATAACACCGTTGGCAGACTGGGCTCCATATATTGCCAAAGCAGCCGCGTCTTTAAGTACCGTAATATCTTCTACATCGTCCAGGTTCAATGTGGCAAGATCAGGTACTATAACACCATTCAGTACCAGCAGCGGCGACGAGTTTTGCGATGTTGCAATTGTTGCAATACCCCGTACAGTACTATTGCGGGTATTTACACCATTGCCGGTAAAGTTGGATGCCGTTGACCTCTCTCCAAAAGTGAGTACAAGACCGGGTACCAGCCCCTCCATCCGGCTTATCAAATCCATTGTGCCGCCGCGGTGGTTAATAACGTCCATATCGGGCTTACTATATGAACCTGTTGCGCGTTCCTTACTTAAAATCTGGTAACCGGTGTTATATACCTTCACCTCTTCCAGCCGCACATTTTTGGTTTTCAATATCACCCGTATTACGGTACCCTGCACGGCAGCAACAGTTTTATTTTCATAATTAATACTGCTGAACACCAGGGAATCCTGCTCTTTGACATTTTGAAATACGAACACCCCTTTTTCATCGGTTATTTGTACAAACCGGTTAGATTTAAGATAGACTGTAATGCCGGGTATGGGAACCGCTTTCTCGTCCATAACTATACCGCGCACCTCTCCGGGTGGCAATACATCCGCAGGCACGATGCCGGTAGTTTTTATTTTAGGCACTTTTTTATTAATAAAAACCGTATGGCCCTGTAATTCAAATTCCAGCGACTGATTGGCAAATATTTTTTCAAGCGCCGATGTAAGCGGTGTGTTTTTAAATGTAACAGAAACCGGTTTGGTATTTTTCATATCGGCTTGCTCATAAAAAAACACGTAACCTGTTTGTTTTTCAATGGCCGCAAATACTTTAGTTAAAGGAACCGATTGCCCCGTATAGGTAACCGTTTGGGCCATTATTTTTGCAGAAACCTGAAAAATACCTACGAAAGCTAAAAGAAATGTTAGTTTCATGACTAACTTTATTTGAGTTGAGCATTTTAGGTTAATGCGCGGGGCAGGGTTCCTAAAATTGCAAATAGACAAAAAATGCATACTTTTGTTATGATTAGGGTTATCAATAATATAGTGTTGGTAATACAATAAACTGTGATGCTGCGCTGTATGATCAACCTTAGTCTAAACCGGGACGGACGCCAATCTTAGCCCGGTTTTTAATTTTCAGGTAATCCCGCTGATGTTTTGGTGTCAAAATTTCTCCATAAGCCTTTCTGTTTTTAGTGAACTGATTTTGTTAATTTGATGATGAAGGGAATATGGTTATCCTGTTCCCTTCAATTTTATATTTTACGCGTTGCTTTGTTAATCCGTTAAGTACTTGTACAAGGGTAAGTGATTTATCTATCTTACCATTAAATCTCCGGGCGGGTACTTCACCTTCATAATATACTTCTGCATTATACCAACGGGCAAGCTGCCGCATTACAGTGCGTAAGTCTGCATCCGAGAAAGAAAACAAGCCATTTTTCCATGCCACAGCAGCTTCTGTATCGGCATTTTTTACGGTTATCGTAGTTGTTCCCGGCACAACCGCCGATTCCTGACCAGGCTTTAACAATGCATTATGTTCGGCATTGGAAACATTTACGCTACCCTCCAATAAGGTTGTTTTAATAACTTTTTCATCCGTGTAGGCGTTTATGTTAAAATGTGTACCCAACACCTGTACCACCTGGCCTGCAACGCGTACACTAAAAGGCTTATGCCTATTATGGGTTACTTCAAAATAAGCTTCGCCGGTTATGCTAACCACCCTGTCGGCCCCGTTAAATGTAGTTGGAAATGTTATGGATGATTTTGAATTAAGCCAAACTGCAGATCCATCGGGCAGTTTAACCTGATATTGCCCGCCATATGGAGTTTCGATGCTATTTGTCAGGTTTTCTTTTACCAAACCCGATTTATCATTAACATTATACGCCAGCCTGCCTGCCCCTGTTTTATTAATTACTGTATTGCCCTGGTTGGCTAATACGCCAATTTTTGCATCACTTAGTGCAATTTTTTGTCCGTTGGCCAATGTAAGCATTGCTTTATTGCCACCGGCTGCAAAATCATTTTTTTGAGTTTGTACCTGTTTTATATCCTGTGATTTGTTTAATAAGAAATAACCGCCAAATGACAGGGTAAAAATAATTGAAGCGGCAACGGCCAATCGTTTCCACGGGAATGATCTGATAACAGGGGTATTTTGCAATTCCTGTTCCTGATGAGTGAAAATATGATGTAATATTTCGGATGTGCGTTCGCTGGGCAGGGCGACTTCTTCCTTATGTGCAATAAACGCACCGCCGATCAATTCTTTTAAGGTATCTGCAAATTCAGGATCTGCGGCAAATGCCATTAATTCCAGTTCCTCTTCCGGGGTTGCCGTTTTATTTAAATAACGCTGAAATAATTGGTCGGGCCTTGATTGATCTGCCATTTTAAAATGTCGTTATTGATTAACAAAAGGGTAATTATTTCTTAACCCATTTATTACATTGACAAATGGCGGCAACTATCGGGGTAGCCGGTGCTCAACTATTTTTTGATGTACTTGTAAATCATTGTAAATCAATTGATTTATTTTTTCATCAGTGATAAAAGAAGTACCCGCAAAAGATGCGGAAAAGATGATTGCCGGCGCATAGCGGTTCAAATATTTCCTGATATTACTTAATGCCTGCTTCATGTGTGCCTGAACTGTACCGGGAGCTATATTTAGCCGTTCTGCCGCTTCTGCATATTTTAAGCCCTCTACATGACAGAGGCTATATACTTTTTGCTGCTGAGGTGGCAAAGAATCAATGGCCTCCTGTATCAATTCTTTAGTGCCGCGAAACTGAATGCCGTTTTCCGTTTCCACGTCAATTTCTGTAGAGCGCTTACCCAATTCTATATTCAGCAGCGTTTCCTGGGCCAGGCGTTTTAATACGTTAAAGCAATGGTTTCTGACAATACGATTAAGATAGCCGCCCCAATTTTCAACTTCAGTTAATTTTTCCCGGCCGAGCCATAATTTAAGGAATACGTCTTGGACGATCTCTTCCGAGAGTTCTTTGGAATGGGTAAGTTTTAATGCGAAGCTATTGATCTTTTTATGTTCCATTTCAAACAATAGCGCAAATGCTCTCTGATCGCCCAATGAGATCCTTTGCAGGAGCATTTTTTCACTATTTGTTTCTATCAGGGGCATGGGGAAGCGTTTACCAAACCATAAATTTAATAAAAAGGAAAATAAAAATGAGTTTTTGTGCCAATTTTATTCCATTAAACGTTCCGCTGAAAACGTAAAAAGTAAATAAAAAAAATTTGGCGCGTTTTACATCGATATAGACCATCCCAAAGCTTTTCTCTAACATAACGACTTTATTAAAGTGAATAAATATCGAAATGCAATAGGGTCAAATCGAGATGTTTTATTTTTGGACAATCTGATAATCAATTGATTATAGCGTTTTGGGTGAGTCAATTTTTTATTTACTCCATGAATGACTTACCCAAATGATGATTCTTGATGCATATTTTGGAGTTTGCCTAAAACATTCTTAGCGGTGAGGGAGGGATTGTAACCCCATCCCCTATCGTATTAATTATCTTACAGTTACACATTTACCGAATTCATGTCACCTCGAATGTCGCACTGCTTTTTTATAGCTGTAAATTCAACGCTAAATTAAACATCAATACTTGTTTTTCAAAGAATTTCAATCGATTTATCATTTTTGCTTAACATAAGCGATACCGTTGTACTTTTGTGATAAACGCCAAATTTTAAACTTTGAGATCTATACTATGGAATCATTTGGTTTTGATAAACTACCGGAGGTCGTTCGCCAACTTTTTGAAAAAGTGGAGCGTATCGAAAAAATGTTGCAGGACCTCCAGCCTAAAGATGACGACAACCAATTACTTAATGTTGCCGAGGCTGCTGATTTTCTAAAGACCAGCCCTGGTGCGCTGTATACTAAGGTCAGCAAAAAGGAAATACCGGTAAGTAAACCTGGCAAACGGCTTTATTTTAATAAAAATGAACTTAAAGATTGGATTCGTCTTGGCCAAAGGAATACTAAAGAACAAGCTAACGAGGCAACTGAAAGGTTTATTAAGTTCAAGAAAAAATAAGGCATTTAACCGATTTCTCTTTCCGATACAGAAAGTGCTATTGCGCTGATTATCACGAATGTTATGTATTTTTAGTAACAAATCAGCAACAAAAAGCTTGTCTTTTTTTTGGTGCTATCTTGATTCTAAAGTGTGGAAAACTTGGCAATATTAGTCATTACTTTTCATTATTTAAGAAGATTCGTTGGTTCAGATTTATATAAAAAAGTAATGATTAACGAAAAAAATCTAAAACTTAAAAATTTGTAACTATTCAGGACTAAAGTTAGCGATTAAGGCGATGGCCTGACATGACCAACCAACCATAAATTACCAGTTCCTCTATGCGGATCTTTTTGTTAATTTCTGATTATGCAGAATGGGGAGCACTTGGTGAAACGTATTAATATTGTAATTTAGAAACTGATTAAACACCGGCACATATACTAATCTTTCTGATAATAACCTGTTCGTTCTTTTAAAACAGGAGAATGGGCAGGCTCTAAAAGCACGGCGGCTGATATATCCAGCTGCCGTTGAACAAGGTCGTCTGCCCCATAAGAAACAAAATATCTTTCTGCCAAACGATGATTTATGCTTGTATATTTGACACCTATATTCTATAAACTATGCGGAGGCTGTTTTTCTTGTTTTGTATAAATGCCGTGTCTTTATCACCGGGCAGGTGCCAGGAAGTATTAAAACTTTGGTACAATAAACCTGCAACGGCATGGGAAGAAGCCTTACCTTTAGGTAACGGTTATTTGGGGGCAATGGTTTATGGTAGCCCATTTCGGGAGAATATTCAGTTGAACGAAAACACGATTTGGGCCGGCAGCCCTTACAGAAATGACAACCCCGAAGCATTACAAGCACTGCCTGAAATAAGAAGACTTATTTTTGAAGGAAAATATAAAGAAGCAGAGAAACTGTCGATACAAAAAATCGTTACGCACTCGGCAAATGGGATGCCTTATCAAACCGCCGGTAATTTGTATCTAGCTTTTCCCGGACATGAAAACTATACCGATTTTTATAGGGACCTGGATATCGAAAAAGCCATAGCGACTGTTAAATATAAAGTGGCGGGTGTTCAATACAAGCGCGAGATATTTACTTCGTTCGCTGATAAAGTAATCGTAATCCGCATAACGGCAGACCTGCCGGGAAAGATCAATTTTTCGGCCTCGCTTGATAGGCCGGCCATGGCCAATGTTACCACTATTGATTCCAACTTATTGCAGATGACCGGTACAACAAGCGATCATCAGGGAATAAAAGGCGGAATCCGCTTTTGCACCCATGTGAAAATTGTGCCTGAAGGTGGACGGGTCCAGAGCTCAGATGTTGCCTTGTTTGTTTCGGGTGCAAATGCCGCAACTATTTATTTATCTATAGCAACCAACTTTATTAACTATCATAATATTAGCGGGAACGAACAAAATGTCATTAAAAAAAATTTAGAAAGCGCCTCGTCAAAACCTTATGCTGCGATGTTGAGGGATCATATCTCTCTTTATCAGAGATTTTTTAATCGTGTTAAAATTGATTTGGGAACGACCGATTCAGTTAAAAAAACGACAGATGTGCGTATCAGCGAATTTGGCAAAGCCAATGATCCACAACTAATTTCTTTATATTTTCAATTTGGCCGTTACCTGTTGATTAGTTCGTCACAACCGGGTGGTCAGCCGGCCAACCTGCAGGGCATCTGGAATAATCAACTATACCCTGCCTGGGACAGTAAATATACCGTTAATATTAATACCGAAATGAATTACTGGCCTGCAGAGGTGGGAAACCTTTCGGAAATGCAGGCTCCTTTGATTGATATGATCAAAGACATTTCTGTTACGGGGCAGCAAACTGCCAGGACTATGTACGGGGCAAGAGGCTGGATGCTGCATCATAATACAGATATCTGGCGTTTTAGCGGGGCAATAGACGGCCAAACCGGTGTGTGGCCAAACGGGGGAGCCTGGCTAAGCCAGCAACTTTGGGAAAAATATGTTTATGAAGGTGATAAAAAATATCTTGACACTATCTACCCGGTGTTGAAAGGTGCTGCGCTGTTTTATGTCGATTTTTTAGTAGAGGAGCCCCTGCATAAATGGCTTGTTGTTTCTCCATCGCAATCTCCGGAAAATGCGCCTTATTCAGTCCGCAAAGATTGGGTTCTCAGTGCGGCAGGTACTACAATTGATAATCAACTTGTATTTGATCTTTTTTCAAAAACTATCCGGGCGGCAACTATTCTTAACAGAGACAAAAGTTTTGCTGATTCGCTACGGACTGCTATCAAACGTTTACCCCCTTTACAGGTAGGGCAGCACGGGCAGTTACAGGAGTGGATGGAAGACTGGGACAACCCGGATGATCACCATAGACATGTATCCCATCTTTACGGCCTGTTTCCGTCTAACCAAATTTCACCGTACCGGACACCGGCGCTATTTGATGCTGCGCACACATCGTTAATTCAAAGGGGCGACCCTTCAACAGGATGGTCAATGAACTGGAAGATCAATCTTTGGGCAAAGCTATTGGATGGCAATCATGCTTATAAATTAATTAGTGATCAGATCAGGCTGGTGCAGCCTAAGGCTATAAGCAATGATAAGTTAGTGGAAGGCGGGGGGACTTACCCGAATATGTTTGATGCACATCCGCCATTTCAGATTGACGGAAATTTTGGATTTACTGCCGGCATTGCAGAGATGCTGATGCAAAGTGATGATGGGTGTATTTTTATCCTGCCTGCTCTTCCCGATGCCTGGGCAAGCGGCTATATATCAGGATTGAAAGCAAGAGGAGGATTCGAAATCAGTGAATTGGAGTGGCAAAACGGCAAGATTAAAAAATTAGTGATTAAGTCTGCCCTTGGGGGGATTTGCAGAATCAGGACATATGATCAGATCAAACCGGCCGATAACAGGATTAATCTAAAAACGGCATACGGAGATAATAAAAATCAGTTTTATCAAACGCCGGTACTAAATAAACCCATTATTTCTGAAAAGGCAAAGCTGAACGCCGTTGTTGTTAAGGAAAGTTTTTTGAACGAATTTGGAACGAAACCAGGGACAGTGTATACGTTTTATATTAAATAGGTAATTTCTCCGGTAAATACATAAGGATGACCATTAAGGCTGCTGAATTTCGCCCGACTTCGTCGGGCGAAATAAATAATATTAATAATATAATATATTAAATACCATCAGCCATTTTTACTAAACTAAAATCAATATTTAAAATACGGGGCGATTAATCAATGGTGGACTGATACCGGGTAGCTCAAAGGTTTCATTTTCTTACACCTTACAGCACTTGGTTTTCAATTGAAATCATTGCCTTGACAAGACCGTTTTCCGATTTAAGCCATCCTGTAAAATTCTTTTCGACTTCATTAAAATCAACTCGATGGGTTATATAACTTAAGGGGGATACCAATTTCTTTTTTATAGAATCTATGACGTATTCGAAATCAGCAATGGTCGCATTCCTGCTGCTCATTAAAGTTCCTTCACGCTTATGAAACTCAGGTTGGCTGAAAGATATATCGCCTTTCTGTAACCCTACCAATATATATCTGGCACCATGCGCCATATACTTAAATCCATTGTTAATAGCTGTTTGACTTCCTGTTGCATCAATAACTACTGTAGGCATTTCACCATTAGTAATTTCTCTTAACCGCTCTGCTACATCCTGATGCGCTCCATTTATAACGTAATCGGTTTTTATCACATTCCTGCAAAAATCTAACCTTTGGTTATTGATATCCATAGCAATTACACGTGCTCCTTTTAAACGCGCGAATTCCATTGCGCCTAAGCCAATCGGCCCGGCACCTATTACCAATACAAACTCGCCGCCTGCCCTAATACCCGCGCGTCTTATGCCATGAGCACTAATTGCCAATGGTTCAACCAACGCAAGTTCATCAAAGTTAAGCCCCTGTCCATGCAATAAACTATTGGACGGCACCATTAAATATTCCGCCATACCGCCGTCGATATGCACACCACATACCTTGATGTTTACACAGCAATTAGTATTACCCGAACGGCACGCTATACAATTCCCACAGCTAAAATATGGTATAAAAGTCACCTTTTCATTAATCTCAAAGCCGGGTGCCCCGTCAAACGCAATCAATTCACCTGATAATTCGTGCCCCAACACACGAGGATAATTGAAGTAGGGTTGCGTGCCTTCAAAGGCATGTAAATCAGTGCCACAAATACCGATTCTTCTAATTTTAATAATTGCGTGTCCGGGTTTTAATACAGGCTTTTCGCGCTCCGCATATTTAATTGCACCGGGCTCCTGACATAATATTATCTTCATTTATTTATATATTATAAGCTTAAAGGCATTATGGCCAAAAAAACTTGTTTCATTATATTACGAGCATTTTAAATTCCGCACGTAACTAAGCTGCCTTGTTTAACATGATAACATCTTAGTGTTCAATACCTTTGAATATTTGTCTAAATATTCAAAAGCTAAACGAGCGCCACCAAATACCGGGCTGCCTTTTGTAAGCGTTTATGCATTCTCTTGTTTAACTTCATCGCTTAACGATATATGCAAATTACTTAAATCATTAGTGCCAAAAATTACTGATGGCATACCTGAATGTTAAATGCTTAGTAAGATCCAACTATATAGTTTACATTGCAGCATTAAGTTTTATGAAATATTGAAGCGCCCCTTCCCTCATCAGGTTTTCGATATAAATTGCTTTAGTCTTTTTTTTCTTCAAAAGTATTTAAAGAATGAGGATCTAAAGACACATCCAAAACCTTTGAACCAATTTTTATGCTCAACCGCTGCGCGGCATCCTTAAAGTTACCTGCAACTATAACGTATTTACCTTCCGGTGTCTGGAAAACCAGCACAGGCTTTTTATCGCTGCCGGCCTCTTTAAACGACAACAGGATGGAACCTGGGGTAATGTAACGGGAGTAATGTTTTACCGCATAATATTCCGGGGTGTAGGTAGCGGTTTGGTTTTGCGAATCAACGCGGATAAGCGCATTTTGCTTCCATCCCCATCCACTTGTACCATTATCGGTTAAAATAGGGTTCCAAAACGTATATTCGGTGCAACCATGACCCAGATAACTATTGATGAGGTCGAAGGTATGCTCGGCTGATTTCCAGTCAAAGGTTCCCCATCCGCATTCACTTTCTGTTTGCACATACTTATATTGGGGGTATTTTTTACGGATAGCAGATAGAATTTGCCCCCCTTCCCATTGAAACCCGACGCCCTGGATCGTGTTTGCCATACGAGGGTCCGCGAGAACCTGATCGACAAGGTCGTAACGGTTGGTGTTGATTGTTCCAAGAAACAAGGAAACATCAGGGTGTTTAGCTTTCAAAGCAGGTGCCAGATATTCTGTATTGAAACGAATGGCACCTTCAGGTGTCCAGGCACAGCCGGGATAAACAGTGTAGCTGTAAGCTTCATTCTGATACATCACCATTTTGATTGGAATATCCTGCTCTTTATAAGCGTCAATGAACTTACAAAAGTAGTCAGCATAGGTTTGCAGATAACGCGGATCCTGTATCAGGTAATTATTTACTGTTACTTGCTTAGGGAAGACATTTTCATTCCTTTGCTTGTTATTTTCAAAAAGAACAACCTCTGAAAGCGCTGATAGCTGATTGTATTTGGCGTCACTGAGAATTGCGTAATTGTGATTGACTTTCATCCATGAAGGAGGAGACCATGGAGAGATCCAAAAGGTCATTTTGGGATTCCTTTTCTGAGCTTCCTTGATATATGGGATAAGGGCCTTTTTGTCCCGGTCAATATTGAAATACTTTAACTGAAAATCACCATCGACCTCATCGCAGCTATACCAGTCACGGGAGTAATCATTGGCGTTCATAGAAAAACGTCCTATTGTAAAATGCATATCGCCGTCCAGAGAGAAAAGCTGATTCAGGATCATTTCTTTTTGATCTTTTGGGAGCAAATTTAAAGCATCCCAGCCTAACTCGTTGAAACACGTTCCCCACGATTGAAATTTACTGCCATTTTTTTTATCGTCAATTGTAATATCAATAGCTGAACCAGCCTTTTTTTGGAGGTTTATACTTTTAACTTTCCAGAAATTTGCATCACTACTCTTAATCCAATTGAAGGATTGAGCCGAAACCTGCAGTGATGAAAAAAGGCTAATTGATGCTAACGTAATTATATTAAAAATTTTCATCTATGTAATTTTTGATCTTTTATTCAATGTTATATTATGTTATATGTTTTTCCTGCTGTTGTTTTAAAATCATACAGATGCGTTTTTGGCAATTGTATGTCAGGCTTACCATTACCCGTCTTAATGATCGGCGTTTTAATATCCATTGGCGCATAAAAACGGTTTGTATTTTGCGCAAAGGCTGTTTTTAGCAGTTTATTAACCACCAATTGATTTAACCGAAGCCGGCAATTACCACCTAACGCTGAATGAATAACAAGCTTGATGATTTTATGGTTGTCCCAGGTTATGTCTATCTTAAAACCACCACGGGCCATTAAGCCGGTTACACTCCCTTTTCCCCAGGCATCCGGCAGGGCAGGTAGTACGTAAATAGCGCCGTCATGGCTTTGCAGCAGCATTTCGGCGATACCCGAGGTACAACCAAAATTTCCGTCTATTTGAAACGGCGGGTGAGCATCAAACAGGTTGGGATAAGTTCCGCCAGATTCATGTCCCTGGTTATTTGCGGGTGAAATTTGATCGGTTAATAATTTATAGGCATGGTTGCCATCAAGTAAGCGGGCCCATAAATTAATTTTCCATGCCATTGACCATCCGGTTGAAATATCGCCCCGGTAAATCAGTGAGTTTTTGGCCGCGGCGAAAAGATGCGGATCGCGGAAAGGCGATATTTGATTGCCGGGAAATAACCCATATAAATGTGAAACATGGCGGTGAAGATCAGTTGGTGAATCCAAATCATCCAGCCATTCCTGTAACTGGCCGTATTTACCTATTTGCATAGGCGGCAATTTCTTTCTGTAATTCATTAAGCTATCGGCAAAGGCGCTGTCTGCGTTTAAATCGGTGGCGGCACGTGCAGCATTTGTAAACAACCCATAAACCAGTTGATTATCCATTGTGGTTCCGGCAGAAACCGATACCTGGGTTTTGTCATCGATATATTCATGTTCTGGCGATACTGACGGCGACACTATCAGCCAATTGTGCTCAGCTTCCGGTTGTAGTACGTCTTCAAAATATTGCGCGGCACCTTTCATAATGGGATAATATTTTTTCAGGAATACTTTGTCGCCCGTAAACAGGTAGTGTTCCCAAAGGTGCTGGCAAAGCCAGGCGTTGCCTGTTGGCCAAAGGCCCCAAAAAGGGCCATCAACAACACCGGTGATCCTCCATATATCGGTGTTATGATGTAAGGACCAACCCCGTGCGCCGTACATTACAGCAGCGGTTTCTTTTCCGGTCACTGAAAGGTCGCTTATCATATTGAAAAGCGGTGTATTAAGCTCCGACAGTTGGGTTACTTCGCTTGGCCAATAGTTCATCTCTGTATTGATATTGATAGTATATTTACTATCCCACGCGCCTTTCAGATCGCCGTTCCAGATACCCTGAAGGTTAGCTGGCTCCGGTGAGCCCGGTTGTGAAGATGAAATAAGCAAGTACCTGCCGAACTGGAAGTAAAGCTCGGCCAGCTGCGCATCCTTTCCCTCTGCAAAGTTTTTAATACGGATATCTGTACTGGCATTCCCTGCATCGCCGGAACCTAAATCCAGTTTAACACGATTGTAATATTCCTGGTAGAAAGCTGAATGCGCCCGGAGCAGCATTGTAAAATCCTTTTGATAAGCCTGATTTAAAATTCCTTGCGCGCGGCTTAAAGGATCGGCGCTGATATCATGATAGTTTACAAAATTAGTCGCCATGGATAAGTAAACCACAGCTGTATCCGCATTGTTTACCTTAATACCTGAAGTATCAGCAGTAACCGAGCCGGCAACGTTTTTTACGCGGGTTATGACATCAAACCTCACTTTGCCTTTTTGATTTTCATGATCGCTGCTTAATCCCGACAAAACTAAATCACCGTTCATTACTTCTACAGTTTTCATAAGAGGGCTTTGCAATTTAATATTGCAGGTGATCATTCGCGGTTTATCGGCAGTTAGCCTAACCATTAAAACATTATCAGTAAACGATGTAAAATATTCCCTTTTGTAACGCACTCCGTTGTACGCATAGGTTACTGAGGCGGTCGCATTTTCAATATTAAGGTTCCTTTTATAGTCTGTTACATTATCGTGGGCGGGGAAACTGATATATAAATTACCCGCCAGCTGATACGGCATGCCGCCATTCCCTTTCTGAGTCACTTGTTTGTTGGCCAAAAGCTGCGCCTCCATGTATTTTTTTTGCACTAACAGGGCTCGCACCTGGTTAATGTAAGGTTTAGCTGCTGAGTCGACCGTATTATTAGGTCCTCCGGCCCAAATTGTCGATTCATTTAGCTGCAGGCGTTCAAGTTGCGTAGTGCCAAAAACCATTGCAGCAATGTAACCGTTACCTATTGGCAATGCCTCATTCCAGTTTGCAGCAGGTCTGTCGTACCATAAATTATTTTTCCCTTGTGCAAAAACGCTGGCATTAAGAAAAAACAGACAAGCAACTACTACAAGTTTTTGATATTTGGGTTTCATATACAGTGATTCAAAAAGGTAATATTTTTCTTGAACATGAAAAGGGTTTTGGTTGTGGTCATAATTGCCTAACGCCGTTTGATTCTATTTTTTTACCTTATTTCGGGCCGCTCATGGATATCTTTATGCCCATTTTCATATTCTGAACTCCGCTTCAGATCATCCTATTAATTTTGAACAAATGTGGTAACACTTTGGGCAGGTAAAGCAGCTGTAAATGTACCGTTAGATAAAGATATAGCGTTGAGTTGTAACATGTTTTCTGCAGATGATGTGCGGTAAGGCAGTAAGCTGCTAACAGTACCATTTTGAACAATAAATGGTTGATTTACTGCAGTAGTGCCTGTATTTACAGCTACAATCACAGTTTTATTGTTACCTTTATATGCGCTGACATATACGTTGGCTGACGGGTTATTAGTAGCATCTACCCTGTTATAACCCGGGCGCACAAACTTAGAGAACTGGCCTATGGTATAGGCTTTTTTATTAAGCACACCATCAGTTATCAATGTACAATCCCAAATTTTCAAGGTCCACCAGATGTAGGCATTATAGTTCGCTACGGTCATGCAATCATGTATTTCTTTAGCAACATTAAGGCAGGTATTAATATCTGTGTAATTTTGATAGTGTTCCGTCATCCACACTTTTTTGCCTTTATTTATAGCCAGATCATATTTGGTAGGCGAGGGGCCATATATGTGCCCACCAATGTATGATATCTTGCTTACTGCAGTTGCATCGTTTAGCGTAGGATCCGAAAGCGAAAAATCAAAGTTGTATGCCTCGGGTATCATAATTGGTTTGCCAATGCTTGCAGCGTTATTATTTACAAAGTTTAGTAGCTGTGTGGCATTCCAGGTACACGATTCGTAATCCACACTTATGTTCGGCTCATTTTGTATCGAAATCACATCCACATTGCCCAGGTTGCTACAAAAATCTTTCAGGTAGTTAGCATAGTTTTGGTATTGGGAGGTGTTTAAAGTTCCCCCTACCAAATTATTATTGCTTTTCATGGATGCAGGCGGCGTCCATGGCGTGGCCAAAATGGTGGCACCCCGTGCTTTGGCTTTTTGGGCATTAATTTTTTCATCTGTCCAGCTGTTTGCCGGATCAATACGTACGCGTAAAATGCTCAGGCCAATCTGTTGATCGTTGCCATTGCTGAATAAGGCGTTAGCCTCATTTTCGGAGAGCTGGCCACTCCAGGCCGTAGAACCACCAATTCCATCAATTTTTTGACGAACATCGGAAAGATTAACGTAAGCCGCACTACCAGATATGGTTTGATTGAAAACCTCGCTTGACTTTTTTGAACAACTGGTAAGCACCAAGCCTACACAGGCAAGAATGTGCATTTTCTTCATTTTCATAATTTAAGTTTTTTAGAAAAAAAACTAAATGGTTAGTCATAGTTTAGAGAACCGTGCCGTAAATTCCAAATCGTCGATTCATTTAGCTGCAGGCGTTCAAGTTGCGTAGTGCCAAAAACCATTGCAGCAATGTAACCGTTACCTATTGGCAATGCCTCGTTCCAGTTTGCAGCAGGCTTATCATACCATAGTATATTTTTTTGCTGCGCTATTAGGGGCGTTTGACAAAAGAGCAAATATGCTGACGCAATTAATTTCAAATATTTGATATCCATAATATTTCCCTGATTACCTCCTGCCGTTAAGGGCTGTTGCTGAAGCCCTGGCGTTTCCGGTTCATTCGCTAAACGTTGTGCAAAACACGGTTACCTATCATAAGCTTTTCCACAAACCTGCCTTAAATTCATAAAACTAACTTCTTCGGCACACAACTAAAAGGAAATTCCGGGAACCCGGAATTTCCTGATAAATTGAATCACAACCTTAAAAAGGTGTATATTAATACCCCGGGCTTTGCAATAGGCTCTTATTCCGGCTGATTTCGTTAGCTTCTATAGGAAGAAGGTACATTTTTTCTTCAAACTTACGGGTTCCCAGGATTATCGGGGTATAAGTTTTTACCGACGTAACAGGATCCCTGGCAATATCCATGCCCATGTATGGTTTATTTTCAGTGTCCATGGCAATTTTCCACCGTCTTACGTCAAAAAACCTGTGCCCTTCCATGGCAAGTTCGATTCTGCGCTCATTGTACAGCCTTTTGCGTAATTCTTCACCTGTCACGCTTGCCGGGATACCGGGCATGCCTACTCTGGCCCTTACTAAGGATAAATATTGGCGACAGGTTCCCTCATCACCCAATTCAAACTTAGCCTCGGCATAATTCAGATAGATTTCAGCAAGACGGAAGTGAGGCCATGGGTTAGTATAGGTGGTTTGCCAACTTAACGGAACATCTGCATCAGGCATAAATTTTTTAAATACATAGTTACTGCGTGGGTTATCACCGCTTTGTTTATAGGAGTCAAATCCCCATGTTTTGGCATCAGGTGATACCCACATTTCCATTTTGTCTCCGCGATAAACAGTTTCGTCATGTATAATAGTAGCATCAAAACGAGGATCACGGTTGGCATAAGGATGCTGCGGATCATAGCCGGAAGCAGGATTAATTACTTTCGTACTACCTATAGTTTTAAACGGCGGTTCGCCGTTAATCATATCATAATCATCCACTAAATTTTGTGAGGGGCCATTGCTGGCCCACCAACCGCCATAAGCACCATACCGGCGATTAAGGTTATTCATTGGGGCCTGATGCCCGTTAGTAGATGTAAAATTACGGGCAAAAATCAGTTCGTTATTCGCCTGCCCGCTGGTTAGGATGAACTCTTTTCTGTAATCCGGGTATAATGTATAGCCCCGGGTCAGTAATGCTTCCGCCGCATCGGCAGCTTTTTGCCATTTTGGGGTATCATGTGTCGGGTTAAATAGAGGGGAAGCTGCGTACAAAAGTACTCTTGAGCTTAATGCTTTGCAGGCATCCTGTGTAGCCCTTCCAAAATTACCCTCGGTTGCAGCAATTTTTCCGGGCAAGTCAGGCGCGGCATCGGTAAGGTCCTTCTCTATAAAAGTTACGCACTCATCAAATGTGTTCTTTTTAAAGCTGGTTTGATCCCCCAGGAGATATGACTGCGAAACAATTGGTACGCCTCCATACCGTTCTATCAGTTCAAAATAAGTAAAAGCCCTCAAAAATTTGGCTTCGGCAATCAACTTCTTTTTGTCGTTAAATTGAACAGTTGTTGAGGCCATCTTTTCGAGAAATATATTTATTTTTCTGATGTATTGATAGCCCTGGTCCCAATAGTAAATGTAGCCACCCCAAAAATCGCCGCCACTGGCGCCGGTGATATTATCAGGCGAATAATTGCTGCGCGCAAAAATATCGGCACCGCAACAAGGAGCGGTGTTATAGGCTTCATCCGAGTACTTCGAATACATGTGAATATAAAAGCCATGAGGAATGGCGTTATATAACCCATTTTGATACGCTTTAATAAGGTTTTCATCACTCCAGACAACGTCTTCTGCGACGCGGTCTTTAAGCGGAATGTCGAGTATGTTTTTCTTACAGGAGAAACAAGCTGCAATAGCTAAAAACAATAGTAACTTTTTCATGTGTCGGTATTTAAAATTTTACGTTAACGCCAAGATTAATAACACGCAATGGCGGATAAGTGGTGTAGTCGCCGCTAAGTTCAGGGTCGGCCCATTTGATTTCTTTAGCCCAGGTGAGTAGGTTAAACCCGCTTGCAAAAAACCGCATGTTGCTTATTTTAAGCTTCGATGTCAGCTCTTTTGGCAAAGTATAACCCAGTTCCACGGTTTTTAAGCGGATAAATGAGGCGTCATATAAGAAAAAGGTGGAAGCACCAGGCTGATATCCATCTGCCCTGGGCATTGTTCCATTCGGGTTACTTACGGTCCATCTGTTTTCTGCCCTGGCTACCGATGCATTGGCAAAATCACTGCCACCCAATGCCGCGAAGGTATTATCGTATTTGTAGGCTTTTGCCTGTCCTTGAAATAATATATTCAGGTCAAAATTCTGGTATTGAAAATCCATATTGAACCCATAGTTAAATTTAGGAATATTATTATAATCAAAAGCGAACCTATCCTTAGCATTCAGGGTACCATCATTGTTTAAATCTAATAGCTTAACGTCGCCCACCTGTGTGCCGCCGGCATGAGGATAACTATTCAGCTCCTGTTGTGTATGGAAAATGCCATCCGCCTTGTAATAAAGGCCTGCGCCGACCGGACGTCCGGTTATCGCTTGATAGGGCTCTGATGGTGGTACCTCATCAAAGAAAACTATCTTACTCCGCTGATAAGCCAGGTTTGCTCTTAAATTGTAAGTAAACTCTCCGATTTTGTTTCGGTGGCTTAAGGATAACTCAAAGCCGCCGTTGTTTACTTTAGCTAAATTTTCAGGCGGTAAGGCCGGAAACCCGTAGATATGGCTTACAGAAGCATTTCTTGACGCCAAAATATTTGACCTGTTTTCTTTCCACAATGTAAAATCAACCCCCAGTAGCCCGTTCCACATTAAAGCTTCAAGGCCCAGATCGGTTTTTTTACTACGCTCCCAGGTTATGTAAGGGTTAGGTACTTCATTTGGGTAAATTCCAGGAACATCGTTGCTTCCGAATACAAAGTTATTACCAAAAGAAAACGATTGTAAGTAAGCATTCTGGGTTACGCGGTCGTTTCCTATCTCGCCATAGGTCGCTCTCAATTTTAACTGGTTAACAAAGGAGAAATTATCTTTAATGAACTTCTCTTCGGATATACGCCAGCCAGCAGAGATGCCGGGGAAGAAACCATATCTTCTTCCGACAGGAAAAGTAGGTGAGCCGTCATAACGAAACACAAATTCTACCAGGTATTTCGAAGCAAAATCATAATTGAAACGGCCAAAGAAGTTATTATAGGCGCTGCTTGATGAAAAACCTCCGTTGTTTTTGTCTGCCGGTGCGGTACTGCCTGTATTGATTTCATCAACAGCTGTACTAACAAAATTTTTCCGGTAAGCAAACGCGTTTTGGAAGGAGTTTTGTTGCTGCTCATTACCTACCATTGCCGTTACGTGATGCCGGGCAAAAGAATGCTCGTAAGAAAGCCTGAAGTTGTAAAGGATGGTAGTATATTTTCTATAGGTGTCTGTTAACTCCGTAGTACCGGTTGCGGTGCCCTGCTTTTTATCATAGTTTTTTGTATTTACATTGTACTCATAGTAACTATAAGGAACATTAAAAAGCTTTTCAAACTGGTTGCTAAGGTCATAGTTATAGGATGCGTCAAGTTTTAATCCATCTACATAAGGAATTTTCAATGTAGCCGTTAAAGTTGAATAAATAGGCGCATCGTTTATTTTGTCATAGCCGCGCTGATTCAGTAGTAATGGATTTTCACCTAACCGGCCGGGACCGATCAATCCGTTGGGATAACGTGCAACAATTGTAGGGTTTGCCTGCAATATGTTAATGAAGTTTATTGCTGTTGGTGCCGATGGATAAATTCTGTTATTAAGAATCGCGGAAAGATTGGCCCCAATGTTTAAATATTTGTTGATGTCTACATCTACCTTTGTACGGAAATTATACTGCTTATAAGAAGTCGGGTTATTTTTGAACGCGCCATCCTGGCTTATACTACCGAAGGAAAGCAGATATCTTACATTATCTGTACCGCCGTTCACCTGTAAATTATAACGCTTTTGATAAGTACTGGGCTTTGATACTTCTTTTACCCAATTGGTATTGGGGTAAAGTACCGGATCAGAGCCATTGCTATATTTCTGAATCGCCTCATTTGAATAAAATGGCGTGTATGACGCCGGCCTTCCTTTGCGGTAAAAGTCACCTTCATTATATACTTGTGCAAATGTTGCCGCATCCAGAACATTGGGTATTTTAGCCGGCTTTTGAAATGAGTAATCGTAGGAAAAATCAAATACGGGCTTCCCTTTGGCACCGCGTTTAGTGGTAACCAAAATTACGCCGTTTGCAGCACGCGCACCATAAATAGCAGCCGAACCGTCCTTTAACACAGAAATACTTTCAATGTCATCGGGGTTTAAACGGCCTAATAAACTACGTGGAACGCCATCAATGATTATTAGCGGTGAGTTGTCATTTAAAGTACCGGTACCCCGTATTAAAATACTTGGATCATCCCTTCCCGGCTCTCCCGAACGTTGATTCACAATTAAACCGGGTAGTCTGCCGGCAAGGGAACTTATTACGTTAGGAGAAGGACTTTTGGTAATGTCTTTACCAGATACAGTGGATATTGAACCTGTTAACGTTTCCTTACGCTGTTGACCATAACCAACTACAACTACTTCATTCAATGAACTCGGAGCAGCTTTAAGTTGAATATTAATTACGGTTTGGTTAAGAATTGAAATTTCCTGCTGCAGATATCCAATATAAGAAAATACCAGCGTTGTACTGCCATCGGGAATAGTGATGCTAAATTTACCGTTGACATCCGATACCGCGCCCGCAGATGTGCCTTTAATTTTAATACTTACGCCAGGCAAAGGCTTATCAGTTTCGTCCGTTACTGTCCCGTTCACCGTTTTGTTGACCACTTCTGGCGGGCTAATCTTCGCTTCAGCGGCGGGCTGGGTAGCTGCAGGTTCTGCTTTATTTATTTTACTCAATACTATCCGGTTACCAACAACCTCAAAAGCAATGCTTCTGGGCTCTAAAAGGCCGGTAAGTATTTCGCCTAACGTTTCTTGTTTTGCATCAACAGAAATTTCCGAATCGCCTACGACGAGACTTTTGCGGTAAACAAATTTCAGATTTGCTACCTTCTCTAATTGTTTCAATGCCGAGTTAAGGCTGGAACTGTGGATATTAACGTCTAATCGCTGCTTCAACACAGCTTGCCCTTTGCTTGTTGTGGCGTAGGACATGCATGTACAAATGAGTGCAATTAATATCTGACTAAAAGTGAATTTCATAATCTTACACCAGTCAACATGGTTTTGCAAATAAATTTTCATAAATTTAAATCGTTTATTTTTGGCTAAAAAATGGACAAATAAACCCGACTCACCTTATTTAAGGCGTTCAATTGCGGGTTTTCAAAAGGTTTAGGAGTGTCATCAGCACTCCTATTCTTTTTAAAGAAATTGTGGTGTATGGGAGTGTCAGGTTTTTTTCATATGCTGCATAATTTAATTAGGTTTATATATATACTTGGTTATTTATTGCTTATAAGAACAAATTCGGTACCACTAACCTGGTAATTTACGTTCAAAGTCTTTTTCATCATTTCCAATATCGCCGGAAGGCTTTCGTCAGTAAAGTCAGCATTCAAAGAATCGGCATTGATGTCCTGATCATCAGATTTGATATGAACTTTAAATTTTTTGCTTAATACCGAAAATACTGTACGCATTGGCGTATTTTCAAAAGATACACTGGCTTTTTTCCAGATATTAATTAACGGATCTTTTATTTCAGCGTTTTTTATCAAATGGTCTGAAATGTTGTCATAGGTAGCCTCCTGATTAGGTAAAAGCATTATTTCCTGTTTTTTATCAGCTTGCGTTGTTTTATTCAAATTAATTTCCTGAGCCGGTATGCTTACTGAAACTTTGCCGGTGACCACTTCAACTTTCGTTATCTCATTTTTAAAGGCACGGATACGGAAGCTGGTGCCCCACACCTTAGTGATGACTCTGCCACTGTGAATTGAAAAAGGCCTTTTATGATCTTTAGTAACTTCAAAAAAAGCTTCTCCATTCATGGTTACTTGCCTGCTATTTTTATCAAATAGTTTCAAATAGGCTAATTGGGAGTTGGGGCTTAGCCACACGCTACTGCCATCTGACAGTGTTATTTTTTGAATTGTATTAGTCTTATTATTAACAACTATTTCCTCCTTTTTTTCTTCTGGAGTTATATTCGGCATGTTGTATTTAAGAAAAAAACCGATTAAAAGGATCGCAGCAATACCAGCAATAAAATAAAACAAAGAACGGTTTGGCCCTTGTGGCTTTAGATCAACCGTGTTATCTATTTCTGCCGCCCTAATATTTTTTCTGATATTATTTAGCATGAAAACTCTGAACACGTCCTTTTCATTATCCGACAGAAGAGAAATATCGTCCTGATTATGTTCAAATGACTCATACCAAGACTCTATATCGACAATTTCATCTTCATTACAATCACCCTTGAAATATTTTTCCAAAATTTTGGCTGATGGTTTCTTTTGCATTAGAGGTTTATTGGGACAAAATAAATTATGGTTTATAATTAAATGTAACTTGAAAAGGCGTTACCCCCTACTGCAAAAAAAAATATTTGTAAGAGAACTGCGATGCTATAAATAACGTTGATGTTACTTATGGGAAGAATTAACAGATTCTTTGGGTGACCAATCTTGTTGCCGATAAATGGTCTCCTCATCATATCACGACCGATGACCGGGGCAACATTTATTTTTATGTTTGCAAGGCATGTGCCGGGCAGAGTACTGAACACTATCAGAGATCGTTATCGAGTAGACATTATTATTCGATTAAAATAGAAAATGCATCTCACTAAGCGTAAAAAATCATAACTACAGCACGAAAAAATTAATACTGGCAGGACGTTTTATTTTCGAAAATTAATGAGGAAAAAAAACAAGAGAAGGCTTAAAGTATCAATATTCACTCTTAAGTACCGAAGGGCTTTAGTCAGATGATTTTCTACGGTTTTTTCGGAGATGTCTAATAGATTAGCTATTTCTTTATTAGTCTTATATTGATTGCGGCTGAGTTCAAAAACAGAACGGCATTTCGGGGGGAGTTGCTTTACCTCACTAACGATAATTTTTGTTAGTTCCTTGCAATTGAGATACTCTTCCGTTGAATTGTACGGGCTATTATCTGCTAACAATAGTATTTCGTTATATGCAGTTCTGATGTTTTCTGCTCTTAAATAATTCAGTACAGAATATTTAATTGCAGAAAATAAATAGCCTTGGAGCGAGGAGTGTATGTTGAGTCGGGCTCTGTTTATCCAAAAATTTGTAAAAAAATCCTGTATTATTTCTTGTGCGGCTTCTCTGTCCTTTAGCCGATTGTAGGCTGCTACATAAAGCTTTTGCCAGTATCTGTTATAAATCTCCTCAAAAACCAACACGTCATCCTGCCCTAAAGCTTCGAGTAGTTCATCATCCGAAAGATCACACAAATTTCTCATTTTGCAGGGGGTGACACATTTAATTAACTAATACTTAACAAGCAACAGCATAAATTCATTTTATCTATGACGTTTGTTAATTGTTATAAATACAATTAAGTTTTATTTCATAACTTCATTTTTTGCCAATTTCACACTTAAAGAAAGTTATCAACCCGTCCCTCGCAGACCTTGATAGAATCGGTCTATGTATGGACAATGATCTGTTTAAGCTTGTTGATACTTTCTAATTGCTTGGAAAATGAATTTATTAGCAGCCATAGGCTACGTCAGGTTATAATTGTCACTAAGGTAAAATTCTTTTTTATAACCTCCAAACAAATTATAATTGTTAAAACAACAATAAATTAGGTTTTATATGAGATTGATTATAAGTCCTTGTTGGAGAATATGGAGCCATTGATCATTTAATTCTGTCTAAATAGATCCGAAACGGTTTAAGTGGAAAAACCAATTGCGCTGACCCCTGTCACCAATTTACTTTATACCACGTAAATGTCTGAACTTAAACACTAAGGGTGGTCATTTTAAAATTGGCCAAATGGGGTCAATCAGGTGTGGTTTATCCACTGAACCAGCAGCACACAATCATAAGGGAGGTGTTCAAACAAGGTATAACCTATAAAGAGGGTATGTTTAGAACACCTTGCATCAATCCAGAGTTTGAATTTAACAGGCTGATTCTTAAAGAGAAAGGGTTGCTCGATATCGAGCAACCCTCTGGAAATTCTTATAAAGTCCCGTCTTGCGGGGACCAAGGTACCCCATTTGAACATTTAGAGGGTATTTTGAGTGTAATTCGAGAAGTCTACAAAAAGAGAAAGAATAAGTTAGAAGGATAACTGTGGCTATACGTGGATTGCGGTTCGTAATCCGCACCGTTTTGTGGACGAGCTGTTCGAAATAGGCGGATTTGCAAAAATCTTAGAAGATCTAAATCCAGTTTCGCCTGGATCATGCTTAATAACCCGATAATGACTTCCGAAGAGATATCTTTAAGCAAATCCTGCAATTGGGGGACAGGTTCATCAAAAATATCCGCATAGCGCGGAACGATAGCCATTTTCATAAGTAAAGATAACTAAGCTTTTAAAGATCTTCCAAGACTTATAGAATTCTATATTTTCTGTACTAATATTCGACTGCTTGCATGTTTTTTTCATCAAACGCGAGATAACCGAATGGTACATTGACCAAATTTTTCATTTCGGCTATGAATTGCAAATCCTTCTCAGTGGGTTTGCCGGGTCCAACAATCATAATTTGCTTTTCCTTTTTGGTATTTTCACGGTACATATAATCAAATAATTGGCCTATGCCTTCCCGGATACAGGTATATACACTAGCGAAAGGCTTTATCTCGTAAATAATAAACTCCTTATCAGTTACCCTCTTAGCATCAATATACCTTTTTTCACCACTACAGGAATGGTTAGGATAGGTTGCTTTAAGATACTTTATGAAGCGATTTTGTATGCGATTATGTAAGAGGTTTACTGTAGCTCCTGCAATAGGGTCACGGTGAAAACTGCCTTCCATCTTGGGATTGTAATCATCTTCATCGTCGTTATCATCCTCTCCGGAATCCGGCTCTGATTCAATCGGAAGTTCTTCCTTGATTGATGGCGGCGAAATTTCAGCGTACCAATTAAATATGTCATAAAACGCGGTGCCATCCTTCTTAGCGGTTAACTGATGAATAGTGGCCGCATAATTATAGGCAAAAGGCTTTACAAAATTGACATCTAGATATTCTACGTGTATATGATGTCCGAGCAAACTGTCATCATAAAAATACACTGAGCCATTACGTTCTACCACCTGGGCATAGCCGATTATCTGCAATTTACCATGTGACCCATGAGATTTTACAGCTATGATATCCCCTGACCGCAATTGAGCGTACAATCGAAAATAACTTTTAACCTTCCCCATAGCAGGCTTGGCATCTTTATGATGCTTAGCCACCCAAGCATTGACCTCTTCATTTTTTGCGCCCATCAAGGCTGAGAAATCGTGTCCCCAAACCCATCCCATAGCCACACTTTTGCTGGTTACAAACTCCTTCATGACAGCACGGTTATCTTTACCGTCATTATCGTATTTGCTGCCAATAATATAATAATTCGATTTGACCGGGCCACGGGCATACAGATCGTATAAATGGTAAGAATAATCGATAACGTCTTCTTCTGCTGGTTTAAGATTAAGGATAGCTTCCTGCAATAGATAAACGGGTGAACTAGCGTTAAATGACAAACCTAAACCGTCAGCAATAGCCAACAGAGCACGCATACTATACACCGGAAGCAAACGCTTATCAGAAAACAAGAAGGCCAGTTTCCATTTACCAATGGCGTGAAATGGAATTTCTTCTATGGCCTTCCAGTCACCGGCAATACTAAACTTAACAATTTCCACTGCCATAGCCCGAACATTTGCAAAGGCTGCTTCGAGACTGTCGCCACGATTTCTATTCCATGCATATCCGCTGTGTTTTTTATACCTGTCGTCTTTGAACTCTTTATCATTTTGGATTTCCCAGAGCTCAAATTTATTCAATGAGATTCTGCCGATCGCACCAAGGTATTTCGTACCATATTCCAGCCAATAACATAACGAATCGTGATCCTCCAAATGAGCGTAAGATTCCAAAGTCATCGTCGTAATTCTTTCAAGGTTCCAGGAGTTTAGAAAACTCGTTAGCGTAACATCGGCAAACTTGGGATTAAGTTCCATAAAAATCAGATAGGTTTAGGTCAATAAAAGTGAAGGATGTTAATATCTATTAATTTCAAAGTTGTAAAATCACAACTTTCCTAATCTACAATAATTATTACAACATATTATATCAGTATAGTGGCGCAGCCTTTATTGATTGATTTACTTAAACTATACTTATACCTTATGCGCAGATTAATTTTGTTATTGTTTTTTGTATTGCAAAATAGCATATCCTTTGCCCAACAAGTCGGAAACATTGGTGAGCAAAAGATTAAGCTTTTTTTAAATAACCCCAAAAATTGTGATTCTGTCGAAAATAAAAAGGCTGATTATCATCACCAAAATATAAGCTTCGTTTTTTTTGCACAAAATGCCTTTATCAAAGAGACTTATTATTACACTAAGTATAAGCTAAAAGATTAACGTGATATGCAAAAATGATTTTTGCAATAAAAATAAAACCAAGTTATAAAAACTAAATATTACAAATAAGTAGTTGTATATTAGTTAAACGTTTCTCGTAGCCTTATCAACCAATGTTCGATAAAATAATCAGAGTATTAGGACCGCTGTTTGTTTTTTTTATCAGTATTATCCTGAAAATTTTGTTGTTGGATTTTGGAAAGATTCCAAAGACTGATCACGAAAAGCAGATGGTATTTATGATTTCAGAATATGTGAAACCAATGTGGTTTGATTTACTCCTGTCCTCATTCTTTTTATTAATTGGATTATCTCTTCGGGATTCTACCATAGGAATTACTCCAGATTTTAAAAAGAAACTTTTTGTTGCATTGGGGGTTGTGGCATTTATCTGTTTGTTATTTAATATGTTTGATCGATTGCAATTGGTAACTAATAGGTATTTGGTGATAGGAGTACCTGATATATTGGGTATTTCTCTGTTTGGGATTTCTAGTTGGGCTACTACAAAAGATACGTAATTAATATGGGAAAAACTGATATTTGGCCAATTTTAATAATTGGAATTATTGCAGTGATAATTATCTATGGACTTACTAATTCTGTAGGCTTTTTATTAGCTAATAAGTACATTACACTTCTCACTACTACTGCCATATCTGTCGTCTTAGTACGATATTACATGAAAAAATCAGAATAAAATAGAAGCAGCTTGGTAGTATTACCAAGCTGCTTTAAATAGAGTCTTAGATTGTTTTATTAAGATTTGACATTGAAGCCGAAACTTCCTTTCGGCTCCGCGTACTTTATGTACAAGCTGCTCATGCGTTCGGAGCATGTATTATTACTACTATCATTGTTGCTCGGGATGCGGTTGCAGATATAAAGCAGACGAGGTTAACAAGGTGTTTTTTGATTTCCTAAGCCTTTATATACTTAATCCAGCTACGGCTGAATTGTTTAAAATGGTGATCCTCGATGAATACTCAAATGATACCACCGGGTGCAAAGAGTATAAGCTTTCTTTGGCAAAACAGCTTACCGACTTAAATAACCGGAGTTCCAAAGCGCGGGAATTATTATTGGCCGGGGATCTCGACAGCACCGATTATAAGGATATAAAGGCGGAATGTGACCGGGGAATATTGTTTACAGAAGCGCAACTAACTGAATTAGGTAAAAACAAGTACACCAAAAGCCAGTTGGAGCCTATTATAGACAAAGCGATTACAACTTACACTAATCTAAATGTAATTTACTATAAATCAGAGAATGAGGAAAAAAGAAGGCTGATTAGTTCGATGTTCCCTGAAAAAATAACGTTTGAAAATTTAAAACATCGAACCGCTAAAGTGAACGACAGGTTTAATTTTATCTATTTGATAAGCAATTAATTAAATGGCAAAAATGGGCAAAGACTTCTGAAAATCTCTTGCCCCGTCAGGGGTGGATGGCGGTGCAGAATCCGCACCATTTTATTGAAGAATTGATTGAAATAGGCCGTTTTGCAAAAAAAATTTGATTCAAACTCTTCTGAACACAGGTAAAAGGGGGTGAAGTAGCATAGCGGAACGAGCAACAGAACCTGCTGCACCTGTTCTGTTGGTAAAACGTTATAATTTGCCATTCAATAATTGAACATATTATGCTTTAGATTTCACAATTCTTGCACAATGTTTTAACCTAATATGTTCATAAGTAATCGAATGATGATAACTTTATGATAATAAATACTTTATCAGCCCTTCCATCCATAGGTAAGTTTTAAATTTCTCATGAAATACCTATATTTTTGAGTGAACTAATATAAACCGATATGGGTACAAATGCTCCGGGCCAGCTTTTAGGCTATGGCTTGCAGTTTCCACGCGCACTTTATCACTTATTACGATGTGAACCAGAAGACAAAGTAGCTGTTGAATTTTTAGGAGACGTTGCCACTTTGGGCACTAGTGATTCATTATTGACTGAGGAAGATAAATCTTCGCAAATCGGCAACCCGGTAACCGATTTATCTACAGACCTATGGAAGACATTTTATAATTGGGTCGTTCTCATAAATGATACGAAAGTTGAGATGACAAAAACCAAATTCGTCCTTTTCGTAAATCAAAAAGGTAGAAACGGAATTGTCAATTTGTTTAATAACGCAACAAATGAAATCACAGCAAAAGAAGCGGTTGAAAAAGCAAAAAAGAAATTAAAAAAAGTAGATGCAAATCATGCCATCTGGCCATATTATGATTATCTGTTTAATCATAATGAGAGTAAATTATTGAATCTTATATGCAATTTTGAGTTGCAGATTGGTTTAGGAGGCGGATCAGAAATAATTAAAACCGAAATTAAAAAAAAGCATATTCATGATACCCAGGTTGATTTTATTCACGAAAACCTTTCTGGCTGGCTTCAAATAGTTATTCTCGAAAGGTTAGCCAAAAAAGACGATGCCATTATTAGTTGGGAAGAGTTTGATAAACAATTTACTCCTCTCTTTGAACGGGCTCGTAAAAGAGAACTAATAGATTTCACTCTGACGTATCCCCCGGATGTTAAAGAAATTAAAAAGCATTTAAAAGACCGACCACTTTATATTAAACAATTAGAAGAAATAAAGGCAAACGATGATGAAATACAGCAAGCTGTAACGGATTATCTCAAAGCAAAGGTCAATCGGTATAACTGGATTGAAAAAGAACTTATCGACGAGCCAACGGCGATCGACTTCGAAAAAAAGCTAACGGAGTTTTGGAAAAACCATCAAAAAAAGGTTCATATCATATATAGCACATGCGATTCTTGCCAGAAAGGAATGCTTATCTATACAGAGTGCAGGTCACGACAAGAAACGATTAAGGATCAAAACCCACCTTCAGCTACGATAGCTGGAACATATCACTCACTAGCGAACGCTTTAGAATTAGGTTGGCATCCTGAATGGGAAACATCCTTTAAAAAATACAAGAAATAAAAGATGGGAGAAATACTTGAAGAAGTTAAACTGTTTAACACACCCGCGCTGGGAGCGTTCCTTTTGTGGAAATTCACTGAAGGTTATATGAACGCTCACAAACATGGTGATGCACCAGTTGCTATACATCATTTTATTGCGACTGCAATACTCACAAATGAAAATTTAAAGGTTCCAATAAATAATAAAAGAGAAAATTTACAATCCTACATAAGAAGTTTCGAAGACAACAAAAATTCTGATTTGCTATTGGGAATTCACGAACGCATCAAAGAAAAAATGAGCTATACCTGGGCCGCTATTGATATAGCTGTAGCCAGTGGTTTGTTGTTTTGGGATTTAGAAACTGGCAAATTGTATAATAAAACATTGGATAAAACGCCAATACGTGGAAATGCGCCAAGAGCAATTGTAAAAAGAGATGGTGAAAAGGCCGAAATACTTGGTCGCTGGTTTTCCGAACATAATTTGTCAACAATAACTGCTTACTTAAAGGTAATACTCTAATGCAATTTCAGCTCATTAAACTAATTATTTGGCCCAAAGACCACTCTTTTTTACCTCAGATTGTGCCGTTCGAGCCTGGGAAAGTTAACGTAATAACCGGAGCATCGAGAACAGGAAAATCTGCGATTATACCTATTATTGATTATTGTTTGGCGTCTTTTGACTGTTCTATTCCAATAGACACCATAAGGGATTATGCAGCTTGGTATGGTGTGGTTGTGAAAACGACTTCAGAAGAGATTTTGATTGCTCGAAAAGTACCGGTGGGTACAACCTCTTCAAACGACTTTTATTTGATGCGCGGCAGCAACCTTATCCCGCCGGTAATCATTGAACAATCCAACGAAAAACTTGAAGGGGTTAAAAATTTACTGAATGGCCTGTCAGGTGTTCCGTATTTCGGACTTAATAATGACAATGAAAACAATGGCTATCAGGCCAGACTAAGCTTTCGAGACTTGATGGCGTTCGTTTTTCAGAGTCAAGATATTGTAGCCAATCAAAATATTTTGTTCTATAAAACGCATTCGCATGAACATAGGGAGAAATTGCGGAATTGGTTCCCGTTTATAATTGGCGCAGAAAATGTTGAAATATTAACTGCCAGAAATAGAATTCAGGAAATTGAAAGGCAATTGAGCCGTCTTCGGCGAGACTTTGAACGTGCTAAGTCGGTATCTAATTCCTGGATAGAAAACATGCAGGGGCATTTAAGGATTGCTCAGGAATACGGACTTATAGAGCAAACTTACGCAGATGATTCAGATCCTGAAACACTCCTTGAGATTGCCAAAAATTTGCTCGACAACATCCCTGAATACTCGAAAACCTCTATGAACTCTATCGAGGAGTCTTCTAAAGAAGTCTTAGAAATGGATATTCTCGAAGAAAAACTTAGTCTTCAAATCGGCACAGTGAAAAAGAGGTTAGCGGACTTAAGTGAATTAAAGAACGGCTTATTGGATTATGGTAACTCTGTACGCAGGAGACAGGATCGGCTTCACATTTCTCAATGGTTGATTGACATGCATTCTGGCGGACAAGAATGCCCGTCATGTGGAAGTTTAGATCATCCTAAAAAGACGGAAGAAATCTTAAAAGTTTCGGCTGCTTTCAAGACACTTGAAACCGAATCAAAAACGTTGGCTGAAGTGCCGGCATCTTTTGCCCGCGAAGAACAAAAGCTAAAAACTGAATTGGAACAGTATTTAGAAGATAAAAAACAATTGCAAAGCCGCATAGATGTGATGGCCGCCAAAGACCAGAAGGTACAGGAAGAAATGCAAAGAAGAAAGAACATGTTCTTGTTCTTAGGCCATTTGCAGGCTCACTTTCAGTTCTTCGAAAAACTAAATGATGGTGGCGAATATCAGGTACAGATTGACAAACTTGACACTGAACTTAAGCAATTACTAAAAATCGTTGATACAAATGGGGTTTACAGTAGAATTAATGCGGCGACAGATAGAATAGCTGCCAAAATATTGACACATCTTAAAACGCTGGACGTTGAGGATAAGTATAAAGAAGTTGCGCCAAGATTTGACATAAAAGACCTTAATATTTCCGTATTAAGTAATTACAGCCATTGGCATTACCTTGGGCAAGTAGGTAGCGCATCTAACTGGGTCTCATTTCACATCGCATTGATGTGTGCGATTCAAGAATTCTTTTTAAGTCTTAAAAATTCATCCGTGCCAAGTTTCGTAATCTTTGACCAACCAAGTCAGGTTTACTTTCCAAAACTAAAAAAAGCAACTATAGAAGGGGGAAATTTAGATATAAAATTTAATGAAGATGAAGATGTTGAAGCCGTAAAAAATATTTTTAAAACCATATCAAATTCTGTGAAAGCATCCAAGGGGATGTGGCAAGCAATTATTTTAGATCACGCAGATGATATTATTTACGGTGAAATCGAACAGATCAACGAAGTTGATATTTGGCGAAATGGGAAAAAACTGATACCTGTGGAATGGATAGATAAGGTAAACAGCGATAGTGATACCGAAACTAGTGATGAACCAGCGGACGTTTAAGCAGCAAAAGAATTTTAAATGTTTGTAAAAAAGGCTATCGCAAATACGGTAGCCTTTATTTTACAAATCAGATGACAACTGGTATCATCATTTTAAGTAATCAACCTTTTTAATTATTAAAAATTTCTTTAACAACTTTTAATATTCCAACCAAGTGTAATAATAGATTCACGTTCACTCGACTAAGCTAAATATGACCTGCTATCTGCGGATGCAATAAGTATTATTTCAAAGACAAATATTTTTTGTAAATTAGATACCGAATCTAAATAATGCAATTTGCCATGATCTTATCACTTGTAACTAAATTTGCTAAATGGGGGTTTCTCGTTTTAGTCATATTTTACTTTGCTAAATTCCTAAGTGAAAGTAAATCAGACCCACATCTTACGTTAAATAAGGTTCAACAACCTATTTACGATGTTAAGAAAGATTACTTGCTTATTTCTAACCAAAAAAAAATAGAACGAGAGTATAAATACCTCCAAGATTTTGACGACGATACGACTGGTATAGTTTTTTTTAGTCCAGTTAGCCCCTCGGGGCCTATGGGCTCAACTCTTGATTTCGTATCAAAACATAATTGCAGTCTGTTTTTTTCAAAATCCAAAACTCAATTAAAAGAATTTGGCCAGAGGCCTAAAGGGCCATCTATTATCAATTGGTATAACCCTATTCACGAACGAACTATTTCTGATTATGTAGGTAGCGTTAAATTAAGTGCGGATTCAATTTCAATTTATGGAGAAACACCAATAAACCCTGACTGGTCGATGAAAGGTTTAATTGATGCAAATTTTGTTAAGGTCGAAAAAATTGATAATTTTCCCGCGAACCCGTCAGCACTCCAATTATGCGCTTCGGGAATAGAATTTGAAAATTGTGGTTTTAATCATCGTGAGCTTTCATATCATGCAAACCATATCGAATTCGTTACCGACACAATCTCTAATTCTCAGATGTTATGTTATGCACAAAGCGTAAATTTTGAAAATGTCCTTTTTTCGGGAGAGAATTTGTTCCAAATAAAAGATACGGTAATAGTTGGAGAGCTACTCGGATCCGGCAAAATTAAGATTCGTCCTATCGGCGATAATCCGGTTGTTATAGTGCTTAATTCGATTTCAGCATTGGAACATATGGATATCCCCAATTTTGGTATAAATTTTCAGTTGAATCGTAATATTTCGTACCAGGACTCCGTGGAGATTTACAAGGGCTTAGCCAATCATTACCAGGATTTAGAAGAGGATAAGGAAAATTATGATGTTCAATTACAACGATTAATCATTCATCATAACAAAGAATGGTTTACAGGTTTTATCAGAGAGAAATGGAATTATTTTGGCTATAGGCGTAATTTGATTTTTGGGAATGCCTGGTATTTAATGTTATTGTTCTTAAGCATCAACTTTTTAGTTTTTCCCAAATTACTTTATAATGGCTACACGGTAGAGGAATTTGAAAAGTCTCATCGGGTTATAAGGTACGAATACCGCGCTAAGCCGCTCTTAATAGAAATCTTTAGTTTTTTTATCTGTATTATTTATACGTTTTTCGTTTTTTGGGGACTTAAATTGGACTTTGAAAAGTTAAAAGTTGCACACATTGGATTTACAGTTTTAATTTTGACACAGTACCTTACAGGCATTGTGTGTCTGGCATATATAGCTAATATTATCATTGCCAAATAGCGAATATAATCGTTGAAAACAATAGTTGCTTTTTGTTATTAAAGGATTAGGGGCATTATTCTAAGTGATCACATCCGCTCCCGAAAAGTCAGACCACGACTAATTCATAATGGCGCGTTAAAAATGCTTCGGATTTTATAAGGGGCTTGTTTTTTTTACGTATAATTTTTTTTATACCCTCTAAAATCCCATCCAAGTATTCTAATAAATCCCAATTCACCCCGCAACATTCGCATGTGCCGTGTTACTTGCGAGCGTTTTTGTTAAAATAAAAGGATAATTTCGCACTATAAATTCGCCCATATTTGATCGAGTGTTTTTTAGTAATTAAAAGCAAATGTGTGTAACTGAATGAAAATCTATTTTTTAAGACATTTTGATCTAAATATTTGGAGTTAATAAAAAAAGGGGTTAATATTTTTCTATATTTCGTACTCAAACGAATATAGAAAAATAATGCTCAAGCATCTGGCAAAAAATTAATTACAGAAATTGTTCGCAGTAATCCACTGTGGCGCGTTTTTGCGATTGATAGTTATGCCAGCAAAATCAACCAAAAGCTATAATTCATATGAAAATCAAAATTTTATTATTTTGATTACCGGTGTTTTTTTGTGCCGTGTGTGGGTGCTTATGTTATGCGCTAATCTAAAAGCAGGTGGCTATGTTTAATTTCAAATGTCTTTAAGTTTCTGGTAAGGTAGGATCGTCAAGTGCCGGTATTTCTGTTTTGTTTTTTGGTGTTATCCTTATCGCTTTAACCAAAGGTTCACGTAAAACCTCAAAAAAAAGATAAATGCCCTAAAGGGCGGTTAATGAAATATTTAAAAGATTAAAATTTAGTTATTATTTGTAAAATCGATTATTCCTTAACGATTTCCAAAATCCTCTCCAAGTGTTCTAATAGATTCCCATTCACTCCGCAGAAAAAAGTTGAGTAGTACCCTAAACAGTTCGCCTTCACCCCTATTTCCAGCTTTCTGACCGCCGGCTTATCACAGATTTCCCGCAGCTGATGGCCATAGCTCATCGTAAAACTCTCATCGTCCGTTGCCACTGTGAATGAATTGCGCATCTATTGTTTATATCCATCAAAACCAAGAACTCACTCTCCTCAAATTAGCTACCTTTATTTTAATAATGCCGCTTCATTAAAAACACCCGTCATTTAAAAATAAACCATGCGCAATATTTCCGCCGTCCTGAATATTGAAGACACCACACTGGCCGAATCGATCAGCGAAAGCATTGAAGTGTACGGCACCTTCACCAATGTGGTACGGACTTCTCCTGCCAATATAGCCAGCAAAGGATTGGCGCTCGTCTGCCTCAACTTCGGAAGACTGGAAGATTCGGTCGTATACCTCAGCGTATTAAAAAAACAAGGCCGGGTAGCGACCGGCCAGGCCCGTGTCAAAGGTTTGAAGAATTTGGCGCTGGGCCCATTTTTGGCGGCCCAGCTCATTGAACTGCTGCCCGAAAACTTATGGAAGCGCGCCACGGCGACATTCGATCATACCTACCATCAATTCTCGCCCAAACTGGGAGAGCACATCTTCGAAGCCTTAAAAGGATTGAAACCCGACCTGGCTAATGAAATAGACCAATTGTATGACTACGTCTACCAACCCGTGCACCGCAGGCGAAGCACACGCGAACAGGACGCAGCAGTGGAAAAAGACGCCCTGGGATTAACCCTGGACATTTTTGGTGTGGACCGCACCGCTATTTTCCGGAGCTGGGAAGCCGAAGGCGGCGATCTCGGGCAATCATTCCTCAGCGGACTGAAAGAATTTGCCGTTTATGAAGATGATATGATCGCTTATGACCTCCATGCCTTCCCCGGCTTTGAGGCCATACCCGGCAACGCGGTGACGGGGGTCGTTGAATTTGAAAGCCAGGACGGCGAGAAGCTAACGGTGATCAATGCCAACCGCAAACCGCTTGAAAAAGCAATGGGCGTCGACCTGATCTATTTTCACCGGAGATATGAATCCTTCGTCATGGTGCAGTACAAAATGATGGACCAGCGCAGCGAGGAGAGTAACGATTTTTATTTCAATCCAAACCAGGGTTCGCATGACGATGAATTAAAAAGGATGAAGGCGCTCAAAAGCGTCATCGCCGGACAGGCAAAAGGGACCGGCTTAAATGCCTATCGCTTTGCCGACTGTGCACTTTTCTTTAAGCTATGCAAAAAGTTCGAGATGAAATGGGACGATGACTCGCTTGCTCCCGGAATGTATATTCCCTTTGACCAGTGGGAACTACTGCTGGAGGACGACTCCACGCTCGGCGGCCGGGGCGGCAGGCAATTGGGCTATCATACGCTCAGGAAAAGGTTCCTTAATAAGGAAACTTTTGTAGATTTGGTACGGTCAGGCTTTATCGGCACCAGCGACCAGGCTTCAAAAAAGATCGGCGCTTTTATTCAAGATGCCATCGCCCTGGGCCACTCCGTGATGTACGCCGTTGATGACCGTAAAGGCGAACCCCTGTCACGGAAACAACAGGTCAGGCGGAAAAGGAATATCGCGGGCGACCTACTTGGGCAAAGTGATGCTTATGACGAAGACGACGAGCCGCCATTTTAAATTTCAACAAAGCAAATCATAATTTAAACCAAGCATAATCCAACTCCTCAACTGTGCCAGACGAATTAGTCCTCAAAATCCAAACGCTGGATGAATTGCTCGCAGACCCCGCGCTAACGATCCCGCCCTATCAGCGGCCGTACACCTGGCGGGAAGAGCAGGTGGCGCCGCTGTTGAACGACCTGTTTCAGATCAAAGAAAACGCGCCTGTAGTCATGGGCAGTATCATCTTATGGAAGAACGGCAATAAAACAGAAATTGTCGACGGCCAGCAGCGGCTGACCACCTTCTCCATTTTCGCCAGCCTCATCAATGGGGACCAGCCCAATTGTTTGCTGGATCACCGTTACGCCCACACGGTCTCGACCGGCAATATCAAAGCTAACGCCCGGTTTATCGCCGATTATATAAAAAAGAAAGGCCCGGAAAACTTTCACCTTACCTTTGGCCATATCTGCTTTATCGTCCTGTATGTACCCACCCTGGCCGATGCCTTTACCTTTTTTGACAGCCAGAACACCAGGGGGAAAAAGCTGAAAGATTCTGATATCCTGAAGGCGCACCATTTGCGTTTTATCAAAAAGGACGACCTCGCCGCGGATTGCGCAAAAAAATGGGAATGGATACAAGGCGACCAGCGCATCGGCATTGACCTCTTACTGGAGACCCTAATCGGCCGGGGCCGGAAATTCAGCCGGAAAGAAGTCAGCGAGGTCGACATCAAAAAGGAATTCCGGTCGCAGAGAACCACCAAAACCGACGCAGGACTTCATTCCCTCAACCGTTACCAACAGGCACCCGTTTTTGAAAAGTGGGAATTTGATCCGATGGGCAAACAGGAACTAAAGCTTCTTTTTTCCAACGGAGAGCCCCTGGCATCGAAGGAAAGCTTGGTGATCACCGAAAACGCCTATCAATACCTCCCCTTCCAGATCACCCAATCCGTCGAAGGCGGAGAATTATTCTTTTGGTTCACGCACAAATATTACCTGCTTTATAAGGAGCTTTTTATCTGGCGGAACCCAAAGATCAGCGATTTCCTGCACGATCTTTTGATCGTCACCGGATGGTTTAATTTCAGCACCGGCACCAATTATGTGCACGAGGTATTTACCGCCGCTTTGCTGTTTTATTTTGATAAATTCGGCTACGAGCAGATCGATGAGGTGGCCGCTCACCTGTTTTTTTCGGTTTACTGGCTGCGTTTCCGGCAGAATTCCGTGCAGTATGCCTCTGTATTCAAATATATCCGGGATCCCGATGGCTTTAACCCCTTTGCGCTCATTGCCCAGGCCGGCTACCCCGGCCACCTGGTCCATCATATGGATCAATTTCTTGGAGGTAAATACCGGGAATTATGGGAAAGCCAGGGCATCCGCCGCCGGATCTTCAACGGGCTGATCAGCCACGTAGAAGACGGCTTTTTCAGCCTTTTTGAAGAAATGATCCCCCAAACCCTTTTACGAACCTTAAAACGACCGATCCAATGAAGACATTATTACAGCAGCCGGTCGTCTTTACTTCCGCCATGGTCGGAGATATGCTCCTGGAATCAGCCGCCAGGGGTTTTAACATACCGATCTATCAGCGGATGTATGCCTGGACGGCCAAAGAGATCGAGAAAATGCTCACCGACTTTTACGACGGGTTCCGGTTGCAAACCGCCTATTATATCGGAAACGTAACGGTAAACCTCAATGAGGAAACGAACTACTTCGACGTCATCGACGGGCAGCAACGCTTAACTACTTTATGGTTGATCGGGCTGGTGCTGAAGCTCCACCAACAAACGGAATGGAATTCCTTCCTGATTAACGGCAGGGAATCCCGGCTCAGCTTTACCGCGCGGGAACGCGACACCCAATATTTAAGGGACCTGTTTCTCCAAAGCGGGTTGGCGGAGATCTATCAGATCAATACGGAAGAAGTGAACCCGGCCATGCGGGCCGCGATCAAGATCATCGCCGGGTTTATCAATAACAAAACCGGGATCAACCTACACCTGTTCTCCTCCTATATCTTTAACCAGGTTAGGATGGTGGCGATTTTCCTGCCCAATGCCATTGACCTGAACAAATACTTTGAAGATATGAATAACCGGGGCCTGCAACTGGAAGCCCATCATATTGTCAAAGCCGACCTGCTTTCCGCTTTAACCGACGAAAAACTGCTTGTCGCCTATGCCGGGGTCTGGGATGCCATCTCTCAAATGAACCGGTACCTGGAGTATAGCCTCCAGGGAGAAAACAAAGAAAACCGAAGGATCCTGGCCAACAGGGAAACGGCATTTGATAAGGTTATCCATAACTATCAAAAAACCACAGAACAGGGTTTCACTTTGGGCGAACTGGTCCGGCAAGGCGTTGATGAACAAAGCGTCCCGCCAAAACCGAAAAAAAATACGGACCTGGCCGACAAAGCCACTGCGGTCATTAACTTCCAGGAATTCCTGCTGCATTGCCTCAAATTGCACCTGGGTGGTAAATTTGGTGAAGTTTCCCTTGATGATAAACAACTGCTGCGGGAGTTTACACGATTTAAAAAGCATATTGACCCCGACGCCTTTATCCGTTTCCTGTTCAATTGCCGGGTACTCTTTGACGAGTTTATCATCAAAAGCCTTGACTCGGGTGAAGGCACCCGCTGGGAAATCCGTGTCATCGATCCGAGTGACGAAGATTATAACCGGGTCCCGCATTTCCGCAAGGTGGTCCAGATCCAATCCATGCTGAATATCGGCGTGGCACTTTCGCTCTGGTTTACGGACACGTTATCCTATCTGCTGCACAACGAAAAGGAAGACTATTTATTTTTAGGCTTTCTGGAAGCCCTGGACCATCGGATCGCCGCAGCGATCAAAGGTCAGCAACCCTTTCATGAGCTGCTGCACAAGGGAACTAATACTGGGCGTTACTGGTTTTATAAACTGGATTACCTGCTTTGGAAAGAATGGGCCGGCGGGCGGTCCGGACACCCGACTGTTCCCGGGATCAATACCCTGCGCACCCGGATCGAAACTTTTCAATTTCGTGACAATCGCTCCGTCGAGCATATCGAGCCTAGGAACCCGGAACGTGAATTATGGACCGCAGATACCGGCGCCGCTGATCCGGATACCGGCCTGGCCCGCCTGAAAGACCGGTTCGGTAACCTCGCACTCATCAGCATCAGTTCAAATTCCAGTTATAGTAACCAGCCTTCGCGTGATAAAAGACAGGACTTCAGCAGCCGGAGCAATAAACGCGGGATTGAAAGCCTGAAGCTGGTAGACGCCTACAGTTATGACGACTGGACCGTTACGCATATGGAAGAACATGAGCAAAGGATGATCAGGTTGCTGGAAAGCTACCATACTCTTACAGTAAAGGGATTTTGAGAGAATAGCGGCTTACAATTTTTTCATCAGCTCATGAAACACCTCCGCCGACACAAATGCCCTGTCAAATTCAGGATACCCAGCTTCACTTTGAGCTGCTTTACCGGCATACTCAGGTTATTCTGCACCGTCTTTTCCGACACCTCCAGCATCGCCGCGATCTCCGCCGTACCCAGGTTCGTCTTACGGCTCAGCTCCCAGATCACCCGCAGCTTCGGCGGCAACAACGCCACCTGCGCCTCGATCAGCGCCAGAGCCTCCTTCTTCCGGATATAATGATCGGTCAGCGGGCTCCCCTCCTGCAAAAAAGCCTGCAAAAAAGCCGCATAATCGCTCCGCACCTTTTTCTTATCCAGTAAATTGAAGAATTTATAACGCACCGCGCTGCACAGGTAAGCCAGCACCGAAGATGAAAACTCCACCGTCTCCCGTTTATCCCACACCGAAATGAACACCTCCTGCACGATATCCGCCGCCTCATCCCTATCCTTGACCACCTTACGCGCATAGACAAACAACACCGGCTGGTAATGGTCGAACAGCTCCGTATAGGCCGCAGCATCCCCATCCCGTAAACGGGTCACCAGTTGCTGGTCATTCAGGGTTTTCAGGGCTGCCACAATGAGAATAGTTTGAACGAATTTACAAAATTCAATCGTACAAAGAAAATCATTGTATATTAAGGAAATATGAAATTGTCACTTCTTCTGAATTTTAAGCGATGGGCTTACCTAAGAAAACAGATAAAGCTTATATTTAGTGGTTAAACAGGAACTGCCAGCAGTTTCCAATTAAGTATAAACTATTTTAGCCAGCAACTTTATCAAACAACATGAAAGTTTTCGTTTCTTCCACCTATGTAGATTTAAAGGAATACCGCTTATCTGCCGCCCAGGCCATCGAAAACGCGGGCATGCAGCCCTTATTGGCAGAAAATTTAATGGCCGGCGCGGAATGGAACAAAGAAATCCGCCAGCGGATCGAAACTGCTGATATTTTCCTGATGATTATTGGCTTCCGGCTGGGGATGAAAACTGAAGAACATTCCGTACCCTGGTTGCAATACGAATACGAAATCGCGCAAAAAAACAAGAAACCCATATTGGTTTTTATGCTGGATGAAAATGCAAATATGCGCGTCGGCGATATCGATGATAATATCAGGGAGGTAAAAGATTTTCGGACGCACCTGATGTCTAATTACCTGGTTGGGCGGTTCGCTACGACACAGGAACTTTACCTCGGGATTCTCGCGGCATTGTTCCAAGTCAAAAAAAACCTGGAGACACCTGGTGCCGACGCAAAAGCTGAACAAAAGACAAAGGAGAACAATTACGTGGAGCATAAAAATGTCCGCATTCTCCGCTTACTAATCAGTTCGCCAGGTGACGTAGTTGCAGAGCGTGACCTGGTCTCCAAAGCCGTATCTCGTTTTAATCAGGAGTTCCTGATCCAAAAGGGCGTCTTTATTAAAGTCATTCGATGGGAGGATATGGCGCCACAAATCGCAAATGGCCCGCAACGCGTGGTGAACAATCAATTAGAAGCATTTGATATTTTCATAGGGGGCATGTGGAACCGTTTTGGAACACCGACCGATCTTGCCGCCTCTGGAACTGAAGAGGAATTCAACGTGGCCTTATCGTCATGGGAGAAAACTCAGCGTCCGTGGATCGCCTTTTATTTCTGTAACCGTCCAAGCAATTTCACCACTAACGAACAACTGGAACAAAAAAGCAAGGTATTGGCTTTTAAACAAAAACTCATGGGGCTGGGACTTATCAAATCCTACGAATTTTTAGAAGAGTTCGAACATTTGATTTTTTACGACCTTGTAAAAATTACGGAATTCTATTTAAACCAAACACCCTGATTTGTTACGCCATCAGACTTGTCGAAACCGAATCCACACCCGGCGCAAACTTCTTGTACTATCAGCAGAGACCGCTTCCCTGCCATGTAAATAGCGATGATTTGCCACAAAAACACACCGGTCAGCTGCTAAAGGAATATTTATCGCCGGCACGTTTCCTATCACAGACTGGAATTTAAGCAGTAAATCCTGGATTTCAAAAGGCTGATCCGCTAAAATCAGCCATGGCGCAAAATACACTTGCAACCGGGGTTCAAGCGTCAACAGTGGGAAACTATCCCACCCACTCAAATCTAAGGCAGGGTATTCTATCAACGCCGTTTTCAGTAATTGGCATTCGTCGGTATTGAATTTATCCAATAATGCAAAACCATCGACCAACGACATATCGCCTTCACCCATCGTGCCGGGATCCAGACAATACCAGGCCGCAATGTCAATCAAGGGATGATCTGTATGAAAAGGCACCTGCGGCGGTTCTGTAAACAAACTTTTCCGTCCGCAGCCTGGTATCAGCCGGATTTCCGCTTCGGTAACTATATCACCTAAATCTGCCACAACCTTTAAAAAATCAGGGTATGCCAAATCCAGAACGGCATAACCTTGTTCCAACAATATTTTGCGTATCGTATCGCCTGGATCATTTTCGTGCATAGCTGCTTGCTCCCATTATTGCGTAACCTGCGTCACGTCCTCCCTTTGCTTACCAGGCAAATCTTTTACAGGGATCGCCTCGTTGAGGGTTTCCAGCCGGTCATAAAACTTCCATTCATAATAGCTCATCGACGCCAATATCCAGCTGTCGATCAGGTAAATGGCCGATATGATATAAGTAACATATGTTATAAGTACAAGGTATTTAGCCGCAATGACCTTGTCATTGATCACATGATCGGATATAATCGCAAATATCAGGCAGACGATACAAAGCGCGGAATAGCCAAACTGGTGCCAACGGAAACTGGACACCTGTTTCTTATCCGAAATGGCCAACAACCGGATATCTTTGATGGGCACATCGTTTATAAATACATCGATGTACCGGTAATGCGCTTTCCAATGATCGAGGATCGCCGCTCGGATAGCTCGCTTGTTCTTTTCTATTTTGAGGTATTTAGTAGTGTATAAAATGGAATAAACTGCCACATAGATCCCGAGAATGATGCAGGGACAATACCGCATGATGTCGAGTAAGATAGAAATACTGATCTGATCATCCATGGCTACACATCGAATTCATCATTTTTCACACCTTTGACAAATGCCCGCCATTCTTCGGCGGTAAAACAGCACATAACACCTTCCCGGCTGTTCGTATTGGTGACATAAATTTTGTCCCGGTCGACATGGACGCCGACGCAATAACGGTCGTCTTTACTGAAGGAACTTTTTTTGAAAAGGCGCCCCTTGATCTTTTTGATAAGCATGGTTTATCTGGCTAAGGTTTATATTAAATAAAGATAAAATGTTTTCATTTAATAAATATCAAATTATAATATTTTTTATTTATAAATCATTGATTATTTGTAACTTTCCGTTTATAAACCAATATTAAATCACAACACATGGAACAGTTATTAGCACCCCCCCCGGAAGCGATTACGCTGGAAAGCGTATCGTATTTTATTAACCAAAAGGGCATCGACCCGTCGGTCGCCAACATCGACCTGGGTATGGTAAAAATGAAATTGATGGACAGCGAAGAAGGCCCCGGGTGGACGATCGAACAATGCGATGCGGCGGAGATCGAATACAAGCGTTTTCTGACCTTAAATAAAATATACCCGGATGGTGCTATTGTTCCCAACAAAACAATGGATATGTTCTGGCACCAACATATTCTGGACACCCGGGCTTATCACCGTGATTGTGATGCCGTATTTGGCGCTTACTTTCATCACTTTCCCTATTTCGGTATTCGCGGCGAATCCGATAAGCAGGACCTGCTGGATGCATTCGATGATACCCAGGTTCGTTATGAACAACATTTCGGTGAAGCCATGAGCAGGGAGGATTCCAGCAAATGCTACAGCGGCTGTAATTCAAGTGGAAAATGTAAATCAAGGACCGAATCCAGCAAATGTTACAGCGGTTGTAATTCGAGCGGAAAATGTAAATAATAGGTTGTATACTTTTAGTTATCGAATAATTTTCGTTCAGAAAAAGCCTTCATGCCTTACCTTTCCAATGTCGTCGTTTATTTAACTTCATGGGTAGCAGTGATTGCTGCCGTGTGGAAGCTATTCGGTTATATTGCGGAAGTTGCCGCACCTGAATTTAATACGAAAGTTACGACCTGGCTCAGTTCTTTAGGCTCAGCGCATATCCATTCTGGTTCCAAAGAGATCGTCTATGGGATGTTTATTGATTTTTTTGGAGATAAGCACTGGTCGAAAAAGTGCATTGGGCGCAGTTTAATTTACTCCTGCACAATTATTGTACTGATCTTATTCTATTGGAAACTCACCAACCCAGGATCTTTCAAACTCTTTTTCACTTATGGTGATAAAACATCCTTGTTAACGCTCGGCTTCATCGGCGGAGCGTTAACTATATTTGCCATGATTATTGTCCAGGATTATATCATACTCCTGAAAAGCAGGCTATTCTTAAAAAAAATTCGTGGGGTCGGGCATCACTAATCCACTATTTATCATTTTACTTGATTTAATGATCAGCCTGTTATTGTTCGTGCTAATGCTGCTGATCAGCGGGGGACTGATCTATCTATATTTGATCATTTACGGGATATGAACCCACGACCCTTTCCAAGGTCCCTCCTATGGTTAAGTTCTGGGACATTGCCTTTAAGTCTATTTTTCGACCGGAATTATGATTCTGTGCTTCGCCTGGATTATTTCGGCAAATTCTATTTTAACGCTTTCCTGGGCACACTATGGATCCTGCTCATCCACCTGACTGGCATTTTTACCTACCTGGCTACGCAGTTTTTAAAAAGTTTCAGCCGGGTAAGCCAGCTGGTCGATGTCCAAAATAAGCCGATCAAATCACTGGGCGCAATCGCCGTGCTGATGGTGAGTCTGCTCTATATTTGCGTTCTTCCGTTTTACCTAATTTTTAATAAACCATATTTCTGGTCTACAACCGGTCCAGCAAAGCCGTAGCCTCCGCCACCAGGGCATCCGGGATATCCGCAGACAACTGCGTCCCCTGCACATCGATCCCCTGTGCCGTATTCAACGTATCCACCTCCATCTTATCCAGCTCAAAGAAAGTATAGGTAAACCTGCCCTTATCCGACTTCTGCAGGTATTTCACCATCTTTTTCGCATTGCGGATATTCACCAGGTAATCGATATGATCAAAATAATTGTCCAGGTTGGGATGGATCATGAGGTACTGATCCGCCTGCCGCGCCAGCGCCCGTATCGTCGCCTCATCCACCAGGAAATCGACGCGCTCCTTTTTGATGCGCATATTACAGCGCTTGCAGGAAATATTCAGGTTAAACAACTCGAACATAAAATCCCGGAAAGCCGATTTCGGCAGGACATGCTCAATATCGATCACCATATTGAACTCATCGGTCATATCCCGGCGGCAATAACAACACTGCTCCCCGCCCGTATCCCGGTAATGCAGCTTGATCTTCCGCTTGACCGGCTTCAGGGTCTCATCATCCCAAACAGCACCACCCCTGGCAACCGCAGCAGCAATAATCAATAAATCGTTCGCGTCTAAGGGCATATTAACGGCTGGCTATAATTTTACGACCCATTTCTATCACGCCGGCTAACACATCCTTCTGCTTATCATCGTAAGCATTATTGCTAAAGTCATTGATCATCCGTTCAAATTCGACCATTGTAATCTCCCCTGCCGCCAGCTGGTTCATCTTCTTGGCCACGTCCTGCGACAGGAAACGGTTCTCCGGCGTCGTCACATCAAAAAAATCCTGGTAAGCCTCTTCCACATTATGCACATCGGATTTAGCCAGCGTAAAGGTGCCGTTCCCCCCTTTATATATTTTTACCCAGGGCGCGGTCAATTCGGCGCTGTTTATGATCAGTGCCGAATGTGTCGCAATGATAATTTTCGGCTGGTAACGGTACAACAGGTCCGCGATCATCTTTACATATTCCGTCTGCCATTTCGGGTGCAGGCTGTTTTCCGGCTCATCGATCAGGATAACCGACCCCGTTTTAATGGTGATCATCAAATATATTACCGAAGTGATCAGGATCAGCTCCCCGGAACTGCCGCTGTTCGCCGGGATAAATCGCCTGTCCTTCGACAAAAACACCTCAATATCCCGGATGATCTTTAAGGACTTCAGCTCCTTTTCAAACTTCAGGACACCGATCAAAAAAGAATCCCGGATATCATAAAAGCTCGACTGGTAAAGATTGACGGGCAAAACGCGGTTATCATATTTCGCCTCTTCCACAAAGCGGCTCAAAAAATACTGCATGTCTTTTTTGACATGCGGCTCGAAGGAAGACTGTTCGATCAATCCCTCGTACTGCCGGTTGATGCCGGCCAGCCGGAGCCCGATCACCGGGTCGAAATTTACATATTCCAATGTCCGGGAAATATCGTTGAAGCGCTTGTTATCCTCATCCGTCAGCATATTGAGCGCTGATTTGAGGGTCCTTTTGACAATGGCTTTCCCGGCCGAGGCTTTCAACGCCTCATAGCGGTCCCCCCGCGCGGTGAACTTATCATGGATGGTATTGGCGACCGCGATCACCTTAGTGGCACCCCGACCCAGAAAATACTTGGCAATCTCATTGAGCATCGAACTCTTGCCGCTGCCATTCTCGCCGATCAGGATACTGATATCGTCCTCGTAGTTAACACGGTTGAGCAGGTCGGACGGAATATTAAAAGGGTTATCAAAATACATGGCGCTCAGGTAATCCGTAAAAGTATAGAATTACGCGTTCAATCACTTCTTCGGCGTCGGCAAATACTTCGCGCCCTTCTCGAACAACTTCACCTTAACCCCGTTGCGCACGGTATCGCTAAGCTTCTGATCGACATTCCGAATAATGTTGTTCATACTCTGGCCGGACAGCACCCAGTTCATGGGCACATCCTCCTGGTTTTCCGTCAGCGGCTCATCGATCAGGATACCCCTGCGGTCATTCACCAAACGGTTCAGCTGCGCCATCGCCGTAAAGCTTCTCCCCACCCGCGTATTATAGATACCGGCAATGATCTCCAGCAGCTCATTGGCCACATGGATATTTTTGGCCTGCGCATTATCATTTTCACTGAAACGGAGATAGATCACGACCGGCAGCACCTGCTCAAAGCCCTTTGATTTCTGCGCAAGCAGGTTCAACAGTTCAACCGTAGCACCAGCACCCGTATTCTCCACATAGCCCCCATCCAGGTAATGCAACCGACCGCCGACCGTATCCAGTTCCGCCCCCGGCGAAAACAAGGGAAAACGCGTACTGAAATTCACCGCCGTGCTATAGGACACTTCTTTCACCTTTTGCTGGAGCAGGTCCCGCTTCTGCTGGTACAGGATACTATCCGGACTGGCATTGCTTACCCAGCACTGGTAGCCCGACTCGATCTCCGTCGTATTGATGATCAGCACCGGCTTCAAAGGATCCCGCTTCCGGTCGATAAAAGGAGCACTGAACCGGTTCACCTCTCCCCCATCCAGCGTCCCCTGGTAAGCCTGCTTCCAGGACTCTTCCAGCGCGATCGCCCGGTCAAAATTTTTGATATGCCAGGGAATAAACAGGTTCAGGAAATCCCCGAAAAACATTTTGCCAACGATTGGCGACACCGAATCGTATTTATAAAACTTCACCGCATCAGCAATATCCGCACCCGTCTGCGCCTTTTGCTGATCCGGTCCGAAGGCCTTCGCATTATAATAAGCCAGGCCCAGCGCCCCGCCGGACACCCCGGACATCGAAAAAACCGACTTTTTAAAATCGATACCCGAAACATTGAGGTCATGCTGCAGGCGCGTCAGGAATACGCTGGTATAAGCCCCCGTCCGCAAAGCCCCGCCTTCCGCGCAGACAAACACCACCGGGTATTTTTGGATCCCCGGATAAGCCTTATCCATTTTCGCCTTATAATCCGCGAACCAAGTCGAAAACTGGCCCGTCACCGTATTGCGCGGTGCATTCGCCGTCTCACCCATATTGACCGGATGGTCCTTATTGATCACTGAAACCACCACCAGCAAACCCATCAATGCCCAACGGAAAGTGAAAAAGTTTTTCCGGAACAGCCCGTAATCCAGGAACAGCAAACCCGAATAGGTCCCCGAATAGCAGGCAAAGGCCAGGCAGATCAGCGCCGGCGCACCCACCGCACCAAAAAATCCACAAGCAGCCGGTACCAGCGAAACCGCCAGCATCAGCACCGCAGCGGTTACCGCCATCCACCCTACCTGCTTATGAAAGCCGGGATAAAACGCATTCGGTATGCAGTAGCGCCATTTATAGGAATCACCCCGGTCAGTCGCGATATGTTCCTTATTGAGCAGCTCGAATTTCCCCGGCAGTACCCTTTGGCTGTTCATCACCTCCGCGTTTTGCAGGAACGCCGCACGGAACTCTGCCGAAGCATGCACGATATGATTGGCGAAGAACTGCATATCCGTTTTATAGACCCCTTTAAAGTTGGAAGGCTTCAGCAAGGTATAGACGTATTCGTTATAGATCCCGTACAGGCGGTTGACCCAGTCATATTCGTTTTTAGGGAGTGAACGCGCACCCAGGATCGTTTGCGCCGGAGCATTCCCCAACCTTGGCTTGCGGTGAAAATACAGGTAACTCAGCAAGCGCATCACCGCCAGCAGGCAAACAACGAATATCCCAAAGTACTGGATCTTCACCCCGGTCGTCATATAAGTCGCCGAAGCATAACACCAGATCAGCGCCAGCAGCACCATCGACGAAGGCCAGAACAGGCTGAAACCCGCCAGCAGGCGCTGCGACACCTTCCGCCAGTACACCCGCGAATCCCGTAAGCTCTTCCCCGAATTGTCCGAGATCGCGATGGCATAACGCACGCTCAGCTCGGAAAACATACTCCAGAGCACGATCCCCAGCAAAAAGAAAACCAACTGCCGGTAATCCCCCGCATCCATCTTTTCCACTACCAGTAACAAGGTATCCCTACCCTGCGGCAGCAGGAGAAAGATCGCCCCCGACAACAAAGCCGGAAACAGGACAAAGCCCGTATTACGGGCCACATGGAAAAAATCGCCGACGGCATCCTTCAATTCCAGTTTTTCATCGAGGCCACGGACTTCTTTCCGGATCTCCATGACGGATTTAACAACCGGTCCAAAAATAAAAGTGAGTAATTTGATCATGAGTTAAGGATTTGGTTTGCTAAATATAATTCAATCAATCAATTACGACAACAGGTATTTTCACGGTATTTGCCAGGGGCGAGCGCGGAAAATTTAAGGCTTTAACCGGGACATAACCTCAACCAGTGGATAAATACCCGTAACTTTTTCTCCTGCGCAAAAAGGGATACGGCAAAGGGTGGTCAGATTACAGCCGCCGTTCCAGGCGTAGTCACTGGTCCCTTAAACCAGGATCCCGATCACCTCGCCCGTGTTCCGGTCAAACACCGGGGACCCGGAATTGCCCTGGAAAGCATCCAGCGAGGTATAAAAATACGCAGCGCCTTCCAGGCTCCGGACGCTCGCGTTGACCGCGACTTTTTGGGGCAGACCTGAAGGGTGTCCGATCATATAAACCTCGGTACCAAATCCGATATCATCCCGACCAATCCGCGACATTCCGCGTTGACCAGTAACGGCTTTTACGATCAAATGGGGCAGATCTGGCCGATCTCGAAATTTGTCAACAGCCATTCGACCATCTGGACACGAATATTCGCCGACCGGGCTATCAACTGCTATTTTCAGTTCAGGAAATGACGTTATCGTGTCCAGCCGGATCGCACGCAGCTTATTTTTCGGGGGCACAGCCTATTGCAGGCCAAGTCATGGTACACATCACCGGCAAAAGGTACATATGTGCAAAACTATTTGACTTAAAGGCCTTATATATGAAGGCAGGGGACATTTTCAACTAACGGCTACGCCAAAGGGCAAAGAACAAATCGATGTGGCTATAGAATTGGGGCTTACGCATCCATTGATTTAGGTATAGGCAAAGGTGAGGTTTTTTTGGTTTTTGGTTTATTACCGGTAAAGATGAAAATAGTCAGAACTACATCAAAGCTGTTGCCTATGTACTTTGTGCCGGCAGTACTACCGTATTAGGGTTTATAACCATCGGTGTTAGCGTATTAATTGCATTAACCTACATTAAACGCGGTGAAACCTCCTTGTTCTATGGAGAAGCAATAGTCACCTATAGCGTATAGGCTCGCCTTTTTCAAGAAAGATTTCAGCATACGGTATTACAAAGAAATCGCAGGTTCATCTAAGGGAAATGATACGCAAAGTTTACAAACCGGTATGATTCTACTCGACGTTGCAGCCCCAGGTGGGATTAGTGTTAGTACCGTTACCTACGCGGTAAATTTTGAAGATGTGTTCAAGGATGAAAATGCTTTAGAAAAATATATGTTATGTTTTGCATAAGGACTTATCGGATTTAATCTGTAAAAATTTAACTTATGGGTTTCGAAATAAAAAATATTTGCACCGTAGTGCCTAATCCCTATTACCCAAACTATAGAAAAAACGATGGCAAAGGACTCCGGAATCTCCACTTAAAACTTTAGATTAAAATCATCGATAAGGTCGCTCAAAATATCAAATGGCTCCAAGCCATTATATTTACGGAGAATCATATCTTTTAAATGGTGATTATTTAAAAATAGAATCAATTTATTACTTTCTGTGAATACATCTTTTCTTTTTTCGAGTGCACTATGACTTGGTTCTTTCTTACTGCAAATTATACCAAATCTCCCAATGGTTTTCTTTTTTAAATAATCATCTATTTGCAATACTGTATGTTTATCGATCTCGTTGCCCACCTTTGAATAATTTTTGAACTCGACAACAATATATTTGGCATCATAATCTTCTCTAATAAACCGCCAATTATCGTCCAACCCGCGGTTAGGATAAATAGCATCTCGTATATCGATCCCTGATTCACGTCTTACTTGTATCTTTGGAGTATTTAAGGGTGGGACAAACAGATGATTAAGGATTTTAATACATATATCCTCATATCTTTTCCATCCAGCCAACCCTTCTGGACAATATTCCAATTCTTGTATCATATCCTGGGCAGCAGTTAGTTTTTCGTCTATCAGTTTTATCGGTTCAGATAATAATGTAGCCCCTGGCAAATATTTGCGAAAAAGTTCGGGATAGGCTGCGAGTTTGGTGATTAACTGGTGGCCTTCCCACACAACGATATTTGTACCATGAGTTGCAAGGAACCGTCGGGAATCCATCGTTAATTCAGAATTGGTGATTAATAGGCCTTGGGGAACGTTGTTGGAATGCAGAATGCCGCTCATTTCTCGTATTACCTGAATGCCGATTTTTGTCTCTTTGTAGAATTTGACTTGAACAAAAATTTTTACGTTGGCACCTAACGAATTTATTTCGTCAATTACCATGTCCACGCCATAATCCCTTGTGGGAGCAAACCGCGTTACCGTACGGTGCTCGGCCTGAAGTAAATCAGTGATTAAATCCCCAAAGGTTTTTGCTGAAAATCCGTCCCACCCCTCGAACTTAAAGGCCGGTTTTTGATCCCGCTTCAATAAATCTAGAATGGTAGGAATAATAATATCGGTTGAAGCGGAGGCATCAATATATATAATTCCTTGAAGGTCTGATGGAATTGGAGTTTGATCAAGCTTAATGATAAGAATTTGAATATTATTTTTGACTGCATTCAGCATAAGTGCCGAGTTCAATTCAAATCTTACCCAATCTGATTTGACAGAATGTTGACTCACAACCAGTACAAATACACTTGACGGCGAAATACCTTTTTGAATCTGTTCCCGCATATAATCGCCGGCAAATACTTCATTTGCATCCCACCATACATTGACTTGAGCTGTTTGTAGGCTGTCAACAAGCCATTGTGTAAATAATCCGTCAACCTGGGAATAACTAATAAATACTTTGCTGTTCATGGTTAAGGTAATAAAAGCTAAAAAAAATTAAAATTACTCTTTTTATGTATTTCCCGATTATAATTGGCGATTTGGTAATTTATAGGCAATTTATTTTAGTGAATTAATTTTGTGCGCAAATAGAATGCGTAGTCCCTGTTTTCCTTTGCTTAAATAAATGGTAAGTTTATGGTGAATATGAAGGAGATTAAGGATTTTATCAATTTTCGAAAGTTATGCCTGAGTAATGCTCAAATAGCATTGAAATTAGCAATTACGCTCCAACAAAGCAAATCATATTGCCTACCATTTATGTACACTTGCCCTTGAAGAAATAGGTAAGGTATTAATTACGTGGGTAAACTTTAACCGAACTCTAAAAGAGGAAGAAGCGTGTACCATCGCCCTTGACGATCACACTAAAAAAAACTATTTTGGGCATTTTGGTGGGAAACTTTTGGCAAAGAAATACCTACTCAACAGCAGATTGACAGTAATAGGGCATTAGCTTCCAATTTATATCGTCGGCGATTAGAGTCGCTTTATACATAAACAACCGATATTGCACATGAATGCCGTTCAGATCAAATTAAATGAAGCTGCTAAAGCCATTTACGCCAGTTATCCATGTAACCATAGTTTTTCCAATGTTCTTCTAATTTTTCGTTCGGGCTGGTGTGGTAGAATTGGTTGAACCTAAAAAACGAATCGGGACTCGCCTTAATTTCGGCGATTGCCCTGCTGAAAGTATTATAGCTGCGGATCTCTACGATACTTGTTTTATTATGTTGTAAACGCCATTTTTGGGCATTTTCTACCTGCCATTGTTGATAGCTGCCGATGATCAGTTGAAATTTAAACTTCGCAACAGCTCCAAATATGCGCTTCTTCTCTGCCGGGTGTAGTTCAAAATAATTCGCCCAAGCTTTCACTGTTTCAATGGCTACAAGCACCGTCTGACTGACTTCACCTTCTGCATCCAATACCTGGACATTTGGTTCAGCGACATGCAATAATACCCACTCCGGACCACCGGAAGCATCATTCAGCCAGGCAAAGTCTACGATGTATTTGCTCATTGGGATATCATGAAAAATGGGTAAGGCCCCACCTTTCCGCTCATAGATATCATATAGCAGGAAACCATTTCCCTGAATAACCTTTCTTACTTGTGCGGTGTCTCCGGTCTGGATTGCGACATTTAGGTCTTTTTCCGCTGCCGGTACATCCCATACGTTAGGAGTATCGTCGTCAAATGAATTAGACATAGTTACATCGATCACATGTTTCTTCTTAAACTGGAATGCGGGAACCGGCTTGGTTGTTAAAGAAGGTGTTTTATCGGCGACGTCCGAATATTGATATTGGGGAATGTCTTTTAATTTATGCATCAGGCGTTCCATCTGCCCTTCATCAGTTAGGCTGATTAATTCTCGCTTCCTGAAACTCAATGGGAACAATGAAAGGTGATAAGGATCAAAGGATGTCAGGATGTATTTATTGGGATTGTACTCAATATCCTTGAGAATCAATTGGTACTCTGTTCCAACACCACTGCCCAGTTCCATTTTATCGGCTTTTTTTGCATAGTCCTTCGATAAAAGAACAATTACTTTATCGGCCTCATTAATGCACTTCAGCATCATTGCCTGGAAATCGGTACTGGCACCTTGTTGTATCATATACGTGTCATTGACAGCTGCAAAACCCCTTTGCCTAAGTTCATTGGTAAAACTTATTACCCTTTCGTTTTCCTCATCGCCTTCCCAGGCATAAGTGACGAAAACTCTGATCTTTTTTTCTCCTTGACTTCCAAAAACTGTTTTATCGTTCATCGTACTTATTAACGGTTGTCCATTTGTTGTGCCACTCATTGACGGATTAAACCCCAGCAAAAATTTATAGTAAAGATAGCCTTCATGGGCGGGGATGATCTGCGAAACAAATGCACTGTAATCCCAAGGCTTGTTCGCAAAGTCCAGTTCATGGCCGTCTACGAGATCATCAAACTGTTTCTTCAATGCTACGCTCTTTATTTCCCGAAACTCCTGCTCAACTTTTTCAATTTCTTTTTGAAGTGTTTGATCCTTCTTTAATGCTTTTTCGTAACGTTTCAAAAACCTACTCTCCAGATTTACGAAGCTTTGGCCTAATATACCAAAATTGCTTGTGACGTACATGCGGTTGCGATACAGTTGATAATAATAATGATTGTGGACGATGACTTCTTCGGTACCAGAAGGAGAGAGATTTAATGCAAATTTTCCTTCCGAAGTTTCAAAGCTATAACTAACCGGTTCTAATTTCTCATTCCATACATGCAGCTTTTCAGAATAGCTTTCCGCCTTGTTCAGCTTTTCCTGTAGCTGTTTTATTTCCCGGAGCAGAAACGGCTCATAAATGGCATACCTGTCCTGGAAATCGGGGAGTTGGATACAATTTCCACACTTGCAAAAAAAATGGTTTCCGTGACTTTCATTTTTTTCACCCGGATAAAGTTGAGTTTTACCAATCAAGCCATATTCGCGACTGTAGATATTGATTTTTGAAGCCAAATCGCTGGCGCTATTGATCGCGTCAGCAATTGCATCTATTTCTGTTGGTGTTTTCTTCTGTACAGTCAATGTAATGAGGTTTATGCAATTGAATTCCGTGCATAATTATCGAAAAATATCGATCTGATAAAAATTATTATTCCCTGATTATCACAGCATCAAAATTGAATCTGGCATACCCTGTTGGAGCTTAAACAAGGAAGAAAGATGAAATTAAACTCTTAATGCAATGATTTGGCCATTAGCATTACGGATGACCTCTCCGGGGAAAACGAAATCTTTTGCAGGATTGGGGTATTGCAGCAATGCTTCCTGCCTGGAAATATAAAATATGGGGCCAAATCTGTTGTTATTCCACAACGCATCTGGTCCTTCCGACAGAACTGTTAAAGCACTTTTGTTGTTCGGATAATTTTGTGTAATAAGTGCCTGTAATCGTTCAAAATCTTTAAATACATAAAGGTTATGATGAAAGAAAACCCTGCTATCATTCGCATCTGCATTGCAGCAAATCCTTATAACAGAGGAACTGAGGAAGTCATTTGTATAACTTAATAGGTCCTGGTCAAGGCGGATGAACAAATCATCATAAGCCAGTAAAAAATCCCAACCTGCGGCTATTACATTACCTCTTTCGTATGCCTTCAGTGCTTGAGCCGTCGTTGATGATGGGTATCGCATTTGGAACAAACTGTCTGCATAAGCCATGAAATCATCTGAAACCTTCAAATCATTATAAAGTCCTTTGTTCTGGCAACCCTCTAACAATAATTTAAGGTCATGAGAATACTGTAGCTTAAGATTTTTAACACCTAATTCTATTAAACCCTGTTTAAAGTAGGATTCCAAGGCATATCCCAGACTAATGGCGGCAGACATCGACATTCCGTATAATGCAGATAACCTGCCTGATTGCATATAACCTGCTCTTAGAGAATTAAATTGCAAACGATACTGACGAATATCATTAGGATCAGTTTTAATTTTCTTCATTTTCTATATATTAATATGGTCAAATTGCATCAAGAATTTTATCGATTTAAGCAAGTTATGTAAAGTATGCAAAACAACAAATCACAAAAATTATAGATGAAAAATACCAGAAGTAATTTTTAGATTGTTGGCTTTCTTAGTTAGTGGTTTTGCGGTCTTCAAAACCTAAATAAAAAAGAGGGATTGGTGTTTTTAGGGAGTTTTGTTGGTTTGTGTACTGACGGATTTTCAACGTCATTTAATCGCGAAAGGGAACGTTTGTGAGTAATTATAGTTGTACAACTGATGTAATCGATTTTATTATCAGCGCCAACACCCTGAAAAATGAAGAGCGGTTATCTTTAATCTCGACTAATGTGTTTGGAAAGACTGAAAATGCTGTAGTAACCGATGTTTTTATTACTCAATACGATCTCATGATATCAGCAGATGATATGGCTTAAATTGATTGTATGAAAAAGGGATCATGCCATAAATAGCTTCCGCAGCGAAGCAAATATGTTATTTTGGTTCGTTTCGTATAGCCCCCTAAACCCCGCCGAATAATTATCGAAAGAGATCATCGCCCGCTGGAAGTTATAAGTTGTCTTGACTTTGTTCCATCCGGCCTTCCTCGCTTTTACATCCCGGTGATACCGGATTACAGCATCTTTGAGCACTTTTTTATTACTTTGGATAACCTCTAAATTTTCGAGGAAAAAATCATAGTGTATCATCGTAACCGGCAAAACGTTATGAAATAAGCTCAATAAGTGATCCGGTATCACGGGAGATTGTTGAATGATATAGTCATTTATACCCACCGATCCCATATGTGGTTCAGTATAAATAATGATTGGATAAATTTTGACTTTCCGAAGTGGTGTAAATAATTTAAACAGGTTTTGCGGATCCCCGGCTAAATTAGCCAGGCATTTATGCAACTGCGTAACACCTTTTTTATCCGACAAATACCTTTCGTCGATATGCTTTTTTAATTCGTTGATATCCTGATTTTTCCAAACCTTATAGTGCATAGAATAAGATTTGATCTCAAAAAGGAATATGTCTGCTTCGTTATGGATAATGGTGACATCTGGCGTTTTGAGATCATCAGACAAGACAATTCGGAATCCAGGCTTGTTGAGCGACTGAAATATTCGTGACATCAGGTACTTCTCAATGTAATTCAGCCCTATGTAAGATTGAAATTGATTAAAATCAGTTATTTCGGGCAAGTAATCGACAAGATTTCCCTGTTTAAACAAAAAATATTGCCAGCCTTTATCAGTAATGAGGCCAAAATCATTGGTTCCCATTAGATATAGTTTATCGTCTGCAAGACGTAGAAAACAATGCATGACTAATTTTTCTACACTATGCTTCTCTTTTTTGCAGGTATCGATGACCAGACCTAGCTGCTCAAAAACTGAATAGAGCGGGTTGTTCGGCAAAACTGCCAGTAAAGGATTCCAGGTTCGGGCAACTTTATCATGTTCAACCTGTAAGGTCACAAATTGGTAAGGCACATCCAATAATGTATTGACACCTATTTTCGTGCAGATGCGTTTTTCAAATTCCTTAAACCGATCACTCAGCTTATACTTTAAAAACTCAAGGAATATCGCTTGCTTTCCAATGCCATTTCTTACATAGGCCGCTTTATTAACTGCGTTTATTTCCTGCATCAACATGAGCTCCCAAAGCAGGGCATGGTCATCGGGACGACTTCCGATATTTATGGTCTTAAAATGATGCTCATTGTAAATCATGATGAGGTCAAGCAGGACTGTTGCGAGGTTTTCTTGCTGCGAAGCCGGCCCTTCGTGAGGTATCTCGTTATTTAATATATCAGCGATGATTGAATTAATAACATCTGAGTTGGTTAAATAATAGGCTAATTCATCGCTGGCTAAAAAAGCAATTAGTTTTTGCCTTGAACTTGAAGGAAGTACGGCAATCACCTCCTGGATAAAAGGATGATGCAAATTGCGCAGATTTATCCTTGATATTGCGATTTTTAATTTGATCAGAAACTTTAGTATTTCATCCCGATCCAGTCCTGAAAGGAGATCCAGGCTTTTTGCCGGAACGGCATGGCCATAAAAAAGTGAATATATTAGAACGGTTTGGTTCGGTTGTTCCATGAATTAAAAAGATGGCTTACAACTTTAAAGATAAGGTTTTAAATGGTCTTAACGCCCGTAAGGGCCGCCCGGGATTTTTGACGATTTTAGCGGTTGTTTAAAGCTATAGAGCAATTGGTATAAGCGACTATAAATGCATAATGATGCTGATTAACCCCACGACTATAAGCAGCGCACCTAACAAATTCACCAGCGTTTCTATAATAGTGGTTAGTAAACCCTTTAAGTAACTGCTGAAGATTTGAACCGCTGCCATACTACGGCGGTTAAACCTGCGCCGTGCGATTTGATAGCGGATAAACAAGCCGATTATTAAAAGAATGATACCGTAATGGTTTGAAAAATTGATATGCAAAAATAATTGTGTCATTGTCTTAAAAATTAGGGTTAAGATTAGCCCCCTTTTCGGGGGCTACGGGCGATTAAGGCAAGATGAATAAGACAATAGCCTGTTTAAATTTTGCGGGACAATCGGGATGTTTGGCGTAGAGGTCAAAACAATTATTGGTGTATATCGCTAAATAGCCATCAAACAATTGCTCTGAAAACAATTTACTGTTAGTTACCAGTTTACCGTTATAGAATTTTGTTTTCTTGGCGACCTCTTCGGCAAGTTGTAGCCAAAAATTAAATTGAAAGGGTTGGCTATCCCAATTTTCGGCTAACTTATCCTTTTGCTCAATGGTCTCTTCTGCGTGTGCTTTAGCAAATGCAATAAAACCTTTCATTTCATTGGGGAAAAGTTGGTGTAAGGTTCTCGCTTTTTCGATGTTACTATACTGATTAATGGATTTCATAAGAATGGGTTTTAATAATGATGTAAATACAGGGGGCCCCCCCCGTTAAGGATTAATTGAATAATAAAGCATCTGCCCCGTGGTGTGTAAATTCATGGCACAGGTCGAAAGCCGATTGGCTTCTTTGTAATCCTGTGCCATACATAATGGATTTAAATTTGGCTTCATCGTTTTTGAAGTTCCGCACGTTTTGAAAGTAGCCCGTCACGGCGTTAAAGGCGCCAAAAACAGTTCCTTTGGTAGTGTCCGCCTGTTGAGTCGGACTGATCATCGCATATTGAAACACATTATCTACCATGTTATTAAAATGGCTGGAAAGTTCATCATCTGCACCGCTCTGCACATGGATTAATACCTCCCTGCTCGGTGCCATCGCCAATTGTATCAGTTTTTTAACTTCCCTGTCAGTTATCCGCACCCTTGACCAGCGGTTATAAATAGCTTCCAATTCGTCTGCTAAACTGTTGGCAATGCCCATCATTTTATGCGCTTCCTTTAGCTTTTCGTTCGCACTTGCGGTATGACGTATTTTAATGCAGTTGGTATGGTTGCGCAAAGCGGCGTTAAGCGTATTGGCGCAAACTATGCGTATCGGCGTAAAAGCGATCTGTATACTACCTAATCCATCGTGCGAAGTAGAAAGAAACAAGTATTTTTCCACGCAATCATTCCGCCCGACACGGATATAATCAGGCAATTTTGCCGTTATGAAAATCTTAGAGCCATTCGATAAAGCCCCTGCTGTTTCGTATAAAATGCCGTCCTTACCACCTACAATAGCATCAAAAAAAGTAAAGGCATTAACATTCTGCAATATTTGGTAATCATTACCTACTACGCCTAAAACCTGCTCGGTGTCGGTGCGTACCGTAGCATAAAAATTCGGTACTTCTATTTCAGGGATAATAATATCCGTTTCAGGGTCGCCGTTGTGGTTTGCCGTATCATAAGTAAATAGCGGGCGTTTCTCTACGTGGTAATCTAAACAGGCGTGTTTAATCGCCTCCGCGCTTGTGGGGTAATCGCTTATAACCTGCCCCAACCCGTGCCATGCTTTTTCCTTAACTGAAAAAAAGCTGTGTTTCCCTGTATGTTCATTGAAATTAATATCGTGTGCCATGATGTTTAAGATTTGAGTTTATAGTCCATAAATTTTAATTCGTGTATTTTCACCTTTTTGGTGTTGCTAATGGTACATGTGGCCGTTTGCTGTATCTCGGTAATGGCCTCGTGTACATTCTTATGTTCGGTTTGTATGGTCGCTTTGACCAGTAAGAAAATGATATCGTACATGATTTTAAAAGTTATAATCGTTTGCAAATTGTGCCAGTTCAAATTGAAAACCTGCGGGGTTTTCTTTTGCTAATTGTTCTGCATAACCCTCTTGCCGTTAACTGGTGTTAACTGTCTCCTGGTTAAAAGCCGCCGATTAAACGAGGTTTCTGCTGTTAATTAATGTCTGTGAATAGTTGCCTTGCGGCTGTTAAATGATCGTGTCTAATTGCTCCATTTCACTTCGTGAAACGGAGAGGCGCAAGCGCCTTTTGACCGTGTGCCTGGGATGTTCACGAATTCGTTTTATCAATGGCTTATCGTTTGTCGTCGGTTTCCATTTGGTATGCGATCTTGTTTTAGTTCTGCTCATGGCTGTTCGTTTTTGAATAAGCCAAAGGTGGGGAAGATAGTTTTTTTTGATTGGGTACCTTGTTGGGGTGACCCTTTAAATCGGTAGCTTCCGTAATTTCAAGCCCGCCGGAATGACCGTAGATTGTCCAGGCTTTCCTAATGATCCATAAGCAACACGCGAGCGTTTTTACCGCGTTTAAAATTCGAATTTCCCTTTTCGATTGAATTTACCGGTATTGATTGATGGAGTGGCTATCTGCGAAGCACTCATTCTTGAGGGAACGAATTCCATTGAGACGCAATCGCATGATTTAAAGATATTTAATTATGATCCTGCCCGCAGGTTATTTTATGTACTTGTTTATTTCAAAGGGGGAACTAACAAATTCCTTGATTCTTGGAAAAGTTATTGCGAAGTAGTTGAAGATTTTATTGTATTTCCAGAAAATTATTCACTTTCGGGAGTAGTTGAGCCGTTGGAAATTGGTGAACCACATGACTGTATTCGAATGGGGTCGACCTTACAGGGAGCAGAAACAAAAATTTACCATCTGTTTATTAATGTAAATTATCGCTTGGCATTATTGAAAAAGAAAGTTGGGAAGAATCGGCCCTCCAAAAAAAATGCAAAGAAATAACGCAAGGTATACTACATGCAGGCAATTATTCCGAACTTGTTGCTGTTATTAAAATTAAATGTATTATCAATATGAACCACTTGCCGATGAATATATTTTTCAGGAATTCCTGAAAGATGTTTTTAATAGAAAATACTCTACAGGATCATTTGAAGAGTATCGCAGCCGGGGTTACTCCCAGTTTGGGGTCGATGTTTATTCGGCAGGTCAAAAAGTGGCAGTCCAGGCAAAGAAAAAGGATCTTTCAAGAAGCGTTAAAAAACTAGTAAAAGAGCTATTGAAAGAATTACAGGAGACTGTTGATTTACTAATTAAGTTTCCGCATCCGGTTGATCAGGTTTATTTTGCCAGCAATACGAAAAAGTTCCCTGAAGTTCAGGATAAGGCAATTCAACTAAGCATAGAACATAACAAGATCATATTATTCTATTGTTGGGAAGATTTGCAAAAGGATATTTCAATATATCCGGATATTCGTAAGCACTATTATCCCCATCTTAATCAAACTTTGTTTGCCAAAGAACTGGTTGCTGTAGGGCGGATTTCAACGGATAAGATATTTGGCCGAAATAATATTATTGCTATCCTCCAAACTAAGTTGGAGAACAATAAGTTGGTTCTACTTCAGGGTATTGGAGGGCTCGGAAAAAGCACCACGGCAAAATTGTTCTATCAAAAAACAGAACAAAATTATGACCATAGGTTATGGCTCGACGGCATCCAAAATTTCAAACAGGATATTGCCAGAAATCAAGCCTTGTTGACAGGACTTCACTGTGAATTTAATGCGACAGATTCTGTCGAGCATCTATACGAAATAATATTTACGCGTTTAAAGGCAGTGCCAGGAAAATTGTTAATTGTGGTTGATGATCTCCGCCACGAAGAAGGGAAGATCATTGAACCGGAATTAATGCGCTGGTTAAGTCGCGAGAATACTTTTATACTTATTACTTCAAGGGAAGCTTTTCAAATTAATACCAAGATAGAACTGGAAGCGCTCAGCTTCGACCATTGCAAACAGCTATTTAATTCGTTTTACACTAAACCTTACAATGATCAGGAGCTAAACGGCTTGTTAACACTCATCAACTTTAATTCCCTATTAACAGAAATCTTGGCAAAAAATTTACAGTCCTCCGCGACGCTCACTTTGTTAAAAGTCATCGAAGACATAAATAATAATCAATTAAGTCCGCCTCGGTTCCGTTCAGATATAGAACATTTAGGTGATGGCAGATCAGCGTACGAAAGTGTTTATACCCAGATCAACAATGTCTTTAATTTTTCTGATCATACAGAATTTGAATGGTATGTGTTAAGGTTGCTTTCCATACTTCCACCGGTAAACCTTCCACTGCCAGAATTGCTCGATTTCTTTTTTACCAAACCTGATGAACGCCCCCGCATAATAGAAGCCGTCAATTCGCTGACCATAAAAGGTTTAATTGTTAGAGAGACAGATGAAATCAGGTGTCATCCGCTTATACAAGATATCGTGTTGATACAAACTGAGGATTATTTTATTTACAGTTGGATATTCACACCGATAATCCATCGTTTAAAAAATGCTAATTCAGCATTTTCAAATGAGGGCCATCGCTTGCAATTCTATGCGGAGCAAATCATTAAACGTTTAAAAGGTCCTAAAACGTTGTCAATTGGTCAACCCTTGCTGCTGCTAAAAAATAATCTTTTTATTGCTTACCGATACTTAGGCTTAAAAAACCACGCATCAAACTTAATTAAAGACATAGAGCTAAGTTTGGATGATGTGCAACTGCGAGCAATTAAAGACAATCCCTTGTTAGCTACTGTGCTAAATAACATCGCGATACAATATTTAGATGAATATGACTTTGAAAACGCTGAGAAATTTTGCTTAAAATCTATTGCTGTTCAGCCGGAAGGTTTTTCAGAACAGAAGATATATTCATTTAATACTCTGTATGGTATAAAATTGAACACTAATGATTTTCAGGCTGCCGCTGCCTATTGCAATGATGCCCTCGAGTTATTGCAAACCCAGGACATTATAAAGATTGGCTACCTCACAGCAATAATATATAATGATCTGTCAAATCTGTATGTGGGATTGAATCAACCAAAGTGGGCCTGGAATTTTACTTTAAGCGCTATTCACAATCATGCGCAATGTAAAAATCCCGAAAAAAATGCCGGTGCTTTTGCATCATATTATTTAAATGGCGCTTACATTTTGCTTGTTGTTGGCAAACCAGAAGAAGCGGTCAAACTTGTTCCGGTAGCAATTAGCCAAAGGAAAAGTCTAAAACTTCAAAATGATCCAGGGATGGTCGAAATGCTCAATCAGGCAATAAAGATTTGTAAGGATGCCGGGCGGGAGGATATGGCTAGTAAGTATGAAAAGGAGTTAAAAGAATTAGCTAACGTTTGATAGCGATGCCCCATCTAGTTCATATCGCCGTTTCGTCATAAGACTTGCCTTCCTGCCTGCATAAGCGAAAAACTTCACGGCTCGGCGGTGCTAGTGTCTTCAGAATTTCATCCAGCTGACGGTAATAATCATGGAAATAGATAGCGTTTTCCAGCGAATTGCCCTCGGCAGGAAAGTGTTTCGGTATCTCCGCCTCTACATGTTGGTCTACCCCTGCGCGTTTTAAAAAGTTAAAAGCGTGATTTTTGGCGGCCGTCAGCAAATCGGATTCCACAGAAAACAGCTCCGGCAGAGTTTCCTTTCCGTCCCATAGCTTCATAAATACTTCCTGAGCGATATCCTCGGTGAGTTCGGCGGACTTCAGGAATTTTAAAAGGAGAGCATCGCCTCAACATCTTCCAGGTTATAGTAATATAAACCGCCGATCTTGGTGACAGCAGAGAGCCGTTGACCCTAAGATTCTGGATTCTCCCTCCGGATATCTTCGGCATCTTTTTTGCATCCTCGTTCTTAAGCCATTTCTACTGGGTAACATTCCCATCCAAAAGAGGCTCCAGCATCGAAAACAATTCGCGTTTAAATTACTCCAGGTCTTTTTTTTTGTAATTAATTCATCTGCTGCCACGGCCACTAAAATAATCGCGAATAAACTTTGAAGTGTATCAGAAAAGGTGATTGTTTTAAAAGCGTTGTGCTTATGGGCATTCAGAATATCGATGATTTTAAAAAGTTTTTTAATTCTTTCTACGTTTTGTTTAATCAGGTTTGAAAATCCCAATATATCAATGTACAAGACATATTTATCTTATTCGTCACCCTGAACCTTTTGAACCCAATACAAGGAAACATCCCATGCTCGGTTGTGAAGAAAGGATCGTCAACGCGAGGATAAAAAAAGTGTGGATCGGCATCGAAGATGCCTGGCCGTAGTCTTGACAGAAAAGGTATTAAGTACATTAGATATATTATAGCACTGCCCCACTCTTCACCAATTAATAACTGTTTTACTATTCAAATTTTAAAAATCGCCGTTAACCTACTAAGTGGTACTTGGTTTTGATTGTGATCTCATATATAAAATGCGGGGTCACCCTGTAAAAGTCACCACTAAAAAGGCAGGTTAACTTCCATTATTGTGCTTTAATAAAACATATATGGAAAAACTAAAAAACAGAACCTGCGAAATACGTGCAGGTGATAAACCCGAAAATGGAGCAAACAGCGCCGTAGGGGTTATAAATATTGGCAAAACCCTTTCGGAAAGTGACGATAATTTGCTAAATTTAATAGCAGATATCGTTGTGGAGAACATGGTTAGGAAAATCAGGAATGAAACAAAACAGCGAAAAGAAATGATAAAGAAAGAATGAACAGAAATAGAAATAGAGTATGGATGCTATAGGATATATTAGAATAAGCCAGAAAGATCAGTCAACCCATTCCCTTGAATATCAGGAAAAGAGTATAAGGGATTATTGTGAAAGAAACCTTATCAAATTAGGAAACCTGTTTATTGATAACGGGCAGAAAAGCGATACGTTTGACAGGGCAGATTTTAAAGCACTGGAAAGCTTCATTAAGGACCATAAGGGCAAATCAAAAGTAAAATACTTGATCATATTTGACCATGACCGTTTCAGCCGGAACCTGCCGGAAGCGTTGCAGAAAATTGAATCATTGGAAAAGAAATATGGTTTAAAGGTTATCGCTGTTACGGAGCCACTGGATATTGATACCGCCGATCCCTCAGTGTTCCTGCTAAGAGCCTTTAAATACCTGATTGCTAACCAAGAGTTATTAACCATTAGGAAGCGTGCAAAAGTCAGTGCAAGACATGCGCAGGAGTCAGGAAGATATATCAACCTCGCACCTTACGGTTTCATCAACGGAAGGCAGCCGGGTGGGAAAATGATATTGATGATTGATGAAACCAAGGCCTATATCGTGCGTAAGATTTACCGGGATTATTTGGCAGGCGTTCCCCGCTTCATGATTTTAAAAGAGATTCGAGAACTTGGGTTTCCGCATAGCGGCAAAAGCGCGTTGCACCGGATTTTAACTAATCCTCTGTATGCAGGATTGGTAAGGGTTTGTGCGAGTGGTGACATCCCCGAGAAAATTATCAAAGCGATACATGAAGCAATCGTGACGGAATCGCAGTATTATCGAGTACAAGAAATGCTTGGTCTTAATAAAAGGCTAATGCAGTCCAAACCAAAGGATGAGTTCCCGTTAAAGGGTGTTTTGTTAAGCCCCTGTTGTAATACGTTAATGACAGCAGGTTGGAGCAAAGGGAAAGCAAAATATTACCTGTATTATCGGTGCATTACCCACAGTGGTATTAACATTTCAGGAACGATGCTACACGATAAGTTTAAACAACTTTTAAAGTATATCAGTTTCACGTCGTCGTTTATCGATAAGCTAACACAGCGGGTTCCACAGTTGGCTAAGGGTATGCTGGAAATCAAGGACAAGCGGTTTAAAATATTGCAAACCCAACTGACCGCATTGGAAGTAAAGATTGAGAACGCAGAACAAAAGCTCTTCGATGATACAATCAATGCCGCTACTTATAAAAAGTGGATGAAGAAGTTCAATGCTGAAAAGGCCAGGTTGAATGAGGAGTTTACTTATCTTGAAGATTTGGATGACCGTCTACAACAGGAGTTACTCACTTTGCCTTACATGCTTAATCTTCCGCAAGTTTTTGCTGATTCTTCACTGAACCAGCAGCACACTATCATAAGGGAGGTGTTCAAACAAGGCATAACCTATAAAGAGGGTATGTTTAGAACACCTTGCATCAATCCAGAGTTTGAATTTAACAGACTGATTCTTAAAGAGAAAGGGTTGCTCGATATCGAGCAACCCTCTGGAAATTTTTATAAAGTCCCGTCTTGCGGTGAGGGAGGGATTCGAACCCTCGGTACAGTTTCCCGTACGTCAGTTTAGCAAACTGATCCTTTCGGCCTCTCAGGCACCTCACCAGTATTTTTTAAACTTGTCCCCCGTTTTCGGGATTGCAAATATAGTAATTCATGTTTCCCGTCAAAAAAAAAGTTCGGATTTTTAATAATCTATCCGCACGTGGTAAATACTCATCAGCATCCGCTTAAATATTTCTTTAATAGTTTCTATGTCTTTCAGGGTTATATTACTGTCCTTCAACTGGTTTTGGTCAAGTTTGTATTTTACAATTCTATCCACCAAAACACTTATCGATTCTTCATCAGGCTCCTTTAGTGAGCGCGAAGCGGCCTCAACCGAGTCGGCAAGCATCAAAACACCGGCCTCTTTGGTGAAAGGAATAGGCCCTGGGTACCTAAAAATGTTTTCATTGATGAATTTTTCGGGAAAATTCTTTAATGACGACTGGTAAAAATAATCAACCCGGGTATTACCATGGTGGGTGCGGATAAAATCGATAATAACTTCGGGCAGGTTGGCTTTACGGGCCATCTCAATCCCTTTGCTTACGTGACGGATAATTACCTGGGCGCTCTCTTCATAAGGTAGCTTATCATGCGGGTTAAAACCCGAACTTTGGTTTTCGATAAAAAACAGCGGATTTTCCATTTTGCCTATATCGTGGTACAAGGCGCCGGCCCTAACTAATAACGCGTTGCCTCCTATGCTATAAATGGCATTCTCGGCCAAATTGGCTACCTGTAACGAATGCTGAAAGGTACCAGGAGCTGTAAAGGCCAGTTCGCGCAACAAAGGCGCATTGGTATTGGTAAGCTCGATGAGTGTAATATCAGATGTAAGTGAAAATATCTTCTCAAATACATAAATCATCGGGTAAGCCAACAGGGTTAGCAGTACGCTTACCACAAAAGGCAAAAAATCCATCCAGTCAATCTCCAGGAAGGTACCTTCCCTGATAAACGAGATACCCAGGAAAGCCACAAAGTAAGTAAACACGATAATCCCGGCCGAAATAAGGAACTGCTCGCGGCGGATCAGGTTTTTGATGCTATAAATAGATACCATCCCGGCCGTTATTTCATAGTAAGCAAACTCGAAGCTATTAGGTACAAAAAAGCCCGCAATTAAAACCACCAGCAGATGAATATTAAGCGCCAGGCGGGTATCAAACAAAATACGAATGATGATTGGCACTATACAATATGGGATGTAATACAGGTTTACCGGAAACTGGAATTTAATAGCGGCCGATAGTGTGGCCAGCATGGCCGTAATTACCAGTAATATTAAACTTACCAGGCGGTTATCGGCATAAATATCTTTGCGAAACAGGTAAAGGAATATCATGAGCAATGATATAGCTATTGATACCAGTAAAAACTGCCCCAGCAGTACCAATACGCGGTTGCCGTTTACGCGTGCATTATTTTCAAAAGCTTTTTTATACGATTCGAGTTTTTGATAAACATCATCGTTAATAATGGAGCCTTTATAAACTATTACCTCGCCTTTTTGTACCATTCCGCGGGTGATAGACAGGCCATCGTATACCTCCTTTTCCAGCCTTACTGTCAGGTTATCATCATAGCTTAAATTATTCTGGATGCGGTTTTGCAGCAAATCGAGCATAAAAGCCCGGTCAATATCTGTTCGCTTACTCAACACCTTATCACAATAGGCCAGGGCGCTTTCTTTGGTATATAGCGTATTGGTGTTTTTATCAGTAGCTACGTTTTTATTTAAAATAGTAATGGGATAGTTATTGGCATGTTGCAGGTATTTATCATTGAGTTTTAAAATGCCTGTTTCATATAAATTTGTTAATAAGGCTATGCCAGCATCAATATACTTCGGTTTAAGTTTATCGTTAATCCCCGCGTTATGCCACTTGATTTCCAAATCGGTTTTAAAGCCGTCTATTTGCTGGCCACCTGCGGCAGCATCAAGCTGGTATACGGGGGTGATGCTTTCGTAAGCCGCTTTCTTCTCGTTATCAATTTCCTGAGGCGTTTTTAGGATGGCAAAATTATAGGGTGATACCAGGTCCTTTTGATTCCAGATGCGCCCTTTTTCGTACTCATAACTAAATTTAGCCTGCTTGGGTAAAAAGAAAACGATAAGGCAGATGCTCACCAGCATCATCAAAAACTTAACGTTGCGGGCATATTTGCGCATTAAGGCTTTTTGCCGCGAGGTAGATAGTTTTGCCATGTATGTAATTAACCGCACAAAAATAAGTTTTTTGAAACAGAGTTAAGAATCGAGAGTCAAGATGGAAAAAAGGTACAATTTGAGAAATCAGGCGTGATGTAAATAGGGTTGGGCTGTGTGTTCCATTTACAAGCTCCTCAATACAATTAAGTTAAGAAAAATATTAACATTTCAGTTTCGCGCTAAGACGCCAAGACGCTAAGAAAAAATAAGCAAATCACTTTGCGCCTCTGCGTCTTCGCGCGAAAAACTTCTTAAATTAATAGCATTAACAAGCTCTGTCATGATTCTTGACTCCTGATTCTTGATTCTATTTTTAATTTGCTTTTATCAAATCAATTATGATATCTTTGTGATATCATTTTAAAATCAAATTAAATTACCATGGACTCCGAAAAAACCATCAACCCGCCCTCTGGCTTTGCGGCTTTTGCCCTACTGCTTGTTGTACTGGCTGTAGCTGCTGTTTGTTTATTTATTGGCGAAGAACCAATAGGCGCCATATTAGGCGTACTGGGTTTTGTTTTTATACTACCCGGTTTGGTTATTGTAAACCCCAACGAATCAAAAGTGCTTACCCTTTTTGGTAAATATGTGGGTACCGTAAAAAAAGACGGCTTTTTTTGGGTAAACCCTTTTACTGTAAAAAGAAAAGTTTCATTAAGGGCATTTAACCTTAACGGGCAGCAACTAAAAGTAAACGACAGTATTGGCAATCCTATTGAAATTGCCGCTGTAATTGTATGGCAGATAAAGGATACCGCCAGCGCCGTATTCGCGGTCGAAAATTATATCCAGTATGTAAATATACAAAGCGAAGCCGCCGTAAGGCACCTGGCCAACTCGTTTCCGTATGATAACCTGGAAGACGAAACAGCTACCATTACCTTACGCGGCGGTGCCGAGCAGGTAAGCCTCTTGCTGGAAAAAGAGTTAAATGAAAGGCTCGACCGCGCCGGTATTGAAGTACTGGAAGCAAGGATATCGCACCTGGCCTATGCGCCCGAAATTGCACACTCCATGTTACAGGTACAACAGGCATCGGCCATTATTGCCGCCCGCAGGCTTATTGTTGAAGGCGCCGTAGGCATGGTTGAGATGGCGCTGAACAAGCTATCAGAAAAAAACATAGTGGAGCTTGACGAAGAAAAAAAGGCAGCCATGGTAAGCAACCTGCTGGTTGTACTATGCGGCGACAGGAGCGTTAACCCGGTTGTAAACACAGGCACTTTATATCATTAATAATTATGGATCAGTTTAGAAGTTTTGACCAGTTACGCACCAACGAACTTATCATTATGAGAAGCGGCTTTTTCAGGCCATCCTTTGAACTTAGCGACGGGCAATTTAGCTATGGCAAACTAAGCTACGGCAACATATGGAAAACTACGATGATATTGGAGTCGGCACAAAAAACATGGATCATTAAGCGTAAAGCCATTTTCAGCCGCACTTTATTGATAAAGGATGTTAACGAAATAGAATTGGGGGCTATAACCCCCGAGATATTATCCCGTAAGGTAAAACTGAGCATGAACAATGGCTTTGAAGCTGTATATGCTTACAAAAAGCTTTTTACCCGGACATTCAGCTTAACAAGCGATCAATATGGCGACATTTTAAGTGTAAAAACTGCAATGTGGGGCTTTAAAAAACCATTTGAGGTATCGGTTGATCTGGATAAGCTGAAAGCCTTACCCGATATGCCGTTACTGGTATTGTTGGGCGTAAATTTAATTTTAATAAAACAAGCACAGGCTGCAGCCGCAGCAGGCACTGGGGGTTGATATGGCTGAGAAAAAGGCATTTGTATTACGCATTAATCCCGATGTATTAAAGGAACTGGAAGCCTGGGCTGCCGAAGAATTCAGAAGCACCAACGGACAGATAGAATACCTGATGCAGCAGGCGCTGCTTACGCGTAAAAAAGGGGCGAAGAAGAAAAAAGACGATTGATTCGGTTCATGGTTGTTTTGGTTCATGGTTCATAGATCATGGTTTATGGCAAAATCTTGTAAAATCTAAGCTTCGGCCATGAACCATGACCGATGAACCATCAACTATGATCTATGATCTATGAACCATAAGCCATGAACCAATTATTATGCATGCATAGCTTTTAACTCTCATCAAAATAACTAAATTTGCCCTACCAATTTTAATGAGGGACACATGAGAGAAGTAGTAATAGTAGCCGCCACCCGTACGCCTATAGGTAGTTTCGGGGGTAGTTTAGCCACGTTAACCGCCACACAGCTTGGCGCACAAGTTATTAAATCGGTAGTTGAAAAGGCCGGATTGAAACCAGATCAGATTCAGGAAGTTTATATGGGTAACGTATTGTCGGCCAATTTGGGGCAGGCACCGGCTACCCAGGCAGCAATATTTGCAGGGCTACCTTATTTGCCGGCAACAACGGTTAATAAAGTTTGCGCTTCGGGCATGAAGGCTATTATGCTTGCCGCGCAAAGCATAGCCCTTGGCCAAAACGACATTGTGGTTGCCGGAGGAATGGAGAGCATGAGCAATGTGCCCTACTACCTGGATAAGGCCCGAAACGGCTACCGCTTAGGCAACGGCCAGATTACCGACGGCCTGGTAAAAGATGGCCTTTGGGATGTTTATAACGACTACCACATGGGCTCGGCAGCCGAACTTTGCGCCGTTGATTGCAACATCAGCCGTGAAGATCAGGATGCATTTGCCATTGAGTCATACAACCGGGCACAAAAAGCCCAGGCAGAGGGCAAGTTCAAGGATGAAATAACCCCTGTTGAACTAAAAGATAAAAAAGGCGATGTTACCCTGTTTACCGATGACGAGGAAGCCAAAGCCGTTAAGTTTGACAAAATCCCTTCATTAAAACCCGTATTTAAAAAAGATGGCACCGTTACAGCTGCCAATGCATCAACCCTAAATGATGGCGCTGCGGCTTTAATATTAATGAGCCGCCAAAAAGCCGATGAACTGGGCATCAAACCGCTTGCCCGTATTGTATCATATGCCGATGCGCAGCAGGCGCCCGAGTGGTTTACCACAGCCCCATCAAAGGCTATCCCATTAGCATTACACAAAGCCGGTTTATCATCAGATCAAATCGACTTTTTCGAGATAAACGAGGCCTTCTCTGTTGTAGCTATCGCCAATAACCAATTGTTAAAGCTCGACCCTGCAAAAGTTAACGTGAATGGCGGTGCGGTTTCATTAGGGCACCCCCTGGGCGCATCGGGTGCACGAATCATTGTTACCTTAATTAACGTATTACAACAAAACCAGGGCAAATTTGGTGCGGCCGGAATTTGTAACGGCGGCGGGGGCGCCAGCGCAATGGTTATCGAAAATTTACGTTAGTAGGCTTATTATATCCGCGTTACTGTGGAAAAAAAGTGATGACATGGCTGCAAATGGGGCTGTTGTAGAGACGCAATATTTTGCGTCTCCCGCCAGACAAGCGAATTTGCAAGTTTGGATTTGCATGTGGGAGACGCAAAATATTGCGTCTCTACGTTGATAAACAACCTTAATAATCAACAACTTACAGTTATGTCATTATAAGGCACGAAGCAATCCCAGGCTATGTTTACCTACCAATCTATGCTAAGATTGCATCGTACTCTGCAACAACAGATTTATCAATTTATAGCTATATTAGTACAAAAATCATATTAACACCGTGATCAAAAAGCTTCTCCTATTCCCGCTCTCGCTTTTATTAAGTATCCATACTTATGCCCAGCACTCTGACGAGAGCGCGCATATTAAACAGTTAAAACTTTACGAAGACACCCTAAAAACTTTAGGTAAAACATTTATTAACGATGAAACCGACCTGGTACGTAAAAACGCCAACTATAAGTTTATCAAAACTATGGTTAGCGCGTTAAAAGTGCCCAACTCCTTCCTGTATCACTTTGATTCTGTTAAAACCGTCAGCATCATCAATTCGCCCGATAACCGCTTCCGTATTTTTACCTGGCCTATTATGAACGAGGATGGCAGCTACCGTTTTTATGGCACCATACAAATGAATACCGGCGGCTTTTTAAAAATGTACCCATTAGAAGATTACTCTCCTTTTTTTAAAAACCCCGAAGATTCAGTTGTTAACAACCGTAAATGGCTGGGTGCACAGTATTATAAAATAGTGCCTGTTTATGGCGCCAAAACCTACTACATTTTGTTAGGCTGGAAGGGTAATACGGTAAAATCGACCAAGAAGGTACTTGATGTACTTTCATTTAATGATGCCGGACCAATTTTTGGTATGCCGGTTTTTGATGGCAACGGCAAAACCCGCAACCGGGTGGTATTTGAATACTCTCGTCAGGCTTCTATGCTGTTAAGGTATATACCCGAGCAAAACCTTATCGTGTTTGACCATTTGGCCCCGCCCGACGCCAAAGCAAAAAGCAAGCCCGAAACCTTTGGGCCTGACCTTACCTATGATGGTTATAAATTAAAGAATGGCCGCTGGGTATATGTTGAACAGTTAGATATGCGCAACGTGCCTGACGATTCCAGCGAAGCTGCCGATCCTCAGTATGTCGACCCAAAAAAACAAGCGCTGCACGATAAAAAGCTTGTTCCGACATCACATTAATTTTAGAATTATAGCCACATTACCGACTAATAATCAAAATAATCCACAGATATCTTATAACACATCCGGTATAAAATTCTGATTTAAAAGATTTATACTACTTTAGCAAAACTTTAAGTTGACAAATTAAATGCAAGAAAAAACAGCGGCACAATCACGATCAATTGGCAAAATCCCCAGGGCGGTACCTTTCATTATAGGCAATGAATTTGCAGAGCGTTTCAGTTTTTACGGAATGCGGAGTATTATAGCCGTTTTTTTAACCCATCAATTTTTTAGTCACGAAACAACTGCTATTGCAAATGCCAAAGCCAATGAAATAAACCATGCTTTTTCAACATTGGTATATTTCACCCCCTTATTGGGCGCCATTTTAGCCGACTGGTTCTTTGGAAAATACCGCGTTATTTTAATAGGATCTTTAATTTATACCATTGGGCACTTTGTGCTTTCCATGTTTGATAAATCGCTTCCGGGTTTTGAATTGGGTTTACTTATTATCGCCTTTTCTGCTGGAGCGGTAAAATCATGCGTATCGGCCAACGTAGGCGACCAGTTTGATCATAAAAATCAGCATTTAATGAGCAGTATATATGGCTGGTTTTACTTCAGTATCAATGCGGGCTCAATGATCAGTCTTTTATTGATCCCTGTTATTTATGCTAAATTTGGTGCAGGTTGGGCCTTCGGCGTACCAGGAATACTTATGGCAGCAGCTACGCTGATATTTTTCTCGGGTAGTAAAAGTTATGTTAAAGTTCCTGCAAGCGGTATTAAAAAAGACAATTTTGCAGCAGTAAATATTTACGTTCTGGTTTCATTTTTCAACAAAAGTAAAAATGGCAAATCGGCCTGGGCTATGGCTACTGATAAATACGGCGCTGAAAAAATTGAAGCCATTAAAGCCGTTTGGAGTGTAATGGGGGTTTTTGCTTTTATCCCTATTTTTTGGGCCATGTGGGACATGAACGGATCGGAATGGATATTGCAGGCCCAAAACCTTGATCTTTCATTAGGCATATTTGGTTTGCATATACTGCCCTCACAAATTCAGTTTGTAAACGCTTTGTTCCTGCTCATGATGATCCCTATCTTCAACTATGGCTTATATCCCTTTGTCGAAAAAATGGGCGTAAAACTTAGTTCTATAAGAAAAATAGGGTTTGGGCTTTTCCTTACCGGCTTAAGCTTTGTTATTATAGCCATATTACAAACCAATGTTGACCATGGCGGGCATCCATCGGTATGGTGGCAAATCTTCGCTTATGTGTTACTTTCGGCCGGCGAAGTACTGGTATCTATCACTGGGCTTGAGTACGCTTATACTCAATCTCCCCCTTCAATGAAAAGCACCATGACGGCTTTATGGTATTTAACCTATGCAATTGGCACGTTTTTTACAACTTTGCTTAACCACAACATGTCGCAAAATGGCATTTTTGCCTGGTTTACCGGCGCAAGTTATTATTGGCTTTTTGTTGGCATTATGGGTTTCTTTGTGGTGTTATTCATTTTTGTGAGTCCTTTTATTAAAGAAAAAAGCTATTTAGTTGATGATATGATAGGCGCAGGATTAGATATCAGGGGCGATCATACAACTGAAATTCATCCCGATAACCCAATTGTATAATAAAAGTTGTTGTTTTGTGTTTTATTTCATCAAACATCACAAATAGGGCGTGCCAGATAGTATTATAATTATACCTACTTATAACGAGAAGGAAAATATCGAGCGGATGATCCGTAAAATATTTTCCCTCCCGCATGATTTTCATTTGCTCATCATCGATGATGGATCGCCGGATGGCACCAACATTATTGTCAAAAATTTAATGAACGTATACCCCGAGCAGCTTTTTATAGTGGAGCGGGCAGGGAAACAGGGCTTAGGCACTGCGTACATTCACGGTTTTAAATGGGCTATTGAACGCCATTACGACTATATTTTTGAAATGGATGCCGATTTTTCGCACAATCCGGATGATTTGCTAAAGCTGCGGCAAGCTTGTATTGATGGCGCCGATGCTGCTATAGGCTCGCGTTACAGTACCGGGGTAAACGTAGTAAACTGGCCGATGAGCCGGGTACTGATGAGTTATTTTGCATCGGTATACGTGCGTTTTATTACCGGCATAGATGTACATGACTCCACAGCCGGGTTCATGTGTTACCGCCGGAAGGTATTGGAAACTATTCAGCTTGATAAAATAAAATTTGTGGGCTACGCCTTCCAGATCGAGATGAAATACACTACCGTTAAACATGGCTTTAAACTGGTAGAAGTACCCATTATATTCATCAACCGTACCCTCGGTACATCCAAAATGTCTGGCGGAATATTCAAGGAAGCTTTTTTTGGTGTAATTCAAATGAAAATCAACAGCATATTTAGGAAATACCCGGAGGGATGATCTGGATTTGGGATGTTCGATTTCGGATTTATTTTAATTTTAGATTTCTATTCCACCTGCCGTTCCAAATCCGAAATCCCAATTCTGAAATCCGATATTTCTTGGGGATGTTCGATTTCGGATTTATTTATTTGAAGATTTTGGGATTTCAACTCCCCAATTTTAAATTCCCCGAATGACAAATCCGAAATCCCAATTCCGAAATCCGAAATAAAAAAACTAATTTCGTTGGTAATGAATGAGCACCTTGATCCGGCACCGGAACGCCTCAGTAATACCGAGCGTGATATCGAAAAAGTTTTACGTCCGCAGCAGTTTGAGGATTTTACCGGTCAGCATAAAATATTAGCTAACTTAAAAATATTTGTACAGGCGGCCCGCCAGCGTGGCGAGGCGCTTGACCACGTACTGCTGCACGGCCCTCCGGGACTGGGCAAAACCACGCTTTCGCACATCATCGCCAACGAAATGAGTGTAGGTATCAAGATTACTTCCGGCCCCGTGCTGGACAAACCCGGCGATCTTGCGGGTCTGCTTACCAACCTGGAAACTGGCGATATTTTATTTATCGACGAGATACACCGTTTAAGCCCCCTGGTTGAAGAGTATTTATATTCGGCAATGGAGGATTTTAAGATAGATATTATGCTGGAGAGCGGCCCTAACGCGCGCTCGGTGCAAATCTCGCTTAACCCATTCACCCTGGTAGGGGCCACCACGCGTTCGGGACTGCTTACCGCGCCTTTACGGGCCAGGTTTGGTATTAATGCCCGGCTGGAGTATTACGATGCCAAACTGCTTACCACCATTGTACTGCGGTCGTCATCTATCCTGAAAACACCTATTACCGATGAAGGAGCTTATGAAATTGCCCGCCGCAGCCGTGGCACGCCCCGTATAGCCAATGCCCTGCTACGCCGCACACGCGATTTTGCACAGATAAAAGGTGATGGTAATATTGATACCGCCATTGCCAAATACGCACTAAACGCCCTTAATGTTGATGAGCATGGCCTGGATGAAATGGACAACAAAATATTGAGCACCATTATTGATAAATTTAAAGGCGGCCCGGTTGGTTTAAAAACTATTGCCACCGCCGTTGGCGAAGACGAAGGCACCATTGAAGAAGTTTACGAACCATTTTTAATACAGGAAGGTTTTTTAATGCGCACCGCCCGGGGCCGCGAGTGCACCGAGAGCGCTTATAAACATTTGGGCAAAATAAAACTTGGGGGCAACCCATCCTTATTTTGATAAGAATTTTTAATAATTTTTATATTTTAATTTCAGATGTTCACCTTCGGAGTTTGATTGACGGTGAAGTTAAAATCTCCCCTTTCCGGGGATATTTAAAATGCTATTAAGTTAAGGAAAATATTGAAATTTCAGTTTCGCGCAGAGACGCCAAGGAAAAATAAGCAAATCACTTTGCGGCTCTGCGTCTTTGCGCGAAAAAACTCTTAACTTAATAGCATCGGGAAGATTTAGAGGAGGCTTTTAGTAAGTTTGTGAACAATTATCTACCGATACTACTATGAAAACAATGTTCAACCATTGGGTTAAATTCTTTTTCACCCTGCTTTTTGTTAGCTGCGCAGCTTTTACCATGGCGCAAACAACCATTCCTACCCCTACTACACCGATGGTGCCCAATAAGCCGGAGGCGTTGCCGCCAGATACAGCAAAAAAGCCGGGAAAGGATACCGCTTTAATAAAAAAGGACACCCTCCCGGTGAAAAAAATAGCCACCGGGCCAAAAGTAGGCATAGCCGGCCTAAACCACGACCATATACACCTGATACTAAACGAGTACCGCAACGGCAACGTTAATATTGTTGGCATTGCCGAGCCTGATAGAAACCTTTGGGCCAAATATGGCAAAATGTACGGCGTACCCGATTCCTTGTTTTTTGAAGACCTCAAAACCATGTGCCTTGCCCGCAAACCCGCAATAGTATTGGGTTACAACGCAGTAGGCAAACACATTGATGTGGTAGAAACCTGCGCGCCGCTGCACATTTCGGTAATGGTAGAAAAACCCTTGGCCGCTACGCTTGAGCAAGCCCGGCGCATGGAATTTCTGGCGCTTAAATATTACATCAGTCTACTTACCAATTATGAAACTACCTGGTACCCATCGGTACAAAACGCTTATAATAGTGTACGGGCAGATAGCGTAGGTATGATCCGTAAAATGGTGTTCCACGATGGCCACCAGGGGCCGCGCGAGATTGGTTGCAGCGAAGATTTTTTGAGCTGGTTAACAGACCCCATACTTAACGGCGCGGGCGCGCTAAATGATTTTGGCTGTTATGGCGCCAATATGATGACCTGGCTGATGCAGGGGCAACGGCCAATAGCAGTTACAGCAGTGGCCAGGCATTACAAGCCATCGGTGTACCCCAAAGTGGAGGACGACGCCACGATTATTGTAGAATACCCGAACGCCACCGGTATGATTGAAGCATCGTGGAACTGGCCATATGGCATCAAAGACATGGAGATATTTGGCGCCAAAGGCTATATCCACACCTTTGATAAGGATAGCGTTGAAGTAAAAGTTAACAACAGTGTGCGCAGCTTTAAGGCTCCGGCTTTACCCGCGCCCGCCGATGCACCTGTGCCCTACTTTACGGCCGCACTTAAAAACCCCATTAAATCGCATAACGACCGGTCGTCGTTAAGATATAATATGATAGTGATGCAGATTTTGGATGCAGCCAAAAGATCGGTAAAAGAAGGCAAACGAATAGTTTTGTAAAAGAGTCAAGAGGTTAGAATCAAGAGATAAGACCATATTACAATCGTTAGCAATAAAATAGTAACATCTAATTTTCCTGTCATCCTGAGGTACGAAGGATCTATTCTACGCCTTGTATGACCGCCGGAAAAGTTTGCGAAGATCCTTCGTACCCACCCATGACATGTTGTACTTTCGAGGTGCGTAGGCCTGTCATCCTGAGCCTGTCGAAGGGTCGCGCGGAGAGGCCTTTGCCCGCTATGCTTCGACGGGGCTCAGCATGACAGCCCATTTTATGATGGCATTTTCCCTTCAGAATTTCGCGAAATTTTACCCCTCAGGATAACAGGCCCTCCTACGTTGGTCAGCATAACTCCGGCTAACCCATCTCCACTATAAATAAAACACCTCGTTATCCGTTTCTAAAAATCTCAGATCGGTCGCGCGGTCGAATATTCCGAATACAGAGGCCCCGCTCCCGCTCATGCTGGCATAAATTGCACCAGCCTCATAAAGGGCCGCTTTAACGCCGCGGATCCCGATGTGATTTTTAAAAATGGAGGTTTCAAAATCATTTTTGATATGTTTCTTCCACTCGGTTATGGGTTCGGTGATCAATTCCAACAGGGAATCTTTAACCGGGGTTGGTTTGATGCCGCTGAAGGCCTCCGAAGTGGAGATATGAATATCGGGCATTACCAATGCAATTTTGTAAGCCGATAAGTCGAGTTTTATTGTTTCAAATTCATCTCCCCGCTCAAACGCGAACACAGGTTTGTTTTCAATAAAAAAAGCACAATCGGCACCCAGTCGGCGGGCATAGCCGGTCATTTCATCTACCGACAGGCATAAGTTAAACTGCTCATTCATCAGCCTGATAAAAAAAGCCGCATCAGCCGATCCTCCGCCCAACCCTGCTCCTATCGGAATGTTTTTATGCAGATGAATACTTACCGGCGGTAAATCAAAGTCTTTTTTAAGCATGTGGTAGCCTTTTACACAAAGATTATCCTCGGCCCTGCCAGGAATATCAAGCCCGGACGAGGTAAAAGTAAGCTCATCACTCACAACTACTTCCAGCGCATCTTTAATGTTAACGGGGTAAAAAATGGTTTCCAGGTTATGGTATCCATCCGGGCGACGTTCGGTAATATTCAGGCCAATGTTAATTTTTGCGTTGGGAAAAAGGATCATATTTTTAGTGAGGGGTTGATTGGGTTGATTAGGTGAGTGGTTATTAACTTTTGATAAATCCCCGGTCTACCCTATCTCGTCTTAAATTAAAAAGGACATAATTGTCGCGCTGTAAAGTTATCATCTTCCTATTGATTAGGAATCATCAACAAACCTGTATTTTTACACATATTTAGGATAGTTAGTCTTATTTATTTTCCTTTGTACCTCGTTCATTGGTTCACTGGTTCATTAGTTCATTGGTAGCATAGCGTTTAATTTGCATGGTCGTCTCTAAAAAGCGGGGTGTTAAAAGCAGGATACCAGCGAATATTAAACCAACAGACAAGACCAATGAACTAATGAACCAGTGAACTAATGAACTAAATAAAATGAACTAAAAAAATGAAACAGTATCTCGATTTGATGAAGCATGTATTGGAAACCGGCGCGCAAAAGCACGACAGGACGGGTACCGGTACAGTAAGTGTGTTTGGTTACCAGATGCGTTTCAACCTTAAGGATGGTTTCCCGATGGTGACCACCAAAAAGCTGCACCTGAAATCAATCATCCATGAATTGATATGGTTTTTAAGCGGCGATAGCAATATCCGTTACCTGAAAGAAAATGGCGTACGCATTTGGGACGAATGGGCCGATGCCGACGGCAACCTTGGCCCGGTATACGGTGTGCAATGGCGAAGTTGGCCAACACCTGATGGTGGCCATATTGACCAGATAGCCCAGGTGGTTAACCAAATAAAAAACAACCCGGATTCGCGCCGCATGATTGTTTCTGCCTGGAATGTAGCAGAAGTAAACCAGATGGCATTGCCACCTTGCCATAGCCTGTTCCAATTTTATGTGGAGCCCCCTAACCCCCTCAAGGGGGAATTAAAAGGCAAGCTGTCGTGCCAGTTATACCAACGGAGCGCAGATATATTTCTGGGCGTACCTTTTAATATCGCATCCTATGCCCTGCTAACCATGATGGTGGCACAGGTTTGTGACCTTGATTATGGCGATTTTATCCATACGCTTGGCGATGCCCACCTGTATAACAACCACCTGGAACAAGTTAACCTGCAATTGAGCCGTGAGCCCCGACCGTTGCCAACCATGAAGATTAACCCGGATGTGAAGGATATCTTCGGCTTTAAGTTTGAGGATTTTACATTGGAAAATTATGACCCGTATCCGCATATTAAGGGTGTGGTGGCGGTATAGTCATTGGTCATTGGTGAGAATTTTTAAGGCGTAGGATCAGGGAAGTTTAAACTTTTTCAGCTGCACACGGTTAACCTTTACAAGGTAATAAACTTTTAAGCTGCCTCGTAGAGGCTACCTGTTTGTAGAAAACGAATAGTTTAACCTTTTTTGCTCCTTAGGAGCTACCTTTCTTCAGGATCAACTTTTAAAGGCAACTTTCCTGGGTGTGGAATCAGGGAAATCGTGTTTAAGATTTCATGATCAACTATACTGTGTTACACAGGCATAAATGGTATCAATTTATTAGGTTATTCGCGCAAAGACACAGAGCCGCAAAGAAAAAATAAGCAAATCACTTTGCGTCTCTGCGTCTTTGCGCGAAATAAATCTTGTGATCTTTAAACGCGATTTCCCTGGGTGTGCGATTATTTGGATGGATTGAGAAATTAAAAATTTGTAGATTTGGCTATGACTGCGGTTCAGATAAAAGAAGAAATACAAAAAGCATTGAATGATATGCCAGAAACAGCATTGGCCGATGTTTTAAATTTTGTAAAACAATTTCAAACACATCCGTTTGAACAATCAACCCTCGATAATAATTTAAAAAAGATCATGAGCGAGGATAAAGGTTTATTGGAGCGTTTAGCCAAATGATCTCTATACAATCAGTTTTATACATTCATTCCCAATTAATTGAAAATTTTGAAGGTGGCGAAGGTGTGAGAGATCAGGGAGGCCTGGAAGCTGCAATCGCCCGCCCATATGCTACTTTTGACGGCATTGACTTGTACCCCGAACCCATTGATAAAGCTGCTGCTATTTTCGAGAGCCTAATAATTAACCATCCTTTTATTGATGGCAATAAAAGAACAGCCTATACCCTATTGAGATTAATGTTATTAAGTTTTGATTGGGACATCGAAGCATCAGAGGACGAAAAATATGACATGACAATTGCTGCAAGTACCGGTGAATTAAAATTCGACGGCATTAAACTGTGGTTGTCAGAAAAAATCATCACCAAAAACTAATGACAACATCTATTATAGTGGCTATCGCCAAAAATCACGCTATCGGCAAAGACAATAAATTACTTTGGTACCTTCCAAATGACCTGAAGCATTTTAAAGATGTTACTACCGGGCATACCGTAATCATGGGCCGCAAAACATTTGATTCGGTAGGTAAACCATTGCCAAGGCGGCGCAATATTGTGGTTACGCGCCAGGATATCAGCATTGAGGGTTGCGAAGTTGTAAAATCAATTGAAGCAGCATTGGCGCTTTGTACCGGTGAGGATGAGGTATTTATTGTAGGTGGTGCCCAAATTTACAGGCAGGCCATCCCGCTCACAAACCGCATATACCTCACCATAATTGACCAGGAATTTGAAGGTGATACCTTTTTCCCTGAGCTAAACACGGAGGACTGGCAGGAAACGCAAAGGGAAAATTTTGAGCCTGATGACAAAAACAAGTATAGCTATTCGTTTATCACACTGGAACGTCGCTAACATTTTTTGTCATCAATTTGTTTTAATTTAAAATTTTCTGCTTGCGAAATTTTATTAGATTTGCCGTCTTAATAAAAAATAGCTTATAAACTAATTAATTACATATTACAAATTCGATGCAAGGTAAAGGGGTTATTAAATTTTTCGCCATTCTGTTGGCAGTTGTGTGTATCTACCAGCTGTCTTTTACATGGGTGGCCCAAAAAGTTGAGAGTGATGCCAAGGCATACGCAAAGGGGAATGCTGAAAAAGAGAAGGCCTACCTGGACTCAATGTCTACACAACCGGTATATCCGATATTCAAACACACTTACGCTTTTGTATTGCAAAGGGAACTTGCATTAGGTTTGGACCTTAAAGGTGGTATGAACGTTACGATGCAGATACAGCTTGATGAGCTGGTACGCAAAATTGCGAACAACAACCCCGATGCAACATTCAACCAGGCTTTGGCAAACGCCGATAAACTGCAGGCTGACGCTAAAACCAGCCAGAAAGATTATATCGCGCTGTTTGTAAGCGAGTATGAGAAATTGAATCCGGATGGCAAGCTGGCCACTATCTTTGCAACAAAAGATAACCAGGATCACTTAAAATTCAACGCCACCAACAGCGAAGTTGAATCTTATTTGAAAGATTTGGCCAACACTGCGGTAAAACAATCATTCACGGTTTTAAATACCCGTATCAACCAGTTTGGTGTAACCCAGCCTAACATCCAGTTAGAGGCAAGTTCAAACCGCATCCTGATTGAGCTGCCTGGTGTTAAAGAACCAGACCGTGTTCGTAAACTATTATCAGGAACGGCAAAGCTGGAGTTTTATCAAACATTTGATAACAGCGAAGCCTACCAAACCATTATAGCTGTTGATAACCTGTTTGGTGCAAAAAACAAAACCGCCGCCAAAACCGATACTACTAAAAAATCAGCTGCTGCAACCGCCGCTGCTAAAACCGATACCGCTAAAAAAGCAGGATCGTTGTTAAGCAAGGTTCAAAAAAGTGCTGAAAAAGACACTTCGGCAAGCGCTTTGGCAGGCAAATCGCAATTGGCTGCGCAACATCCATTATTGTCTGTAATGTCGTTAAACCTTTATCCAGGTCAAAATGGTCAGCAGCAATTAGGTACAGGCCCTGTTGTTGGTTATGCTTTGTTAAAAGATACCGGCAAAGTTAATGGCTACCTGCATAGCAAACTTGCACAATCGGCTATCCCACGCAATATGAAATTCCTTTGGGATGTAAAACCCATGAAGGATGCCAAACAAAAAGCATTTGCTTTATACGCCATTAAATTAAGCGGCGCCGAAAACGGTCCGGTACTTTCTGGCGATGTGATTACCGACGCAAGAAACGATGTTAACCAAAAAGGCAGCCCCGAGGTTGTGATGATCATGAACTCGGAAGGTGCCCAAAAATGGCGTGCCGTTACTGCCGAGGCTGCTGCTGCAACCAACAAACGCGCTATCGCCATTGTGTTGGATGATAACGTATACTCGGCCCCTAACGTTCAAAACGAAATTTCGGGTGGTGTATCATCAATTGAAGGAAGCTTTACCCAGGAAGATACAAGGGATTTGGCCAACGTGTTAAAGGCAGGCCGTTTACCCGCTCCTGCGCACATCGTATCTGAAGATGTTGTAGGTCCGTCGTTAGGTAAACAAGCTATCAGCGCCAGTTTGCTATCATGCGTACTGGGCTTGGTTGTGGTACTTATCTTCATGATTGCGTACTATAACCGTGCAGGTACTGTTGCTGTGGTTGCGGTTATCATCAACATATTTTTCCTGATGGGTGTACTTACCAGCTTAGGCGCGGTGCTTACCGTACCGGGGGTTGCAGGTATCGTACTTACTTTAGGTATAGCGGTAGATGCCAACGTGTTGGTATACGAGCGTGTACGTGAAGAGCTTGCCTTAGGCAAATCATTAAAAATAGCTGTTGCCGACGGTTTCAAACATGCGCTGCCATCTATCCTCGATTCACAGATCAGTACGTTCCTTACCGGTTTAATCCTGTTCATCTTCGGTTCGGGCCCTATCCAGGGTTTTGCCACCACATTGATGATAGGTATTATAACTTCATTATTCTGTTCGCTGTTAATCTCAAGGGTTATATTTGAGTGGATGCTGGATAAAGGCTGGGATATTAAATTCAGCAACCCATGGAGTTCACATACTTTTAAAAATGCTAACTACGCGTTTGTTAAAAACCGTTTCAAATTTTACATTTTTTCAAGTACGTTTATAATTGCCGGTATTATTTCAATATGTGTACGTGGCTTTAGCTACGGTGTTGATTTTGAGGGCGGCCGTAACTTTATAATTACGTTCCCTAATAAAAACATAACAACCGAACAAATACACAGCGTTGTTGACCCATCTTTGTTAGGCCGCGGTACCGAGGTTAAAACTGTAAATGCCGATAAAATCAGTATCACTACAAATTACCTTATCCAGCAAAATACCCCTGCGGTTGACGTGCAGGTAAGAAAAACGTTAATTGAAGCGCTGGCAACCAAACCAGAAACTAAAATAAGCGATAGCGATATCCAGGGTCAGTCGAAGGTGAGCGCTACCATAGCCGAAGAATTAAAAACATCGGCTGTTTATACGGTATTGATCGCCATATTTGTGATCTCGGCATACATCTTTATCCGTTTCCGTAAATGGCAGTTTAGTTTGGGTGCGATGATTGCAACCGCGCACGATGCCTTGCTGGTATTATCGTTCTTCTCGTTATTCAACGGCATATTACCATTCTCGCTGGATATCGACCAGGCGTTCATTGCCGCTATCCTGACGGTTATTGGTTACTCCATTAACGATACGGTGGTAGTGTTTGACAGGATCCGCGAGTTCCTTGATCACCAGGCCAAAGGTGAGAATCAGGAAGAAGTTATTAACCATGCTATCAACAATACGCTAAGCCGTACTATTATCACCGCCTTAACGGTAATATTCGTATTGATCGTATTGTTCATATTTGGTGGCGATGTTATCAAAGGCTTCTCGTTCGCATTATTAATCGGGGTTATTTTCGGTACATACTCATCTATCTGCGTGGCAACACCAGTGATAGTTGACTTTGGAAAGAAAAAACTGAAATAAAATAACTTGAAATTATTCAAAAGGCCCCAAAGAACATTTGGGGCCTTTTTTTTAGCCCAACCTCAACCAAAAAAGGCCGACGGATGGGGTTGCAGATTGATTACAATGAGGTATAATTGCATCATAAAACAATAACAAACATTGCCATCGGCATGGGTATTGTGCTGTTGGCTATGAAATAGACAGACGCCCCTTTGCGTCTGCCAAAACAGACAGAAGTGTAAAACTTGCACTTTAAAACAGGAACACAAATAACCCCTCACATGAACACATCAGATAGTTCAAAATTCCCTTTAGTAGTAATAGTTGGTGGCGGCTTTGGCGGCTTGCAGGTGGCCAAAAAACTGGCAGATAAGCCTGTAGACGTGTTAATGCTTGATAAGCATAATTACCACACCTTTCAACCCTTGTTGTACCAGGTAGCCATGGGCGGTCTCGAATCCGAATCGATAGCCTTCTCCCTGCGTAAAAATTTTTCGGGGCAAAAAAATTTCCGTTTCAGAATAGCCGAGGTATTAAAGGTTAACGCCGCCAATAATACCATTGATACCACCATTGGCCCGATAGTTTATGATTACCTGGTAATTGCAACAGGTTCAACCACCAACTTTTTTGGCAATCACGATATCGAAAAATTTTCGATGCCGATGAAATCAATCCCGGAGGCATTAAACCTGCGATACTCTATACTCCAAAATATTGAAGAAGCCCTGCTTAAAACATCTAAAGATGAGCGCGAAGCACTGCTTACTTTTGTACTGGTAGGCGCCGGCCCAACAGGCGTTGAGCTTTCGGGCTCATTAGCCGAACTGCGTAACCACGTACTTACCAAAGACTATCCCGAACTTAAAAAAGAGGATATGAAGGTTTACCTGGTAGATTTTTTGCCAAAGGTGCTGGGGCCTTTCTCTGACCAGGCATCAAACGCAGCTAAAGAATTCCTCACCAAAATGGGGGTGGAAGTATTATTAGGTGTAAAGGTAGAAAGCTATGATGGTAAAGAAATAAAATTTGAGGGTGGCAAAACCATCCGTACCAAAAACGTGATATGGAGTGCCGGTGTCATGGGCGTTGTACCCGAGGGCATCGACAAAGGCAATATTGAACGCGGTAACAGGATAAAAGTTGATAGTATTTGCCGCATGATAGGCACTGATAACATCTTCGCCATTGGCGATGTGGCAGCCATGATAACCGACGAAACCCCTAAAGGCCACCCCGGCGTGGCACAGGTAGCTATACAAATGGGTGCCCATGTGGGTAAAACAATTATTCAGATCATAAACCATGAGCCAACCGCTCCGTTCAAATATTTCGACAAAGGCTCATTAGCCACTATTGGCCGCAACAAAGCCGTTGCCGATTTAGGTAAAATCAGGTTCCAGGGATTTTTTGCATGGCTGGTATGGATGTTTGTACACCTGATATCACTTTTAGGCGGCCGTAATAAGGTAATTGTTTTCATCAACTGGGTATCCAGCTATATTAACTACAATGGCGGCACCAGGCTCATTATCCGCAAGTTTGAACGCGAAGGACTAACCGACGGGCAGCATTTGCCGGAGACAGTGGATTGAGGTGCGGGAGGCGAGTTGCGAGGTTCGAGTTGTGGGGTTCGGGTTGCAAGTTGTGAGTTGTGGATAAAAAGTTTAATCTTGTATTAATTTAATTGATGATTTGCTACCCGCAACTCGAACCTCGAAACTCGAACCCAAAATGATTAAAATTACCGAGTGCCCCCGCGATGCCATGCAGGGATTTGTACATTTTATCCCTACAGATGTAAAGGCAACATATATTAACCTGCTTTTGCAGGTAGGTTTTGATACTATTGATTTCGGGAGCTTTGTATCGGCTAAGGCTATACCGCAATTACAGGATACGGCAGAGGTATTAAGTAAATTAGATTTAAGCAATACACAATCAAAACTATTGGCCATTGTTGCCAATTACCGTGGTGCCGAAGAAGCCGTGAAGCACCCGGAAATAACTTATTTGGGTTACCCGTTTTCAATTTCAGAAACATTTCAGCTCCGCAATACCAATACCACCCTACCCCAGGCTTTTGACAATGTAAAGCAAATGCAGGAATTAGCAGTCGCCAATAATAAAAAGCTACTTGTTTACCTATCTATGGGTTTTGGTAATCCTTATGGCGACGAATGGAACACCGGCATTATTCATGAATGGACAAACAAACTGGTAAAAGAAGGAATTAGTAACATTGCCCTGGCCGATACTATCGGAATATCGCAGGCTGACCAGATCAGCAGTATTTATCCCGGGCTTTGCCTGGCATTTCCAAATACCGAATTCGGCATCCACCTGCACAGTACGCCCGATACCTGGCAGCCCAAAATAGAAGCAGCTTACCAAAGTGGCTGTAAAAGGTTTGACACTGCCATTAAAGGCTACGGAGGCTGCCCCATGGCCGCAGATGACCTTACAGGCAACATCGCTACCGAAAACCTGCTTGGATACCTCGAAAATCAAAAAGAGCCCACGGGCCTTAATATGGATAAATTCCGGGAAGCCATGGAGTATTCGGGGAGAGTATTTTTGTAGATGTGCAAATTTCAGGTGTGCAGATAAAAAAAGTGATGATTTTGGATATTGGGACCTCCAATGGCTGGACAGCCGAACGCGGGTGGTGTCCTCTGCCATTAAGTTAAGGAAAATGTCAAAATATTAATTTCACACCGAGACGCTAAGAAAAAATAAGCAAATCACTTTGCGTCTCTGCGTCTTTGCGTGAAAAGCCCCTTAACTTAATAACAATGGCCGGTATTCTTTGCAACCCTGTTCTATCAAACTTACCTGCATTTCTTCAAGTATTTTTCTGAGTTGGGCTTCTGTTATCTTTACGTCGGCCCGTTCCAGTTTTAACAAGCTATTGTTTAATTAAGGTATAAGATAGCACAAGCATAAATGGCTATCGATCCTTTTGTTTGTCCAATAGAACATGGGCCGGGTTTCTAAATGTGACTTAAAAGTGCGGAATAGTATGTCCGATACGGTAGAGTTAAGTCAACAGTACTAAGTCGTGAGTCTAAAGTTGATTTTTTTCTTTTTTGGCTTAGAACTTAAGACTTTTGGCTATAGACTATCCGTCAATTTACCGTTGAACACGGCAGTAGAGTTGTTTATACTGCCCCTGTATAATATTTATATCAAGCGTTGTATTGTTAGTAGCGACGGCTAAAAAGTCATCGAACCGTTTGACTCTTTCTATTTTCTGTTCGTCAAGTCTGTATTTGGTTTCCCCTTTTTAGCCTCTAAGGTAAAGCTTTGCACCCTATTGTACGCGCCATTAAGATGAATGCCAGTTGATAAATGCCGCAACGGGAGAAACCAGGCAACAAAGTGTCGCCAACGCATGCTTTAGTTATATATCAAGCGAGCGTAAACGTTGCACTTTAATTTTTATTGTTATTTATTATTTTTTATTTAAAATAAACTACATTTGAATAGGGTGGCTCTTTGCAGAACACCTGCCTTTACACGAAACCTGTTAAAAACACTTAATGAGAAAATTATTATTTACCCTGGTAGGAGTATCAACCCTTTCCTTTTGTTTTTCTCAAAGTTTATTTACCAAAAAAGTAATGAAATACTCATTGAAAGATGGTCTTTCTTTTGGTATAATCAACGGGATAACACAGGATAACAAAGGGTTTATATGGTTTGCAACGGGAGATGGCTTAAACCGGTTTGATGGCACAAATTTCAAGGTATTTAAATTTGAACCTAATAATCCGTACAGCCTGCCAAGTAATTATGTTCAAAGTGTATTTAAGGACACACAGGGAGGTATTTGGATATCGTCAAGAAGGGGAATTTACAAATTTGATACAAACAAAGAGCGTTTTATAAAATTTACCCCACCAGGCTTTCCCTCAACCTACTTAAATAATGTAAACAGCATTTTTGAAAATAAAAAAAATCAGTTATGGTTCTCGTGTGGCTCCTCAGGATTCTCTTCTTACAATATAAAAAGCCATCAGTTTAAAAATTACACTAAAAAAGAGCAGCCAGATTTATTAGGTGATTTATCGGTTATTAATGTCATCGAAGATGCTTACGGGCTATTGTGGGTAGGAACAAGAGATGGCGGGCTCAATATTTTTAGTACCACCAATGGAAAGGTTTCAAAAAACCTGAATAGTCAGTTCCCACTTAAACTTATTCCTCCGGGCCTCATTACCTGCATTTACGAAGATCATAATCATAACATCTGGATAGCAACCAGTAAAGGCCTGGTACTTTACAATAGAGCAGAAAATAACTTCCACGTTTTTATAGGTTCAACCTATAAATTACGGAGCAACTATTTTTTTTCGCTTTTGGAGGATGAACATAAAAACCTGCTTGTTGGCCTGCTGGATGGGGGCTTATACACTATAAATCTCGACAAGGCTTCAAAGTCATCATATAAAGATATCGCCATTGATCCGGTGAAGTCGGAAGATAATTATAGCATTACCGCCCGTACCATCGAAACTTTATTTCAGGATCGTGATAAAAATATCTGGGTTGGAACCTATGGCGATGGAATTTATTTATTGAGTAGCGTTCCGGAAAAATTTCAAAAATTCCAGAGTAAATTGAAAGATACCTATGGCAGTAGCTTTTTAAGATATTATGGAATGTGCATGGATGACGAAGGATACCTGTGGATGGGTACCGACGGCGACGGGATATATAAGAAAAAACTGAGTGGCGAAGTTGTAAAATACTATAGGGCCGATGGGCAGGAAGGTTCCTTAACCAGTAATAATATACTTTGCGCGTATAAAGATCATTCCAACACATTATGGTTTGGTTCTTACTCGCATGGGTTGTTTAGGTACAATAAAAAAACTGATTCCTTTACTAATTTTTTTCATAAAACAAATGACCCCACAAGCATCTGTTTAAACGATATAAGGTCGATTATTGATGATTCAAAAAATAATTTATGGGTTGGCACCAATGGAGGAGGCTTAAGCTTATTACCCGCAGGCAGCAATAAATTTGTTAACTACAATCCACAAAATAGCGGCATTGGTTCAGATTATATCCGGGCACTTGCCGAAGATGGCAATGGCAATCTTTTTATAGGCACATCGGTATCCGGCCTTAAATATTATATAAAAAATCAAAATAAGTTTGTTAATTATTTTAGTGAAGCTGAAGCAGAAAAGTTTTTGCCCAGCCACTTTATATATGCTTTATATTTAGATGAAAACAAAAATCTTTATATAGGTACCGAGGGAGATGGCCTTGTTGTGTATGATATAAAAAACAAAAAGTTTAAGCGGTATACCGAAAAAGACGGATTAGCTGATAATACGGTAAATGCGATACAAAAAGATGAGGCCGGCGGCATTTGGATAAGTACCAATAGAGGATTATCGCGGATTGACCTGCAAACAGGCAAAATTATTAATTATGATAGTTCTGACGGATTGCAAGCCGGGCAGTTTAATCCAGGCTCGTCAATGTACTGCGGCGCTAAAAAGTTCATGGTATTTGGAGGTACCGAGGGTTACAATGTATTTTATCCGGCAGAGGTTAATCAAAACTTATTTAAACCTAAAGTTTTGATTACAGGGCTCCAGTTATTTGGCAAAGAGGTTGAAGTGGGGCAAAAAGACAGTATATTAAACGCCGGTATTAATGAATCAACCCAAATTACCTTAAACCCCGACCAACCGGTTTTCTCCATACAATATGTGGCATTAAACTATGCTTATGCCGAAAAAAGCCAATTTGCCTACAAACTGGCAGGTTTAGAAAAAAATTGGAATTATGTAAAAAATCAAAGGTCTGTTACTTACCGGTATCTGCCGGCCGGCGATTATGTATTTGAAGTTAAGGCTGCAAACCAGGATGGTATCTGGTTTGCAAATAGTGCTACATTTAAAATAAAAATCCTGCCGCCCTGGTATCAAACATGGTGGGCCTATCTAAGCTATTTAATAATAATAGCAACACTCATTTATTACTATTTAAGCTACCGCAGCAACGCGGCCCGGTTAAAGTATGAGGTAAAAATAGCCCAGATATCTGCCGAAAAAGAAAAGGAGCTAAACGAGCGAAAATTATCTTTTTTTACCAATATTTCGCATGAGTTCAGAACACCGCTTACCTTAATTATAAACCCGGTTAAAGAGTTATTGTTTAACCCCGGTGCAAAAGACACCGAAACAAACAACCTAAGTATTGTTTTTCGTAACGCTCGCAGGCTCTTAAGTTTGGTTGATCAGTTATTACTATTCAGAAAAGCTGAGAGTGAAACTAACGGTCTTAAAATTGTAAGGCTAAATATTGTAAACTTATGTAAAGAAGTTTTCTTATGCTTTAGCCATCAGGCCAAAAGTAAAAACATATTGTTTGATTTTTTTTCTGAAACAGATGCTATAGAAGTATTTGCCGATAGGGAAAAGATAGAGATCGTTTTATTTAATTTAATATCAAATGCGCTAAAATTTACGCCGGATGATGGGATGGTAAATTGCTATATATCCCAAACGGCAACTTTAGTGAACATAGAAATTAAAGATACAGGGCGCGGAATTGCCGAGAATATAGGTGAAAAATTATTTGATAAATTTTACCAGGTACAGGATGAATCGCCAATTAGCAGTGGATTTGGTATTGGCCTTTATCTTGTAAAAAAGTTTGTCGAAAGTCACAAAGGAAATATCAGCTATAGCAGTTTAAATGGAGCAGGCACCATATTTAAGGTTTGCTTGTTAAAGGGTAAAGAGCATTTAAGCCCGAACTTTATTTTTGAAGATGTTATAGAAACCTCCGTTTTCTTAGAGGAGCTTATTGAAAGTTATGAGGAAGTTCCGGGAATGGGCAAGGATTCGGGCACTGTTAAAAGTAAAAAAAGCGATCCTTTTGATTTTGATTCAAAATCAATGCTGATAGTGGATGACAATGCACAGATGAGGCAGTATTTAAAACAAATTTTCTTGCCAAAATTCGAAATTTTTGAAGCCGCAGATGGCTCTGAAGGCTTGGATAAGGTGTACCAGTTTTTGCCTGATATTATTATTAGTGATGTAATGATGCAAGGGCTAAGCGGCATTGAGTTATGCAGCAGGGTTAAAGAAGATCCAAAACTAAGCCATATACCAGTTTTGTTATTAACCGCAAGTTCATCGCCCGAAATTAAACTTAAAGGAATAGAAGGCGGCGCCGACGACTATATAAGCAAACCATTTGAGCGGGAATTACTTTTAGCCCGCGTTGAAGGTATTCTTAAAAGTAAGAATAACCTTCAAAAGTATTTTTATAATGAAATTACCTTAAAATCAAATGATCTTAAAGTTCCGCCCGATTATAAAGAGTTTTTGGCAACATGTATCAAAGTTGTAGAAGATAACTTAAGCGATAGCGATTTTTGCATAAAGACCATGGCCGATGAAGTAGGAATGAGCCATTCCAATCTTTATAAAAGGATAAGGGCTATTTCGGGGCAATCGGCCAATGGTTTTATACGATTTATACGCCTGCGAAAAGCTGCCGAGATGTTTCTTAAAACGGACTGTACCGTTTCTGAAGCTGCCTATAAAGTGGGCATCAATGACCCTAAATATTTCAGAGAACAGTTTAGCAAACTATTCGGACTTAATCCTTCTGAATATATAAAAAAATTCCGTGTCCCTTTTCATGCCAACATCACCAGAAATGTTGTAAAGGTTAAAATCACCAAAAATTAATTTCTTAAAAAGCGGTAAAAATTTAATATTAAGCACTTTTTTACCAATTACCCCCGCAAGTTGAATGAATTTGCCTCTCATAGGCGGTATTTATTATACTCATCTTAGTACCGCCAATTATAAATGTACTAACCACATTTAATTTTTATTAAGACGATAGTCCATCATAATATCATATCAGCGAACGCAGGTTTAACGACTATATTATTTAAGGAACAAAAAAGTTACAAAGGCTTATCCAATTACAAATTGTAACAATTTGGGTAAACCAGCCAGATAATATCACTTATTGCACCAATGAGTATTGTAATCCGGGTTTGCTTTTAACAACCCATTGCCAAACAGAACCAATTTTTAATTTAATATATAAACCTAAATAATTTATATGGAAGATAAATAAGCACAGCCCCACAACCTGGGAGATAGATTATGGAATTAATTTACCCCCACCTATTACCCCGCTTTATAGCGTACATTAAATATTAATTAACTTAAATAAGCTAATATGGAATACAATTTACATAAGACTGTAAACTTGTTAAGGGTCTTTAAAATTGCGCTGAGTCAAATATTAATGGCATTAATATTTGTTGGTTTATCATACGCCGGCGTAGCGAAAATCGAAAAAACAAAATTTACCAAAACAAACGAGGGGGCGTTTAAAGAAAACGCCCCCATAAAAATTTCTGGAACGATAACTGACCAGTCCACGGGTGAAACCCTGGTTGGCGTATCAATATTGGTTAAGGGCTCAAATGCCGGAACAGTAACCGATGTAAATGGAAAGTTTACAATTACGGCTCCTGAGAATGGTGTACTGGTTATATCATATATTGGTTATAACACGCAGGAGGTACCTGTTGGTGGTAAAGCCGTGCTTCACATCAAACTACAATCTGGGTCCAAAGGATTAAATGAGGTTGTGGTTGTTGGTTACGGTGTTCAAAAAAGGGTAACCGTTACCGGATCAGTTACAACCGTTAAGGGGGATGAATTAGTAAAATCGCCTGCCGTTAACCTTTCCAACTCCATTGCCGGGCGCATGCCGGGCGTTGTTGCCACTAATGCAAGTGGCGAACCTGGCTATGATGGTTCATCCATCCTCATCCGTGGTAGAAATACCCTGGGTAATAACGATCCACTGGTTGTTATAGATGGGGTTCCGTCACCCGCAGGGCAAAACAACATCGATCGTATAAACCCTGCCGATGTTGAAAGCATTTCGGTGTTGAAAGATGCATCTGCGGCTATTTATGGCGCCAGGGCTGCCAATGGGGTTATTTTGATTACTACCAAACATGGCAAACTGGGCAAACCCGATCTTTCTTATACCTATAACAAAGGATGGGCCCGGCCTACAACTATACCTAAAATGGCCAATTCAACCGAATATGCCACCATGGTAAACGAAATAGACCTGTATGGTTTACCTTCAAACTATTGGAGCACCGCTTCTGCTGCATTTAAAACAGCAGGGAAATTTACCCGGCCGGATAACGGGGCTACAACAACGGCTACCTTTCAGCCAGCCGATTTCCAAAAATTTGCTGATGGCTCTGACCCATGGGGGCACCCTAATACCGATTGGTTTAAAGCAACGTTAAAAGACTGGTCGCCTCAATCACGTCAAAACATTCAGTTATCAGGCGGCTCTGACAACATCAAGTACCTTACCTCAATAGGGTACCAAAACCAGGATGGATACTACAAAAACTCGGCTACGGGGTATAAGCAATACGATTTTCGCTTAAACGTTGATGCCAAGGTTAATAAGTATATCAATACTTCGGTATCGGTAGCAGGCCGCCAGGAAAACCGTTTTTTCCCGGACGGAGGAGGTGCACATGATATATTCAGGATGTTGATGCGTGGTTATCCCTACAGGCCGGCTTATTGGCCAAATGGCTTACCGGGCCCCGATATTGAAAACGGCCAGCAACCGGTACTCATCACTACCAATAAAACCGGTTATGCTAAGGATACCAGGTATTTTGTACAAACTAACGGCAAAATTGAGATATTAGTTCCCGGTGTAGAAGGGTTAAAAATTACCGGAAATGTTGCTTTAGATAAATACATGAAACAAACCAAAAACTGGCAAACGCCATGGTATGTATACAGTTGGGATAATGTTACCAAAGATGCAAGTGGCACCCCGGTACTTACCAAAGTAGCCCGCGGGCCGGCCCAGGCAAATCTTAGCCAGGCATCTGACGATCAGCTGAGCAGCATGCTTGAAGGTATAATAAGCTATAACCACAGCTTCGGCAGCCATAACATTGTATTGCTTGCCGGTGTAACCAAAGAAAAATCAAATGATAGCGAATTTGGCGCCAACCGTAAATATTTTAACTCAATCGCTATCGATCAGTTAAACTGGGGTGGTAACTCCGAGATTGGGAATTACGGTAAAGCCTGGCAGAAGGCTCGTTTGAATTATTTTGGCCGCGTTAATTATAATTATAAAGAAAAATACCTGGCTGAGTTTTTATGGCGGGTAGATGGTTCTTATATGTTTCCTGATACTCACCGTTTTGGCTTTTTCCCTGGTATATCTGCCGGTTGGAGAATCTCTGAAGAAGATTTCTTTAAAAATAACGTAAAATTCTTTCAAAATTTAAAACTGCGCGGATCATGGGGACAAATGGGTAACGATTATGTTGTTAAACCATACACCGATATCTTAGCAGAATACTCTTATCTGTCATTGTACAACGTTGGCTCGTACATAATAAATGGTGCACCGGCCCAAACATTGTCAGAAAATGTGGCGCCAAACCCCAATTTCACCTGGGAAGTTGCCAACAATACCAATGTGGCATTGGAAGGGACTACATTAAACGGAAAATTGGATTTTACATTAGAGGCCTTTTTAAACAAACGCACCCAAATATTATTAGGTCAGCTTGGGTCTGTACCCGCGACGGCCATACCGGGGGGATTGTTACCTCCTGTAAATTATGGAAAAGTAACTAATAAGGGCTGGGAGTTTCAATTTAATTACCATGACAGGATTGGTGAGGTAAGGTATAATATAGGAGTTAACGGTGGGTATTCAAAAAACAGGATCGATACATGGGATAATGCTCCGGGAGCGCCTGCCTGGCAAGTATCTACCGGACACCCTATCGGAGCCCAGCTTTATTACGTATACGATGGTATATTTTCTACCCAGGCAGAAGCCGACGCTTATAACAATGGCCCTAATAAGGGTGGCTATAGCAACGTAGGTGCCAGTATAATTCGTCCAGGCGACATGAAGTATAAAGATCTGCATGGTGAGAACGGCGACCCAAATCCAGATGGAAAAATTACTGGTGCCGACCGGGTATGGAGCGATAAAAGCACCTTGCCCACTTTCCAGGGCGGTTTTAATTTTGGAGTGCAATATAAAAACTTCGACCTGACTGTTTTATTCCAGGGTGCAGCAGGCGGACAGGTCTTTTTGCAAACCGAATCGGGAACTATTGGTAACTTCCTCCAATATAGCTATGATCATCGTTGGACGGTTGACAACCCAAGTACTACCGATCCACGTACGGTTGATAGAAATAACCAGTATTTTTCGGGTGGCAACACTTATTGGCTGCTTAATACAAATTATATCAGGCTTAAAAACGCCGAATTGGGTTACACTGTCCCGGTAGCGTTAACTTCAAAAATTGGTATAAGCAATTTGCGCATATATGTTAATGGCCTTAACCTGCTTACATTCTCTAAAGAGAAAATTTATGATCCTGAATCAACCAGTTCATCCGGTCAGTATTATCCGCAGGCAAAAGTCATGAATATGGGCATAAGTGTAAAATTTTAATTTGAACGATATGAAAACATTTATAAGAAATATTTCAACAATCGCGATACTGTCGGGAGTGCTGCTTGCTTCGTGTAAGAAGGAGTTTTTAAGTACAACACCAATGAACCAGGCATCGGCGGAACTCACCTGGGCAGATCCAAACCTTTCTGAGGCCTTTGTAACAGAGTTGTATAACGGCTTATCAACCGGGGAACTTAACGGGCAAACCATGGATGTTATTACTGATAATGCACTTTATAATTTTGGGAAGCAAGACATAATGGAAGGGAATATAAGCCCAGATCATTTAGGATGGGTGCAAGATACCTATGAGTGGAATACAATGTACGCCCGGATAAGGTCGGCTAACCTTGCTTTGGAGCAACTTTCCAAATCTAAGCTTGATAAAATACTGGTAGACCGGCTTACCGGGGAGGCCCATTTTATGCGCGCATACTTTTACAACCAGTTGCTGCGCTATTATGGTGGCGTTCCACTTGTAAAGTCTACTTATTCGGTTGGTGCTGCCGACTATACTATCGCCAGGAATACTTACGCAGAATGTGTTGATTTTATAGTAAGTGAGTTAGATGCAGCCAATACTTTACTGCAAGGTAAAAGTTTGGCAAAAGGGCGCGCCACAAGTGATGCTGCTTTGGCGCTAAAATCACGCGTATTGTTATATGCTGCCAGTGATCTGCATGATATACCAACCGCCAAAAATTCAACTGTTATATCCGGATTTGCTAAACCCGAATTATTAGGCTATGTAACCGGGGTGCGCAAAGACCGCTGGCAAAAAGCGCAGGATGCCGCACTCGTTATATTAGCTAAATCCGGCACTTACGGCTATGCACTTAATTTAAGTGCCCCCGCTACTGCCGCCGATGGATTTACAAATTATCAAAACTCCTATTTATCAAGAAATGGCGGCGAAAAAGAAATCTTGTTTGCCCGCTATTTCAGCAATAGCAAAGATGAATGGGGTGCATGGTATGGCAGAAACAATTGTACAAACGGATATCATGGCTGGACATCAAGCGAGCCTACTCAAAACATGGTAGATGACTATGAAATGATGGATGGCTCAAAATTTGATTGGAACAAAACTGCGGAGAAGGCAGCCCCTTATAAAAACAGGGACCCACGTTTTTATGCATCTATTTTATATGATGGCGCGCCCTGGAAACCACGTACTGCCGACGGCGCAGGTATAGACCCTTATAATGAAATACAGATGGGCACCTACCAAACCGGTAGTGCTGGCAGCCCGGTAACTTATTTTGGCCTGGATACAAGAAACGGCCCTATTGAAAACTGGAACGGTACCCGTACTGGTTATGCCATAAGGAAATTTATGGATCCTAACCCAGCTATTGTTGACCAAAATACCCGGTCGGAAGTACCATCGCCTTTAATCAGGTACACCGAAATTGTATTCAATTATGTAGAAGCGAGTATTGAGTTAGGACAGGAGGACGTTGCCCGTACCTGGCTTAATAAAATCCGTTTCCGTTCGGGTATGCCGGCAATCACAGATGCAGGCCCGGCACTTAAACAACGGTACCGGGATGAGCGTAATGTGGAAATGATGTTTGAAGAACAACGTTTTTATGATGCACGCCGCTGGATGATTGCGCCAACAACGCTGGGCAATAAAGCAAGGATCATAAAAATTACAGGCACTTTAAATGCGGGTAAATCGGTAAGTGTTTATAGGTACAATACCGATAATTACACTTACACCTACACGGTTCAGGAACTTGATCCGGGAGTTGAAAACCGTACCTGGAATGACAAGGTTTATTTTATGCCTATTAGTAGAGACGAGATTAACAAAAATAATAAGTTAGTTCAAAACCCTGGATATTAACTAAAGGGATATAAAATTCTTATATATTTATTGTGAAGAATGCCGGTGGTAAAATACCGGCATTCTTTTAAAATTTTAGTCCATTAATTTAAACGGCGCTTGGTGAACACATACATTAAATTATTTCCACAACTTCTTTTAATCGGAACTATTGCATTAACAAGTTGCGGGCATCCAACCGAAGATAAAGGTACCGACGGAAACAACAGCAACCCTTTATTTACCTTACTCCCCGCGGAACAAACCCACGTTGATTTCAGCAATACTTTAACAGAAGGTTTAAACACCAACGTGCTGATGTATGAATACTTTTACAACGGCGGCGGTGTTGCAACAGGCGATTTAAACGGCGATGGCTTACTGGATGTATATTTTACTGGTAACATGACCGATAATAAATTGTACCTGAACAAAGGCCACATGCAATTTACCGATATTACAACCATAGCCGATGTAGCCGGCCGACCCGGCCCCTGGAAAACAGGAGTTACCATGGCCGATGTAAATGGCGATGGTAAGCTGGATATTTATGTTTGTTACTCGGGAAACCTAAAGGCCGAAAAAAGACAAAATCAACTATTTATTAATGGCGGAAATGACAAAGATGGCGTTCCGCATTTTACAGAGCAAGCACAACAATATGGGTTGGCAGATGCCGGGTACAGCACACAAGCTGTATTTTTTGATTACGACAGGGACGGCGACCTGGATATGTTTTTATTAAACCACAGCCCAATCCAGCTGCCTGTTTTAGATGAGGTAAATACAGCTGCTATCTTAAAAAAATCAGACTCGCCAAATGGAGTGCGACTGTACAGAAACGACAATAATGTTTTTAAAAATGTAACACAACAAGCCGGCATAAGCAGTTCCGACTTAACCTATGGTCTTGGGGCAGGAATAGCCGATATCAATGGCGATGGATGGCCGGATATTTATATATCTAATGACTATACTATCCCCGATTTTCTGTACATCAACAACGGCGATGGTACCTTCACCAATAAACTGCAAACATCTGTAGGGCACACCTCCCAGTTTTCGATGGGGAATAATGTTTCTGATATTAACAACGATGCCTTGCCCGATATTTTTACGCTCGATATGCTCCCCGAAGATAATCATAGGCAAAAGCTATTGTTTGCACCAGATAATTACGAAAAATTCGGTTTGACTCTTCGTACTGGGTTCTATTACCAGTACATGCGCAATATGCTGCAAATAAATAATGGTAATGGCACTTTCAGCGAGATAGGCCAACTATCAGGCATCTCAAATACCGATTGGAGCTGGGCTCCGCTATTTGCCGATTATGATAATGACGGCTGGAAAGACCTTTTTGTAACCAACGGCTACACCCGCGATTTCACCAACATGGATTTTGTGAAATATATGGGCGATTTTTTGAAGGATAAAAGATTGATGCGCAAGGACATATATAACCTGGTACAGCAAATGCCATCTTCGCAGGTAAAAAGTTACCTTTTTAAAAACAATGGCGATTTAACTTTTAGCAACACCAGCACGGCCTGGGGTATTACACAATCATCAAACAGTAACGGCGCAGTTTATGCCGACCTTGATAATGACGGAGATTTGGACCTTGTAACTAACAATATTAATCAACCGGCATTTATCTATCAAAATGAATCAGACAAACAAGTAAACAACCACTACCTGCAGCTCAAACTAAATGGTGCGGCTAAAAACACACAGGGTATAGGGGCAAAAGTTACCATTTATATAAAAAATAAAAAGCAATATCTGGAGCAAATGCCAAGCCGGGGCTTTCAATCAAGCGTTTCGCCAATATTGCATTTTGGCTTGGGCAAGGATAATGAAGTTGATTCGCTGCGTATAGTATGGCAGCGGGGGAAAGAACAGGTTTTAAAAAACGTCAAAGCCAATCAGCAATTAACGCTCGAAGAAAAAAATGCGGTTAATCCATCTCAATTACCGGAAAGTGTAAAACCTATTTTTGCAGAAGTCACTTCACCAATAAGTAATAAACAAGAAAAAAACGCCCTTAACGATTTTAAACGGCAGCCGCTAATGGTAAACCCGCTATCATTCACAAGTCCGTGTATGATAAAAGGCGATGTAAATGCCGACGGACTGGAAGATGTTTATGTAGGCGGTGGCAATGGAAAACCGGGCACAATATATATTCAGCAGGCAGAGGGTAAATTTACTGCTAAATCAGAGCCCGCTTTTGAAGCCGACAAAAAAAGTACTGACGCCGATGCTGTATTTTTTGATGCCAATGGCGATGGCAAACCGGATTTATACGTGGCCTCCGGAGGTTACGATAATTATGCAGCTGATGATGCTTTATTGCTGGACAGACTTTATTTAAATGATGGAAAAGGCAATTTCACCAAGGCTAAAGGTGCATTACCCACAATGCACAGTAGTAAAAGCTGCGTAAGAGTAGCCGATATTAATGCCGATGGGCACCCGGATTTATTTGTAGGCGGCAGGGTAATACCTGGCAGGTATCCCGAAACGCCTCAAAGTTATATTCTGCTAAATGATGGTAAAGGGCATTTTACTGATGAAACCGCAAAATATTACGCCGCTCTGCAACATATAGGTATGGTAACCGACGCCGCCTGGGTAGATATGAACGGAGATAAAAAACCCGATTTGGTTTTAGTTGGAGAATGGATGCCGGTAACCGTATTAATCAATGAAGGCGGGAAGCTTGTAAATAATACAAAGGCCTATTTTGATAAGCCCAACAGCGGCTGGTGGAACAAAATCCTGGTAGAAGATTTTAACCACGACGGACATCCCGACCTGATTGTTGGCAACCAGGGATTAAATACCCAATGCAAAGCCAGCGATAACGAACCGGCAGAAATGTACTTCAAGGATTTTGATGACAATGGCGCGGTTGATCCTATCTTTTGCTTTTACATTCAGCATAACAGCTATCCATATGTTTCAAGGGATGAGTTGTTAGAACAGATCAGTATAATGCGCCCGCGTTTTCCTGATTATAAGAGTTATGCCGATGCCACACTTACAGACATATTTACGGCTTTGGAGTTAAAAGGAGCCAGTCGTTTACAGGCTAATAACCTGGCTACTACGTGTTTTTTAAGCGATGGCAAAGGTAAGTTGCATTCATCCCCGTTGCCTTTACAGGTTCAGTCTTCACCCGTTTTTACAATAACCGGTCTTGACTACGACCATGATGGTAACCAGGACTTACTTTTATGCGGTAACATTAACAGGGCCCGGCTGCGTTTAGGCAAATCCGACGCGAATTATGGTATACTATTAAAAGGCGATGGCAAGGGGCATTTTGAATATGTCCCTCAGCTTCAATCTGGGTTCAAATTATGGGGAGATGTAAGAAGTGTGACAGAAATTAACCACATCTTATATTTCGGGATTAATCAACAAGGGGTAAAAGCCTATAAAGAATTTTAATTATATGAGTACGAAGGCTTTTTTATCAACCATGCTTTTAGGGGCGGCCATTTTATATACCGGCTGCAGTAAAAAGCAGGCGCAGCCGGTATTAACAAGTGCAGATATTACCAAAGTGATTGATCATATGACCATTATTATGATCCACGACGTAACCAATCCCCCGCTGGCAGCCCGTTTCTTTTCATACACCTGCCTTGCCGGGTATGAAGTAGTTTCAGAAAATGACAAAAGTGTTAAAAGCATGTATGGCATTTTAAATGACTACCCCGTTGTTAAAAAACCTGCTTATGCTAAAGGTTATGCCTACCAGTTAAGCGCGTTAATAGCCATGATGGAGACAGCGGGAAAGATGCAGCCATCGGGCAGTTTATTGATCAAATACGAACAGAGTTTTTTGGATTCGTGCAAAAAAATAGGTTTTGCAGATGAGGTTATTGACAGCTCGAAACATTATGCGCAGGCTATAAGTAAACAGATATTGGCTTACGCTAAAAAAGACAAATACAACAGGATCAGCAATTATACAAGGTATACCCCACTTGGCAAAGATGGCACCTGGGACCCTACCCCACCGGCTTATATGGCCCCGGTTGAACCTTATTTTAATACCATCCGCCCGCTTACGCTCGATTCTGCCTCGCAGTTCCTGCCAGCACCTCCAATACCTTTTTCGAAAGATAAAAATAGTGCCTTTTATAAATTCATGATGATGAACTATAAAGCAAGCGCAGAAGGATTAACCACCGAACAGCGAACAATAGCAGGCTTTTGGGACTGTAACCCATTTGCCGTTCAGGATAACGGACACATGCTGATCGGCCTTAAAAAGATTTCGCCAGGAGCACACTGGATGGGAATTACGGGTATAGCCTGCAAACAGGCTAAAACCGAATTTTCAAAAGCGATGGAAATTCATACCATGGTGGCAACCGGATTGCTGGATGGTTTTATATGCTGCTGGGACGACAAGTACCGCACCAACCGGGTACGCCCCGAAACTGCCATCCGCAAGTATATTGATGTTAACTGGAAGCCGCTGCTGCAAACCCCTCCATTCCCCGAATACATTAGCGGTCATTCTGTAATATCGTCGGCATCTGCGGTAATACTTACGCATTATTTTGGCGACAATTTTCATTATACAGATAACGTGGAAGAAAAATATGGCCTTACCCCCCGTAGTTTTAATTCATTTACACAAGCCGCTACCGAGGCCGGTATGTCCCGGTTTTGGGGAGGCATTCACTTTAAAGATGCTATTGACAATGGCATAATTCAAGGCGTTAAAGTTGGGCTATGGGTTTTGGCCAAGCACAACAATCAGGTGGTAAATCATTAAATGGCATATCTTTTTTTTGATCGCTACAAAATCAATTATAACTTAAACTGCACTATTATAAAATATAAACAGCTTTAATAACACCAATATGAAATTAAAACATCTTATACTATCTATACTGTTCCTTTTAAATGTCATTAATACAATTGCGCAAACCCATACTTTTACCTTAGGCAATGAATCATTTTTGTTAGATGGTAAACCTTTCCAGATGATATCCGGCGAGATGCACTACCCCCGTGTACCCCGCCAGGCCTGGCGCGCGCGTATGAAAATGGCCAAAGCAATGGGACTGAACACGATAGGTACCTATGTTTTCTGGAACCTGCACGAGCCACAAAAGGGTAAATTCGATTTTACCGGAAATAACGATGTAGCCGAATTTGTGCAGATAGCCAGGGAAGAAGGGCTGTGGGTAATATTACGGCCAAGCCCCTACGTATGTGCCGAATGGGAATTTGGTGGCTATCCGTATTGGCTGCAAAACGAAAAAGGATTAGAAGTACGCAGTAAAGACCCCCGCTACCTTAAAGAATATGAAAGCTATATTAAAGAAATAGGCAAACAATTAGCCCCGCTACAAATAAACCATGGTGGCAACATATTAATGGTGCAGATAGAGAATGAGTATGGCTCGTACGGCAGCGATAAAGAATATTTATCCATCAATCAAAAATTCTTTAAAGAAGCCGGTTTCGACGGTTTGCTGTACACCTGCGACCCGGCACCCGATTTGGCAAAGGGCCATTTGCCAGGCCTGCTGCCGGCCGTTAACGGGCTGGATGATCCCAATAAAGTGAAAAAAATAATCAACGACAACCATGATTGTAAAGGGCCATACTATATTGCCGAATGGTACCCGGCCTGGTTTGATTGGTGGGGCACTAAACACCACACAGTGCCAGCCGTGCAATACACCGGCCACCTTGATTCTGTTTTGGCAGCAGGTATATCTATCAATATGTACATGTTTCATGGCGGTACAACACGCGGATTCATGAACGGCGCCAATTATAAAGACGGAACTCCTTACGAGCCACAAATCAGCAGCTATGATTATGATGCCCCGTTAGATGAGGCAGGTAATGCCACCTCAAAGTTTATGAAATTCAGGGAAGTGATACAAAAACACCTGCCTGCCGGGATAACGCTGCCTGCTGTTCCTACAGCAAAACCTGCTATGGTTATACCGGCAATTAAATTTGCTCAGTCGGCAAGCTTGTTAAACGCTTTACCAGCCCCCAAAACAAACATCACACCACTTACTTTTGAAGACCTGCATCAGGACTATGGTTTTGTTTTATACCGCAGCACAATCACAGGAGGCAAAACCGGTGCGCTTAAGCTTAAATACTTAAGAGATTACGCTGTAGTAATGATTAATGGTAAAACCGTTGGTACGCTTGACCGCCGTTTAAACCAGGATAGTTTAACCCTTACGTTGCCAGCCGGAAAAGTAACATTGGATATTTTGGTTGAAAACCTTGGCCGCATAAACTTTGGAAAATACCTGCTGCAAAACAAAAAGGGCATTACCCAAAAGGTGCTTTTTGCTGGTAGCGAAGTGCAGCATTGGAAAATGTATTCATTACCCTTTAGTAATTTAAATACGGTTAAGTTTGGTACAGTTAAGCATAATTCCCGTTCGCCGCTCATTAAAAAGGGAAGCTTTAACCTTAGCAAGGTTGCTGATACCTACCTCGACCTGAGCGATTGGGGCAAAGGTGTAGTTTGGGTAAACGGACACAACCTGGGGCGGTATTGGAATATCGGCCCGCAGCAAACGCTGTACCTGCCCGCAGAATGGCTAAAAAAAGGGCATAACGACATTGCTATACTGGAACTATTGAAACCGGAACAAAATCAATTATCCGGATTGAGTAAACCGGTGTTAGATCAATTGCAGTTTTAAACTCAAAAGTGACGGCCAATAAGCCGTTCCTTTAACAACGGCTGCAAAACATCATAAAAATTAAAAAACGCTTCTGGTCTCAACCAGAAGCGTTTTTTAATTTTACCGGCTTTAAGCCGCCGCAAGTTTTCCCACATGGACTCGAACCACGATTGTCTGAACCAGAATCAGAAGTGCTACCATTACACCATAGGAAAATAACAATCAGGAAGATTTACACCTGCCTGAACTGCAAATATAATACGTATAGCTTTATTTAGCAAAAATAGTTACAGAGTGGTTTCGGTATATTTTTTGAAATTATTTAGGATAGCTTGCCAGCCTCCCCTTTGCATTTCAATGGGGTTTTGGGTTTCGGGGTCAAATGTTTCTGTTACTTTAGTGGTATCACCGTCGCCCAAGAATTCAATTTTCACTTTCCGGCCGTCACCAAGCCCGTATTCTATCAGGCTATATTGCGCTACATTACTATAAACGCCTTCAAAATCAAAACTGAAACTTCCATCTTTTGCGGCCATGGTAGTTTTAAACTTGCCACCTGTTTGCGCATCATTATCGGCATAGGGCGCGTGCCAATCATCTGATGCATGACACCATTGGGTAATATGTTCTGGTTTAGTCCATGATTCCCAAACCGTTTCTATGGGTGCGTTTACAGTGGCCTCTACTGTGATAGCGGTTTTATCTGCTGTTTCCATTTTATACTTTTTTTTGATTGATTTCTTTTCGATAAAATTAGCAGAATATTTTAAAAAGGAATATGGCTAAATGCGACAATTATCGGGTGTGAATGATGTTTATGAAGATAAAAGTTGGCAATCATTTGAAGAGTTTAAATAGTTGAGGCGGGCCATAAATCAGAAATTAAGCAGTAAGTTTTTTTGACAAATTGTAGCTAAACCGGCGGGATAGCCACCCGGCAGACACTTACGATATTCACTTATCCGGTATTTTAAATACGATGCTATTGACGGCCAAAATAAATGAACAAAGCATCATATATTTATCACATTCAAATTATAACAGGTTTATTTGATTGGTAATCAATACCTTTATGTTAGTATTTAACAACCGGCTATGCAAGCTATCACTGTCGATGAATTTTATAAACAGATTGGTAAAGAAGATGCCGGCTCGCTACTGCCAGCCGTTATTAATAAAGAAATAGGCCACTTCAATATATTCAACCTCGAAGAGTTGATCCCCCGTTTTAAGGATGACCCTGGCCATATGCCCTACAACCGCAGGGCTTATTATAAAATAAGCCTTGTACAGGGGAAAAACATTGCCGAATACGCCGATAAGGTAATCAATATCGAAAAAAACGCGTTGTTGTTTGCCACGCCTAAAATACCGTACAACTGGGTACCCCAGGATATGAACCAGGCAGGGTACTTCTGTATTTTTACCGGCGATTTTTTAATACAATCAAAAAGCGGGGCTGTTTTAGATGAACTCCCGATATTTCGTCCCGGCGGCTACCCGGTTTTCCAGGTTACCGATACACAAGCTGCCGAGTTGGAATTGTTATTTAAAAAAATGCAGCAGGAAATAAGCTCTAATTATTTGTATAAATACGACCTGATCCGCAATTATGTGATGGAGATAATCCATTACGGTCAAAAACTGGAGCCGCTAACTACTTACAATAGTACCCATAACGCGTCGGCAAGGGTGTCATCCCTGTTTATCGAATTATTAGAAAGACAATTCCCTATAGCATCCCCTCAGCAAAAAATAACATTACGAACCGCAAGTGACTACGCCGACCACCTCGCCGTTCATAGTAATCATCTTAATAAAGTTTTAAAGGAAAATACCGGTAAAACCACAACCGAGCATATCACCAACCGACTGATCCAAGAAGCCAAAATCCTGCTTAAACAAACCGATTGGAACATATCAGAAATTGCCTACAGCCTGGGATTTGAACAGCTATCGCACTTTTCAAACTTCTTTAAAAAACAAACGTCACTATCGCCAATTGAAATACGGATAAAAAATGTTTGATTTTGATAAATAGCTGATTGATGATTGCAAACATGTCATAGACAATGGCACGTAGTTTAGCGCTATAACAACGCAACATCATGACCCTTAAATTAACTAGCGGTACCCTTATCCTATTTGCAGCCTTTATGAGCATAAAACACGGCTGGCAGGGACTAACCATGAAACCTGGTGCCACTGGCCCCGAAGCAGAATTGTTTGGCAAATTAAATTTAAGCCGGGTTACGCTAAAGGTGCTATCAGTTTTGACACTGTTAAGCGGAATACTTATACTTATGCCGCAAACTTTTGTGGCAGGTAACATTTTAAATGCGGGTCTGATATTTTTCCTGATGGCGATGTTTTTTTACGTAGGAGAATTCAAAGCCGCTTTAATTGAGATACCTTTTCTTTTAATTCCGTTGGCATTGATATATTTGAAATATCCTTTGGGGTAAAAAATTATTTAAAAACAGATTGACATTTGAATTGATCTTACACTTTTTTACGGAAAATCTGTATCTTTAAGTGTTTATATTAACAAGATGACTACATTAACACTCCAGATTCCGGATGCCCTTGAAAAAGAGCACGACGAAACAGTACAGTTGATAGCCGCAAAGTTATATGAAGCCCATAAACTATCTTTAGGCCAGGCGGCCGAAATGTGCGGCGTAAAAAAGTGGGATTTCCCTGCTATTCTAACTAAATTTAATGTGGCTTATTTCCAGTACACTATAGAAGATGTGATTGCCGATGTTAAAAGAATTTCAAAAGGCTAATACCATCATTACTGATGCAAGTTGTTTTATTTTGCTTGATAAAATTGACTGCTTTACAATCCTCAATGATCTTTACGGGCAAGTATTCACAACTCCTGAAATTGCTGCCGAATATGGCAAACAATTACCAGTGTGGGTAATTATCCAAACTGTAAAAAACAAAGAGCTACTTTATGCTTATGCCGAGACCGTTGACATGGGCGAAGCCAGTGCAATCGCTTTAGCCCAGGAAGTTGTTTCGCCGTCATTAATTCTTGATGATCTTAAAGGACGTAAACTTGCCAAAACGTTAAATCTTACTTACACAGGTACTATAGGCGTACTCATTTTGGCCAAAAAACATGGTGTCATTCCTTCGTTAAAGGTGCTTTTTGAAAAAATAGAGTCTACCGACTTCCGAATTCCTGCAGAGTTATTGCAAGAAATACTCGACAAATACGACAGCTAATTTATAATTCTGCTAATCAAACTCTCCTTATTTTGCCCGCATTTTATTGCCTTTTGCCTCATGCGTTACCTCGGCAAGCCCCAATGCTTCCATTAGGGGCGGAATGTACATGCCAAACCTGCCACGTAAACCCTTCTTGAGCCCGTACCAACCGCCAACGGGGTTTTCGGGTGAGCGTCCCCAAGCTTCAACGGTACCTTCTTTAGCAGGCTTTTGTTCGTCGGCGCTCCCCAGTTCCATCCAGTCGCCATGTTTTTTAAGCATAGTGTGCAAATCTTCAAGGCAACAGTAATCATACAGCAACACTGTTTTGCCAACGGTGCACACCAAAACTTCTTTACCATCTTTTACATCGGTATGCATAGTATATTCTGATGATAATGATGGCGTTTTCAGGGCCAATGGGGCTTCTTTGGCACCAATTTGTTCGTTCATTTTATCAAAGCTAAATTCAAGGCCTGTCTGAATATTTTATCAATTGGTTTATTGGCTTTAAAGTTAGGAGATAATCAGATACACGCATAAATTTTGCGACGTTTCATCAGCAAAAAAATTTCGTGAAAAAAGCCACTTACAAACGCAAGCGGCTTTTTGTCTTGATTCATGACTCTTGATTCTTAATTCTCTTTTATTCACTCTTTAGTCTTCGTTCACAAATGAACGCAGCATCCAGGTATTTTTTTCGTTAAATTGCATAAAGCGGTTTACCATATCGTTGGTACCATCATCACCGGCTTTGGCGGTGATATCTAATATCTCCCGCTCCTTGGCAATCAGGGCAGCCAGGTCATCAATAATAGCTTTAACCATTAAAGTATCTTTTAATCCTATGGTTTGAATCTCCTTGATTTGAGCGGTTTCAATATAATCTTTAAATGTGCTATACGGTGGTTTACCTAACGACAGGATTCTTTCGGCCAGTTCATCAATAGTTAATAAAGCGGCAGTATACAACTCTTCAAACTTAAGGTGCAATGTAAAAAAACTTGCCCCTTTTACATTCCAGTGGCATCCGCGTAGTTTTTGATAATGGATGTGGTAGTTTGCCAAAAGATCGTTCAAATGGTCGACAACCGGTTTTACTTTTGTTTCTTCTAAGCTAATTTGTTCAGCATTCATAGTGTGGTGGTGATTTAGTATTTTTAACACTGCTGCAACGGCAATGTTTGGTAAAATTAACACTGTTTTGAAGATATTAAGCATATTTACACACTTTATGACAAAGTTGCTACCATCCATCCAACATCAATGTAAATCGCCGGTGTGGCGTATGGAGATTGATGAGCTGAGTAATATTATATTCCTGGAAGTACGCAACAGCGGGGATAAGCTGGTGTCATTTACCTCAATCAGCCTGGATAGTGGCATCGTAAATTTTGAAGGGTTTACAACTCCCGAGCGATGGCTTACCGGTATCGAGACAGCGTATGACGGGGTGCTTGTTGTTCACAATTATCAATCAGAAAAAGGCCCGGCACACAAGGGGTTAACGGCCATTGACGGGCGCACCGGAAAAACCTTGTGGAGCAATTACACGCTGGGATTTGATCATCTGTCGGTAAATGGCCCGGTGGTTTACAACACCCAGATCCAGCCTAAAAAAATCGTTCTGGCCGATATCAAAACCGGGGGAACAGTAAGAAGCTACCAGCCTGCTATTGATGTTGATTTAAACAACCATATTCTAAGTCCGCAGGTGTTACCAGCGCAAGCGCTTAACAATTTGAATTTGCCGGCGGGTGTTAATGCCTATGGAAATACCTTGCATTACCTGGAGCACAATAATTTTAGAATTGTATCTTTGCACACGTTTTTGGACGAACAACTTGAACAGCTTCTTTATATTTTTGACGATAAAGGTGCGACTGTATATCTCGATTTGTTGCAAAGCGATATACAAAAAATGCAGCCCGAGGCGTTTGTAGTACATAACAATAAACTGATCTACCTTAAAAACAGGTCGGCATTAATAGTTTTAAATTTATAAAATACTGTATTATAAAATATTATGAAATTAAAGGTCCTTTTATTGATTGCACCCTTGCTCACCATTTCTGTATCCCTTTTCGCCGGCACCTCCAAAGATTCTATCGGTGTTGAAAACCAGAACGGTAAAAAAATCATCCTCCACAAATTAGATCCTAAAGACAATTACTACTCCATAGGCAGGCGCTATAAAGTAAGCCCAAAGGCCATCATCCAGTTTAACAACAACGCCCCGCTTAAAATTGGCGGCACTATTAAAGTACCTACCGACCTGCCATTTGATGAAACGCAAGTGGCAACTACAGTACAGCCAACAAAACCGGCTGTAGTACAGCAAAAGCCTCAGATTCAGCCTGCTGTTGCAAAAACACCACCGGTAGTTCAACAACCGGTAGCGCAGCAGCCTGCACCCATAGTACAGCAGCCGGTGGCAGCAACGCCCAAACCTGTTACACCTGTACTGGCAACAACTCAACCTGCCGCTGCCGGCATTAACATGGATAACGTACAGCAGTACAAGGTATCGGCAGGTGAAACGGTGTACTCCATAGCCAAAAGATTTAATACTTCAGTTGAGGACATCAGGAGCCTGAACAGCTTAAGCACGGACGATTTAAAGGCCGGCCAGATTATCAAAGTACGTACCGGTATGCCACCCGAAGAAAGGACCGTAGCCAAGCAGGATGTATTGAAACCTGATTCGGCAAACATGCCAATTGACAGTGCCGACGCAAAGTTTAAAGCCAACCGCTTTGGCTTGTACGAAAAAAATGAACGGGGCGTAGCTACCTGGATAGATGATACCAGCCTTGACCCTAAAAAGGAACTGGTTTTACACCGCACCGCGCCAATAGGCACAGTAATAAAAATTACCAACCCGATGAACAACCATACTACTTACGCAAAGGTAGTGGGCCGGTTTACAGACAGCGAGGCTACTAAAAATGTACTTATTGTAATGACCAAGAACACCGCCGATGCATTGGGCGCATTAGATAAACGCATTAACGTAAATATCAGCTACGGAAGCCCGAATGAATAAACCTTATATTATTGGGATTGCCGGAGGAAGCGGATCGGGCAAAACCTTTTTTTTGAAGTGTTTCCTGGAGCATTTTACTGCCGATGAAGTATCTCTGGTATCGCAGGATGATTATTATATCCCTGTGGCGCATAATATGACCAAGGAGGAGAATAAGCTGTACAACTTTGATTTGCCGGCAACTATTGATGACAGGCATTTTCATGATGATATTGGCAAACTTTTAAATAAAAAACCGGTCATTAAGCATGAGTATACCTTCAATAATCCCGACGCCGTCCCAAAAATGCTGGAAATAAAGCCAGCGCCGATCCTGATTGTGGAAGGCTTGTTTATACTGCACTTTAAAGAGATTGCCGGCATGCTGGATATGAAGATATTTATTGAGGCCAATGATGACATAGCCCTGCAACGCCGCCTTAAACGCGATTTGCTGGAACGCGGCTACTCGCACGATGATGTGATGTACAAATGGGAAAACCATGTGGTACCGGCCTATAAAGAGTTCCTGTTGCCTTACAAAGATCAATGTGATAAGGTAATTACCAATAACACCCACGTTGCAGATGACATTGTAGCGGTAACGGAAGAAATATCAGCTAATTTACGAGCGAAATTGTTTTAATTTGAGAATTTGAAGATTTGAGAATTTGAAAATGATTAACAAACATCATTTACCAAGTCAGATATTCCCGGCATTTTCAAATCTTCAAATTTTCAAATCCTCAAATTAATCAGGCATTTTCAAATCTTCAAATTACCAAATTTTCAAATCGATTAGTTTCCTATAATTTTCCTGGTTTCGTTGTGATAATCAGTTTTGGTAATTACACCGGCCCTGAACAAATTTCTCAGTTTTGTAAGTTCAGCTTCAATTTTAGGGCAGCAGTTGTGGGTGTTAAGTTTGTATGATCGCAACGGGTCTTTATCCGTACGGAGCGCCCAAACTAACGAAATTATCCAGGCTATCACCGTCCAGCCTAAAAGTACATTCAGCAACAATACCGATGTAAAGTTATTTTTTTCCCTGGCCATTATAGATGGCAGGAGATAAACAGGCATTGTAATGGATAACAAAATGAATATTAGTATCAGTTCTGGATAGTCTATCATAACTTAATTTAATATTGTCATTTATACGCAATAACTTATCCGTAAGATGCAAATATTTTTTTGTTAATGCTATACCTCGTTATATGTATTTTTTTAAAGCACTATTTCGGGCACCTCCCCTTCTATAATCAACTCCCCGGCTGTCGCTTTTATTATATCTTCTACCGTTACGCCAGGGGCACGCTCCAGTAATTTAAACCCGCCCTGCGGTAAAACGTCAAATACGCCAAGTTCGGTTACTATCTTTTTTACACAATGAACGCCGGTTAACGGCAAGGTGCACTTAGGTAATAACTTCGATTCGCCCGCTTTGTTTACGTGCTGCATGGCTACTATGATATTTTCTGCCGATGCCACCAGGTCCATAGCGCCGCCCATGCCCTTCACCATTTTACCGGGGATTTTCCAGTTGGCTATATCGCCATTTTCGGATACTTCCATTGCACCGAGGATGGTCAGGTTAACCTTCCGGGCCCTGATCATCCCAAAACTCATCGCCGAATCGAATATTGATGAACCAGGCAGCATAGTAATGGTTTGCTTGCCTGCATTAATTACATCCGGATCTTCCTCGCCTTCAAGCGGAAACGGCCCCATCCCTAACAAGCCATTCTCTGATTGCAAAACCACATCCATAGTTTCGGGGATGTAATTGGCAACCAATGTAGGGATACCAATACCAAGGTTAACATAGTAACCGTCTTTTATTTCTTTGGCGATGCGTTTAGCGATGCCGTTTTTATCTAACATAAAATTGATTTGAAAATTTGAGGATTTGAAAATTTGAAGATGAATCTATTTTTGAAATTAGCCCCCCTTTGAACTTGCAATAATTTTCGATAGTATTTTATTGATCACGTTTAACTTGTCAATTAATTCTTTATTAAATGGATAACCTTTAGAAAACTGGCATAGCAACAGGAAATACTCAGTCTCGTCGGCTTCCTTAGCAGCTATTTTAAACTTATGTATAAAATCATTTTTGCTTTCGGCATTTTGCGCCTCACGTACATTAGCCCCAATTGAAGTACCCGATCTGATGATCTGTCTTGCAATAGCATATTTTCTATTCGATTCCAACTCCTCCGAAAACTCAATAATATCAAGCGCAAACTCAAAAGTTAATTTCACAATCAGGTTTTCTTTATCGTCTCTCATTTAATCATTCTTATCCATTTTCAAATCTTCAAATTCTCAAATTTTCAAATTATTTATGCTTTTCAAATCTTCAAATTCTCAAATTTTCAAATTGTCCTCACTGTCCTATGTTCAATCCGTTTTTCATAATCTATCCCCTGAAAAATTCTATGTACATAAATTCCTGGTGTATGAATATGGTCTGGATCCAACTCGCCCGGTTCAACAAGTTCCTCCACTTCGGCAATGGTTATCTTTCCGGCCATAGCCATAGCAGGGTTAAAATTCCGGGCGGTTGATTTATAAATGAGATTTCCCATGGTATCGCCTTTCCAGGCCTTTACAATGGCAAAATCGGCATCAAAGGCCATTTCCATCAGGTAATCTTTACCGTTAAAATTGCGTACTTCTTTGCCTATAGCTACTTCGGTACCAACGCCTGCGGGGGTAAAAATAGCGGGCATACCGTAGCCTGCAGCCATACAGCGGGTTGCCAGCGTACCCTGGGGTATCAATTCTACCTCCAGTTCGCCGCTTAATAGCTGGCGTTCAAATTCGGCGTTTTCGCCAACGTAGGAAGAGATCATTTTTTTTACCTGCCGCTGCTGCAGCATCAGGCCAATGCCAAAATCATCAACGCCGGCATTGTTGCTGATGCAGGTAAGCTGCTTTACACCTTTTTTTACCAGCGCGGCTATACATTTTTCGGGCAATCCGCACAAACCAAAACCACCCAACATCAAGGTCATACCATCACGGATGTCGCGGATGGCCTCATCGGCACCACTAACTACTTTGTTCATTTTCAATAATTGGTTGAGCCAAAACTACTGATAAAGAATCAAGAGACGGAAGTCAGGAATCAAGATTTTTTTGTCTTGTCCTGAACTGAGCTAACAAAATACTAACTGTCAGGCCCTTAAAAAATTTACACTCTTTAGGATAATCCTGCAGGCTATTTACAAATCCTGTTAATCCTGCAAAATCCTGTCAATCGTGTCACCATTTTACCGTTTTATCCATAAACGCTATCAAATCATCGGCCATAGCCTGCTGCTCTTTGGCGCTTGGGTGTCCCGGTGTATTTTTGTAGGGGATTATGTGGGTATAAATGGCTTTATCGTTTAAGCCGGCAACCGCTTTTCCGATATATCCGGGCCAGGGTGAGCCTTCTTTGGTGGCATCCATGCTGCCCAGGATACAAAGAATTTGCGCTTTCGGATATTTTTTGCGGATGTTTTTCACCAATTCGCGATATGTTTTGATGATTTGATCAGCCTCGGGTGGTTTTGCGCCAAAACGTTCCTTAAATTGTGGGTTATCAGGAATTTTAACTATCCACGAATCGTTTTGAAACAGGTTGATTACCACTACATCGGGGGTATATTTTGTAAAATCCCAAAGGCTCGTCGGGTCGGTTGGATCAAGACGGTTATACATTTCAGGCATAATCAAGGGGAACCAACTTACCGTTACCCCTATCCCACTTTTAGCGGTAGCCACATAAGCAGCATCATAATGGCGCGCGGTAATGGCGGCATAGCTAATATAGCCATTTTCATAAGGAGCGCTGCCCCTATCCTGCCCGGTAGTGTCTTCAACAGCATAGCCACAAGTGATAGAATTTCCAAAAAATTCAATTTTACGTTTTTTAACAGGCGACGGCGGTAATATAGATGCACCTTTATCTAAAACAAACTGTACAAAAGTGGTTTTACCCTTATCCCACTCGGTGCGTTTAAATATTTCCAGGCTATGGTTGCCGCCGGGCAGTCCTTCGGCCAGGGTGTATGTTTTTTGGGCAATATCCAGATGCAAGGTGTTGATTACCTTACCATCTACAATAATTGTGAAATAGTTTTCGCCACGTTCATCCTGTAACACGGCCGATACGCCGGTACCTTTAAAGTTAATTACAGCCGATGATCCTGTCCAGTAAAACTCCGCAGCTTCATCCGTCATGTTGATGCGGCCGGTATAGCGAATGTGGACATCTTTACTTTTAAGCACAAGGCTTTGCGCCTGGCAAGTTGATAGGGATCCTGACGATACCAGGAACAGGATTACAAAGTAAAGTTTACGCATTTTTTTGCCGGTTTACAGGCCCAATTTATGAAATTTACAGGCGTAAAACAAACCTGCCCCCCACCTGCCATGCACCGTTTACCCACCTTTCAAACACCCAATCGCACCTTTGAATACCTTTACAAGCACCCTTGAAGCACCAACCGGCTAATGACCAATGACAGCGCAGCGAAATGACCAATGACGCGAAGCCTTAATCAACAGGTGTACCAAATTGTAACAGGTAACCGTTGAAATCGTAAATGGCAAATTCGCGCATGCCAAAATCAAAAGTTTCAACGGGGTAGCAAATGATAGCATGTTCCTTTAGTTCCTTCCACAACTCATCAACCTTATCGGTGCGGATGTACAACGACCCGGTAAACTTGGGCATGCCGAAAGGCTCATGCTCATTGGGTAAAGCAAACATAATTTCGATATCATCGCGGCTAACTGTTGCCCAGCCCCAGCGTTCATCGTAACCAATACAAGTAAAGCCCAGGTTATTGATGTAATAATCTACCGTTTCCCGTACCTGGCGGGTGTATAACATTGGAGTGATAGTTTTTAGGGTCATTGGTTTATAATATTTGCAAAATATACTAACTTATTTCAAATATACATAAGTTATCCCATCCCCGCCCCTATCTGCGTGCTCATCTTCCAGTCTGTCAACCTGGTTGTATTTTTTGAGGTATTGGCGTATCATTTTGCGCAAGATGCCATCACCTTTGCCGTGGATGATTTTGAGGTTGCCAAAACCCATCATCAGCGCGCGGTCAAACAGTTTTTCGATATTGTGCAACGCATCTTCGGTGCGCTGGCCACGCACGTCAATCTCCGGACTAAAATTGGCAAAATCGCTGGTATGCGAATTCATCGTCCGCCTTACCTCTTTAGGTACCGATGATTTGCTCACGCGCTCCACCTTTTTCTTTTTAGCTACGGTACGCAAATCGCCAATAGCAATTACCACATTGTCGCGGATAATCTCTATCACCTGGCCGGTAGTTTCCGAGTCGGTTAATTTTACCCAGTCGCCAGGCTTTAGTTCTTCCTCAGCGGCTGCTGCGGGGCTTTGTTTTACAGGCTCAACTTTTACCGTGTTCTTTTTAAGCTCAATGTTAAGGTTCTCGCGCAGGGTGCGGGTTTTCTCCTTATCGGCATTGCTGCTTTTAATTTCCGATATCGTGTTTTCAACCAGCTTATTAGCGTTCAGAATAATATTTTTGGCCTGGTCTTTAGCTTCGCGGATCAGTACTTTTTTATTTTCGTCCAGGTAGCTTTTCAGCTTCTCGTTCTCGGCTTGTAGTTCGTTCACCTTGCGCTGCTGCTTGTCCAGCTTTTGCTTGGTTTCAAATATCTCGCGTTTTTCGCGTTCCAGATCAACCAGCAGGGTGTCTACCTTTTTTTGACCTTCGCTTATTTTATTGCGGGCCAGGTTAAGTACGTTTGGCGGCAGGCCTATTTTTTGGGCTATCTCAAAAGCGTACGAACTGCCGGGCTTACCAACTTCCAGCCGGTAAAGCGGCTTCATCTCTACGTTATTAAATAGCATCGATGCATTTTCTATCCCTTCGGTATTGCTGGCGAAGATTTTGAGGTTGCTGTAGTGTGTGGTTACCATCCCCCTTACCTTTTTATGATTAAGCGATTCCAGCACGGCCTCGGCAATGGGGCCGCCAAACTGCGGGTCGGTACCGGTACCAAACTCATCTATCAGTATCAGGGTTTTACCATTGGCCTGCTCCACAAAATTTTTCATTTTAGATAGATGGGCGCTATAGGTACTTAAATCGCTCTCGATGGATTGATCATCGCCTATATCAACAAATAGCTGCTTAAATACACCAACCACACTGGCTTCGGCAGCCGGTATCAGCAAGCCTGCCTGTACCATCATTTGCAGCAGGCCAACCGTTTTCATACAAACAGATTTACCACCCGCATTAGGGCCAGATACCACAATGATGCGGGTACCTTCGTCAATCTGCACGTTTAAAGGCACAACCGTTTTTTGCTCCTTTTTAAAATTCAGGAACAACAGCGGATGACGTGCATTAAATAATTTCAGTTTAGGCTCGTTAACCACCTGGGGCATTTCGCCTTCAACATCAATGGCAAACAGGGCCTTCGCGCGTACAAAATCAAGCTTGGTTAGCAGGCTGTGGTATGATAATAAAAGCGGCGCATAAGGCCTTAACTCGGTTGTTAAGGCAGTCAATATCTTTACAATCTCGCGGCGGCGCTCAAATTCCAGGTCGCGTACACGGTTGTTGAGGGTAAATACTTCCTCGGGTTCCATGTAAACGGTTTGGCCTGATGCCGATTCGTCGTGGATAAAACCCTTTAACTTACGTTTATTTTCGGCCAGCAGCGGGATGCATAGCCTGCCATCGCGTACGGTAAGCGATCCATCAGCCGTCCAGCCGCTTGATGATGCATTTTTAAATATCTGGTCAATCTTTTTGCGGGCTTCCTGCTCGGCTTTGGCTATGCCCGATGTTATTTCCTGCAAATCGCGCGATGCGTTGGGGCGTATTTTTCCTTTGGGATCAATAACAGCATCAATTTTTTTCAGGATGGCTTTTTCAATAGGCAGGTGCTCAAATAAAGCTTCCAGGTTAGGGTAAAGGCCTTCCCGCTCGCTAAAGTAAGCTATAACGGCAAATACAGTTTGCAGGGATGCCTGCACCTGGTAAAATTCTTCCTCGCTCAAAAAAACACCTTCTATACGGGCTTTATTGGCCAGGGATTTAATATCAAAAAAATGATGAATGGGTAGTGCGGCATCGTTTACCAGGATATTTTTAAACTCGTTGGCCTGGCTCAAAAACTTGGCAATCTGGTCGTAATTGCTCATCACCTGTATCTTATCAACCATTTGCTGGCCCATCTCGCTCAGGCAATGAGCTTTTATTAATTCCTTTACTTCGGTAAACCCAAGCTTATCTACACTATTTAATGGGTACAGCATTAAGTTTTTTTCTATGTTTTAATTTTCTTGCCGAGTCGATTTTTGATTTCATCGTTCTTTTAGTTTTTGCTTGTTTAACCAAACCGGCCTTTAACGAATCGGCTTTCCGGTTCATGACCCTTTCCCTTATTTTTGCCTGTTTAACCGAATCGGCTTTTTGGGCAGCAGTTTTTGGTTTAAGCAACGCTTTTTTTACCGAATCGGCTTTCAGCGAATCGGCCTTTTGGGTAATTGCCCGTTGTTTGTTTTGCACCAGGTTAACAGAATCCGACATGGTTTTTATCCTAACTTCAACCAAGTCATATATTTTAAACAGTTTGTCGGGTTCGCTGGCATAGTATTCCATACTTTTCCTGAACTGGGCCGAGTCGGTATTGAATTTTCTAAAAGCATCCAAATATTTGCCCATGCCATATTTGTACAGGCTATCGCCCCCCTGCAAGCCATTATATAACGAGCCGTCTATCAGGTGCACCTGCACCAATAAACCGGTCATTTGTTTGGGTTGGATAAATTTTGAGGGGACACTATCGCTTTTGCAACCGCACAAAAAAAGTGTTACTGAAAAAAACAAGGTCAAGTATTTATACATTCTGTAATTTAGCGGCTGATTAATTAAGCAAATTTACGGATAAATGAGCATTGCAGATAATATCAAAAGCTTAAAAAAAGAAACGGAGGCCGGCAAGGTAATATTGTTAGCCGTATCAAAAACAAAACCAGCTGCCGAGGTGCAGGAAGCATACGATGCCGGGCAGCGTTTATTTGGCGAAAACCAGGTACAGGAACTGGTTGAAAAGCAGGAACAATTGCCCAAAGATATTGAATGGCACCTGATTGGCCACCTGCAAACCAATAAGGTAAAGTACATAGCGCCTTTTGTAAGCATGATACAATCTGTTGATAGCGTTAAGCTGCTGCAGGAGATAAACAAACACGCCCAAAAAGCAAACCGGGTAATTGATTGCCTGCTGCAAATTTACATTGCCGATGAGGAAACCAAATTTGGACTGGGTTTTGATGAAGCGATAGAGCTATTACGATCTGATGAATTTGCCAGTTTTAAAAACATCCGCATCCGCGGTTTAATGGGTATTGCCACCAATACCGATAACGAAAAGCAGGTAACAGATGAATATTACGAACTGAAGACCTTTTTTGACGGAATAAAAGTGAGCTATTTCAGAAAAGATGATAGTTTTAACATTTTATCGATGGGCATGTCGTCCGATTATAAAATAGCCATTGAACAAGGCAGCAATATGGTACGCCTGGGCAGCACTATTTTTGGAACCAGGGTAGTGAAGCATTGGAAGAATAATTGAGGTGCGGGTTGCGGGGCTCGTGGTGCGGGTACTTGATTTACAACTTAAAGAATTAAAGAACTTACAGAATTGGAAAACGAACAAATAACAAACAATACCAATCAAAAACTCCCCCTTCAGGGGGCTGGGGGGCTCATACGCCCTGCCACCATTGACGATTGCCCGCGGCTGATGGAACTGGTACATGAGCTGGCCTTGTTTGAACGGGCGCCGGAGGAAGTAACCGTTACTTTAGGTGAATTTATTGATGCCGGTTTTGGCGCCAAACCTGTTTGGAAGGCTTACGTGGCCGAAGTTGACGGGCTGATAGTAGGCTTCGCGGTGTACTACATCCGCTACTCTACATGGAAGGGCTGCCGCCTTTACCTGGAAGATTTAATTGTTACCGAAGCCTATCGTGGCCAAAAAATTGGCAAGCTTTTGCTGGACAGGCTGATTGTGGAAGCCAAAGAACTGGGCTTTAGCGGTATGGTTTGGCAGGTATTGGACTGGAACGAACCGGCCATCAACTTTTACAAAAAATACGAGGCCAATATTGAGGCGGGATGGCTTAATGTGTCGTTGTCGAGGGAGCAGTTGGAGAAGTATTAACGAGAGCATTACTGTATGGCGGCGACAACTCACCCCGACGAGGCTGCACCCGTCTGCCCCTCTCTCCGACTGCGTCGCATAGAGGGGCGATAAAAAAATAAAAATTGGAGTTCACCCTCTATGCGGCGTAAGCCGGAGAGAGGGTCGGCCAGCGTAGCGTAGCCGGGGTGAGTCGTGACCAGCGTTCAAAAACAATGCTGTTATAAAACCAAACAAGTTACTGGTGGTATTAAGCTATATGAATTCTAAAACAACATCTAACATGAAAACCATCAGCAAGCTTTGTTTTATTTTAGTTGGATTTGCATTTGCATCCTGCCAATGGAGTGTTAAACCTAAAGAGGATAAAGAAACAGTAAAAGATACGCTTGCCTATACTTATAAAACTGTTCATGAGCGGGCGGCGGATTGTGGTACAAAGCCCGATAGCGGCTGCACGGCGGTGAAAGTAAAATACCCTGTATTTACAGGCCGGCAAAAGCTTAACGATTCGGTTACCCTAAAGCTCACCAGCTTGTTTGCAATGGATGGCAAACCAGATAGCAGTATTGAACTGATGGGCAAACGTTTTTTAAAAGCTTACGCCGATTTCAAAAAAACGGATCCACGGTCAAGCATGTTTTTTACGCTCGACAGCTATGCCAAAGTACTCATGCAGGATTCCAGCATTACCACACTCGAAGTTGGCGGATATACCTACCAGGGTGGCGCACACGGATCATCAGGAACATATTTTATCAACTGGAACACCAAAGCCAACAAAAGCATCACCTTAAACGATCTTTTTATTGATGGTTATGCTGATAAACTAAAGGCCGTTGCCGAAGGTATTTTCCGCAAGGACGAAAAGCTAAGCGATACCTCATCCCTGGCCCGCGACTATTTTTTCAAGGATAATAAATTCGCGCTGAATGATAATTTCTTGGTTACACCGATAGGGCTTAAGTTTGTTTACAACCAGTACGAAATTAAGCCTTATGCTGCCGGGATAACCGAGTTATTTATCCCCTATTCACAAATTAAATCATTACTTCGGCCAAATTCGGTTGTGGGTAAATTCATTAAATAAATGCTTGTATTTAAATTCGGAGGGGCATCAGTTAAGGATGCCGATGGTATTATCAATTTGGCTAATGTTGTAAAACAATATGAAGGCCGGCAACTACTTATCGTGGTATCGGCCATGGGCAAAACTACCAACGCGCTGGAGAAGCTCACTAAAGCTTATGTAGATCAAACTGAGGATATGCACGGCATCTTCGACAGCATCAAACAATATCATTTTGATATTTTACATGAGCTGTTTGATACCAACGATCCTGTTTTTGACGATGTAGCCAACACTTTTGTGGAGATTGACTGGGCCATTGAAGATGAACCGCACGATAGCTACGATTTTATTTACGACCAGGTAGTATCCATAGGCGAATTGGTATCAACCCGCATTGTGTCTGCTTACCTGAACAAAGCCGGCATAAAAAGCCAATGGCTGGATGTGCGCGGCTATATTCATACCGATAACAGCTATCGCGAGGGCATTGTGCAATGGGATAAAACGCGGACAAGTATCAGCAAGGATATCCCGGCCATGCTGCAAAAAGGCGCTGTTGTAACCCAGGGATTTTTGGGCGGCACATCCGAGAATTTTACCACCACTTTGGGCCGCGAGGGATCTGATTATACCGCATCCATCTTCGCCTCCTGTTTGGGTGCCGAATCGGTTACCACCTGGAAAGATGTTCCCGGCATCCTGAATGCCGACCCCAAATATTTCGCCGATACCGTAAAATTTGATGAACTATCTTATACCGAAGCCATCGAGATGACTTATTACGGCGCCAGCGTTATCCACCCAAAAACAATAAAACCTTTACAAAACGCCAAGATACCCTTGCTGGTAAAACCATTTACCCATCCTGATGCCCCCGGCACCGTGATTAAAGAAGATGGCATCAACAAGTTTGAAAAGCCCATTATCATCCTGAAACAAAACCAGGTACTGCTTTCCATTTCGCCTATTGATTATTCATTTATATCAGAAGATCATTTGAGCGGCATCTTCGGTCTGTTTGCCCAAAACCAGGTAAAAGTAAATGTAATGCAAACCTCGGCCCTTAGTTTTACGGTTTGTTTTGATTTTCATGAAGAGCGTTTTGAAAAACTGCTTAATAATCTTAAACAAGAGTTTAAAGTAAAGTATAACAGTGGCTTAACGCTGATTACCACAAGGCATTACGATGAAAATTCGCTGAAAGAATTAACTGCAGGCAAAACGATCTTACTGGAACAGATCAGCAGGAATACGGCACAAATGGTGGTGCGGTAAGGTATTTTCGGGGGCGGTAACCTATTCATCGGCACAAATCAGCGCCTCGCCGATACAATGCCCTGAATAATGTGATGCTTTGGTACTTTTAGGTAAATAAAGGGTTAGTAATTAAAACATTCATCAAAAAAAAATTAAAATTATGGGATTAGGAGCACCTGAAATAATACTCATCATTATTGCAGTATTGTTATTGTTTGGCGGCAAAAAAATTCCTGAGCTGATGCGCGGCATGGGCCAGGGTTTAAAGGCATTTAACGATGGTAAAACCGAAAAAGACGCAGCCATTAAACAATAATTTAACTTAAAAAAGGAAAACCAAAAAAGGCGCATGAGTTATCTCGATGCGCCTTTTTTGGTTGCAAAGCATGGTAAAACTTTTACAGCATTATTAATAAATGTTATCTGTACAAACAAACAAGGGCTTATGCTATCAGACAATCGCTTTTAAACACCTCAAATAAAAAAAGAGAGTAAAAAAGGATAGCTTATTTCACGCAAAGACGGTAAGAAGCAAAGACGCAAAGAGATTTGCTTATTTTTCTTAGCTTCTTGGCGTCTTTGCGCGAAAAAAAATAACCGACTTAATATCAAATCCGATATCGTGCAATTATGCAATAGAAATCGCTGCCGAAATCTTAAACGCTATTTCCCTGCTTATGCTATTAAGTTAAGCGAAGACACGGGTATAATAATATCGAATAATAAATTTTGAATGTCCAACAACGAAGTTTCCCCTTCATTATTCGATATTGGGCGTTCAGTGTTAGATATTTAAATCGGCCTTAATTCCTTAACTTAATAGCATTGTGGCATAAGGCCTTGAAGTGGGGCGAAAGATTTCAGATATTTTATACCCGGCAACGCTTTTTATCCCTCCATCTCCAAAACCAGCATCACCGCGCTATTGCTCAAAGCTTCCATATCAGCTTCCTCCAGGCCCCATAATGCAAGGCCGTCGCGTTCGTGCATCAGGCGGCCTTGCAGCTCAAAGGCGCCGGCAATTACAAATGCATAAAACAACGAGCCTGGTGTTTTCAGGTGATAAAGCGCATCGGCACGTCCATCAAACCGGCCGATATGCAGGTTAAAAGGCAACCTGAATAAAGTGGGGATAATACTTATCAATTCATTTTGCCTGCCCTCAAAATCAAAGCCGAAGATTTGTTTAAAAAACGGGAACACCTCTGTATCAGCGTCTATCTGCAGCTGCAAAAAATTAACCCAATCATTTGGGTATGGGTTATTTAAAGTTAAAATATCGCCGCTGTTTGCATAATTAATATACACCTCACCTACATCAACTACTGTACTTTTCCCTTCGGCATCCTCAATAAGCAGGGCGCCGGTTACCGGCACCGCTACAAAATAACAGGCACATTGTACCTGTATGGTGATTGATTTGCCGGCAGCCAAAATCTCGTCGTTAAATACACGCAGGGGGCCAAAAGCTTTACGGTGCTCATTAAAATGCCCGTCGTAATTAAAAGTACTGCACCGCCTGAAGGTATTATTTTCGGTAATTACCCGCTGATCAGCAAGGTGAATTTGCCCGGGTGATATCTTTTCCATGTTGTTGCAATTTCTGGAGTGAATGAATATTTACGTATGGCGGCAATTTAAACAGGTTGCTCAGCGCTTCTTCATCGCCGGTTGCTTCGGGCCGGTAATCGGCTACCAGCAAAAAATCGGCAACGGTATCATGCCAAACCAGTGTGTCTGTATAAAAATTAACAGCCACCTGGTGCCGGGCTTTGTCGTCAATATCGGAGTTGATGATCTCGAACTGAAATTTATTGAACTTTAAAAAACGCTTCCCCACGTTATTAAGCACATCGGGCACTATACCATTTAGTTGCTGCAAATATCCGGTTATAGCGGGGGTAACCATGCCGGTAAGCCTTTGCGCGTTTGGCACGTGCTTTAGCAGGTCGGCATAGCTGGTAAAAGCGGTACCATGGCTGTAATTTTGGGCCTGCATTTTAAACTCCATGTACGATGCCTCAAACACCACCTTATCCCATTGTTTGGCTGCGTTTATGTCGATAATTTTTCGGTAACAAAGTGTAATTATGCGGGTATCCATGTTATAGTGTGGTTAAGCAGGTACGCTCATGCTGATTGATAATACAAAGCCGGCAGTTTTGCTGCCGGTTATGGTAGCCAGTTCAAGGGTATAGCCATCGCTGAACACGCCGTCGGTAGCGTTGTACGTGTAACCGCTCAATCCTTTACTATAGCCTGCAACAGTTGCTAAAGCAGTGCCCGATCCTTCCGGAAAAGCTATTTGTGTAACTTTTAACGATGTACCTGCCGAATTGTATATATGTACGTGAATGTGTGTGGCACGGCCGGTGTACCAGCCCGGAAAAATGGAGGTAAAAGCAGCCAGTCCGTTAGTATCGGTAGTTTGCCTGCCGCGTAAAAAGTGTACCGAAGTGTAATTGGTAGATTGTGTTCCGCTACCGCCATACTCCGAATAATTACCTTCGGCATCGCAATGCCAGATATCAACCAGTGCGCCCGACAAGGCATTGCAGCTGTTGTTGCTATTGTTAACGGTAATATTAACAGTCATTTTGTAGCCGGTACGATCGCTGGTAATGTCGCTCCGCACATATGATGCCGGCGAATGGGTTGGATAAGGCCCCTCGGTTTCGGTTTCGATAACACTGCAGGTGCCTGAACTGGAACTTGACCCGGAAGAACTGCTTGACGACGAACTGGTACCTGATGTACTGCTGGTAGTAGTAACCGTTGAGTCTTTTTTGCAGGCCTCAACCAATACCGATGTAGACACTGCGCCTATCATCAGGCTTTTTAAAAAATTTTTACGTTCCATGATTTTAATCTTTTTAGTTTGTGATGCTGGTTAACGATTCAAAAGTAAAATGTATCAGGAAAGTGACAGGCCATGTGTCGGTAAGTGAGAGTTTTGTATCGATGAAAAGGTTTAAATATCCGGAACCCTTTAAATTGAAAACAATAAATTCATCTTATTATGGTGCTTTACCAGGACTAAACCTGTACGGCGCAGTACAGTGCGATTGTTATTTTTGAGGAAGTAGTGTCCCATTTTTTCAAAACTTTCCCATTTTCAAATCTTCAAATTCTCAAATTTTCAAATTCAAAAAATCATCTGCACATTTTTTCCCATCTTTACAGCCAATAAAGTTCTTTACTTTTTTTCTGCAGAGTGGTTCCCGGTGTTTAAAGCACAGGGATTAATAAGGAACCGTGTGTAAATCACGGGCTGTCGCGCAACTGTAAGTAACACAAAAGGTTGTTGCCTTTAACAAAGTCCATTGTTCGCCCCCCGCGCGGATGAGAAGGACGGCAACAATGTTACAAGCCAGGATACTTGCCCCTATGTAAAAAGACAATGCTTTCGCGCAATGAAGCAGTAGTCGAAGAAAAAAGAATGACCCACATGGCCGTTATATGCCTGTATGTTATGCTTTTGCCTTTTATTACCATTTACTCCGAAAGCATACCGAAAACCGTAAGGAGCATTAAGTGAAATTAATGTTTAACCAAAAAAGTTTTAGCGTATGCTCAAAAACAATTTAGGGTACCCACGTGTAGGTGCCCACCGTGAACTCAAAAAAGCCAGTGAACAATACTGGGCAGGTAAAATTACCCGTAATGATCTGTTTGCCGCCGCCCGGCAAATTCGCCTGCAAAACTGGCAAACACAGGTTGACGCCGGTATCGATCTGATTCCCTGTAACGATTTCAGCTTTTACGACCAGGTACTGGATACCTCGCTGATGCTGGGCAACATCCCCGAACGTTACACCCCGGTATTAACCCAAAACAAGGCGAATACCGAAATCGACCTGTATTTTGCCATGGCCCGCGGCTATCAAAAAGATGGCCTGGATGTTACCGCCATGGAAATGACCAAATGGTTTGATACCAACTACCATTACATTGTACCGGAGTTTGTACAAAACCAGCAGTTTAAACTATTTAGCGAAAAGGTATTTGACGAGTTTATACTGGCCAAACAACATACCCGCAACATACCAAAACCGGTATTGATTGGCCCGGTATCTTACCTTTTATTGGGTAAAGAAAAACAACCCGGTTTTGATAAGATAGACCTGATCAAAAAACTGGTGCCCGTTTACATCGAGGTGTTAAAAAGATTAGCAAGTTACGGCGCCATTTGGGTACAGCTTGATGAACCCTTCCTGGCGCTTGACCTTACCGACAAAGAAAAGGCAGCCTATGCTTACGCTTATATGGAAATCAGCAAACAATGCCCCGGCATCAAAGTATTGCTCACCACCTATTTTGAGAGCCTGCATGAAAATACCGAACTGGCTGTAACACTGCCGGTAAGCGCCATTCATCTGGATTTGGTACGCGCACCCGATCAACTGTATAGAGTACTTACTGTTTTGCCCGATAGCCTGAGTTTATCGTTAGGTGTTGTTGATGGGCGCAACATCTGGAAAAACGATTATGTGCGCTCATTAAGCCATATCAAAAAAGCCATTGCCGTATTAGGTACCGATAGGGTGATGATAGCGCCAAGCTGCTCCTTGCTGCATACCCCGTTTGATCTGGAGCTGGAAACCGCCATCACCCCCGAGATAAAAAACTGGATGGCCTTTGCCAAACAAAAACTGAACGAGATAAACGAGCTGGCGCTCATCATCGGCGGCAGTAACGAATTACTACAAGAAAACCTGCGTGCCCTTACCAGCCGCAACCTTTCAAAACTCATTCACAAGCAGGATATCAAACAACGCGTGGCAGCCATTACCGATGCCGATGCGCAACGCGAAAGCGGATTTATCACCCGCCAAAAAATACAGCAGCAGCGCTTTAAATTACCATTGTACCCTACAACTACCATAGGATCGTTCCCGCAAACTGATGATATCCGGTCATTAAGGGCAAGGCTAAAAAAAGGCGAACTAACCGAGGCTCAATACGATGCCGAAATTGAAAAAGCCACCATTGATGCCATCCGCTGGCAGGAACAAATTGGCCTGGATGTACTGGTACACGGCGAATTTGAACGTAACGACATGGTGGAATACTTTGGCGAACGTTTAGACGGCTTCCTGTTCACCAAAAATGGCTGGGTGCAAAGCTACGGCAGCCGCTGTGTTAAGCCACCGGTTATTTATGGCGATGTAAGCCGCCCCGATGATATGACGGTAAGGTGGAGCAGCTTCGCACAGCAAAACACCGATAGGCTGATGAAAGGTATGCTAACCGGCCCCGTAACTATACTGCAATGGTCATTTGTACGGGATGATCAGCCACGGTCCGAAACCACCAACCAGATAGCTTTGGCCATCCGCGATGAAGTTGTAGCCCTGGAGACAGCCGGCATTAAGGTGATCCAGATTGATGAGCCGGCTATTCGCGAGGGCTTGCCTTTACGTAAAAAAGATTGGCAATACTATTTAAACTGGGCAGTAAAAGCATTCCGTATTTCGGCCAGTGGCGTAAGGGACGAAACACAGATCCATACCCACATGTGCTACAGTGAGTTTAACGACATTATTGGCAACATTGCCGATATGGATGCCGATGTAATCACCATTGAAACCTCGCGCTCGCAAATGGAATTGTTAGCCGCCTTTGCCGATTTTAAATATCCAAACGAAATTGGCCCCGGTGTGTATGATATTCATTCGCCGCGCGTACCCACTGTTGATGAAATGGTAAGCCTGCTGGAAAAAGCATCAGAATTGTTGCCGGCCGGCAATTTATGGGTTAATCCCGACTGTGGGTTGAAGACCCGTAAATGGCCCGAAACCCAGGTGGCGCTCATAAATATGGTGGCCGCCGCGAAACATCTTCGTCAGTTAGTTGTAGAAACAATAGTTTCCTGACGGGTAAAAACAGGCAATTTGCGTATACTTGCCTGTTTTTTCAGATTTTTGGCATTTTATGAGATTAAAAAGTAACGCAGTTATTACAGGGGTTGGGGGGTTTGTTCCGGACAATATACTAAATAACAGTGATTTAGAGAAGATGGTTGACACAAACAGCGATTGGATTATATCACGTACGGGAATTAAAGAAAGAAGGATTTTAAACGATCCAACACTTGCCACCTCTGATATGGCCGTTGCCGCTGTGAAAAATTTGTTAGAAAATACAGGCGTTTTGGCAGAAGAAATTGATTGCCTTATCATAGCTACATCTACCCCCGATCACCTGCTTTTATCAACCGCGAGCATCGTTTGCGATAAGGTTGGTTTAAGCAATGCCTGGGCTACCGATGTTAATGCCGCCTGCAGTGGTTTTTTATATGCCTACACGCTTGGTGCAAGCCTGGTAGAAAGCAACCGTTACAAAAAAGTAATTGTAATTGGTGCCGACCAAAACAGTGCTATCATCAACTATAAAGACCGTAATACCTGTATCCTTTTTGGCGATGGCGCCGGCGCTGTTTTGCTGGAGCCTACCACCGAGGATATAGGTTTAGTAGACAGTGTTTTTAAAACCGACGGCCACGGCCGCGAATACCTGCTGGTGCCGGGTGGCGGTTCAAAAATTCCTGCTACGGTAGATTCTGTTGAGGCAAACCAGCACTACATTCGTCAGGAAGGCAGGATTGTATTTAAGGCTGCTATTAAAGGCATGACAGAAACCTGTACCGAGGTATTAAAACGCAACGATATGACGATAGCTGATGTAGACTGGCTAATACCTCACCAGGCAAACTACCGCATCATTCATGCCGTTGGCGAAAACCTGGGCTTACCTGATGATCGTGTTAAGGTAAATATCGACAGATATGGTAATACTACAGCAGCCACCATACCACTTTGCCTTTGGGATTTTCAGGACGATTTTAAACACAACGACAACGTTATTTTTACCGCCTTTGGCGCCGGCTTTTCATGGGGTGCAACCCTGTTAAAATGGGGCACGTTGAGGAGAGCGTAAGGTAATTCAAAATCATATAACAATGACGGGCCTGTCATCCTGAGCCTGTCGAAGGACGCGCGGAGAGGCCTTAGCCCGCTATGCTTCGACAGGCTCAGCATGACAGGCCTTTTAATATTTGTTTACTCCATGACCATCGAAGAAAGAATAAAAGTATCCGAAACACGCATTTTTAAAACTGTGTTCCCTAATAACACCAACCATTACGATACGCTGTTTGGCGGCTCGGCTATGGCTATGATGGATGAGGTAGCGTTTATAACAGCTACCCGTTTTACCCGCAAAAGAATGGTTACCGTATCATCCGACAGGATTGATTTTAATAGACCTATCCCGGCGGGCACCATTATCGAACTGGTTGGCACAGTATCGCATATCGGCAATACAAGTTTAAAGGTATTGGTCGAGATTTTCATCGAAGAAATGTACTCCTTTGTGCGCGAAAAAGCCATTACCGGTACATTTACATTTGTGGCTATTGATGAGCATAAGCACCCGGTGAAGGTTGTGGATTAAAGTAATTAAAATCTCTGCTTTAACTAAAACGTCTGCCCGTTAGCAAAAATACAATGCCGTTTTTGTGCCTTTGCAGGCCATATTTAATGCATCACTCAAAAAAGCACCGGCCGAATTCTGGATATGCGATGGCGTACACCCCATCCCTGCCAGGCACGACTACTCAAACTCACAACTCACCATTCACAACTCACTACTCACAACTCACAACTCACAACTCACAACTCACAACTCACAACTCACAACTCACAACTCACAACTCACAACTCACAACTCACAACTCACAACTCACAACTCACAA
>Ga0307507_10000051_pt1 | contig 168881 bp, 96 predicted proteins | sample 7_EM_MG_FD_207223 | JGI IMG/M metagenome (GOLD analysis project Ga0307507, IMG submission 207223) | Populus trichocarpa ectomycorrhiza microbial communities from riparian zone in the Pacific Northwest, United States - 7_EM | ecosystem: Host-associated > Plants > Roots > Unclassified | place... | reverse complement strand
CCTCGTGCAGAGCCTTGTGCAGAGCCTCCAAGTAATAAAACTATATAAGATTGTATAAGATTATATTAGATAATATATAATAGTTAAATATATAGCATATAACTTTACCTTAATTGCATGTTGAGAAATATATAGTTACCTTTTAAAGTTGCTAAGTAGGTTAACTGCGTGTTAAGGAATATACAGTTAGCTTTTAAAGTTGTTAAGTAGGTTAACTGCGTATTATTTAACTTTTAAAGTTACCAAGTAGGTTAATTACGTGTTAAGAAATATATAGTTAGCTTTTAAAGTTGTTAAGTTAGTTAATTGCATATTAAGTTAGTTAAATTGCGTATTAAGTTGGTTAATTGCATATTAAGTTAGTTAAATTGCGTATTAAGTTAGTTAATTGCATATTAAGTTAGTTAAATTGCGTGTTAAGTTAGTTAATTGCATATTAAGTTAGTCAAATTACATATTAAGTTGGTTAATTGTATATTAAGTTAGTTAATTGCGTGTTAAGTTAGTTAAATTGCATGTCAATTACGCGAAACGCGAAAATTAAAGTCTACTTAAATCTCATCCTGCGAATATTTTCCCGATAATTAGATTTTTATTAGACTGCTATTCTACAGCTTACTCTTTAGCTTCTTAATTGCTTAGCCAACCTCTCTATAACAATTATTGGCTATTAAACTGGCGTAGTTGCCAACGTTGCTTACGACTTTAAAGAGTTGTCTATAGATAAGGTTTTTCTAGATACCATTAAGTCTTTAGTTTATAGCGTCTAGTTTGGCTGTCTTAAACTTTTTTAAGTCCTTAAACTTAGTATTAAGCTAGTCTTACTTATGCTTTAGCGTAACTAGTTCTGGCAGCGATTTCTTAATCTATTTAATTTCTGCCTTTAACTTATTGCGCTCCTTTATAAGACGGATTTTTAGGGCTAATTAGGCTGTCTTTATACGATCTAGCTCCGCCTTTAGTTGGTCACGCTTAAGCGTCTAAGAATCCTCTATTGACTTTTATATGCTCTTTATAGCCTCTAATTCTTGTATAGATTTAACTAACTTTCTAGACGTTATAGTGGACTTATTACGCCAATAATTAACTAATCTTAAATAAGATAAGACTGTTGCATCTAGTGCCTTATATTTTGCTAAAAGCTCTTAAAACATTACCTTTCTCTAATTTATATTATTATATGCTTTAGTTAGTGCGAATATAGTTTTATAACCTTAGAGTTATAGTCTTACTTTATTACTTAGGCGTCCCAGATTAGATTAATAATGGATATATTTTAAGCCTTTTTAGCTTTTTAAAGTTCCTTAATATTAGTCTTTAGATTCTTAATATTTTGGTAATTAGCAGCTAATACAGTCTGCAAAGCATCCTACTTCTCCTTTATGCGACTAATTGTCTAACTTATAACATTAAAGAGGTCCCCCTTTTATGGTTTTCTAGTTTCCGTAACAGCTATCTCTATAGCGCTATTTTTATTTAACTTGGTTCTCTCTAGACTATATATAGTAATATTTCTAGCGGCTAATAGAACAGAATAGGTTGGAAAAGGCTTTTTAAGAGGTAGCTAAACTGTCTTTATAGCTTTAGCTGCCTTACTATTCTTCTCTTGCTTAATTAGAAACCCTTTAATCTCTTTCTAGCAACTATCCGCTGCTTTCTTCTTTTATAGCTTTAGAGCTAGCTTTATAGTTCTATCTCTATTTTTTAGTAACACCTTTTTAATATAGGGACGCTTAGTGCGCTTAGCTAGGGTAGCTATATACCCCAGCTTTTATTTATCTGTAATAACCAATTAGCATAAGATATTTATAACTCCTTACTAGTATATATACTATTATAATATTCACCTTAAAATAGGTTAAGGGCTAGTATATAGTTAAGGTAAGGGGAAATTTATTCTAATATAGAGAGTAGGTAATAGATAGATAGATATATAGTTTGCAATATCACAAATATCTATACACTAATTTGCATACTTAGGGCATGCTATATATATAATAGTTACAATATCGCCTCTTCGCAACCTTAGTTCCTACTTTTAATAAAACTGCCTAGCTTTAGGGCATAGCACCAGACCTATACATTGGTACGATTTGCAATATTATAAATATTGGCGTGCTGTATTGTATACCTAGGGTATGCTATATATGTAATAGTTATAATATTGCAACCTTAGTTCCCGCTTTTAGCAGCACTACCTAGCTCTAGGGCATAACACTAGACTTATACATTGGTATAATTTGCAATATTATAAATATTAGTGTGCTATATCGCATACCTAAGGCATGCTATATATGTAATAGTCGCAATATTGCAACCTTAGTTCCTACCTCTTAGCAGCACCACCTGGCTCTAGGGCATAGTACTAGACCTATATATTAGTACGGTTTGCAATATTGCAGATATTGGCATGCTGTATTGTATACCTAAGGTATACTATATATACAATAGTTATAATATTACAACCTTAGTTCCCGCCTCTTAGCAGTACTACCTAAGTTCTGGTTCCCTTAATCCCTAACCTAGGTCACACCACCAAACTATTATATTAACATATTTTGCAACATTGCAAATACTAATATACTGCGTTATATATTTAAGGCATTTTATATCTATAATAATTGCAGGCTTAACTTATTACCTTTTCGCATCCTAGCTATACCTAATACTAATAGGTTTTACTTCCCTAAAATCCCTAATCTAGGGTATATTACTAAATCTACGCAAATATATACAATATTTTTATTATTTTTATTTAATCTGTTATACTTAGCCTAATATTGCTAATATTGCGCGCAATAACCATTTATTTTATTTTAGTTTAATTTTTAAATTAATTCACCTTCTGTCGGAATGTTAGTTATGTGACGTGGTTACGAGACCGCGAAGCGAGGCTAGTTAACCTAACCTTGGAGCAACCCCTTACTTCTAGACAATCAATCATCCAACAATTAACAACGCATACGTATTATACAGTGATATTTATGCCCGTTGATTAAAGTATGTATACTAATACTGATCAGTAGACGTATAGATTAGGAAATACGCAATAGCTAGCGCTTAAGGAGTAGTACTGGAAACAGTTTACTAATCGCCTAGTTCTTGTCTGTTTTATTAAAGGAGAAGACTATGACTTCTACTCAAGCTTAAGAGCGTGTATTGGCCTTACAGCTAATATAGCAGATCGCTAAGAGAATAGCAGCCTTGCTAAGAACACTTTATAGGTCTGACGGCTGTAGAGAACGTATATATAAACCTTAACCTCAACTATACCCTTACCCTTGACCTTACTCTTGACCTTAACCTTAACCTTTAACCTTAACCTTAACCTCAACCTCTGTTTAAGCCTTAACCCTTAAACTCCCAGACTAAGGACACTCTATAGGCCCTAAGGCTGTAGAGAACACCCTAAACCTTAAATCTTAAACCTTAAACCTCCTTACCTTTAAACCTCCACTCAAACCTTACGGATACTCAACCCATAACTATAATGGAGTGGTATAAGAAGATATTAAAGCATGGTAATGGAATTACTACTGCTATAGCTTCCAAAGATAAGCTAGGAGACTATATAGTAATAAAGGTCTATGTACACATATAGGAGAACTTCACAGACTACACATTATAGACAGTATTTAAGGAGGAATTTAAAGGCTTTACTACCAAAGATTTTAGACGCATGCGAATTAATATAAGAGCAAAGTTACGCACTTATCTACTTAAGAGAGGAGTGTATGTGGGAAAGCATAATAGCAGATATTTAATCTTAGAAGCACTATTCGACCTTCTTTAAGAGGAAAAACCTTATAAATGGACAGATAAGGAAATTACAGAAGCTCTTAAGGCAGTCAGCCCTATAATTACAGTGGCGCTATAAGAACGGCTTAGCTTAATATAAACAGCTCTGATATTAAATCAAGCTATACCCCCGTCAGTTATAGCCTCTTTAGCTCCTATAACCCCCCCCCATAGCCCACTACCTTCCTATATGGTGCCGACGCCTGTAAGCCATTAACTACCTCTACTACCTCCAACGCCTGCAATCTAGCCTATAACTATAGCTACAATACCTAGAACGCAAATACCTACCCCTATAACACCCTAACTAGCTGTTGTATCTATACCCTAGCAAACTGCACCAACCGCCACCTAATAGCAAGCTGTACCTACCTCTACCTAAAATTAACTACTTACTCTCCTTACTTAACTCCTACAGACGCAGAATCAGCAATTATTGCCTATAGTAACTGCCTTTACCCTCCCTTTAGTAACTGCTCCTACCCTACCTAGTCCCCCTTCTACCTAGTATCTTTACCCTAGTACTGCTAATACCGACCCTGCTATGCACCTGCCTATATATAGTAAAGAGGCAGCTACTATTGCCAAGATCTATATAGACGACCAGAAGTATAATAGAGTGAGTAATAGCTTTAACTTTAAGTTAACTATCTTCTATAATATCTATAAGAGAGCTGGTCTACCTCCTAAAGGCTATATAACTGCACTCCTAACTATGCTAAAGGGACTTACTTAGGATTACTACTACAATAGTAGCCTTTTAACTAGATTATTTACTAAGGCATATAACTATATGCGTTACTTCTTTAAAGGACTAGAGTACTATCGGAGAAACCTTACTAAATAGAACGCTACTAACTTCTAAGGAATTATTAATAAGAACCCTAATAAGCAAATCTATTAGAGTTTCCAACTACTTTTTAATAAGCTCTTAAAATATCGCCATGGATTATACCTAGAGTTTTATATAGACCTCTTCCTTATAAATAAGCTAGTTACCGCTTGCTAAGGAGTACCAGTATGCCGTATTACTATTTCCAACCCTTCTAAAGACCTCTCCCAGTTAATTAGCAAGTTGCAATCTTCTATAGTTATATAGGAAAAGGAACACCCTTTCTAGGCCTTAATAAGACCGTCTTAAGGAACCTACTTTATAGATTATATATACCGCCGTGACATCCGTAACAACTATAACCAAACCCGCTCCTATAGACAAAACACCGTTAGATCCCCAAAGGCTAAGTGCTATATTTACCAAAAGGAGAGCTGCCGCTTATAGAAATATATAGAGGAGGAGCGGAACCGTTCTAGAGATAAGTATAAAAGACATTTTAACAATAATAAGGGCCGTAATAGTAACTTTAAAGAACGCTTCAGACAATACACTATCTACTATAAAGGAGACGACAATAATAAGTATAATAAGACTTTTAAAGCTCTTATACTAAACACAGACACTAACAAAAACACTAATAATAATAACAGCAAGGAAGAATTAGAAGACCCTAACAGCTACTACCTTATATTATTTAGGACTCTTACTACAGACGAAGCAACCTCTATAAGTATAGAACTAGCTAACAAGGCTTATGCTTACTTACTTACTATAATCTCCACGGAACCTACTATGGAAACTGACCCGTTTAACTATAACACAACAACTGCTGCTTCACGCTATACTTCTATGGTATTTATGGGAATTATAATTAATACTAGTGCGTTAAAGAAGTCTATAGCTGGTTATAGATAATTCCAGGCACTATAGAACGCGGACCAATCTATAAGACTTAATACCTTAACTAAAGGACAAGTTAACGTGTAGTTCGGCATTAGAATCGCTACCTCTATTAAAACTATAGATGTTGTCACCCCTATAAGCAAGATACAGTTTTATATTGTCTATATAGATACCCCCTTCTTGCTCTGCTTAGCGGATATGGACAGACTCTAAATCTACTACAACAACCTTAGAAATATTGTTATTACTTACACCAAAAAAGTACCAGTAGTGCGACAGTTTGGCCACCTATTTCTCTTATAGAGTATATTACTATAGTTATATCTATCTAAATCCTTTAACGCGAACCCCTGCTACTTAACAGATATAGAGCTACGGCGCCTACATCGTCGATTTAGACATCCCTTAGTTAAGAAATTGCAAAAACTACTCTACTATGCTGGCCATGAAACGGATAGAATGGCCATTAAGTAACTAACCAAGTTCTACTACTACTATTAAAAGTTTAGCAAATCACTAGGCAGATTCCACTTTACCCTATAAGATAATATTAATTTTAACTATAATATTATTATTGACATTATATATATCAGCGGATTACCCCTTCTATATATTATTAATAAAGGAACGCAATTCTAAGCCAGCAGATAGCTATAAGACATCAGCGCTAAATACATATAAGATATTTTATAGATGTGCTAGATTAATACCTATTTAGGGCCACTAGACCTAATTACCCATAACACCAGAAAGAACTTTGTTAGTAAGAAATTCAAGTAATACGCCACTATTATGGGAATTAGTACAAAGGGAGTACTGGTTAAAGTATATAACTCTATTAGAATGGTAGAGCACTACTATAGTCTATTACGCCAAGCCTATTAGATCATTATAACTAAAATCCCTAAAATTAACAAGGAAATGGGACTCTAAATAGCATTTAAAGCAATTAATAATTTAGCTGGCCCTAGAGGACTAGTTCCTATACTTCTAGTCTTTAGAGCCTACCCCTAAATGGTTAAATCTAATGCACCATCCCCTATGGTTATATAACGCGCTGCCGCAATTAAAAAGGCTATGGTAGAGATATAGAAGCTATAAGCTAAATAACAGATCGCTAACGCGCTGAATATGCGAAACGGACCCAATACTAATGCGATTTATAATCTCCCACTAAATTCGCCTATTTTAGTCTAGAGAGAAGAAAACACTGGCTAAAGCGGCTATTAGGACGGGCCATTTACCTTACTTACTATTAAGGGTAAAATATGTACTATTAAACTGTTTAGCGGACCTACAGCCTTCTAATCTACGGTTGTAAAACCCTACCTTTAAGCAACTAAATCGCAGGAGCAAATTATTAAACTAGAATTGTTACCTAAACCTCTATTTAGGTTAGCCCTTTCTAAGACTATCTTAGAGAGACCTACTAAAGCTTAGCAATAACCCCCAAAACAAGGCAGAGGACGCCCTCGCAAATACCCTCTACTTATGGCTATAGCTGACATCACTATCTACCTATAGGATAACAGTTAATTCAGTACTTAATTCAGCGCCTCTTAACAGAAGGAGCTTACTGGTCTACTTAAGAAGGGAGTTTTTAAGATTGTAAGACTTATGGACATACTACAAGGCATATAACTCTTTAATTCGCGATTTGTTAATAAGATTAAGAATAAGGGAACTAATAAGGCTTTTAAGAAATCCTGACTAGTTATATAAGCTTATAATAACTTAGAAAAGGAACTGGTTCTTACCTAATTACTAACCATTTAACAAGTTAGCTAATGACTAATTCTCTATATTACCGCCATAAAGCTTCTATAGGTATAACTTTACCTCCGAGACATTTTATAGGCCTATATACAATTAACCACTACACTAAATTAAGAATTCTATATATAACCTCCGCATAAGCTGATTAAGCAACTTGGGATTAATAAGGCCTCTGTTTTAAAGGTTATAAAACCACTTTATAGAGTACCGGAAGCCGGTAACCACTGGTTTAAGATATATTACTTATATTATATCTAACAGTTGCATATGGACTAGTCTATATATAACCCCTATCTCCTATAGAGCAACAAACCCTTTGGCATTATAGGCCTATAAACTAACAATACTCTATTCCTGGTAGATGAGACCTTTATAAACACAGAGCAAAACGAGCTACATAAGGCCAAGTTTATGGCTAAAGAATGGGAATAACTTACCGTTAATACGCCCATTAAGTTTAATAGTGGAGTTATTTAGCTACTAACTAATAGGAGCATTACGCTTACTTAAAAACAATAATGCACAAACCTTAGTATAATTAGCACTAAGCTTGCCATAAGTATAGGATTAAGAGGAGCTACAAGAACCTTAACTCCAAAGGACCAGTATATCGCTTAACGCGCTAGAGGTGCATATATCGCTTTAGTTTGCCAGCCAGAAGCCTTATTTAATTTATCCTTTACCGCCTAGGTGATTAACCCTAACAAGGAAGACGTAAAATAGTTAAATAAGCGTTTAAACTGGCAAATCGAGAACGCTAATAGAGGCCTTAAGTTCGTTAAGTTAGATATTAAAACCCTATAGCTCCTAGTGTTTACGGACATGTTGTTTACTAACAACAAGGACCTCTCTTCGCAGATCGGCTACGTTATCGTACTAGCTGATGCTATAAAGAAGGCCAATATTGTCCATTAGAGCTTAGTTAAGTGTAAAAAAGTTACTTAGAGCGTACTAGCTTCTAAACTCTACAGTACGGCCCACGGCTTTAACATCGGCGTTATAATTAAATCTATAGTAGACAAGATCCTACAAATTAACCTCCTACTTGTGCTTTGCACTGATTTTAAGTCCTTATATAACTGTTTAGTATAACTTGGAACCACCTAGGAAAAGCGCCTAATAATTAACATAATGTGCCTCCGGCAAGCCTATAAACAGAGACAGATTATGGAGGTAAAATAGATTAACAGAGAGGCCAACCCTACTAACGCTATAATAAAGGGAAAGCCCTGCGCGGCTCTTTAATGGCTTATTAATACAAACCAAATTAACCTATAAGTTGTAGGATGGGTTAAATAAACAAACTTAGATTTAGCTTAGCGTTAGGTAACTAATTATAACAATGTAAACCCTAAATTCAACCAGCTAATTAGGATTTTCTATCCCTGGGATAGAAAATCGCTATTAGCTCGCTTACTACTAGCGCCTTAGCGGCCCTTGTAATATATTAACCTACTACCCCTAACAATTCTTCTTATAATTACGGACCTGTAAAAGGAGCGTGGAAGCTATTACGTATTAATTAGATCTCTAGCTATTGCGTATACGCTGCGAATAAGTCTAGAAGTAAACTTAGCTTTGGAATATAGATTAGCCTTCTTTTTAGAGTTGCTCTAGTGTTAGAATGTTAGTTATATGACGTGGTTATAAGACCGCGAAGCGAGGCTAGTTAACCTAACCTTGGAGCAACCCCTTACTTCTAGATAATCAATTATCCAACAATTAACAACGTATACGTATTATACAGTGATATTCATGCCCGTTAATTAAAGCATGTATACCAACACCTTCTTAGTTGTTGGTTATTTACCTATGCAGTTAGTAGACCTTTTTTACTTTATATCTTCCATTATAAGTCTACTAACTTTTTTTATTTTAGTATAAACATCTTCTTATACCAGATATTATTAAAAGAAGACTCTTTATAATAGCTTTTTAGGAAAGTAAGCTTAGTAAGTTAAACCATATAGGCTATTAAAGCCAAGCTAGTCTATCCTTTTACTATTTATACTAACCCGCTATTATAGGTTCTAAAGTACAGCCTATCGCCAATAATAAACTTTTATACTTGTATCCTGTTTAGTATACCTTAGTTACTATCTAGCTATTAGACGCAATAGTCTATTAGGGTTTAGCAATTAATATATCTAGGCTATATGTGGCTAAGGCCCACCTTTAAAAGATACTTAAAAAACATAGATATTTTAAGGCCGAATAATACCGCTAGATTAAGATCCGTAGTAATATAAAAGCAATTACACTTACTAAGATTAACGCCTTTAAGCAGTGTCCTAATTAAATATTTATGGGGAGAAGCTACTTAGCACTTATTATAAGGATAAGGTTAAATAAATTAAGAGTAAAATTGGAACCGCCAAGTTAAAAGAGGCCAACTCTATTAATAGACCTAGAAGATAACTTAGACTTAATTCCTCTACGCTTAAATAAAAACCAAAAAGGTTATAAGAAGCATTATTAAGTAAAACTGGAAATACCTAAAGCTAACCCTTATACTGGGATCTTACTATACTATATTAAGAGTGACGTAACCCTATTAGTATACACTATATATATATCTTACAGTTTTAATACTACCATTACTTAGTTTTGTCTCTAAGCTATTATAAAAAATAAGTTTTATAGGTCTACTAATTGGACGCTAGATAGTTTATTTTGGGATAAGCTTATATTAAAAGCCACCATATCTAGTAGCGTGTTTTATCCCATTAACTTTAATACTAAGTATCTATAGGATAGCTTTGGCCCTATTAGGAATAAAGAAGAGTTAGCTACTACAATTAGTAATACTATAAACTCTAGCTTATGGATGCTAAAGCTAAAAGTCCGACCTCTATATAAGTGCTTTATATTATAAGTATTGCAGCTTTTTTAGTATATTGCTAATATTTAAATCTAGCTATATCCTAATTAAATAGATAGACTATACCAGACCTATTTCTAAACCTAGATAGTATAGCTTCTATACTAATAATGCCTTAGACTAATATCTAAAAACTAGTTGTTACTAGAATATCTACTAGTTTTAGTAATAACGCCACCCTAACTAACCCGCCTTTAATCTATATTAGTGTTTTTAATAATAGCAACTAGCCTACGCCTAGTATTGCTAAGACTACTACTATTAGCGGAAAGGATACTGTAATAGGTGGAACCTCTAAGCAGGGCAATAAGGATGCTTTTAATAGTTAACTACCTCTGCTATTAGCGTTGGCGGATACTACAGAACTCTATAAAATTAAGAAGATTATATAGGTTAAAAGAAACGGAACAAATATAATAAATGTTATAGAAGTGTTGTCTGATAACAGTAGTAATAATAAAGATGATAACAATCTCCTCCCTAATGCAGGTAATAAGGCCAAAAATAACTTTAAGGACTATGCGGATAATAAGGAAGGGAATGATCCTAATACCACGTCCTTTGGACGCATGTATATATATATCTCTCTAATATATCTAATATAGATACTCTCTTAATTTAAAACTTTTTTTTTTTAGCTTAAATTCTGGTTTTAACTAGGTAATAAAGAAGGAGTATAAACATATTAATAAAACTCTATGGTTAGAGGCATGCAGATACCTTTGTCTTAATCCTAACGCTAACCTTAATACAGATAGCTTTCTATTACTACTATAGCCGGTTACAAAATCCTTTAGAGCGAAAAAATGTTAACTAATTTCCGCCTATTACTAGACTATAAATAAAAAATATAATATTAACGGCAGTATATGCGCGGACTAGATAGACTTAGATAAGATAGTTACTATAATTCTTGCCCATCTATTAAACAGATTGATTGTTATTAATTAATAGGCTATTTAGGATTCCTAAGCAAAAAAAGATGGATTATATTTTACTTATTCTGCTGGGGAAGCTAAGGATATATAATGCCCCTTATAGGGTAGCCTGCCAATTTAATGTATATATATTAATAAGAATCTGTACTCTATATTTAAAAGACTTAATAGCCTAATGCTTGTAATAGCGCCACCTAAAGCTCTATTGGCGTAGAAAAAGAACATTAAGCTAGTATTTGGCGAAAATTACTTAACTATAATGCGTAAGAATATAGGTAAGAATAAGGGCACCGCGGATATTTAGTTTTAAATTATATATAGCGACTACGTAAAAACGGCCTGGGAGTGCTAAAAAGGTAACTTTAAATTCCTTCTTAGCTATATAGAGCCTAACCCAGATAACCCAGATAATGTATTATATAATCCTTCTACTAACTCGTCCTGCTTTATTATTGCCATAACTATTAGATACTAGAAATAATAATTCTTATACTTACTAGGCGAGATTCTACCTAGGGCACACTATTAATTAAACGTAGTAGTATAGCTCTATGTGTTTTTTAATAAGTTTTATGCTACTAAGAACAGCTAAACTTAGTTATGGACTATAACTAAATAGCTTGCAATTTAGGCTTTACTAAATAATATCTATCTCTAGGGATATTTGGGCACCCCAGCAGGCACTAGCCCTAGTAATCTTGCTATATTTTTGCAAACCTTAGTAATAGGGTGGGATAAAGAATGGGTAGAAAAGTCTAATTGCAAACTACTACTTGGTCTTAATATCTGTGCACTGCAGGTAAAAATAAATAAGATGGTTTAAATAAATGCTAAGCTATTAAAGGAGGCTAAGAAAGAAATGGGGGCCATTATTAATGGTTTTTGTGATATTATTTCGCAATTTATAATTAGGCGCTCTATAAATACACAATGGTTTAACAACAAACCATTAATTAAAATTAATGCATAAAGAGTAGACTAGAATATTTGTGTTAAGTATATAGGTAAGGTCTTAAAGCGATTAAATGAGGCCATAGACAAATTAAAGAAAGAGATTGATGCAGCATATAAGAAGAAACTGGCTAAGTGGAAGTAGAAAGGTTTAAACGCTAATTAAAACCCTATAAAACTATACTAGTCTAGCTCGGCATTTGCCTATAAGCTTTAAATCTTTATAGACTTTCTAGAGCTGTAACTCTGGAAAAATAAGGGTAAAGATTTTGTTGGAACCACGGTAGGGGGGGTTTTGGTTTCAATCGATTTCTTCTCTTTTCTTCTCTTTCTACTTCTACAGGTGGAATTTGATGGATCTCCTGAGCTCGCTTAGCTCACGTGGTCAACCCAATTGGTTACAAGCAACGGTGTCCACTGTATCACAGAACCTTATTCCGACAGATTTTAATGTGCCTTCTACTAGCTTATATTTGGAAGGAGATAAAAATTAAGGCTATATACTTGACTATTACAAGAACCCTAAGCAGTCTATATTTAAGCAAGAACTGCCTTCTATTATAGCTTTAAGTCTAAAAATAGATGCTTTAAAGACAGTTCTTGCTTAGCTAGGGACTAACTATAAAGGTTATCCTAAGAAGTTGGTTGTCTTTATAGCATTCCTAGTAGCTACCTTTATTATTTATTTAGTATATCTTGTCTATTCTTAAAGTAATATTTTTATATTCTAATACTAGATTAGTATCTTTGTAATAGGTATAGACTAAGTAGCTATAAGTTAGTTAGCAGTAAGCTTAAGATAGAAGAGAGAGAGAGCATTATTAAAGAATTTAAAAATAACCCCACTCTAAGATTCCTTGTATTAACTACTAGTCTTATATCTAAAGTATATACTCTAATTAGAATAAGCAAGGTGTTTATGTTTAAGCTATAGCCGCTGTCTATAGTTAAAGCTTAGGTATTTAGACATGCCTATAGGATTAGATAGCTAGAAGATAAAGTTATAGATATTAGGGCTATATCTAATAAGGTTGATATAGAGGTGTATATTTAGCAGCGGGCTAAGAAATATAAGATCTTTATACTAGGCGCTTTCTTTAAAGGGCTAAAGCATTATACTAAAAAGAAGCACCTTTTTAGTACTTCGCCACTTAAGATTGCTTAATATGTATTAGAACCGGTTTCTATTAGTAAGGTTATATAGTAGGGTATAGACGGTTTCTTCTATATACTTAATTGGCTTAATTAGTACCACTAGCTAAGCAGCACTGCCTTTGTGGTATACTAATTATAATATATTTTATAATACCTAGCTCTAAGTATATATAACAAAGATATTACGGTTATTGTATATATATAAATATTATAAGAGAGGTAATAAATATAATATATTGCAAATATTATAAATATTCGGTAGATATACCTATTTAGGTTTAGCCGCTATATAACTCCTTTTCCCTTATACTTAATTATATAACCACTATAAATAACCTAATAACAATTAACAGCACTATACTAGGTATTTACGCGTAAATAGAACAGCAATCTAAACCTATATTACTTTCTTTAGTATATAAGGCCTACGTAACAAAGAACTAGTTAGTAAAGTTTATCTACCTAGGCCTAAAAATTAATGAAATATTATATAGCAATATTTATTCTACTATAGAACAGGGACTTGTAGATATTTAAATGCTTGGTTTATAACTAAATAAGATTAGAAACCGGTTAAGACTTAATTAAGTGTTTTGTAATATAATTAAATTATTTTTTACTATTTTTATAGGCATACTAGAACCTTGGCAGAGTAGGTGTCTATCTATAATTGCCTAAAAATATAATAATAATTAGAAGCGTTAAGTGTTAAACAGAGCAACAACCTTAGCATAAATTAAGTCCGTTGTATATTGTCTTAAATTAACTAATATACGCTAGCTAAGTAAAGAAGACCTAGAGTTGGTTGCTTAGAACAGCCTTATATTTAGGATAGTGCAAACTAAAATAGTCTGCGAAGAAGATGGCTAGGAAATGCTGTGTGGTTATAGATATTTTATAGCTGGTAGTATACTAGATAATAAGATTACGTTAACTAATCTAGACTTTAGTCTATTTACTAGTATACTCTTAGAAGATATTAGCTTTAATCCTATAAAATATAGAATTTTCTATTATAATAGCTAAGGAAGGGAGATTGAAGTTCTTACTAAACGGACCTAGAGGGCTGCTATGGATAAAATGTATACTAAAGGACTTAATTGTTTTTATTTTATAGTAAGATACAAAGACTAAGGTAAGATAGATTATATAAGCAATTTTAGCAATATTAGAAATATTCTAATGCATTTAAATAGGCATACTACACCTGGCTACTATACCTATATATATTAAAACCATTATACTATAAGCCGTTATAAGCAATTTATTATTAAAGCTACTAGGAACATAACTAGAGTTAAAGAGGAACTATTTTAGGCCTAAGGGTTTAAGGGCATCTATATAGGAAATTAGTAGTATACTTAGGCCAATGGTTTTTATATATAAAGTAGAATTAGTAAGTAATAAGTTAAGACAGAAATAAAAGACCTTTGTCTAGCCTAAGAAGAAAAAATTAAGGGCCTAATATTATATTTATATTATACTAACCACCCTATATACTATGCTATATTTTATATACCTAATATTTCTAATATGGTGTTAATATATGCACAGTTGCGCATATGTGTTAGCTTGGCTAGATATGCTAAATGGCTTAACCTAGGTAAGTAAGGCTTAAAATTAAAGAGCCCCTTTACAATTTTTACTTTTCTCCTCTCTCTTATTAACAATCTATATTAGTACTCTTTTTATAGGCCATTAAATATATCTTTAATACTAATATATTAAACTAACACTATTCTCTACTATGGCCAAATCATCTAATATATAGGTTATTGCAGTGTCTAGCAGCTAGGTACGACCTATATCTACTTTATAATAGTGCTATATAGCTAATAAGATAGAGCCTATAGTTTTAGCAAGCTTAGTAAGACTGGTGTATACCTAAGGACGAATTTAATAGTAATAAGATTCTACTACACCCCTATTACCCTTAAGACACTTGCTATAGGACTAATATAACTTAGCATAAGCTTAAATCTACTACCTATTCTAAGTTATTAGTTTAGAAAATAGTAAGGCCTGCATACCTAGCATATAGATTAACTATTTACCTCTATATATAGTGTTACGGACAGCTTAAGTACAATGTTACAACTACTTGGAGAAGAGTTGGCGGAAGCTAGTTAGTTAATATAGGCATAGTCCAGGATGGAACCGGTGGAACTATGTGACGAGGAATGGTAACTAAGGTCACGTAGTGTTAAACACGTTAACTATATTAAATAAAGGGGACGCTACGTTTAAGATAGATAACACATACCTTACATATAAGAGAGGATTTCTTAGGTGTATAGTTATATATTTAAAGGACCTTAGTCTCTACTATAGATAGTTCTCTCCTTGTAGTAAATCTTAGAATACAATTGGAGTTAATCTATTAGGTAACCACTCTACTAGTTATTATTACGTTGTTAACTTATTTATATTTATATACCTAGCCTAATAATAGGACCTACTATAGTTCTTACTACAAGGTTCTATTACACATTTACTACTAAGGTTATAGTATTAAATAAAGTCGAACAATATGCTACCCAAAGCACTAGTTGCGATGCTATTAACGGTAACAACTACCTTAGGATTAGGAGACACTAGTATAGCAGATACGGACTCATAAGTGGTTATAAGAGGTTAGTTACAGGAAATGGTTAATTGCTTATTAGATAATAATAGGATACTTAAGGAACGCATTAATGGAATTAGTGTAGTAAAGGTTAAGTTACCGTTAATTAAATAATTCTTAGGAGAAAGGTTAAAACTTAAAGGATTCCTTACGTAAATACACTTTAAGGTTATGCAGGAAGGAGCAAAGTTGGCAATACCTATAGATTAAGTGGCGTACGCAGGATTATTCTTAACAGGAAGAGCACTGGAATAGTTTAAACCTTACTTTATAGAAATATAAGTTAGTGGTATAACAACTACTAACTAAGATATATAATTTATGTTTACTAGTTAGAACGGGTTTGCGGAAAGACTAATATAGATATTTAGAAACCTAGAGCGTTAACTATAGCGGAATAGAAGCTTTAAAACTTGGTATAACGTTCTTTAGTAATTAAGTATATAACACAGTTTTAGATACTTATAATGCAGATTAAGTGGAACAATAAGGCGCTTATAGCATAGTATAAATAAGGACTTAAGGCTAAAGTCTAGGACGCAATTATCCTAATAGAAGATGCGGAAAGTCTATAAGACTTAATAGATTAGTTAATAAAGATTAATAATAGGATTTATTAAAGGAAACAAGCTAAGAAAGGGCAAGATAGAGTTCTATAGTTATATAAGGCGCAAAGCACGTATCGGCAGATATAGAGCTAAAAACTATAGAATAGCGCAGAGCTAATAGACCTAAGCGGTACTAAAGAATCTAAGAGATAGATAAAGAAACTATAGAAACCTAGAGGTTAAGGATTAAGTAATTATAGGACTAGGGAGTAGAGGCCAAACTAGGGATCTTAGCAGTAGAAGATATTTAGGCGGACTCTATAATAAGAAAAATAGTTTAAAAATAGAGCTTGTATAAATTATAAAAAACAAGGTTATTTTGCCAGAGACTATAAAGGTAGTTAGAGTAACTATATAGTAAAGGGCACTAGGTTGTTAGAGTATAATAATATAAATATAGGGATATTGCGCGGGACTAAGGAGTATTCAATTAAACACTTTGTGTTTTATTACAATAACGCGTGCCGAATTTATAAAGACGCTAAGTATGGCGCAAGCTATTAGCTATAAGAGCCAGAGTTAAAAGGACTTAAAGGAACTAGAGAGTTAGATAAAGAATAAAATTAACTCTATAAGTTAGATTAAGATGTTAAAGTAATATATAGATAAAGATTAGCAATAATAATAATAGAGTTAGAGTACTTATTAATTAATAGCAACAAGGAAGAAACTAAGGCTAACTAGAAGCACTTACACCTTAATAACGTAATAGAAGTAGAGACTAAAACCACTATAGAACGCGGATTAGTAATAGGTATTATAACACCATTAGATATGGCATCTATTGCTTTATAAGACGGAAGGAGTAATATCTAAAGATAATTAAGCAAGCAGACGACTGCTAGTGCTAGTTTACTACTTATAAAAGGTAAAAGGCTATAGGTCTAAGATTCATATAAAGAAATAAGGAAAGCTCTAGACTTATAATATATAATAAAGACAGCTTAAGAACCTATAACAAATAAAAACCAATAGGAAAGAGCAGCAACTTAGTTTAATAATAAACAAATAAGTATAGGACGTAAGTTTAAGAACTATAAGTTTAGGGAATAAATAAGAACATTATTAGGAAGCTAAGATTTTGAGAAATAAATAAGGACTATAGCAATTCTAGGTAAACATAGTGTTTAGCCTAAAGATTAAAAAGTTAATACTAAGATTAAGAAGTAAGATGACTTTAAGGATCTAGCTACAAGACGCAGAAAATAGGAAACTATAAATAAGTTTAGATAAAGAATTATTATATAGCAAGAGTAAAAGCTAGACAAGAGGTTAGCTATGCTAGGTTATATAAGGGATAGAGCACCTATATAAAGAGTCACTAATAGGCCTAGTGTAGGGACACCTAGAGTAAAGTAGTTAGATAAACTAGAATAAGAAGAGGATCTAGACATTCTAGTTAGATTTAAAGAAAGACACACTAAAGGATATTATGATACAGCAATAATAAGGTACTTTCTTATAGACAGACTATATATACTAAACCAGTTGTATAGAAAGTGGTATAGGTAATAACATAATAATAAATAGGAAGACTTTTATATATAGCTAGATAAAAAAGTTGTTTAAGACTAACCTATTACAGAAAAACATATAAGTTATATTAAAGGAGTATTAATTATGATATTAAGGAACCTAGAAGAGAGATTTAGGGACTAGAGAGAAGAATAATAAATCTTAGTACCTATAGCAGAAATACTAGTGGTTAGGATAACTAGGTATAGGTTTAAACTTAAGGATAAAGACAAGCTAAGAGTTAACCTAAGTTACCTAGCGTATTATATATTGTTGTAGATAGCTTATATAGATAATATATGTAATATATATAGGGCACTAAAAGATAAAAACTAGAAATACCTAGCAAGAATATATTAGGCACTAGAGGAAAAATGGTTTAGAGACGCTAAGTATATATATAGATGGCACCTAGTAGAAGTATAGAGTTAAGGGGACCTAATACTTTAACCCAGAAGATTCCTTATAAAAGAATGCCTAGATAGATAATAGTAGTGGGACTGCCTAGAGAACACTTATCTATGGTATATAGAGAAAAAGAAATAAACTAAGTATTGGCTAAAAGTGGACTAAGTATAGATAGGATTTAGTAGCTAATAGTTAGGAAAAGAGGAAGCCTATAGGACTAGAGGGAACTAGTAGTAGAGCTTTAAACCCTTAAAGAAATCTAAGGATAATACCTAAACTTATAAGTTAAGTAGTAAGATTAATAGTTTAAAACACTAATAGATAGTGGAGTAATAGGAAACTATATATCACTAATAGTAGTAGAAAGGATAGGGTTACTATATAAACAAAAGGAATACCTGTATCCACTTATAATAATTTTAGGAGATTAGATAGCCTATAGAGAAGGCATTATTAGTCTTAAAACAGGACCTATTTAGTTAACTATTAAAGGGAGACTAGTTAGAGTGTCTTTTAATATCTTACTATTAGGAAAAGATAAGGCGATATTAGGAATACCTTAGTTATAGAAATATAATCTAAAGATTAATTGGGTTACAGGTTAGGTTAATATTAGAGATACTTAATAATATAAAGTGCAATAGCAAACTAAGTTAGTATAGTACTAAGTTAGAGCGATATATAAAGAGACTAAGTAAGGCTTAAGTTATGTACTAAAGAGATACTATAAGTATAGCAAAAAGTTATAGTTACTAGAAAGTGAAAAGCTGTTAAAGTATATAGCGTGGGACTATAAGATAGAGTTAGAACTAGGAATAAGTTTAAGGTTCTTTTTAATCTATAAGCTTACTAAAACCAAGTTAGTAGCGCTTAAGGAGTTTATTTAGGAGAACTTATAAAAGGGATATATTAGACTATTGTAGTTATTAGTAGGATATCTAGTACTGTTTATCCTAAAGAAAAATGGAAAACTTAAGATATATATTAACTATAGATAGTTAAACAGTATTACTAGAAAGGATATATATCCTTTACCCTTAATTAGCGAAATTTAAAATAGGATAGGTAACGTAAAGATCTTTATAAAGATAGATCTAAGGTAGGCGTACTATTAGATTAGGATTAAGAAAGGCGATAAATAGAAGGCAGCCTTTAGGTTAAAGGAAGGACTATATAAGCCGTTAGTTATATAGTTTAGGCTTATAAACGCACTAGTAACGTTCTAGAAGTAAATTAATAGCATATTAGGAGAACACCTTAATAAGTTTATTATAGCATACCTTAATAACATTATTATCTACTTAGAGAGTAAGAAAGAATATAGAGAATACGTTAAGTGGGTCTTAAAGAGACTATAAGAAGAATAGATGCTAGTAGCTATTAAAAAATGCAAGTTCTTTATAAGAAAGACTGATTTTATAGGATTTATTATTAAACTAGGAAGAATTAGTATGGACCTAAAGAAAGTTAAAGCTATAGTGAGTTAGTAAGAACTAGAGAACGTTATATAGTTAAGGTTATTTCTAGGGTTTTGTAACTACTATAGGAGGTTTATAGCATAGTAGTTAAAGAGTATTAAGCTATTTATAAGGCTAACAAAGAAGGAGAAACCGTGGGTATAGGAAAATAAGTAAAAGAAACTATTTAAGAAACTTAAGGAGTTGTTTACCTAGGAACTAATCCTTAAAATCTACCAACTAAAGTTAGAGATGGTTGTTGAGATAGATATATTAGACTTTATATTAGGAGCATATTTGCTATAAAAGCATTAGGATGTATAGTATCCAGTAGCGTATTATAGTTAAAAGATAATACTACTAGAACTAAACTATAACACCTACAACAAGGAGTTATTAGGTATAGTTACAGTATTAAAGAAATAGAGAGTATTCTTATAAGGCATAGAAAAACTATTTATAGTTAAGATGGATTATAAGAACCTTATAGAATTTCTAATAACAAAGGAACTTAACCAAAGATAGGTTAGATGGGCGGAAATACTTATAGAATACTATTTTGAAATTTAGTATACTAAGGGTATAGACAATACATAAGCGGATACTCTAAGTAGGAAGGCTGAACTATAAAGTAATAAAAAGCTATTAGGGGCTTTACTGCGAAAGGATTAAAACAGATTAATTAGGTATAATTACCTAAAAATTACAGTAACCAGAGAAGGTCAGATCTATAAATTACTAGAGAATGATTAGATATAAAAGATCTAAGAAGCATAGGTAGAGGATCTAGATATGGAATAGTATAAGAATAGAGAAGCAACCTATGTTCTAAGGTCTATTGTAAAAGAGTTTATTAAGTTATTTTACAAGGGACTAACTTAAGGACATAATAGAGCTATAGGCTTAGTGTTAAGACTTTAAGAGGAGTATGTTATTTAAGGAATTTAGGGACTAGTAAGACAAGTTATAAAAGAATGCCTAGATTACTAAAGAAATAAACTAATAAGGCATAAGCCGTATAGAGGGCTATAACCTATTAAGACACCAGAAAGACTATAGGAAAGTTATATTATAGGACTTTATTATTAAGTTACCTAAGTTAAAAGACCCTATTATAGGACAAGATTATAATGCAATTTTAGTAATAGTAGACAAGCTTATAAAGTGGGGGTACTTTATAGCGTGTATAAAAGAAATATTAGTAGAAAATGTCGCTAGAATCTATATTAAGGAAGTATTTATAAGACATAGAGTACCAAGTAAGATTATATTAGATAGAGATCTAAGATTTATAGCAGCATTTTAGGAGGTATTTTTAGCGGAATAAGGAGTTTGCGCAGTAACCTTAATAGCATATTATCTGTAGACAGATAGATAGACAGAAAAATTAAACTAGACACTAGAACAGTATCTAAGGCACTATATTAATTACGCACAGAATAATTAGGTATTGTTACTACTAGTTACACAGTTTATATATAATACAACACCATAAGAAGGAATGGGAACGTTACTATTTAAGGCAAATTACAGGTATAAGCCAAGATTATTGTTATTGCTATATTAAGTAAAGAAAACAAGTAGTAAAGCCAAGCAAAGAATAGAGACTTTAATAAATCTTTATGCAGACCTTAAGGAAACAGCGAAACTAGTATAAAAATAAATAAAAAGGTACTATAATGCTAAGAGATCTAAGGGACCAGATCTTAAGGAAGGAGATAAAGTATAGCTACTACACAAAAATTTTAAGAGTTAATAATTAAGCAAGAAGTTGGACCATATTAGACTAGGACCTTTTAAAATTATATAAAGGATTTTATTGGTTACGTATAAGCTAAACCTACTAGCTAAAATAAGAATTTACCCTATATAGTATATCGCAATGCTAGAGCTAGCATATGGGAATGTTAAGCCACTAGTCTATAAGGCAGATATATATAGAGGGAAAGAAGAAGACAAATAGTAAGTTTTAAAGATTATTAGTTATAAGGACGTAGATAACGAAACATAGTACAAAGTAAAGTAAATAGGCTATAGTAAGACTACCTAGAAACCACTAAGCAACCTAAAGAACGCTATAGGAAAGGTATAGAAGTATTAGAAAAAAGTAGGTTAGGGAGCATTAAAAAAGGATTACTAAAGGACGAGTTAACTAAAGGGGACCCAAGAGGAGCAACTACTATATTACTTAGAGTTGTTTCCTTCTCTGGAAACTCTACTCTTTTATTACTAAGCTTAGACAGACCCTATTAAATAAGTTTCTACTCCTTAGAATAAACCTTCTCGCGAACACGTTTAAGGCGTTAAAGATAAGCGTAAGCCAGACGCTAAGCTTTAAGAACACATATAGACTCTTTTAAGACACATTAAACCTTAAGCAGCACAGAGGCCAGCTTACCATTAATCTTTACAGCGGTAGATTAAACACAAGACCCTATAATAAGTTACTAAAGGAACTTAAAAACTACTAAGAGTTATAGAACGCGCATACTTAGCGTTAAAAACAGAGCGAACGTCACAGGACGATTAAATATTTGCTTTGGTACACTCTAAGTAAAAAGAGGGTTGTTAAGACAAAGGACTTACCAGTGCAACACAAATTAACCCCTCTTTTATATAATGGGAGCAAGGAGTCGCCATTACTTCACCTAGCAATAGTATTAAGGAGACGGTATATAGGCGACACTCAACCCAAGATAAAGAAGAAGATGCTTTAGGTATAATAAGTAAGGATATTAACCAAGTTAATTAGACGGACATTATACCTCTAGTAAACGACTTGGAGATATTAGGAATCTTTAAGGACAAAGATAAAGAGGAGGGAGATAGTGTTACGGACAGCTTAAGTATAATATTATAACTACTTGGAGAAGAGTTGGCGGAAGCTAGTTGGTTAATATAGGTATAGTCTAAAATAGAACTGGTGGAACTATATGACAAGGAATAGTAACTAAGGTCACGTAGTATTAAACGCGTTAACTGTGTTGAATAAAGGGGACGTTATATTTAAGATAGATAACACGTACCTTACGTACAAGAGAGGATTTCTTAGGCGTACGGTTGTGTATTTAAAGGGCCTCAGTCCCTACCGTAGATAGTTCTCTCCTTATAGTGAATCTTAGAATACAATTGGAGTTAATCTGTTAGGCAACCACTCCACTAGTTGTTATTATGTTGTTGACTTGTTTATATCTATATACCTAGCCCAATAACAGGACCCACCGTAGTTCTTGCTATAAGGTTCCGTTATATATAGGGTTATTATAACATATTGCCTAATAAATGCTATTATTAACTAAGCACTACTAAGGACGGAAGCACTAACAGTATAAAATAATTAAGATATAAACTAGAACTACTCTAGCAGGGAGTACAATGGCGGGCTAAGTTCAACTTTACACCTATATACGCACCTATACTAGCCTATGCTAAGCTGCTTATATAGGCTATAGTTATAACAGGCCACTTTAATCCTTTCTATAGGCTCTCTTTATGGCCAAAAAGACAGAAGTTGGGCTTAAATATACTAATTATTAATACTTAGCGAAAGGCTGGTTTAAATAATTAGGGGCGTATATTTAACAATATTCGGCCTTTACCTAAACTAAAAAAAGCTTATAAGGCAAGTCTCTAAAATCTATACCTCCTACTAGTAATATTTAAAGTAATGCTAACACAGTATATATCGCAAAACTATAGTTATTTAACTGCGTCAGCGACCTTAGATCCCATATTCTAAGTAATATTTATATAGTTGTATATATACATTATCCGTTCCTTAATATACTAAATACCCAAGCTCTAGTCTTTTAACTACTTAAAGATAACGCATTTGCATGCGCATATCCAAAGCTTATAAGCCCTACTATATACCCCTAGAGTTTACCTACTAATAATAGAAGGGGAAACAACAATTCGCAGCACCTGTAATTATTAAGTGTATTGCTTAATGCTTTTTTAACCCAAACTTAAAAGGCCTAGCTTTACATCCTTAGATATCTAAGTATTTTTACCTACTTTTGGCTTATACTGTTGTACTAATTACTACTTATATTTAATATGCACTTACCAAATATAAAGAGGGAGGTCTGTGGTAAATAGTTAAGGTAGATATAATAGGAGAACTAAATAGTATAAGCAATACTCTAATCTATATATATATTATAAGATACTAATTTATAAAGTGATATACTATTAAATCTAGAAGATATAGGACGCGTAAGCCTCTAACAGAAAGGCTAAACTACTATAGGTAATAGCTAGTCTTATTTAAAAGTAGATATACAAGAACGGCAACCTAGTTAATAATATATATGCAGTGTATAATTTATATATAGATAACACTAATAATCTAAATAAGCTTAAGCTATATACAACCTAGTATAAGTTTAAGTTCTTAGTAATAGATAGCTTTCCTATCTCTAGTAGCAATAACTTAAAGCTTACCAGTTCTTCCTCTTTTGCTTATATAAATAAGGTAACACTAGTAAGGAATAAAGATTTGGTTTTAGATTAAAGGGTAAGCGAAAGCACATTTCTAAGCATTATATTAATAACTTAACTAGGGCACTTTACGCTTAACCTTAGTCTCTTTGCCGCTAATAACTATAGACAGCCCACCTACCTAAAACTATAAGACTTCTTGCTTTAGGGTTGTTTGGTACTACAACTTAGATAATAAACTATATATACTTAATATACTATATATAATAACACTAGATAGACTGCAAAACTTGCTAGGTATTAAAGAAGAAGATTTTTTTGGTATACTCTTAGAAAGAGGGAAAAGCTACTAGATAATAGTAGATTTAATATATTTTTAGAGTCTATATAGTAAAAGGGAAATAGTAATATTAAAATAAGGCTAGGATTGCCTAAAGATAATAACCTAGATATATAGTTACTTTCTTTTTAATTATTATATATAAGAAATATTATAACTATTATAGCCATAGGAAATATTGCAATTATTGCAGTTATATAAAATATTATAACTATTGCTGTCGGTATATTCGCTTTATCAACATGCACGAATATCACTTATAGTGGTACGTATACGGTGTTGAAGTTGGTAGTTAATTGTTGTCTTGAAGTAAGGGGTTGCTCTAAGGTCAGATTAGCTAGTCTCGCTTTATGGTCTTGTAACTACGTCATATAACTAACATTCTGACACTAGAGCAACTCTAAAAAGAAGGCTAATCTACACTCTAAAGCCAAGCCTACTTCTAGACTATTTGTAGTATATACGTAATAACTAGAGATCTAATTAATACGCAATAGCTTCCATGCTCCTTTTACAGGTCCATAATTATATAACCTGTATTACGGCTTATATAAATGCCTCTAAACCAAAGCCTGTAGAATGCTATATTACGAAAACGCTAAGCTAAGAAGAAGAAGAAGAATTATTAGGGGTAGCAGGTTAATATATTACGAGGGCCGCTAAGGCGCTAGTAATAAGCGAGCCAATAGCGATTTTCTATACCGGGCATAGAAAATCCTAATTGACTAGTTAAATTTAGGGTCCGCTCTATTATAATTAGTTATATAACGCTAAGCTAAATCTAAGTTCGTTCGTTCAACCCATCCTATAACTTATAGGTCAATTCGGTTCGTATTAATAAGCTATTAAAGAGCCGTATAGGGTTTTCCCTTTGTTATGGCGTTAGCAGGGTTGGCCTCTTTATTAATCCATTTTACCTCCGTAATTTGTCTCCGTTTATAGGCTTGCCGGAGGCATATTACATTAATTATTAGGCGTTTTTCTTGGGTGGTTCCAAGTCATACTAGACAGTTATATAAGGACTTAAAGTTAGTGCAAAGTATAAGTAGGAGGTTAATTTGTAGGATCTTGTCTACTATAAACTTAATTACAACGCCGATGTTAAAGCTATAAGCTGTACTGTAGAGTTCAGAAGCTAGTACGCTCTAAGTAACTCTTTTACACTTAACTAAGCTCCAATGGACGATATTAGCCTTCTTTATAGCATTAGTTAGTACAATAACGTAGCCAATCTATAAAGAGAGGTCTTTGTTATTAGTAAATAACGCGTCCGTAAATACCAGTAGCTATAGGGTTTTAATATCTAACTTAATAAACTTAAGGCCTCTATTAGCGTTCTTGATTTGCCAGTTTAGACGCTTATTTAACTATTTTATATCTTCCTTGTTAGGGTTAATTACTTAAGCGGCAAAGGATAAATTAAATAAGGCTTCTAGTTGGCAAACTAAAGCAATATATGCACCTCTAGTATATTAAGTAATATACTGGTCCTTTAGGGTTAAGGTTCTTGTAGCTCCTCTTAATCCTATACTCGTGGCAAGTTTAGTGCTAATCGTACTAAGGTTTATATATTGTTGTTCCTAAGTAAGCGTAATGCTCCCGTTAGTTAGTAGCTAAATAACTCTACTATTAAACTTAATAGGCGTATTAATGGTAAGCTATTCCTGTTCCTTAGCTATAAACTTGGCCTTATACAGCTCGTTTTGCTCTGCGTTTATAAAGGTCTTATCTACTAGGAATAGAGTATTATTAGTTTGTAGGCCTATAATACTAAAGGGCTTGTTGCTCTATAGGAGACAGGGGTCGTATATAGACTAGTCTATATGTAACTATTAGATGTAATGCAAGTAATATATCTTAAACTAGTGGTTACCAGCTTCTGGTACTCTGTAGAGTAGTTTTACAACCTTTAAAACTGAGGCCTTGTTAATCCCAAGTTGCTTAATTAGCTTATATAGAGGTCGTACGTAGAACTCTTAATTTAGTGTAGTGATTAATTGTACGTAGGCCTGTAAAATGTCTTAGAGGTAAAGTTGTGCCTATAGAAGCTTTATGGCGGCGATATAGAGAATTAGTTATTAGCTAACTTGTTAAATAGTTAATAATTAGGTAAGAACCAGTTCCTTTTCTAAGTTGTTATAAGCTTGCACGACTAGTTAGGATTTCTTAAAGGCTTTATTGGTTCCCTTATTCTTAATCTTGTTAATAAATCGCGAATTAAAGAGTTGTACGCCTTATGGTATATCCGTAAGTCTTATAATCTTGAAAACTCCTTTTTTAAGTAGACCAGTAAGCTCCTTCTATTAGGAGGCGCTGAATTAAGTACTAAATTGACTATTATTCTATAGGTAGATGGTGGTGTCAGTTATAGCTATAAGTAGAGGGTATTTGTAAGGGCGTCCTCTGCCTTGTTTTGGGGGTTATTACTAAGCTTTAGCAGGTCTTTCTAAGATAGTCTTAGAAAGGACTAACCTAGATAGAGGTTTAGGTGGTAATTCTAGTCTAATAATTTACTCCTGCGATTTAGTTACTTAAAGGTAGGGTTTTACAACCGTAGATTAAAAGGCTGTAGGTCCGCTAGATAGCTTAATAGTATATATTTTACCTTTAATAGTAAGTAAGGTAAATGGCCCGTCCTAATAGCCGCTTTGGCCAGTATTTCCTTCTCTCTAGACCAAAACAGGTGAATTTGGTGGGAGATTATAAATTATATTAGTATTAGGTCTATTTTGTATATTTAGCGCATTAGCGATCTGTTGTTTAGCTTATAGCTTCTATATCTCTACTATAGCCTTTTTAATTGCGGCAGCGCGTTATATAACCGTAGGGGATGGTGTATTATATTTAACCATTTGGGGGTAGGCTCTAAAGACTAAAAGTATAGAAACTAGTCCTTTGGGGCTAGCTAAATCATTAATTGCTTTAAACACTATTTGGAGTCCCATATCCTTATTAATCTTAGGGATTTTAGTCATAATGATCTAATAGGCTTGCTGTAATAGACTATAGTAGCGCTCTACTATTCTAATAGAGTTATGTGCTTTAACTGGTACTCCCTTTATACTGATTCCTATGATAGTGGTATATTGCTTAAATTCTTTACTAATAAAGTTCTTTTTGGCGTTGTAGGTAATTAGGTCTAGTAGCCCTAGGTAGGTATTAATTTAGCACATCTATAGAATGTCCTATATATATTTAGCGCTGATATTTTATAGCTATCTACCGGTTTGGAATTGCGTTCCTTTATTAATAACGTATAGGAGGGGTAATCCGCTAATATATATAATGTTAACGATAATATTGTAGTTAAAATTAATATTGTTTTATAGGGTAAAGCGGAATCTGCCTGGTAATTTACTAAACTTCTAATAGTGGTAGCAGAACTTGGTTAGTTACTTAATGGCCATTCTGTTAGTTTTATGGCCAATATAGTAGAGTAGCTTTTGTAATTTCTTAACTAAGGGGTATCTAAATTGACGATATAGGCGCCGTAGCTCTATATTTATTAAGTAGCAGGGGTTTATGTTAAAGGATTTAGATAAATATAACTGTAGTAATAAGCTCTATAAGAGAAATGGGTGGCCAAACCGTCGCACTACTAGCACTCTTTTGGTGTAAGTGATAACAACGTTTCTAAGGTTGTTGTAGTAGATTTAAAGTCTGTCTATATCCGCTAAATAGAGCAAGAAGGGGGTATCTATATAGATAATATAAAACTGTATCTTGCCTATAGGGGTGATAACATCCGTAGTTTTAATGGAGGTAGCAATTCTAATGCCAAACTACATATTAACTTGTCCTTTGGTTAAGGTATTAAGTTTTATAGATTAGTCCGCGTTCTATAGTGCCTAGAATTGTCTATACCCGGCTATAGACTTCTTTAACGCACTAGTATCGATTATAATTCCCATAAATACTGTAGAAGTATAGTGTGAAGCGGTGGTTGTTATATTATAGTTAAACAGGTTAGTTTCCGTAGTAGGTTCTATAGAGGTTATAGTAAGTAAGTAAGCGTAAGCCTTATTAGCTAGTTCTATGCTTATAAAGGTTGCTTTATCTGTAGTAAAAGTCCCAAATAATATAAGGTAGTAGCTGTTAGGGTCTTCTAATTCTTCCTTACTGTTGTTATTATTAGTGTTTTTATTAGTGTCTGTGTCTAGCACAAGAGCTTTAAAGGTCTTATTGCACTTATTATTATCGTCTCCTTTATAGTAGATAGTGTATTGTCTAAAGCGTTCTTTAAAGTTACTATTACGGCCCTTATTATTATTAAAATATCTTTTATACTTATTTCTAGAACGGTTCCGCTCCTCCTCTATATATTTCCATAAGCGGCAGCTCTCCTTTTAGTAAATATAGCACTTAGCCTTTAGGGATCTGACGGTGTTTTGTCTATAGGAGCGGGTTCGGTTATAGTTGTTACGGATATTATGGCGGTATATACAATCCATAAAGTAGGCTCCTTAAGACGGTCTTATTAAGGCCTAGGAAGGGTATTCCTTCTCCTATATAACTATAGAAGATTGCAACTTACTAATTAACTGGGAGAGGTCTTTAAAAGGGTTAGAAATAGTAATACGGCATACTAGTATTCCTTAACAAGCGGTAACTAGTTTATTTATAAGGAAGAGGTCTGTACAAAACTCTAGGTGTAATCCATGGTGATATTTTAAGAGCTTATTAAGGAGTAGTTGGAAACTCTAATAGATTTGCTTGTTAGGGTTCTTATTAATAATTTCTTAGAAGTCGGTGGCGTTCTATTTAGTAAGGTTTCTCTAATAGTACTCTAGTCCTTTAAAAAAGTAACACATATAGTTGTATGCCTCAGTAAATAATCTAGTTAAAAGGCTGCTATTATAGTAGTAATCCTAAGTAAGTCCCTTTAGTATAGTTGGGAATACAGTTATATAGCCTTTAGGAGGTAGACTAGCTCTCTTGCAGATATTATAAAAGATAGTTAACTTAAAGTTAAAGCTATCACTTACTCTATTATACTTCTAGTCGTCTGTATAGATCTTAGCGATAGTAGCTGCCTCCTTACTGTACATAGGCAGGTGCATAGCAGGGTCGGTATTAGTAGTGCTAGGGTAAAGATACTAGGTAGGAGGAGGACTAGGTAGGATAGGGGCAGTTACTAAAGGGAGAGTAGAGGTAGTTACCGCAGGTAATAATTGCTAATTCTGCGTCTGTAGGAGTTAAGTAAGGAGAGTAAGTAGTTAATCTTAGGTAGAGGGAGGTACGGCTTGCTATTAGGTAGCAGTTGGTGTAGTTTACTGGGGTGTAGATGCAATAGCTAGTTAAGGTATTATAGGGGTAGGTATTTACGTTTTAGGTATTGTAGCTATAGCTATAAGCTGGATTATAGGCGTTGGAGGTAGTGGAGGTAGTTAATGGTTTATAGGCGTCGGCACCGTATAGGTAGGTAGTGGGCTGCTAGGGGGGGTTATAGGAACTAAAGAGGCTATAACTAACAGGGGTATAGCTTAATTTGATTTTAGAGCTGTTTATATTAAGTTAGGTCGTTCTTATAGTGCCATTGTAATTATAGGGCTGAACCAAGCCTCAACGGGCCAAAAGCGACGCCGCGCGACATCACCAGACCGAACAGGGACACAAGGGACACATGGGACACAAGGGAGAGGACGCCCAGTAGGAAGACCCCTATGGACGGCTACGGCAAGTTCAAGGCCGGGACAATCAAGAATTAGATTTAACGCGGCAAACACAACACACGCAGCTGGCTCACAAGGGGCATATAGCCAACCGGCGAGAACGGGGGAAGAACCGGAGGCAATAACAGACTTGGATTTAGAAAGGCTAGTAGGAACACAAGACATAGGAATGGAAAGCTCCATATAAAATAAGTAGTGGCCAGGGAAGTTCTGAACATTTTAGAGAAAGTGGAAACAGAAGAAGCGAGGAGTAAAGGAGAGGCGAAGGACCCCCGCTAGGGGTCCGCCACTTGACCATTATACAGTATAACTACGGCAATACGAACCACCGTCTAGCAAGGCCCCTACTAGACAGTCTAGACCCAGAGAAACACCATATTCTTGCTATATAAGAGCCGTATTATAATACCTACACACAATTGATATACTGCCCCTAAGGATTTTAGCTCCTATATAAACCAAAAGCAGCTATACGCGTATGCTTTATAATTAGTAAAAATATCAGCCTTGCCTTATAGTTATAGCAGGCAGTTAACCTAGATATTGCAGTTATAACCATCCAGACATATAGGGGACTAGTACAAATTATTAATGTCTATAACCCTAGGGTCAAAGGGGTAGCATAGACAGAGAATATTATATCTGTAATAAGCTTGCTAGAAACTGAACACGCAGAGTCTATTCTACTAGGAGACATAAACCTCTACTACCCACAGTAGGGGGGCATCTATGTTGCTACTAATTGACAGGCAGAGTGCCTACTAAGAGCTATAGATAATGGGGGCCTTAAGCTAGCTACCCCCCTAGGTGCAATTATATGGCAATAGGGCACCGCCAAAAGTACAATTAACCTTATAATTATAGACGAAAACCTATACCAAAGACTTAAAAGGTGCTCCCCTAAAGAAGAATAGGTACTTACCTTAGACTATATCCCTATCCAGATACAACTAGATCTGGACATTAAGGCGCAACTAAATAGCAAAAGATATGCAATAAGGAAGCTTAATATAGATAGCTTCCTTAATATAATTAAACAATAACTCTAAGACCTAGAAGAAATCCACCTAATACTAAACAAGCGAGACTTATTGGCTACCCCCAAGGAAATTAATTAAAGACTAGAAAGGATCTAGGTAGCAATTAAAAGCGGGCTAAAAGAGCACTACCTAGTTTCAAAACCAGGCCCCTACGCGCGATACGCATGGTCCATATAGTACGCGGCCCTTATAGCCGGCCAACGATGAGTAAGGAAGAAATATATAAGCAGCTATAATTCTAAGGACAAGAGATAATATAAAGATATAAGAAACCAGCTAAAGAATACCCTAAAAAAAGAAGCAAGGAATAACTGGAGATGGTTTATAAATAAACACACTACTAACCTAAGTCTCCCCTATAATAAGGGCCTTTGGACCATAGTAAAATAGGTAAAGAAAAAGGTGGAATGCCTAGTAGAAGATCTACACCTACTACCCCTATAAAGAGTAGGCAAACTATAGGCCACAAGCAACAATAATAAAAAGGTAAAGATCCTTATAGAAAGATTTTTCCCTTAACTAGCTCTAGTAGACCTTAGTGATATTACTAGTAAAACACCGGTAACTCGCCTAAGGGTTAACAGCGATATAACAACTAAAGAAATGGCTAGAACTATTAGCCGCTTTTTAAATAATATAGTACTAGGACTAGATAGGATCCTAAATAAAGCCTTAAAGACCTATAGACCACTTATAGCACCTTAGCTTATAGATGTAGCCAGAGTATGCTTTATAATAGGCTATTACCCGCAACTTGGAAGATCTATAATGACGGTTATTTTATAAAAAGAAGGTAAAGCAGACTACTTAATCCCAGGAAGCTACCGCCCTATTGCCTTAGAAAACACCCTAAGCAAGATCTTGGAAAAGGTTATAGCGGACCATATAGCAGACACGGTAGAGGAACACGCCCTACTACTATAAAGCTAAATGGGGGCAAGAAAGAATCGCTTAATGCTATTAGCACTTACACTACTCGCTACTACCATTAAAACTACATAGGCTATGCGAAAGAACTTTGTAGTATTAATACTTAGCCTAGATATTAGCGGCGCCTATAATAATATACCCTATAAGCGTCTCCTATACATCCTTAGGGCAAAGGGCTTCCCAGAATAGATCATTTAATTTATTTAAGGATTTATAGGCCAGAAAGAAATATTACTAGTCTTTAGCGGATACTAGAGCCCCCCTATTACAGTCATAATAGGAATACTATAAGGATTACCTCTGTTGCCTATACTCTTCCTCTTCTTTGTAAGCAACCTGCTTAACACCTTTAAGGAAGGGGCAACCCAGGGGATAGGCTTTGTTAATAACATAAACCTAATTATATATAGGCTAACAGCCGTAGAGAACTGCAGGATACTAGAGAAAGCCTATAACACCTATATAGAATAGGTAAGACGATATAGAGTCCAATTCTTACCAGAGAAATACCAGCTAATCTATTTTATAAGAAAACGTAACTAATCTGCAGATCTTTAGCATATAATCTATATCTAAGGCTTTAGGGGTTAACTGGTTTAAGGCCTAAGGGTATTAGGAGTGTGGGTAGATAGCAAGCTCTAGTAGAGCGCATATACGGCGCAAGCGGCCCATAAGGGCTAAGTATAGTATATCGCCATATCTAGGATTGTTAATTCTATATAGGGTCCATGCTTCTAGAGGTCACGCCTACTATATACAGCAGTTGTCTAGCTAACTATAACGTATAGATCTAGCATTTGGGCCACTAGAGAAACTAAGAAAGGCCCCCCTAAATTACTCCTTAAACCACTCTAAAAGGTCCAAATAGCCTGCCTTAGGAGTATAATAGGCGGGTATAAGCGAACGGCCACAGCACTGCTTAAGAAGGAAGCCAATATTCCCCCCTTATAACTATATATTGAAGCCAATGCAATGCAAAGGGTGCAAAAGAAATATAACTCTAACGTTATAAAGTATATTAAGACACGCCTAAATAAACTATAGAGGGACCCTAGGGTGCCCTATAGGAGAAGGAACCAATAACCCTAAAATAGGGAAGATATATTAGGAAAACAGGTAGAGAAAGTAGAAGAAGAATAGTACGGCGCTAGGGCCTAGGCCTATATAGAGGAGAAAGGGAGACGCGCAAGAGGCTAGTAAAGATAATAGTAAGGGAGAGAAAGGAGCCAAAGTAGAGCATAAAAGAGTACTAGAAAACCATCTACCGCAATATAATACTGGTTAGACTGACGCTGGAGAGACAAATAGGAGTTAAAGGTATAGAGGCAGACTTAGGCAAAGGGAACCCAAGCTATAGTATAGGTAATGCTATAGGGGGTAAATACCTAAGGGCTTTAAGAGGGCCTAACAAAGGCAGAAAATACAATAGCAACACTCTTAAGGACAGAAATAATAGGACTAAAAGATTAGCTTTACTGGGTAGGTGTCCTAGTAGGTAGCCTAAGGTGTAAATATAGCTGGCTAAAACAGACACCAAAACACGTAATACTGTTATGCCCCTTATATACTGGCTAAGAAGCAATACTCTTAGTAGCTGGCATAGAAAACTATAATACACTGCTCTTAATATAGAAAGGCCTTAAGGCGGCTACCTGGTGGCTTATTGGCTAAAATATGCTAGACCAGTTCCGGGTTACAAAGGAAATAGTAATAGAAGGTAAAGGGGCGAGTAATAGGCGCCCCCTAATAACTCTACAGGAGTAGAGTACAGTGTGTAATACTAGCGCGTCTGTAGGTTTATTACAGCAGCAGTAGTTCCCAAGAAGGTTAAAAAGTAAGGTAGTAAAGCACCACTGGTGACTTGCAGGCGACTTGTAAGCGAACCCTAAAAGGCGGGGAGACGGATCGCGGGGTTTTCTTAAATAGAGTTTTCTCCCCATATGTATATAAGGAGTAGTCCGCGTGGGCCTAACAGGGATCCGAATCGGACGTTAAGTAATGAATAATAATAATTATAGGGCTGACTTCCTTAAGAGCTCCTATAATTTCCTTATTTGTCCATTTATGAGGTTCCTCTTCTATAAGAGCATTATATAGAACCTTATAAAGTGGGTATCTATTACTGTGTGTGGCGATATATACTCCTCTTTGGAGTAGGTAAGTACGGAGCTTTACTCTAGTAATAGAGCGTATCTTTCTAAAGTCCTTAATAGTAAAGCCTTCGAATTCTTCCTGGAATAGCAACCGTAATGTATAATCCATAAAGTTCTTATATATATACTCGTAGATTTTCGTTTCTATATATTCTTCCAGGTCTTCCTCTAAGGCAGTTGCTATATTAATTCTATAACCATATCTGGCGATTCTCTCCTTCCAATTAATTTCCATATTGTTGTGTCTTTGTGTATGTTGTAGTTTAAGGTTAAGGTTAAGGTTGGGGTTAAGGTCAAAGTTAAGGGTTGTGGTTAAGGTTGAGGTTAAGGTTGAGATTAAAGTTTAAGGTAAGGGTGTAAAGGTAAGGGTATATACGTCCTCTACAGCCGTTGGGCCTGTAAAGTGTTCTTAGTAAGACTGCTATTCTCTCAGCAATCTATTATATTGGCTATAAGGCCAGTACAAATTCTCTTAAGCTTAAGGGAGGTCGTAATCTTCTCTAAATAAAGATATAATTCTCTAGGCGATTTAACGCGTTAGCAGTTAAGCTAATACGTGGTCTCAAGCTTTAAGGGTAATATAGCTTTCTCCTTTAACTAAAATAGACAAGGCTAGGCAATCCGTGTACTATTTCCAGTACGGTTTTTAAGCTCTAGCTTATTGCGTATTTCCTAATCTGTACATCTACTAATTAGTGTCGGTATACTCGCTTTATCAACGTGCACGAATATCACTTATAGTGGTACATATGCGGTGTTGAAGTTGGTAGTTGATTGTTGTCTTGAAGTAAGGGGTTGCTCCAAGGTCAGATTAGCTAGTCTCGCTTTATGGTCTCGTGACCACGTCATATGACTAACATTCCGACAATTGCAGTTGTGGAAAATATTACAACTATTACAGTTACGGGAAATATTATAACTATTGCAATTATAGGAAATATTACAACTATTACAGTTATAGGAAATATTGTAACTATTACAGTTATAGGAAATATTGCAACTATTGCAGTTATAGGAAATATTGCAACTATTATAGTTATGGGAAATATTGCAACTATTATAGTTATGGGGAATATTGTAACTATTATAGTTATGGGAAATATTGCAACTATTATAGTTAGAGGAAATATTATAATTTTAAGATATAAGGTTGCTAAAGTGGCCCTAGGTTAGCGTAAAGAAGTATATATAAGCAGATTAGCAGATTTAGCTAAAATGACCCCAGGCTAGCCCTAGCTAGCCCCTACTACTCTCCTATTTTCCTAATATAGTAAATAGCCGCAACCTTGCCAATATAACTCTGTTATAATAGCGCAATTTAAAAAAAAGAAAACACGTGTATATACTATTTAGCCATTACTTCCTTATAAGAAAAACTAATTACACGGCTAGGGAAGGCAATTAAGACATTAATTAAAGATGTATATAGGTTAAATTATACCTAAACAATACTATGGTATTAAAGAATAACGTTATAGACGTTCTTAACAATTATATAATAGCTATAGGTACTATTGCGAAGTATTCCTATTTACTAGGCAGTAGAGCTACGCTAACTATATAGTATAGGACCACTAGATTTAAAAGTATACACACTAAATCTTAAGAGATAAGTCTTTTTAATTAACTAATTAATTACCTAACCGTATATAATAGCCTAAGGGTAAATATAGGAGTAATATATTAGTAACGCAGGGGATTATATAAAAGGATTATAGATTATAGATTATATTCTAACAGTTAAAGATAACAGTAAGCCAAGGCCCTATATATTAAATCTTATACTAAAAGGTTCTACGGAACCATATTAGGAACACTAAATTGCCTATAATACTCGCGATTAATTACAGATTAGTATAAAGGCCTAGAATTAAAATTGCATAAAAATCCTTAGGTTAGCTTAGGTAGTTACTAGTATACTTCTAGCAGGCTTCTAATAGGTCTCCTAGCAATCTTTATATCTTTTCTCTAATTATATTTTTTTCTTATTAAGGTTTTTAGGAGTTTAAAGTAGGGGTTAGATAGATAGATAATATATAACGGCATACTAATATCTCTCTAAACCCCTTCCAAGACAAGCCTTTATAATCTCCCTCTACTATAAGGTAATGGCGATTAAGAGCTAACTATAAAAAGGGGGGGTAATGTAAGGGATATTATTGCCGTTACTTTAGGTTGCCCTTAAAACAACCCCTAGATACCTTTTAGATGTCTATTAGTTATATACTAGAGGCATGTGCCTATAGTATATAGTCTCTACAATCCCAGAGGCCTTACCTCCTTAAAGATTTATCTCCTCTACAATCTATCCTATTCCTATAATTGTGCTTTATAGCCACCTATCTACTAAGCCCCCTTATAATACGCCTAAAAAATAAAATAGTTTATTTTATATAGTAATTTAGCCCCCTAAAAAAACATACTATACTATTTTAATATATATTTTTAATAATATTTTTTAAAGATATATAGCTATATAATATCAAATTTTAATTTATAGAGCTTTTATATATATAAGCTTTTAAAATATAGCGTTTTTAAAATTCTCCTAAATAAAAAAACTAAAATTTTATATAGGAGCCTTTTAAAAACGCTATATTTTAAAGGCTTATATATATAAATGCTATATAAATTAAAATTTAATGTCGCATAGCTATATATTTCTAAAAAATATTATTAAAAAAATTTATTAAAATAGTATAGTATTTTTTTTAGGGGGCTAAATTACTATATAAAATAAACTATTTTATTTTTTAAGCGTATAAAGATATTTTTTTTTTTTTTTTTATAAATTTACTTAAGACTATATAAGCTTTAAGTTTAGAACTTTATATTATTAATAATATATTACTAATACTGTTTTTATAGAGGTAGAAAACCGGCGTTTTGTATAGGAAACGCGTCCGAGTTTAGGGGGTAACCGGGTCCAGGGGTCCGAGCTTAAATCCGTTCTGAAATAAGATCATGTGTAACATATCACGTGGTCCCGTGACAAGCATGTAGGGTTGGACTTAGCGGAAGGCGATTTTGCAAAGCGACAACCCTTTAATATGCTCATGCCTCTCCTCAAGGAAGCAGTCGAACATTCGATCACGAGATAAGAGCACATTAAGTTTCAAAAATCGCCCTCCGCTAAAGTCCGACCTGCGGTGCTTGAAGATGTGTACACAAAGTGCTTGATGCGTTGCTCTCTGGCGGCTGACTTGAGAATGCCTGTAGCCCCAGCAATTGTGGTTGGAATGACTTCGTGCGGATTCGGTGAGAAGGACATGACGGAGGCAGTGTGGGCGACAGTATCTACGCCTTTTACAACTTCGTCGAAAGCGCCTTCGCACGCCATGTCTTCCGCGATTGCGGTCTCGTATTCAGGAGAGCGCTTCGTTGATGATGTTGGGTGCTGTGTGTCCGGTTGCGCCGGTGACAAGGAGGGGCCCCTTGGGGAGGGCAAGGTCTTCGGAATTAGTTGCAGTCATTCTGAAACGACGGCTGTTAGGATAGACTGTATATACAAAGGCTTTGGTAAGATGAGAAGCATGGAATATCAGAAAAGTGCGATCAGATTACTGCTACAACTGTTATTTTGCTCAAATACGTTTCAACGCCGAGTCGAAGTTGGCACCATTCGCAGATTTTGTGGGGCCAGTACGTCAATCTAGGTACGGCTATGGACCTGCGCAGAGGACCTGCGTCAACGGCATTTCCGCTCCATGGGCCAGTGACCGCATTCATAGTAAACAAGGCAAGGACGGTCTGAAGTATCGGCACGCCCATGCCAGACCCCATTCATCTTCACCCGAGGAGAAGCCGCTTTCTTACCGGCTCTGCTGCATCAAAGGCATGAATGTGAACGAGACCAATCCCAAGCCGATAAGCCACGTTGTCCTGCCATTCGACCATTAGTACATTGTACAAGCACCAACAAATATTGGCATCATAGTATTGTGGATCAAAAAGCTCATCATCCTGCCCAGTGTTTGGCTGCGGATTGATAGCCGGCGCACCAGGAACTCCAATATAACTCTCCGTGACTGGGTCCCAGGACGGGTCGTCTCTTCCGCTCGAGAGTGCGGTTTGAGATAATTTGATAAAGGATTGGCTCTGTGGCTGGTTTCTGATTGCCTGCGCTGTCGTTCCGTCAACTACAGCTACGCCAGCACGGTGACCTTGGGAGTCAAAGATAACAAGATTACAGACGTCATGGGAGTCTGAAGTGCATGTGGAGCTCCATGTGGAGGAGTGTTCCTCTGTGATCTTTAGAGTCGCAACCTCAGCTATGAGGTGCAAGGTACCGGTGGAATCCATTGGTGTATCTGTTACCGGCAATGTTCTCGCTGGATCAATTGGGTGGCAGAGCCAGCATTCTGGGTCTCCGTCCTTTTCGACGTAGTATATCTCTTCGTAACGAGAGACGTAGCGCTCCCACTTGTCCCAATGAGGCCATGATGGAGGAGGCCGACCGGTAACAGTTGATGGCAACGGGCGTTCCTGGTGGCATTGCTGGTTGCCGTCCAGCCAGGTCGCGCATAGGATGGTCCGCTCCGAAGCATTCATTAAAAACTGATACTCGATTGGGCCAACCCAGCCTGCCCAAGACCAGCTAGGGAAGCCTCCATGTCTAGATCCGTTGCCTGATCGTCGGCAGAGCGCCTTAGCGGGATGCCATAAAAGCGAGATATCCAATATGCACAGCGGTATGCCGAAGACAATGGGGCGCATCATGAAGAAGCGCCTGTTAAGTATTTGTAAAACTCCCTCAAAGGCATTCACAATGTCTTCTTCGTGGGACAAGTTCCTCCTTGTATACTCCTCTACCATCATGGTATAAATATCAAAACTGATGGCGTTGCGGAGGCGTATCTTATAGAGGGATTTATTTTCCAAGGGAGGAAATTCATTTAACACTGAAGATTGATGAAAAGTGGAATAGGCATCCTCAGAGCAATCTCCATGATCGCACTGGAAGTAGACTTGTTCCGATGTGAACACCAGTTTCCTCTCTGATAAGAGGCGTTCCTGATAGGTCCATCCCCGAGTATTCCATAGGGAGTTGTCTACAGAGTACGTGAACTGTGGCAAGACATTTGCGAGTTTCAATCCGCGCACATCTATTACTCGTTGTTCAAGAATGCGTGAGCTTGGTCTGACTCCAGGCAAACCTGCTTCTGAGTCTATGCCATGTGCTGCCACAATTGTGAATTTGGAGCTCTGATAAATTGAATCCATTCTTTTGATCTGGTCCAAAGCCTCGGAGGTGTTCTGCATTATGCAAAGAGAATCTACCCAAAGATAAGCTTCTTCTAAGCGTTCGCAAAGTACCATGGCGTCCTTAATTGTCCTGGGGATTCTAGGATCAAATGGCGATAAGCCATCTTCCTCTTCTAGTTCCGCAAGATTTGTGCTCAATAGCATTAGAGGCTTCTGCGAACCCCACATATAACTCAAAGCCGCGAAGTCATCGAATTTGCCATGAAGGCGACACTCCACTAGACAGCGGCGCTTGATGTCGATGAGTCGTATCCTGAAAGGATCTTCAGCAAGTAATCCCACACGGTCTAACTGGGTTCTTCTGGGGCTGACTTGACAGTCATTAATCCAGTTGGTTAACAGACGGAAGTCTATGGTAGTGTTCGACATTAGCCTTCCATAACAGCTTGTGGATTTTTCTGAGTCGGGGTCTGCGAGCAGCTGGATCCTTGATATGGGGCTTGCAGAACCCTTGGTAAGGAGAGGGTCAGGAATCAGTGAAGGCTGGGTTTTGATATTGAGTTGAAGCGCGTAAGGCTCATTTCGGGCCAATACAGAAGTAAAATCCATAGAGATCTTATGAGTTTCCTGGACAATATTCATGATGTAACACTCGACTCGCTGACTATCAATACTAGAGGGGAGAACTCGGTCAGCACATTGTTTAGATAGTACCAAGGTAATGAGCGTGCAAAAGACACAATCCTGTCTTCGCCTGATTTCGTCCACGAAACCGAGGCAAATACCATCAGTCAGTCTAATCAGCGGTATTTCTTCCTCCTGAGTTTGTGCGACTTTAACTTGGCTGAGGGGTTGCCGAAATAGATATTCGAAGTTCAGTTGTCTACACATTGAGCAAAGTGAGCCAACTTGGCCGATATCAGATCCATTAGCGTTATGATTGCCAGAACGAAGCCACGGATAATTCCCACAGTCGATAGAGTTGACAGAAGCATCGATTATAAAGCCGGCGGTTGTATGACCGGGAAAAGCCTCTCGAAACATTAAAGGCATTTCGTTGATAGGAGCTGCACAGACTGGAGTTGATGGTAGAAGACACTATTATGCAAAATGGTTAGATAATAACCCTCTCGAGCTTCCCCTTTCCCCTCTTACCTCAGCAGGCTCATTACCTCAGCAAGCTCAGACGTGATTCCGTTGGTGCGGAGTCAATCGGCCCGCAAGCGGGTGACTAACCACGTTCGTGGTGCACCATCGAAATAACGTCTGAGGGACATATCCAACGTTTCTTAAGAAACCCGACTTTTTTTATGATTTTCCCTATACTCGCGGTTGAATTGCTCAACCATAACGGCTTAAAATACTACCAAAAGTTCATCGATTAGAAAGACAACCTAATATTTTATAAATATCTAGTCTAAACCAGCCTATAACCCCCCAGAGTTGAGATCATTTTCGTTAAAAAAAAAAACTGTTATTAAGAATCCCGGAAATAGCTATAATGTCGCAATGGGTATATATATAAGGCCTAAAAGTTAATCGATTATAGAACTAGTTCTTGCGATTATTTTAAGCCTATATATAGCCCTAGACCTTACATGGGTGGCTTTATTAATTTTGTTAAAGATTATATATATCCCTATACAAATTTAGACAACGCAACGTCGCAACGGACATCGCAACGGGTGTATATATAAGGCCCAAAAGTTGATCGATTATAGAGCTGGTTCTGCGGATTAATTTAACGGTATTTTTAAGAAGAGAGCTATTTTGGGTATATAGATCAATTTCGATGAAAAAGGTGACTGCTCTACATACAAAATAAGTCGCGTCGCTTAAGAAACGTTGGCAAAGTCTCTCAGACCAATAGAATCAACAAAAAAGGTTAGCGATATCCGCTTGCGGATATACGTATGTCCGCTAATTGATTCTACGGTCTGAGTTTGCTGGGGTAAGCCAGAGCCCATTAGGGAGGGCTTGCAACAAAAAATAACTCGATATTGACGCTATTTTGGCGTGCATAGCCACGATCTAGTCCTAATTAAGGAGTCACATCTGAGGATCGTCGGACACCATATTGCCAAGATTAATATTGTGTCTGACGGCCGCTTGTAGTTAAATCTTAATGAGTAAGGCTCTTAATTTAACGTTAGTGACTTTAAAGCTTTTAAAGCTCTCACACCCTAATAACCACCACCTGCTTGCATACACTACTTACCCTATCTAAAGCCTCGTACGATTGCGCGCACAAAGTCCTTGCCCTCAAATTATATCTACAAAGCCATTCAAGCCTAGATTACAATCGCGTCGCCCTAAAATCCTATCACACCTCTATAAGGAGCGAAATCGGAGGACAGCAACAAGGAGAAAAAGGAGGTGGTGGGCGTCGCGATATACCCGCCTTGGCACAACCTCTTAAGCCTCCTTCTATCGTGATGATATTTATTAGCTATATTACTAATAGCTTTAGTAATATAATAGAGGCTTTATAGAAGTCGGAAGGCTTCGTACCTAGTAATTATAAAAAGGTAGAGCTAAAGGCCAGGTGTCGCGATTGCATTAAGAGGAGATTTAGGAGGCGGTAGTTACGTATATATAAGTTAAATATACCCTCTATTTTATTCCTCATCAATATACCTTCTTCTTAGATTCCTTATAAGCCTCTTATATACCCTAATTGGCAACTTCCTACTTAGTCGTTTACTTTAATTGATATAATCCTTATATATAACCCAGATCTTAAAGCCCCTAGGTTACCTACAGAAGCCGCAACTTCTCCACTAATTAACGAGCCAACGTATACGCCCGCACATGTGCCTACCCCTACGCACTTCTTCATTAATTTTACTAAGAAGGACTCTTTAATTGGCAGCCTATATAGTAAATATCAGTCTCCTCCGCTAGAGACTTTAGGGGAGAGCTTATTTAGAGGCAGCAGCGTTAAGCATATTGATTTAAGTACTAAGGAGGAAGATATTACGGACAGCTTAAGTACAATATTACGACTACTTGGAGAAGAGTTGGAGGAAGCTAGTTGGTTAATACAGGCACGGTCTAGGATGGATCCAGTGGAACCATATAACGAGGAATAGTAGCCGAGGTCACGTGATATAATCTATGTAATCTATATAATCTATATAATCTGTGACAAAGTAGATAGAGTATACGTACCTTACAAAGCAAAGGGATTTCTTAGGCGTATGGTTGTATATTTAAAGGACTATAGTCTCTACCTAGATAGTTCTCTCTTCGTAGTAAATCTTAGAAAATAATTAGAGTTAATCTATTAGGCAACCACTCTACTAGTTATTATTATGTTATTAACACTATTCTTACCTATATACCTAGCCCAATAATAGGACCCACTGTAGTTCCTACTATAAGGTTCCGTTATATATTCATTACTAAGGTTATAGTATTAAATAAAATCAAACAACATGCCACCTAAAGCACTAGTTATAACAACGTCGACGGCAGCCATAACCTTAGGGTTAGGAGATACTAGTATAGCGGATATAGATTCTTAAGTAGTTACACGAGGTTAGTTATAGGAAATAGTTAATTGCTTATAAAATAATAGTAGGCTACTTAAAGAACGTATTAATAGAATTGGAGCAGCAAAGGTTAAGTTACCTTTAATTAAACAGTTCTTAGGGGAGAAGTTAAAGCTTAAAGGGTTTCTTATATAGATGCATTTTAAGGTTATATAGGAAGGAGTAAAGTTAGCAACACCTACAGACTAGGTAGCGTATGCAGGACTATTCTTATTAGGAAGAGCTCTAGAGTAGTTTAAGCCTTATCTTATAGAGATATAAGTAAATAGTATAACGACTATTAACCTAGATGTACGGTATGTGTTTGCAAGTTGGAACGGATTCGCAGAACGGTTAACACAAATATTTAGAGACCCTAAAGCAACTATAACAGCAGAACAGAAACTTTAGAACTTAGTACAACACACTTTAGCAATTAAGTATATAACGCAGTTTTAAACACTAGCTATGTAGGTTAAGTGGAATAATAGGGCGCTTATAGTATAGTATAAGCAAGGACTTAAGGCTAAAGTCTAGGACGTAATTATCCTAATAGAAGATGCGGATACTCTAAAAAAGTTAATAGACTAGTTAATAAAGATTAATAACAGGATCTATTAAAGGGAATAAGCTAAGAAAGGGTAAGACAGAGTTCTATAGTTATATAAGGCGCAGAGTACGCAATAATAGATATAGAGTTAAAAACTATAAAATGGCGTAGAGCTAATGGACCTAAGTGGTACTAAAAAAACCTAAAGGTAAGAAAAGAAACTATAGAAACCTAGAGGTTAAGGATCTAGTAATTAAAAAACCTAGAAGTAGAGGCTAAACTAAAAATCTTAGTAGTAGAAGACATTTAAGCAGACTTTACAACAAGAAAAATAGTTTAAAAATAGGGCTTATATAAATTACGGAAAATAAGGTTATTTCGCTAGAGACTATAGAGGTAGTTAGAGTAATTATATAGTAAAGGGAATTAGGCTAGTAGACAGCACATATATATAGAGGGATAATGTGCACTATAAAGAATAAAAGAGTGTTTAATTAACAGTTTCGCGTTTTATTATAACAACGCATGCCAAATTTATAAGGATACTAAGTACGGCGTAAACTATTAGTTATAGGAGCTAGTTTTATTTAAGTTTAGAGAAACCAACAAACTAGCTTATAGATTGGACATTAAAGATAATAAATTTAATATAAGCAAAGCATTTACTAATAATAAGGTAATAAAGGCAGCTTACTAGGAGCATATAGACCTTAAAGAAGTTAAAATAGAAGTAAAAACTAAGACTATTACTAAACAAGGTTTAGTAATAGATGTTATAATACTATTAAATACAATTTCCATTGCTTTATAAGATAAAAGGAGTAATATTTAAAGGAAACTAAGTAAGTAGATAACTACTAGTGCTAGCTTATTACTTAATAAAGGCAAAAGGCCATAGGTCTAAGATTCTTAAGAAGAGATAAGGAAGGCTCTAAACTTATTAGATATAATAAGAACAGCTCTAAAACCCATAACAGATAAAAACTAATAGAAAAGGGCAGCTACTTAGTTTATAAACAAACAAATAAGTATAGGACGCAAGTTTAAGAACTACAAGTTTAGGGAACAAATAAGAACGTTAGCAATCCTAGGTAAACATAGTATTTAGCCTAAAGATTAAACAGTTAATACCCAGATTAAAAAGCAAGATAACTATAAAGATCCAGCTATAAGATGCAGAAAATAAGAAACTATGGATAAGTTTAAAATAAGAATTATCACATAGCAAGAGTAAAAGCTAGATAAGAGGTTAGCTATACCAGATTATATAAGGGATAGAGTACCCGTATAAAGAGTTACTAATAGGCTAAGTGCAGGGACACCTAGGGTAAAATAGTTAGATAAATTAGAATAAAAAGAGGATCTAAATATCCTAACTAGGTTTAAAGAAAGACATACTAAAGGATATTATAATATAGTAATAACAAGGTACTTTCTTATAGATAGACTATATATACTAAACCAGTTATATAGAAAGTGGTATAGGCAATAACACAATAATAAATAGGAAGATTTTTATATATAGCTAGATAAAAAAGTTGTCTAAAACCAACCCATTATAGAAAAACATATAAGTTATATTAAAGGGGCATTAATTATAATATTAAGGAACCTAGAAGAGGGATCTAGGGACTAGAGAAGTAAATAATAAATCTTAGTACCTATAACAGAGATACTAGTGGTTAGGTTAACTAGGTATAGGTTTAAACTTAAGAATAAAGATAAACTAAGAGTTAACCTAAGTTACCTAGCGTATTATATACTATTGTGGATAGCTTGTATAGATAATACCTATAATATATATAGAGCACTAAAAGACAAGAACTAGAAGTACTTAGTAAGAATATACTAGGCACCTAAGAAAAGGCGGTTTAGAAACGCTAAGTATATATATAGATAGCACCTAGTAGAAGTACAAGATTAAGGGGACTTAATACTTTACCTAGGAAGATTCCTTATAGAAGAATACCTAGAGGGATAATAGTAGTAGGAGTGCCTAGAAAACACTTATCCATAGTATATAGAGAAAAATAAATAAACTAAGTATTGGCCTAAGTTAGACTAAGTATAAGTAGGATCTAGCAGCTAATAGTTAGGAAAAGGGGAGGCGTATAGGACTAGAGGAAACTAGTGTTAGAGCCTTAGACCCTTAAAGGAATTTAAGGATAATACCTAAACTTATAAGTTAAGTAGCAAAATTAGCAGTTTAAAGCGTTAATAGATAGTAGAGTAATAAGGAACTATATATTACTAAAAGCAGTAAAAAGGATAGGGTTACTATATAGACAGAAGGAACACTTATATCCACTTATAATAATTTTAGGAGATTAGATAGCCTATAAAGGGGGTATTATTAATCTTAAAATAGGACCTATTTAGTTAACTATTAAAGGGAGACAGGTTAGAATGTCTTTTAATATCCTACCATTAGGACAGGATAAGGCAATACTAGAAATACCTTAGTTATAGGAGTATAATCTAAAAATTAATTAGGTTATAGGTTAGGTTAATATTAAAAATACTTAATAGTGTAAAAAGTGACAGTAAACTAAGTTGGTATAGTACTAAGTTAGAGAAATATATAAAGAGACTAAGTGAGGCTTAAGTTATATACCAAAGAGATACCATAAGTATAGTAAGAAGTTATAGTTACTAAAAAGTAAAAAGCTATTAGAATATACAGCATAGGACTATAAAATAGAATTAGAAGAAGGAATAAGTTTAAGGTTTTTTTTAATCTATAAGCTTACTAAAACAGAGTTAATAGCGCTTAAGGAGTTTGTCTAGAAGAACTTATATAAGGGATATATTAAACTGTTATAGTTATTAGTAGGATATTCAATACTATTTATCCTAAAGAAAAATAGAAAACTTAGGATATATATAGACTATAAATAGTTAAATAGTATTACTAGGAAGGATAGGTATCCTTTACCCTTAATTAGTAAAATCTAAGACAGAATAGGCAACGCAAAAATCTTTATAAAGATAGATCTAAGGTAGGCGTACCATTAAATCAGGATTAAGCAAGGCAATAAATAGAAGGCAGCCTTTAGGTTAAAGGAAGGACTATATAAGCTATTAGTTATATAGTTTAGGCTTATAAACGCACTAGTAATATTCTAAAAGCAAATTAATAGTGTATTAGAAGAACACCTAGATAAGTTTATTATAGCATATCTTAATAACATTATTATTTACTTAGAGAATAAGGGAGAACATAGAGAACACGTTAAATAGGTCTTAAAGAGACTACAGGAAGAATAGATACTAGTAGCAATTAAAAAATATAAGTTCTTTATAAGGAAAACTAATTTTATAGAATTTATTATTAAACTAGGGAAAATTAGCATAGACCTAAAGAAAGTTAAAGCTATAGTAAGTTAGCAAGAACTAGAGAATATTATATAGTTAAGGTTATTTCTAGGGTTTTATAACTACTACAGGAGGTTTATAGTATAATAATTAAAAGGCATTAAGCCGTTTATAAGGCTAATAAAGAAGGAGAAACTATAGGTTTAGGGTAGTAAGTAAAAGAAGCTATTTTAGGAACTTAAAGAGTTGTTTACCTAAGAGCCAGTCCTTAAGATCTATTAACTAAAGTTAGAAACGGTTATTAAGATAGATGCATTAGACTTTATACTAGGAGTATACTTACTATAGAAGTACTAGGACGTATAGCATCTAGTAGCGTATTATAGTTGGAAAATAATACCACTAGAGTTAAACTACGACATCTACAATAAGGAGTTATTAGGTATAGTTACAGCACTTAAAAAATAGAGAACATTCTTATAAAGTATAGAGAAACTATTTATAGTTAAAATAGACTATAAGAACCTTATAGGATTCCTAATAATAAAGGAACTTAACTAAAGATAGGTTAGATAGGCGGAAATGCTTATAGAATACTATTTTAAGATTTAGTATACTAAGGGTATAGATAATATATAAGCAGATGCTCTAAGTAGAAAAGCTAAACTATAAAGTAACAGAAAGCTATTAGGAGCTTTATTATAAAAAGATTAAGATGGATTAATTAGGTATAATTACCTAAAAATTACAGTAACTAAGGAAAGTTAGATCTATAAATTACTAGAGAGTAATTAGATATAGAAGATCTAAAAAGTATAGGTAGAGGATCTAGACTTAAAGCAATATAAAAATAGAGAAGTAATATATATGCCTAAGTCTATTACAGAGGAGTTTATTAAGGAATTCTATAAGGGAATAATATAAGGACATAACAGAGCTATAGGCTTAGTGTTAAGACTTTAAAAGGAGTATATTATTTAAGGAATCTAGGGACTAGTAAAATAAGTTATAAAGAAATATCTAGATTGCTAAAGGAATAAACTAATAAGGTATAAGCTGTATAGAGGGCTATAACCTATTAAAGTACCAGGAAGATCATAGGAGGTTATATTATAGGACTTTATTATTAAGTTATTAAAGTTAAAAGATCCTATTATGGGACAAGATTATAACGCGATTTTAGTAATAGTAAATAAGCTAATAAAGTGGGGATACTTTATAGCATACACTAAAGAAATATTAGTAGAAGACATCGCTAGAATCTATATAAAGGAAGTATTTATAAGATATGGAGTACTAGATAAAATTATATTAGACAGAGATCTAAGATTTATAGTAGCGTTTTAGGAGGTGTTTCTAGTAGAATAAGGGGTTTATATAGTAACCTCTACAGCATATTATCTGCAGATGGATAGATAAACAGAAAGACTAAACTAGACACTAGAATAGTATCTAAGGTATTATATTAATTACATATAGAATAATTAGGTATTATTATTACCAGTTATATAGTTTGCATATAATATAATACTATAAGAAGGAATAGGGACATTACTATTTAAGGTAAACTATAGGTATAAACTAAGAATATTATTATTGCTATATTAAGCAAAGAAAACAAATAGCACAGCTAAATAAAGAATAGAGACGTTAATAAATCTTTATATAGACCTTATAGAAATAGCTAAGCTAGTATAGCAAAGGATAAAAAGGTACTATAACACTAAGAGATTTAAGGGACTAGATCTTAAGGAGGGAGATAAAGTATAGCTACTATATAAAAATTTTAAGAGTTAACAACTAAGTAAGAAGTTGGACTATATTAGACTAGGACCTTTTAAAGTTAAGTAAAAAATTTTATTAGTTATATATAAGTTAAATCTACTAGCTAAAATAAAAATCTATTCTATATAGTATATCGCGATGCTAGAACTAGTATATAGAGGTATTAAGCCACCAGTCTATAAGGTAGATATATATAGAGAATAAGAGGAAGACAAATAGCAAGTTTTAAAGATTATTAGTTATAAGGACATAGATAACAAAATATAGTATAAAGTAAAGTAGATAGGCTATAGTAAGACTACCTAGGAACTACTAAGCAACCTAAAAAACGTTATAGGAAAGGTATAGGAGTATTAAAAGAAAGTAGGTTAGGTAATATTAATAAAAAAGGATTACTAAAAAATAAGTTACTTAGGGGGGACCTAAGAGGAGTAATTACTAAGCTACTTAAAGTTATTTCCCTTATAGGAAGAGAGCTAGTCCTTTTATTACCTAGCTTAAATAGACCCTATTAAACTAGCTTTTACTCCTTAGAATAAACCTTCTTATATATATATTTAAGATATTAAAGATAAGTATAAGCTAGACGTTAAGCTTTAAGGATATATACAAACTCTTCTAAGATATGTTAAACCTTAAGTAGTATAGAGGCTAGTTCATTATTAAGTTTCTTAGTAGTAGATTAAATATAAGACCTTATAATAAGTTATTTAGGGAACCTAAGGACTATTAAAAGTTATAAAATGCGCACACTTAGCGTTAGAGATAAAGTAGATATTATAGGATAATTAAATGTTTACTCTAGTGCACTCTAAATAAGAGGATGGTTGTTAAGACAAAGGGCTTACTAGCGTAATATAGACTAACCCCTCTTTTACACAGTAAGAATATAGAGACGGTATTATCTTACCTAAAGACAAGATTGCAGTAATAGTGCAAGACCAGCGAGCTGTAGAAGAAGAAGAAGATACTTTAGGTATAATAAGTAAGGATATTAACTAGACTAATTAAACGGATATTATACCTCTAGTAGACAACTTAGAGATATTAGGAATCTTTAAGGACGAAGATAAAGAGGAGGGAGATAGTATTATAAACAGCTTAAGTACAATATTATAACTACTTAGAGAAGAGTTAGAGGAAGCTAGTTAGTTAATATAGGCATAGTCTAGAATAGATCTAGTGGAACTATATAACAAGGAATAGTAGCTAAGGTTATATAATATAATCTATATAATCTATATAATCTGTATAATCTATAACAGAGTAGATAGAGTATACATACCTTATAAAGCGAAGGGATTTTTTAGGCGTATGGTTATGTATTTAAAGGACTATAGTCCCTACCCAGATAGTTCTCTCTTTGTAGTAAATCTTAGAAAACAATTAGAGTTAATCTGTTAGGCAACTACTCCACTAATTATTATTACGTTATTGATACTGTTTTTACCTATATACCTAGCCTAATAATAGGACCCACTATAGTTCCTGCTACAAGGTTCCGTTATAGAAGAGATCGCAATTTCCTTAGGCGATTGCTCTATACTAAAGTCTCCCTTATTAAATCCTCCCCCTACTAAACGGGTGTATATTAACCTTATAATTAACAACTTAGAAGCTACTACCTATTTTTAATACCTCTTCTTCTGGGCTAGCTAATAGGTGTTTAATTGGATTCTAGGGCAGATAAATTATAATATTCTTCTCCTTATTAATAGGATTTTATAAGTTAACTTCCTTGCCCAATTCCCTACCTTCCCCTTTATCCTTCGCAGAAGTAGTAGTAAGCTAGAAAGTACGCCTCCTTAAAGTTATCTAAGCTCAGAAAACAACTCTAAGTTAGTATATACTAATTTAGAAAGTTCTAACTATAAAATAGGGGAGGACAATTGCAAGGAGGATCCTAACTTTACCTTTACTGGATCTATTAACCTTTTCTTTAAGCCACTAGTTATCTAATCCTCCCCTAAATTACCTCTATAACTTATTCCTTCTATAGATACCATTTTTAATATACCTATAAGCTATATAACCTTTACTAAAGCTTCTATTATACCTATAGCAGGCCCTAGTATACCTATAATTAAGCGATACCTCTTAGCGGAGTTCTTCTTACCACTCCCTAAGAGAGTAAATTAGTTAATATTGTAAGCGACACTATAACAGACCCTACAGCCATTAATATAGACGCATACCCCTGCTAAAATTAACAGTCTATAGCGCTCTTATGGTTGTAATTAAGGACTTTAATAATAGCACCTTCTTCTTTACCCCCCCCTGGGTGCAGGAAGCTAAAATACTTAAGACTCTTAAGTAAGCTTTAACTTAGAGGCAGGAGCTTAAGCTTCTATTACACCTAGGGGTAAAGCCTTTAAGTAAGCAGGAAAAGGTTATTTTTATCTAAATTTGCATCTTGTGATTAAATTAATATGGCGAAGGCTAGACAAAGTTCTTTACTATAGTAGTTAGCCAATTGTCTGCCTAAATAGGTCGCAGTTACTCTTACTAATCTACTATATTAAATATAAAGGCTATGGAGGCTACCTAACGCGCCTAGCTTTATAAAGCAGGATTAGGAACTGAAATATAGAGTAACAATTAGGCAATTGCAATTGTTAATAGCTATAATAAGAGAGCTGCTGTATATTAAGCCGCTATAAATACGCTAAAGAAAAAGCACTCCCTCTTTATTACCTAACGCAATCTACTTTGCTAGAGCTTTAGTAGGAAGCAAGCAGTAGATATAGGCCTTACTAAGAGTTTTCCTGAGTTATAAGAGTGGCCAGTAGACTCCCTTTGTGCAGTAAGTAAGCCTATACCTATATGTAAAAAGCCTTAGTGCCAGAGGCGCGGTAGATTTAAAGATGCAGAGGCAATTGCGAGTATTAAGGCTAGTAAGGCATTCTCTACCTATATAGCCTCCCTCTTAGGACCTAGCGGCAGCGATAGTAGTAGGGGTAGAGAGAGCTTAGAGCCTCTATAGAAAAGGCTAAAAATAATAGAGGAATACTAGGATCAACTGCTTAGCATAGTAGAGGAGTTGCTTAAGCAAGTAAGGAAGGCTCCTGTCTCTCTTATGCGCTTGTCTTTACCGCCAATACAAGATCTACCTCTATAGAGTATTGAATAAAGTCCTTCTACTGCCTCTTTTACTACCATAAGTTTAGGGCTTTAAGAGTATTGGTATTAAACTCTATAGGTTAAATTTGGACTACATACAACCGTAGCGTTAGTGACTTTTTAGGAAGTATTATAGTGGAGGAGGCATTTAACAGATTGTAACTTAGGGACTTGCTTTTTAATTCTTTCTACTCCTTATAGTAAAAGCTTTAATTCTAATAGTTATTTTATATAAAAGATAGTTACTTATATATTTAAGTTAAATTAAGAGATAAGAGCTCCCCCTATATACGTTTTTACAAGCAATTATAGTTGTATGTGACTATAGAATTGATTTTTGCCTATCGCAAAAATCTAATTAACGTTAAATATTAACCAAAAGCAATCTATAATTTATGCTACCTTTAGAATATATATATTAGGTATATATTAAGCAGCTCTAACAGTTAGAATAAGAAAAAATAGATATAGTAGAAAAAAAGGATAAATATTAAGAAAATCTAATTCTTATTAGGCAGCTTAAGATACTCCTTAATTGTTAGTGGAGCAATCTAATACCGACTATTTACTACTGTACGTTTCCTTATACACGTATAGTAATTGGTAAGTAAGATTGCAACCTTAAATAGAGCTGCAATAGGCTAGAGGCCTTGCTTTAAGCCAGCTTTATAGGCGTTTAATAACTAGAGATTATAGGTTAACCTAAATAGGTACTCTACTAATATTTGTATATAAGAGAGTTGCTTATTTATATATTGCTGATTACTAGCAATTAAAGAGCCACCTAAGTAAGGCCTAAAGGTATAAGTAAGTAATTTATAGGCTTGATCTCCATATAAAAAATAGGGATGTTGGCCCTTAAAGATCTAGAAAACTATATATTGGTTTTAATAAAATACGCAGCATTACGCATGTGGATATTTTATTAATTTTATACTAAAAATCAACTACTTACCTATATGCGCGATGCCGCGCATTATATATAATCTTTTAATATAATTTTGGCTAGAACTTACCTTATTAAGTCTTCCTTCTACGCCTAAGTTGGTAACCATAAGGAAATTGTTAACCTTACCCTTAAATGGCCCGTGTAAGGCCACGCATATACCATTGGCGGCTATAATAGCCTAGTGTTACAGACAGCTTAAGTACAATATTACGACTACTTAGAGAAGAGTTGGAGGAAGCTAGTTAGTTAATAAGGGCACGGTTTAGAATGGATCTGGTGGAACCATATAATAAGGAATGGTAGCCAAGGTTACGTGATATAATCTATATAATCTGTGTAATCTGTGTGATCTATGGGATAGAGTATATAGAGTATACGTACCTTATGGAGTGAAGGGATTTCTTAGGCATATGGTTGTGTATTTAAAGGACCATAGTCCCTACCTAGATAGTTCTCTCTTTATAGTAAATTTTAGAATACAATTAGAGTTAATCTATTAGGCAACCACTCTACCAGTTATTATTACGTTGTTAACTATTGTTTATACCTATATACCTAGCCCATTAACGAGTCTACTGTAGTACCTACTACAAGGCTCTGTTACACATTTACTACTAAGGTTATAGTATTAAAATAGGAGGAGTTAAACAACATACTACTAAAAGCACTAGTTATAACCACGACAGCAACGACCTTAGGGTTAGGAGATACTAGTATAGCAGATACTAACTCGCAGGTAGTTACGCGAGGACAGTTATAAAAGATAGTTGATTAATTGTTAGATAATAATAGGATACTTAAGGAACGTATTAATAGTATTAGAGCAGTAAAGGTTAAGTTACCATTAATTAAACAGTTTTTAGGGGAAAGTGTAACGGAACCTTATAGTAGGAACTATGGTGGGTCCTATTATTAGGCTAGGTATATAGGTAAGAACAGTATTAACAATATAATAATAACTAGTAGAGTGGTTGCCTAATAGATTAACTCTAATTATTTTCTAAGATTTACTACAAAGAGAGAACTATCTGGGTATGGACTATGGTCCTTTAAATATACAACTATACGCCTAAGAAATCCCTTCGCTCTATAAGGTATATGTACTCTATTTACTCTGTTATAGATTATATAGATTATATAGATTATATAGATTATATAGATTATATTACATAACCTTAGCTACTATTCCTTGTTATATAGTTCTACTAAATCTATCCTAAACTATACCTATATTAACCAACTAGCTTCCTCTAACTCTTCTCTAAGTAGTTATAATATTGTACTTAAGCTGTCTATAATACTATCTCCCTTCTCTTTATCTTTATCCTTAAAGATTCCTAATATCTTTAAGTTATTTACTAGAGGTATAATGTCCGTTTAATTAGTCTAGTTAATATTTTTACTTATTATACCTAAAGTATCTTCTTCTTCTTCTATAGCTTGCTAGTTTTATACTATTACTACAATCTTATCTCTAGGTAAAATAATGCCGTCTCTATATTCTTGCTGTGTAAAAGAGGGGTTAGTCTATATTGCGCTAGTAAGCCCTTTGTCTTAATAACTATCCTCTTATTTAGAGTGCACTAGAGCAAATATTTAATCGTTCTATAATATCTACTCTATCTCTAACGCTAAGTGTGCGCGTCCTATAACTCTTAACAGTCTTTAGGTTCCCTAAGTAACTTATTATAGGGTTTTATATTTAATCTACCACTAAGAAACTTAATAGTGAACTAGCCTCTATACTACTTAAGGTTTAATATATCTTAGAAAAGTCTATATATATTCTTAAAGCTTAATATCTAGCTTATACTTATCTTTAATATCTTAAATATATATATAAGAAGGTTTGTTCTAAGAAGTAAAAGCTAGTTTAATAGGGTCTATCTAAGCTAGGTAATAAAAGGACTAGCTCTCTTCCTATAAGGGAAATAACTCTAAGTAGCTTAGTAATTGCTCCTCTTAAGTCCCCCTTAGGTAACTTATTTTTTAGCAATCTTTCTTTATTAATATTGCCTAACCTACTTTCTTTTAATACTCCCGTACCTTTCCTATAGCGTTTTTTAGGTTGCTTAGTAGTTCCTAGGTAGTCTTACTATAGCCTATCTACTTTACTTTATACTATGTTTTATTATCTACGTCCTTATAACTAATAATCTTTAAAACTTACTATTTGTCTTCCTTTTGTCCTCTATATATATCTGCCTTATAGACTAGTGGCTTAATACCTCTATATACTAGTTCTAGCATCGCGATATACTATATAGAATAGATTTTTATTTTGGCTAGTAGATTTAACTTATATATAACTAATAAAATTCTTTACTTAACTTTAAAAGGTCCTAGTCTAATATAGTCCAACTTCTTACTTAGTTATTAACTCTTAAAATTTTTATATAGTAGTTATACTTTATCTCCCTCCTTAAGATCTGGTCTCTTAGATCTTTTAGCGTTATAGTACCTTTTTATCCTTTACTGTACTAGCTTAGCTGTTTCTGTAAGGTCTATATAAAGATTTATTAACATCTCTATTCTTTATTTAGCTATGCTACTCGTTTTCTTTACTTAATATAGCGATAATAATGTTCTTAGTTTATACCTGTAGTTTACCTTAAATAGTAATATCCCTATTCCTTCTTATGGTGTTGTATTATATATAAACTATATAACTAGTAATAACAATACCTAATTATTCTATATATAATTAATATAATGCCTTAGATACTGTTCTAGTGTCTAGTTTAGTTTTTCCGTTTATCTATCTATCTGCGGATAATATACTATAGAGGTTACTGCGCGAACCCCCTATTCTACTAAAAATACCTCCTAAAATACTACTATAAATCTTAGATCTCTATCTGATATAATTTTATCTAGTGCTCTATATCTTGCAAATACTTCCTTTATATAGATTCTAGCAACGTCTTCTGCTAATATTTCTTTAGTATATGCTATAAAGTATCCCTACTTTATTAGCTTATTTACTATTACTAAAATCGCGTTATAATCTTGTTCTATAATAGGATCTTTTAACTTTAGTAACTTAATAATAAAGTTCTATAATATAACCTCCTATGGTCTTCCTGGTACTTTAATAGGTTATAGCCCTCTATACGGCTTATGCCTTATTAGTTTATTCCTTTAGTAATTTAGATACTTCTTTATAACTTGTCTTGCTAGCCCCTAAATTCCTTAAATAATATACTCCTCTTAAAGCCTTAACACTAAGCCTATAGCTCTGCTGTATCCTTATATTATTCCCTTATAAAATTCCTTAATAAATTCTTCTGTAATAAACTTAGGCATATATGTTACTTCTTTGTTTTTATATTACTCTAAGTCTAGATCCTCTACCTATGCTTTTTAGATCTTTTAGATCTAATTACTCTCTAGTAATTTATAGACCTAACTTTCTTTAGTTGCTGTAATCTTTAGATAATTATACCTAATTAATCTATTTTGATTCTTTTATAACAAAGCTCCTAATAGCTTTTTATTACTTTATAGTTTAGCCTTTCTACTTAGAGCGTCTGCTTATGCATTGTCTATACCCTTAGTATACTAAATCTTAAAATGGTATTCTATAAGCATTTCCGCCTATCTAACCTATCTTTAGTTAAGTTTCTTTGTTATTAGGAATCCTATAAGGTTCTTATAGTCTATTTTAACTATAAATAGTTTCTTTATACCTTATAAAAATGCTCTTTATTTTTTAAGTACTATAACTATACCTAATAACTCCTTATTATAGATATCATAGTTTAACTCTAGTGGTGTTATTTTCCAACTATAGTATGTTATTGGATACTATGCGTCCTAGTGCTTCTATAGTAAGTATACTCCTAGTGCAAAGTCTAATATATATATCTTAATAACTATTTCTAACTTTAGTTAATAGATCTTAAGGACTGGCTCTTAGGTAAACAACTCTTTAAGTTCCTAAAATAGCTTTTTTTATTTATTACCCTAAACCTATAGTTTCTCCTTCTTTATTAGCCTTATAAACGGCTTAATACTTTTTAACTATTATACTATAAACCTCCTATAGTAGTTACAAAACCCTAGAAATAACCTTAACTATATAATATTCTCTAGTTCTTACTAACTTACTATAGCTTTAACTTTCTTTAGGTCTATACTGATTTTCCCTAGTTTAATAATAAATCCTATAAAATTAGTTTTTTTTATAAAGAACTCGCATTTCTTAATTACTACTAGCATTTGTTCTTCCTATAGTCTCTTTAAGACTTATTTAACGTGTTCTCTATATTCTCCCTTATTCTTTAAGTAAATGATAATATTATTAAGATATGCTATAATAAACTTATCTAGGTGTTTTCCTAACACACTATTAATTTGCTTTTAGAATATTATTAGTACGTTTATAAGCCTAAACTATATAACTAATAGCTTATATAGTCCTTTCTTTAACCTAAAGGCTACCTTCTATTTATTGCCTTTCTTAATCCTAATCTAATGGTACGCCTACCTTAAATCTATCTTTATAAAGATTTTTACGTTGCCTATTCTATCTTGGATTTTACTAATTAAGGGTAAAGGATACCTATCCTTCCTAGTAATACTGTTTAACTATTTATAGTCTATACACATCCTAAGTTTTCCGTTTTTCTTTGGGATAAATAGTACTAGATAATCTACTAATAACTATAACGGTCTAATATATCCCTTGCGTAAATTCTTCTAGATAAACTCCTTAAGCGCTACTAACTCTGTTTTAGTAAGCTTATAGATTAAAAAGAACCTTGGACTTATTCCTTCTTCTAATTCTATCTTATAGTTCTATACTATACATTCTAACAGCTTTTTACTTTCTAGTGACTATAACTTCTTACTATACTTGTGGTATCTCTTTAGTACATAACTTAAGCCTTACTTAGTCTCTTTATATATTACTCCAACTTAGTACTATACTAACTTAGTTTACTATCACTCTTTATACTATTAAGTATTTTTAATATTAACCTAACCTATAACCTAATTAATTTTTAAATTATACTCCTATAACTAAGGTATTCCTAGTATCGCCTTATCCTATTCTAATAGTAGGATATTAAAAGACATTCTAACTTATCTCCCTTTAATAGTTAACTAAATAGGTTCTATTTTAAGATTAATAATACCCCCTCTATAGGCTATCTAATCTCCTAAAATTATTATAAGTAGATATAGGTATTCCTTTTATCTATATAGTAACCCTATCCTTTTTACTGCTTTTAGTAATATATAGTTCCTTATTACTCTACTATCTATTAACGCTTTAAACTGCTGATCTTGCTACTTAACTTATAAGTTTAGGTATTATCCTTAAATTTCTTTAAGGGTTTAAGGCTCTAATACTAGTTCCCTCTAGTCCTATACACCTCCCCTTTTCCTAACTATTAGCTGCTAGATTCTACTTATACTTAGTCTAACTTAGGCCAATACTTAATTTATTTCTTTTTCTCTATATACTATAGATAAGTATTTTCTAAGTACTCCCACCACTATTATCCCTCTAGGCATTCTTCTGTAAGGAATCTTCTTAGGTAAAGTATTAAGTCCCCTTAACCTTATACTTCTACTAGGTGCTATTTATATATATACTTAGCATTTCTAAACCGCCTTTCCTTAGGTACCTAGTATATCCTTACTAAGTACTTCCGGTTCTTATCTTTTAGTGCTCTATATATATTATAGGTATTATCCACATAAGCTATCCATAATAGTGTATAATACGCTAGGTAACTTAGGTTAACTCTTAGTTTATCTTTATTCTTAAGTTTAAACCTATACCTAGTTAACCTAACCACTGGTATCTCTATTATAGGTATTAAAATTTATTATTTACTTCTCTAGTCCCTAAATCCCTCTTTTAGGTTCCTTAACATTATAATTAATGCCCCTTTAATATAACTTATGCGTTTCTCTATAATAGGTTAGTCTTAAATAACTTTTTTGTCTAGCCACATATAAAAATCTTCCTATTTATTATTATGTCGTTGCCTATACTACTTTCCGTATAACTGGTTTAGTATATATGGTCTATCTATAAGAAAGTACCTTGTTATTGCTATATTATAACATCCTTTAGTATATCTTTCTTTAAACCTAGTTAGGATATCTAGATCCTTTTCTTATTCCAGTTTATCTAACTATTTTACCCTAAGTGTCCCTACACTTGGCCTATTAGTAACTCTTTATATGGGTGCTCTGTCCCTTATATAACCTAGTATAGCTAACCTCTTATCTAGCTTTTGCTCTTGCTATGCGATAATTCTTATTTTAAACTTATTTATAGTTTCTTGTTTTCTGCGTCTTATAGCTAGATCTTTATAGTTATCTTGCTTCTTAATCTAGGTATTAACTATTTAATCTTTAGGCTAAATACTATATTTACCTAGGATTACTAACGTTCTTATTTATTCCCTAAACTTATAGTTCTTAAACTTGCGTCCTATACTTATTCATTTATCTATAAATTAAGTAGCTGCCCTTTCCTATTAGTTTTTATCTATTATAGGTTCTAGAGCTGTTTTTATTATATCTAGCAAGTCTAGAGCCTTCCTTATCTCTTTTTAAGAATCTTGGACCTGTGGCCTTTTACCTTTATTAAGTAATAAGCTAGCACTAGTAGTTATCTACTTACTTAGTTTTCTTTAAATGTTACTCCTTTTATTTTATAAAGCGATGGAAATTGTATCTAATAGTGTTATAACATCCGTTACTAAATCTTATTTGGTAATGGTCTTAGTTTCTACTTCTATTTTAACTTCTTTAAGGTCTGTATGCTTCTAGTAAGCTACCTTTATTACCTTATTATTAGTAAATACTTTATTTATATTAAATTTATTGTCTTTAATATCCGATCTATAAGCTAGTTTATTGGTTTCTCTAAACTTAAATAACACTAGCTCCTATAGCCAATAGCTTATACCATACTTGGCATCCTTATAAATTTAGTATACGTTATTATAATAAAACGCAAAACTATTAATTAAACACTCTTTTGTTTCTTATAGTGCACTATTATCCCTCTATATATACATGCCATCTACTGGTCTGGTTCCCTTTACTATATAATTACTCTAACTACCTCTATAGTCTCTGGCGAAATAACCTTATTTTCCGTAATTTATATAAGCCCTATCTTTAAACCATTTTTCTTATTATGGAGTTCGCCTAAATATCTTCTACTGCTAAGATCTTTGGTTTGGCCTTTATTCCTAGGTCCTTTAATTACTAGATCCTTAACCTCTAGGTTTTTATAATTTCTTTTCCTACCTTTAGGTTTCTTTAGTACCACTTAGGTCTATTAGCTCTACGCTATTCTATAGTTTTTAACTCTATATCTATTGTTGCGTACTCTGCGCCTTATATAACTATAGAACTTTATCTTGCCCTTTCTTAGCTTATTCCCTTTAATAGATCCTATTATTAATCTTTATTAACTGGTCTATTAACTCTCTTAAAGTATCCGCATCTTCTATTAGGATAATTGCGTCCTAGACTTTAGCCTTAAGTCCTTACTTATACTATACTATAAGTGCCCTGTTATTCCACTTAACCTATATAGCTAGTGTTTAAAACTGCGTTATATACTTAATTACTAAAGTATGTTATACTAAGTTCTAAGGTTTCTATTCCACTATTATGGTTGCTTTAGGGTCTCTAAATATTTGTGTTAACTGTTCTATAAATCCATTCTAACTTGCAAACATATACCGTACGTCTGGGTTAGTAGTCGTTATACCATTTACTTATATCTCTATAAGGTAAGGCTTAAACCACTCTAGAGCTCTTCCTAATAAGAATAGTCCTGCGTATACTACCTAGTCTATAGGTATTACTAACTTCGCTCCTTCCTATATAACCTTAAAATGCATCTATATAAGAAACCCTTTAAGCTTTAACTTTTCCCCTAAGAACTATTTAATTAATGGTAACTTAACCTTTACTACTCTAATTTTATTAATGCATTTTTTAAGTAGCCTACTATTGTCCTATAAGTAATTAACTATTTCCTATAACTAACCTTACGTAACTACTTAAGAATCTATATTCGCTATACTAGTATCTCCTAACCCTAAGATTGTAGCTGCTATCGACGTTGTTATAACTAGTGCTTTGGGTGGCATATTATTCGATCTTATTTAATACTATAACCTTAGTAGTGAATGTGTAACGGAACCTTATAGTAGAAACTATAGTAGGTCCTATTATTAGGCTGGGTATATAGGTAAAAACAGTGTTAACAACGTAATAATAACTAGTGGAGTAGTTGCCTAACAGATTAACTCCAATTGTTTTCTAAAATTTACTATAAAGAGAGAACTATCTAGGTAGGGACTGTGGTCCTTTAAATATATAACCATACGCCTAAGAAATCCCTTCGCTTCGTAAGGTACGTGTGCTCTGTCTACTCTATTATAGATTATATAGATTACACAGATTATATAGATTATATTACATGACCTCGGCTACCATTCCTTGTTATATAGTTCCACCGGATCCATCCTAGACCGTGCCTATATTAACCAACTAGCTTCCTCCAACTCTTCTCCAAGTAGTCGTAACATTGTACTTAAGCTGTCCGTAACAGAAAGGTTAAAACTTAAAGGGTTCCTTATATAAATGCACTTTAAGGTAATGCAGGAAGGGGTAAAGCTGATAATACCTATAGACCAAGTGGCATATGTAGGGTTGTTCTTAATAGGAAAAGCACTTAAGTGGTTTAAACCTTACCTTACTAAGATATAAGTAAATAGAGTGTTAACTGCTAATCAGGACGTATAATATATATTTACTAGTTGGAACGGGTTTGCGGAAAGATTAATATAGATATTTAGCAATTTAGAAGCATTAACTACTATAGAACGGAAACTTTAGAACCTAGTATAATAAACTTTAATAATTAAGTATATAACACAGTTTTAAACACTTGTAATATAGGTTAAGTGGAATAACAAGGCGCTTATAGTATAGTATAAGTAAGGACTTAAGGCTAAAGTCCAGGATGCAATTATCTTAATAGAAGATATAAGTACTCTAAGAGAGTTAATAGATTAAGCAATAAAGATTAATAATAGGATTTATTAAAGGGAACAAGCTAAGAAAGGGTAAGATAGAGTTCTATAGTTATATAAGGCGCAGAGTATGCAATAACAGACATAGAGTTAAAAGCTATAAAATGGCGTAGAGCTAATAGACCTAAGTGGTACTAAAGAATCTAAGAGATGGATAAAGAAACTATAGAAACCTAAAAGTTAAGGATTAAGTAATTATAGGACTAAGGAGCAGAGGCTAAACCAGGGATCTTAATAGTAGAAGATGTTTAGGCGGACTCTATAACAAGAAAAATGGTTTAAAAATAGAGCTTGCATAAATTGCGGAAAGAAGGGTTATTTCGCTAAAGACTATAGAGGTGGTTAGAGTTACTACGCAGTAAAAGGCACCAAATTGTTAGAGTATGATAATGCGGATATAAGTGTATTGCGCGGGACCAAGGAGTATTTGGTTAAGTACTTCGCGTTTTGTTATAATAACGCATACTGAATTTATAAAGACGCTAAGTATAGCGCAAGCTATTGGCCATAGGAGCTAGAGTTAGAAGAACTTAAGGGAACTAGAGAGTTAGATAAAGAACAAGATTAACTCTATAAGCTAGATTAAGATATTACAATAATATGCGGATAAAGATTAGTAATAATGACAATAGAGTTAGAGTACTTATTAATTAATAGTAATAAGGACGAAAAAGAGGCTAACTGGGAGCGCTTAACCCTTAATAATGTAATAGAAGCAGAGACTAAGACCTCTATAGAACAAGGATTAATAATGGGTATTATAATACCGTTGGATATGATATCCATTGCTTTATAAGACGGAAGGAGCAATACCTAAAAACGGTTAAGTAAGTAGACGACTGCTAGTACTAGCTTACTACTTATAAAAGGCAAAAGGCCACAGGCTTAAGATTCTTATAATAAGATAAAAAATGCTTAAGATTCTTAAGACGAGATAAGACATACCTAAGACTTACAAAGTGTAATAAGGAAAGCTTAGACACCTATAATAGACAAAAACCAATAGGAAAGAGCAACGGCTTAGTTTAAAAATAAGCGAATAAGTATAGGACGCAAGTTTAAGAACTATGAGTTTGGGGAATAAGTAAAAATGTTAGTTCTAGGGGAACGCAGTGTTTAGCCTAAAGATTAAAAAGTTAATACTAAGATTAAGAAGTAAGACGACTTTAAGGATCTAGCTATAAGACGCAGAAAATAAGAGACTATGGATAAGTTTAGAGCAAGAATTATTGCATAGCAAGAGCAAAAACTAGACCAGAGATCTAGCGTAATAGGTTGTATAAGGGACAGAGTACCCGTATAAAGAGTTATTAATAGGCCTAAGGCAGGGACGCCTAGAGTAAAGTGGTTAAACGAACTAGAACAAGAAGAGGATCTAGAAATTCCAACCAGGTTTAAAGAAAGACATACTAAAGGATGTTATAATGCAGCGATAATAAGGTACTTTTTAATAAATAGACCATATATACTAAACCAGTTGTATGGAAAGTGGTATAGGCAATAATATAATAACGAATGGAAAGATTTCTATATGTGGCTAGATAAAAAAAGTTGTCTAAGACTAACCCATTACAGAGAAACGCATGAATTATATTAAAGGAGCGTTAATTATAACTGTCTAAATAAGGTTCTGTAATATAGTAGACACAGTTGCTTGTAACCAATTGGGTTGACCACGTGAGCTAAGCGAGCTCAGGAGATCCATCAAATTCCACCTATAGAAGTAGAAGAGGGAGTATAGAGAAAACGATTGAAACCAAAACCCCCCCCCACCGTGATTCCTACAATAATGTTAAGGAACCTAGAAGAAGGATCTAGGGACTAGAGAAGTAAGCAATAAATCTTAGTACCTATAGAAGAAAAACTAACAATTAGGTTAGCTAGATAGAGGTTTAAACTATAGGTTAAAGACGAACTAAGAGTTAACCTAAGTTACCTAGCGTATCGTAGATAGCTTATATGGATAACACGTGTAATATATATAAAGTACCCAAAGATAAGAACCAAAAGTACCTAAAAAGGATGTATTGGGCACTAGAGGAAAAACGGTTTAGAGACACTAAGTATATATATAGATAGCACCCAGTAGAAGTATAGAGTTAAGGAGACCTAATACTTTAGCTAGGAAGATTCCTTACGGAAGAATGCCTAGATAGAAGACAGTGGTAGAATTATTTAGAGAATACTTATTTATAGCATATAGAGGAAAAGAAACAAACTAAGTATTGGCCTAAGGAGGACTAAGTATAAACAGGATCTAGTAACTAATAGTTAGAAAAAGGGGAAGTCTACAGAACTAAAGGGAACTAGTAGTAGAGCCTTAGACCCTTAAAGGAATTTAAGGACAACACCTAAATTTATAAGTTAAGTAGCAAGATTAATAGTTTAAAGCGTTAATAGATAGTGGAGCAATAAGGAACCACGTATTACTAGTAGTAGTAGAAAAAATAGGGTTACTATATAGACAAAAGGAACACCCATATTTACTTATAATAATTTTAGAAGATTAGATAGCCTATAGAGAAGGCATTATTAATCTTAAAACAGGACCTATTTAGTTAACTATTAAAGGAAGACAAGTTAAGATGTCTTTTAATATCCTATTATTAGGAAAGGATAAGGCGATATTAGGGATGCCTTAGTTATAGGAATATAATCTAAAGATTAATTAGGTTATAGGTTAGGTTAATATTAGAGATACTTAATAACGCAAGTTGCGATAATAAACTAAGTTGGTATAGTACTAAGTTAGAGCGATATATAAAGAGACTAAGTAAGGCTTAAGTTATATACCAAAGAGATACCATAAGTATGGCAAAAAACTATAGTTACTAGAAAGTAAAAAGCTGTTAGAGTATATAGCATGGGACTATAAAATAGAATTAGAACTAGAAATAAGTCTAAAGTTCTTTCTAATTTACAAGCTTACTAAAACTAAGTTAGTAGCGTTTAAGGAGTTTATCCAGGAGAACTTATATAAGGGATATATTAGACCGTTATAGTTATTAGTAGGATATCCAGTGTTGTTCGTCCTAAAAAAGAACGGAAAACTTAAGATATGTATAGACTATAGACAGTTAAACAGCATTACCAGAAAGGATAGGTATCCTTTACCCTTAATTAGTAAAATCTAAGATAGGATAGGTAATGCATAAATCTTTATAAAAATAGATCTAAGGTAGGCGTACCATTAAATCCGAATTAAGGAAGGTAATAAATGGAAGGCAGCTTTTAGGTCAAAGGAAGGACTATATAAACCGTTAGTTATGCAGTTTAGGCTTATAAACGCACTAGCAACATTCTAGAAGCGAATTAATAGCGTATTAGAAGAACACCTTAATAAGTTTATTATGGCATACCTTAACAATATTATCATCTACTTAGAAAACGAGGAAGAATATAGAGAACACGTTAAATAGGTCTTAAAGAGACTATAAGAAGAATAGATACTAGTAGCAATTAAGAAATACGAGTTCTTTATAAGGAAGACCGGTTTTATAGGATTTATTATTAAACTAGGAAAAATTAATATGGACCTAAAAAAAGTTAAAGCTAAAGTAAGTTAGTAGGAACTAGAGAACGTTACGCAGTTAAGGTTATTCCTAGGGTTTTGCAACTACTATAGGAGGTTTATAACATAGTGGTTAAAGAGCATTAAGCCGTTTATAAGGCTAATAAAGAAAGAGGAAATATAGGTTTGGGTAGAGGAGCAAAAGAAACTGTTTAAGGAACTTAAGAAGTTGTTTACCTAAGAACTAGTCCTTAAGATCTACCAACTAAAGTTAAAGACGGTTGTTAAAATAGACGTATTAGACTTTATACTAGGAGCATATTTGCTATAGAAGCACTAGGACGCATAGCATCCAGTAGTATACTATAGTTAAAAGATAACACCACTAGAGTTAAACTACGACATTTACAACAAAGAGTTGTTAGGTATAGTTACAGTACTTAAAGAATAGAGAGCATTCTTATAAGGCATAGAAAAACTGTTTATAGTTAAAATAGATTATAAGAATCTTATAGGATTCCTAATAATAAAGGAAGTAAATAGAAGACAAGTTAGATAGGCGGAAATGCTTACAGAATATTATTTTAAAATTTAGTATACTAAAGGTACTAAAAACGCAAGAGTGTTACAGACGCTTTAAGTACGGTGTTATAACTACTTGGGGAAGAGTCGTAGGAAGCTAGTTGGTTAGTATAGGTACGGTCTAAGATAGATCTGGTGGAACTATGTAATAAGGAATAGTAAGCGAGTTACATAATGTTATATATAGTGTACAAAGTATACGCAGTGTACGCCTATATATAATATGTATAATACGTACCTCACATACAAGAGAGGATTTCTTAGGAGTATGGTTGTGTATTTAAAGGACCTCAGTCCCTACTATAGATAGTTCTCTCCTTATAGTAAATCTTAGAATACAATTAGAGTTAGTCTATTAGGTAACTACTCCACCAGTTATTATTATATTGTTATTTTATTCTTACCTATATACCTAGCCCAATAATAGGACCCACTGTAGTTCTAGCTATAAGGTTCTATTACATATTCACTACCAAGGTTACGGTATTAAATAAGATTAAATAATATGCCACCTAAAGCACCAGTTATAACAACGTTAATAGTAGCCACAACCTTAGGGCTAGGTGATACTAGTATAGATAATGGGGATTCTTAGGTAGTTATACAAGGTTAGTTATAAGAAATGGTTAATCACTTATAAAATAATAATAGGATACTTAAAGAACGCATTAATAGAATCAAAGCAGCAAAAATCAAGCTACCTTCAATTAAATAGTTCTTAGGAGAGAAGTTAAAGCTCAAGGGATTTCTTACACAGATACACTTTAAGGTTATATAGAAGGGAGCAAAGTTAGTAATATTATTAGATTAAGTAGCCTATGCAGGATTGTTCCTAATAGGAGGGGCACTTAAATGGTTTAAACTGTATCTCACAGAAATACAGGCCAATGGCATAATAACTACTAACTAGGACATGCGGTATATATTTACTAGTTAGAACAGGTTCACAGAACAACTAATACAGATATTTAAAAACTTGGAGGCCATAACTATAGCGGAATAAAAGCTTTAAAACTTAGTATAATGCACTTTAGTAATTAAGTATATAATACAGTTTTAAACACTAGCTATATAGGTTAAGTGGAATAATAGGGCGCTTATAGCATAGTATAAATAGGGACTTAAGGCTAAAGTCTAGGACGTAATTATCCTAATAGAAGATGCGGATACTCTAAGAGAGTTAATAGATCAGTTAATAAAGATTAATAATAGGATCTATCAAAGGGAACAAGCTAAGAAAGGGCAAGATAGAGTTCCATAGTTATATAAGGCGCAGAGTACGCAATAATAGACACAGAGTTAAAAACTATAGAATGGCGCAGAGCTAATAGACCTAAGCGGTACTAAAGAAACCTAAAGATAGGAAAAGAAACTGTAGAAACCTAGAGGTTAAGGATTAAGTAATTAAAGGACCTAGGAGCAGAGGCTAAACTAGGGATCTTAGTAGCAAAAGATATTTAGGCGGACTCCACAGCAAGAAAAGTAGTTTAAAGATAGGGCTTATATAAATTGCGGAAAATAAGGTTATTTTACTAGAGACTATAGAGGTGGTTAAAGTAACTATACGGTAAAGGGAACTAGGCTAGCAGACAGCACATATATATAGAGGGATGACGGTGCACTATAAGGAATAAAAGAGTGTTTAATTAACAGTTTTACGTATTATTACAACAATGTATACTAAATTTATGAGGACGCTAAGTATGGCGCAAGCTATTAGCTATAGAAGCTATTATTATCTAAGTTTAGAGGAACCAACAAACCAGCTTATAGATTGGACATTAATAATAATAAATTTAACAAAGGCGAAGCATTTACTGATAATAAGGCAATAAAGGCAGCTTACTAGAAGCATGCAGACCTTAGAGAGGTTGAAATAAAAGTAAAGACTAAGACCATCACAGAATAGGGTTTAGTAACGGATATTAGGACACCATTGGATACAATTTCCATCGCTTTATAAGACAATAGGAGTAATATTTAGAAGAAACTAAGCAAGTAGATAACTGCTAGTGCTAGCTTATTACTTAATAAAGGCAAAAGGCTACAGGCTTAAGATTCTTAAGACAAGATAAAAGAAGCTTAAGATTTTTAAGACAAGATAAGACACACCCAAGGACCTACAATAGACAAAAACCAATAGAAAAGGGTAGTGACTTAGTTTAGTAACAAATAAATAAGTATAGGACGCAAGTTTAAAAACTACAAGTTTAGAGAACAAATAAGAACGTCAGCAATCCTAGGTAAACGCAGTATTTAACCTAAAGATTAAACAGTTAATACTAGGATTAAAAAGCAAAATAACTATAAAGATCTAGCTGCAAGACGCAGAAAACAAGAAACTATAGATAAGTTCAAAATAAGAATTATTATATAGCAGAAGTAAAAGTTAAATAAGAGGTTAGCTATGCCAGTTTATATAAGGGACAGAGCACCCATACAAAGAGTTACTAATAGGCCGAGTGCAGGGACACCTAGGGTAAAATAGTTAGACGAACTAGAACAAGAAGAGGATCTAGATATTCTAACTAGGTTTAAAGAAAGACATACCAAAGGATATTATAACGCGGCGATAACAAGGTACTTTCTAATAGATAAACCATACACACTAAACCAGTTGTATAGAAAGTGGTATAGGCAACAACATAACAATAAATGGGAAGATTTTTATATATAGCTAGATAAAAAAGTTGTCCAAGACTAACCCATTACGGAGAAACGCATAAGTCACATTAAAGGAGCATTAATTATAACATTAAGAAACCTAGAAGAAGGATCTAAGGACTAGAGAAGTAAGCAACAAATCTTAGTACCTATAGCAAAATACTAGTAGTTAGGTTAACTAGGTATAGATTTAAACTTAAAAATAAAGACAAACCAAAAGTTAACCCAAAACATACAGCGCATTATACACTATTATAGATAGCTTATGTAGAGGATATATATAACATGTATAGAGCACCTAAAGATAAGAACCAGAAGTACCTAGTAAGGATATATTAGGCACTAGAGGAAAGGCGGTTTAGAAATACCAAGTATATACATAGATGGCACCTAGTAGAAGTATAAGATTAAGGGGACTTAACACTTTAACCAAGAAGATTCCTTACGGAAGAATGCCTAGACAGATAATAGTAGTAGAAGTACCCAGAGAATACTTATCTATAGTATATAGAGGAAAAGAAATAAACTAAGTATTAGCTAAGGTTAGACTAAGTATAGATAGAATCTAGCAGCTAATAGTTAGGAAAAGGGGAGGCGCATAGGACCAAAGGGAACTAGTATTAGAGCCTTAGACCCTTAAAGGAATTTAAGGTTAATACCTAAATTTACAAGCTAAATGGCAAGATTAACAGTTTAAAGCGTTAGTAGACAGTAGAGCAACTAGAAACTACATATCACTAAAGGCAGTAGAAAGGATAGGGTTACTATATAGACAGAAGGAACACCTATATCCACTTATAACAATTTTAGGAGATTAGATAGCCTATAGAGGAGGTATTATTAATCTTAAAATAGGACCTATTTAGTTAACTATTAAAGGAAGACTAGTTAGAATGTCTTTTAATATCCTACTATTAGGACAGGATAAGGCAATACTAAGAATGCCTTAGTTACAGAAGTACAATCTAAAGATTAATTGGGTTATAGGTTAGGTTAATATTAAGGATACTTAATAGCGCAAAGTGCGACAGTAAACCAAGTTAGTATAGTACTAAGTCAGAGTAATATATAAAGAGACTAAGTAAGGCTTAAGTTATATACCAAAGAGATACCATAAGTATGGTAAAAAGTTATAGTTACTAGAAAGTGAAAAGCTATTAGAGCATATAGCATAGGACTATAAGATAGAATTAGAAAAGGGAATAAGTCTAAAGTTCTTTCCAATCTATAAGCTTACTAAAACGGAGTTAGTAGCGCTTAAGGAGTTTATCTAGGAGAACTTACACAAGGGATATATTAGACCGTTATAGTTATTAGTAGGATATTCAGTACTATTCATCCTAAAGAAAAATAGAAAACTTAGGATGTATATAGACTATAGGCAGTTAAACAGCATTACCAGGAAGGATAGGTATCCTTTACCCTTAATTAGCGAAATCTAAGATAGGATAGGTAACGTAAAGATCTTTATAAAGATAGATCTAAGGTAGGCATACCATTAGATTAGGATTAAGAAAGGCAATAAATAGAAGGCAGCCTTTAGGTTAAAGGAAGGACTATATAAACCATTAGTTATATAGTTTAGGCTTATAAATATACTAGTAATATTCCAGAAGCGAATTAATAGTATATTAAGAGAACACCTAGATAAGTTTATTATAGTATACCTTAACAACATTATTATCTACTTAGAGAGTAAGGAAGAATATAGAAAATATATTAAATGGGTCTTAAAGAGACTACAAGAAGAATAGATGCTAGTAGCAATTAAAAAATACAAGTTCTTTACCAAAAAGACCAATTTTATTAGATTTATTATTAAACTAGGCCAACTTAGTATAGATCCAAAAAAGATTAAGGCTATAGTAAATTAGCAGGAACTAGAGAACATTATACAGTTAAAATCGTTCCTAGGGTTTTATAATTATTATAGAAGGTTTATAGCGTAATAGTTAAAGGACATTAAGCCACTTACACGGTTAATAAAGAAAAAAGAACTATGGGCATAGGGGAAGGAGCAATAAGAACTATTTAAAAGAGTTAAAAGGTTATTTACCTAGGAGCTAGTTCTTAAGATCTATTAACCAGGTCTAAAGACGGTTGTAGAAACAGATATATTAAACTTTATACTAGGGGCGTACTTTATATAGAAATATTAAGATAGATAGCACCCAGTGGTATACTATAGTTAAAAGATAATACCACTAGAGTTAAACTATAATATCTATAACAAGGAGTTGTTAGGTATAGTTACAGCACTTAAGAAATAGAGAGTATTCTTACAAGGCACAGAGAAACCATTTATAGTTAAAATGGACTATAAGAACCTTATAGGATTCCTAATAACAAAGGAACTCAATTAAAGACAGGTTAGATAGGCGGAAATACTTATAAAATACTATTTTAAAATTTAGTATACTAAGGGTATAGACAATGCATAAGCAGACGCTCTAAGTAGAAAGGCTAAACTATAAAGTAATAAAAAGCTATTAGGAGCTTTGTTATAAAAGAATCAAAATAGATTAATTAGGTATAATTATCTAAAGATTACAGCAACTAAAGAAAGTTAGGTCTATAAATTACTAGAGAGTAATTAGATCTAAAAGATCTAAAAAGCATAGGTAGAGGATCTAGACTTAGAGCAATATAAAAACAGAGAAGTAACATATATGCCTAAGTTTATTGCAGAAGAATTTGTTAAGGAATTTTATAAGGGAATAATATAAGGACACAGCAGAGCTATAGGCTTAGTGTTAAGGCTTTAAGAGGAGTATATTATTTAAGGAATTTAGGGGCTAGCAAGACAAGTTATAAAGAAGTGTCTAAATTACTAAAGGAATAAACTAATAAGGCATAAGCCGTATAGAGGGCTATAACCTATTAAAATACCAGGAAGACTATAGGAAGTTATATTATAGGACTTTATTATTAAGTTACTAAAGTTAAGAGATCCTATTACAGGACAAGATTATAACATAATCTTAGTAATAGTGGATAAGCTAATAAAGTGGGGATACTTTATAGCATGCACTAAAGAGATATTAGTAGAAGATGTCGCTAAAATCTATATAAAAGAAGTGTTTGCAAGACACGGAGCACTAGATAAAATTATATCAGACAGAGATCTAAGATTTATAGCAGCATTTTAGGAAGTGTTTCTAGCAGAATAAGGAGTTCGCATAGTAACGTCTATAGCGTATTATCCGCAGACGGACGGATAAACGGAAAGACTAAACTAGATACTAGAGCAGTATCTAAGGCATTATATTAATCACGCATAGAACAATTAGGTATCATTATTACTAGTTATACAGTTTGCGTATAACGCAACACTATAAGAAGGAATAGGGACATTACTATTTAAGGCGAATTATAGGTATAAGCTAAGAACATTATTATCGCCATATTAAGCAAAAAAGACAAGTAGTACAGCTAAGCAAAGAATAGAGATGTTAATAAATCTTTATATAGACCTTATAGAAATAGCTAAACTAGTATAAAAACGAATAAAAAGGTACTATAACGCTAAGAGATCTAAGGGACCAGATCTTAGGGAGGGAGATAAAGTATAGCTACTATATAAAAATTTCAAGAGTTAACAACTAAGTAAGAAGTTGGACTACGTTAGACTAGGACCTTTTAAAGTTAAGTAAAGGATTTTATTAGTTATATATAAGTTAAACCTACTAGCCAAAATAAAGATCTACCCTATACAACATATCGCAATGCTAGAGCCAGCATATAGCAATATTAAGTCACCAATCTATAAGGCAGACATGTATAGAGGATAAGAGAAAGATAAATAGCAAGTTTTAAAAATTATTAGTTACAAAGACATAGATAACAAAACGTAGTATAAAGTAAAGTGGATAGGCTATAGTAAGACTACCTAGGAACCACTAAGCAACTTAGAAAACGTTATAGGAAAGGTAAAGAAGTATCAGAAGAAAGTAGGTTAGGGAGTATTAAAAAAGGATCACTAAAAAACAAGTTACCTAAGGGGGACCCAAGAGGAGCAGTTGCTAAGCTACTTGGAGTTGTTTCCTTCACAGAAGGAAAGCCAGTCCTTTTATTACCTAGCTTAGACAAACCCTGTTAAACAAGCTTCTACTCCTTAAAACGAACCTTCTTACGCACTTTCTCTAGACAAAGAAGACGGGCAGAGGCCAATAGACGGGCTTTAAGGGCACGCTGTTAAGCAGCTGCAGCCTCCTACTCTACTTCCTATAAACGATGAAGTTTGTCCAAGGCGCTTAAGAGCTCACTATCAAGTTTTGCAGCGGTAGATTAAATATAAGACCCTACAATAAGTTACTTAGGGAACTTAAAGACTATTAAGAGTTATAGAACACGCACACTTAGCGTTAGAGACAGAGCAAACATTATAGGACAATTAAACGTTTGCTTTAATACACTCTAAGTAAAATAAGGGTTATTAAGACAAGGGACTTGCTATTACAATACACACCAACCCCGCTTTCATATAATAAGAACACAGAGACGACATTATCTCACTAAGTAATAGTATAGCAGCCACAGTGCGAGCATAACATTGCGCTTATAAAGAAGAAGAGGCTTTAGGTATAATAAGTAAGGATATTAACTAGACTAATTAAACGGATATTATACCTCTAGTGAACAACTTAGAGATGTTAGGAATCTTTAAGGATAAAGATAAAGAGAAGGGAGATAGTGTTATGGACGCTTTAAGTACGGTGTTATAACTACTTAGGGAAGAGTTGTAGGAAGCTAGTTGGTTGGTACAGGTATAGTCTAGGATAGATCTGGTGGAACTATATAACAAGGAATAGTAAGTGAGTCATATAATGTTATACGCAGTGTATAAAGTGTATGTAGTGTACGCCTATATATAACACGTATAACACGTACCTTATGTACAAGAGAGGATTTCTTAGGAGTATGGTTATGTATTTAAAGGACCTTAGTCCCTACCGTAGATAGTTCTCTCCTTATAGTAAATCTTAGAATACAATTGGAGTTAGTCTATTAGGTAACCACTCCACCAGTTATTATTACGTTGTTGTTTTGTTCTTACCTATATACCTAGCCTAATAACAGGACCCACCGTAGTTCTGGCTACAAGGTTCCGTTACAAAGAGCGGACGTACTTAGCAGGAAGGCGGAGTTGTAAAATAATAAAAAGCCAATAGGAGCTTTACTGCAAAAGGATTAGAATAGGTTAATTAGGTATAATTATCTAAGGATTATAGCAACTAGAGAGAGTTAAGTCTATAAATTACTAGAAAGTAATTAGATGCAGAAGATCTAAGACATATAGGTAGAGAATCTAGATATAGAATAGTATAAAAATAGAGAAGTAACCTATATTCCAAAATCTATTACAAAGGAGTTTATTAAGTTATTTTATAAAGGACTAACATAAGGACACAACGGAGCTATAGGCTTAGTGTTAAGACTTTAAAAGGAGTATATTATTTAAGGAATCTAGGGACTAGCTAGATAAGTTATAAAAAAGTATCCAGATTGCTAAAGGAATAAACCAACAAGGCATAAGCCGTGTAGAGGGCTATAACCTATTAAAACACCAGAAAGACCATAGGAAGTTATATTATGGGACTTTATTATTAAGTTACCAAAATTAAAAGATCCTATTATAGGGCGAGATTACAATATAATCTTAGTAATAGTGGATAAGCTTATAAAGTGGGGATACTTTATAGCGTATATAGAAGAAATATTAGCAGAAGATGTCGCTAGAGTCTATATTAAGGAAGTATTTGTAAGATATAGAGCACCAGATAAGATTATATTGGATAGAAATCTAAGATTTATAGTAGTATTTTGGGAGGTATTTTTAGCGGAATAGGGAGTTTGCGTAGTAACCTTAACAGCGTATTATCCGCAGACGGACGGACAAATGGAAAGATTAAACTAGACACTAGAACAGTATCTAAGGCATTATATTAATTACGCACAGAATAATTGGGTATTATTGTTACTAATTATATAGTTTATATACAATACAACACTATAAGAAGGAATGGGAACATTACTATTGAAGGTAAATTACGGGTACAAACCAAGAACATTATTATTGCCATATTAAGCAAAGAAAATAAGTAGCACAGCTAAAGAATGAATGAAAATGTTAATAAATCTTTATGCAGACCTTACGGAAACAGCTAAACTAGTATAAAAAAGAATAAAAAAGTACTATAATACTAAAAGATCTAAGGGACTAGATCTTAAGGAGGGAGATAAAGTATGGCTACTACACAAAAATTTTAAGAGTTGACAATTAAGTAAGAAGTTGGACTATATTAGACTAGGACCTTTTAAAGTTAAGTAAAGGATTTTATTAGTTACCTATAAGTTAAACTTACCAGCTAAAATGAAAATCTACTCTATATAGTATATTGCAATACTAGAACTAGTATATAGGAATATTAAACTACTAGTGTATAAAGCAGATATATATAGAGGGTAGGAGGAAGACAAATGGCAAGTTTTAAAGATTATTGGTTATAAGGATGTAGATAATAAAACATAGTATAAAGTAAGGTGGATAGGCTATAGTAAGACTACCTAGAAACTACTAAGCAACCTAAAGAACGCTATAGGAAAGGTATAGGAGTATTAGAAGAAAGTAGGTTAGGGAGCATTAAAAAAGGATTGCTAAAGGATGAGTTACTTAAGGGGGACCTAGGAAGAGCAACTACTATATTACTTAGAGTTGTTTCCTTCTCTAGAGATGCTACTCTTTTATTACCTAACTTAGATAAACTCTATTAAATAAGCTTCTACTCCTTAGAACAAACCTTCTTACGCACCCTCTTAAGATAAAGTAGTTAAGTATAAGCAGAGGCACGGGCTTTAAGGGCATGACGCTCTTTATCTCTTACCCGCTTAGCGCAAGTATAATCTTTATCTTAAAGACAACAAATCTTACCTAAGGCACTTGACAGTTTATTGTTAAGCTTTACAGTAGCAGATTAAATATAAGACCCTATAATAAGTTATATAAGGAACTAGAAGACTATTAAGAGTTATAGGACGCGTATACTTAGCGTTAGAGATAGAGCGAATATTACAAGATAACCGCATATTTGCTTTAGTGCACTCTAAATATAAGGAGGGTTGCTAAGATAAGGGACTTGCTAGTATAATATAAACTAACCCCTCTTTTACATAACAAGAGTATGGAGATGGCATAATCTTACCAAGAGACAGTATTATAGCAACGGTACATGACTGATAAGCTATAGAAGAAGAGGCTGAAGGTTTAAAGACCTTAGAAGGTATAATAAGTAAGGATATTAACCAAATTGATTAAACGGACATTACACCTCTAGTGGACAACTTGGAGATATTAGAAATCTTTAAGGACGAAGATAAAGAGGAGGGAGATAGTATTACGGACAGCTTAAGTATAATATTATGACTACTTAGAGAAGAGTTGGAGGAAGCTAGTTAGTTAATAAGGGCACGGTCTAGAATGGATCTGGTGGAACCATATAACGAGGAATAGTAGCTAAGGTCACGTAATATAATCTATATAATCTGTGTAATCTGTGTAATCTATGGGACAGAGTATATAGAGCACACGTACCTTATGGAGCGAAGGGATTTCTTAGGCATATGGTTATATATTTAAAGGACCACAGTCCCTACCTAGATAGTTCTCTCTTTGTAGTGAATCTCAGAATACAATTAGAGTTAATCTATTGGGCAACCACTCCACTAGTTGTTATTACGTTGTTGACTATTATTTATACCTACATACCCAGCCCATTAACGAGTCCACCGTAGTACATACTACAAGGCTCCGTTACACCTAGTACTTAAAGCCGTGTTGGTGCTTATAGCCAGAGTAGAACGTTTACTAATTTTAATTAGGTCTATAGAAGCCTTAAAACGTTCCGTTAAGAAAGCCCTAAATTACTTCCTCCCCTGCCGTATAAGGTATAAGCACTTAAGCGTATTGTTAAATACGTTTATAAGTAAGCATATGGTGCCATTAAATATTGCTGCAGAAGCGCTCTACTAGGAAGGCAATTATATTATTAAAAATAATAGAGATCTAAGTACGCAATCGCCCAAATTCTTCCTCCATAGTGCACAGGTATATAGAAAAGGTAAGGCGGTAGAGGACTACGCAGAGGGCAGTAACGGGATTGACACGGTAGCGGGCGCGGTAAATAATAAGGTAGAGGCCTAGAAGCTCTGCAAGCTGCTTAATCTCGTATTTTAAGAACCTATATAGGCAGTAAGTAGGTAGCTTAGTAGAGGTAGTAAAGGCTTACCTAAATTCTGACTAAACGCGGTTATTATCCATTTTTTTAAGATCGAACTTAAAGGACTTGTACGGTAGGCGCTTGACATATGGGTGTCTAGGAAGTTTACGAAGGCGTCGCCTATATCGGCCCCGTCGATACGCATTATAGAGGATGTATATAAAGGCGATTTGGTGGTTCATTTTAGGGTGTATGTACGCGTAGTTACAAAAGCTTCCATGAAGTTTGATACGCGATATATTGCCAAGAGCCACCCGTTTGCATTGTTTGATCGCTTACTAAGCTTGATTTTAAAGGGTGGTGGCTTGTCAATTACTAGCGTCAATATGTTGCAAGCCCTCCCTATTGTTGACTTTCACATCGAAGCTGCTGTTCCTTCGCCAATGGAGAATCAACTGCATATAGGACGAGGACGTCCCTACCGCAGCCCTACCAGTTGTGTACAAGCTTTTGGCTAGACTACCATCTTTTTATTCCACTGCACTAGTGGTCTTGTCGACCTTTTGTAATTGATCGAGTTGGTGCGAATCAGCTAAATGACGAACCTGACCCAAGTATCTTTCCCAATTGTCAGGCAGATCTGCGTTCAGTATTGTTATTTATTCGGCACCTCGAATAGTATCCCGGAGCAGCAACTTTTTATTAGAGTCATTCAAGGTTACGACCTGGTGATCGGCGATAAAGCCCGTGCTGAGAGATTTCCAGTATATTAACCTACCGATAAAAAGTTCGCCTGACGCTAAGGTATCATCGACCTTGCCAGCCATCTCAGCTTTGACAACGGAATCCGATGTCCCTATGCAACCTTGTGTGGGAACCAGTTATGCCAGCCTACAATATGCCACAGAGCTTCATTGTTGCCACCAGTCACTAAGAAGCTTCACACCTGGGGGACGGAAACGAGGCGCTTTATGTCCTTCGTTTGCGCGAGGCAGCAGAATGGCAAATAGTCAGGCGATACCTAGGGCTGTTGAACGAGGCTAAGCCTGGGCAAGAAGGCTGAGGTTTGGCATCTACTGTAGGTCTTCCTGAAGATGGGAATCGACCAGAAAGGCATTCAGGTAGTAACGCACGCAGCGCAACCAGCACACGCAGCACCTACCCCAAATACCCCTGTTTAGCTCCAATAGTGCGACTCACTCAGGATGACTCATCAAGATACCGACAGAACAATATGACTCTCATCTCTCTGCTAATATAAAAATATCAAAGTATAAAAGTATACACGAGTGCATAGCAACATCTCGAGACTGTTTCCCCTTAAAAATTTCCTTGCCTCTCCAAGTCCTTCATGCTAAGATGCATGTCCGCCCCTTGATCCGATCTGACATCCCTGCCGTAGCCGAAATAACCAACCAGACATTTTCCAAAGACGAACTGTTCACCTGGCTGTATCCGCACCAAGACCGCTTCCCCGACGACCTGCGTCGCTTCCAATTGATCCGGCTGCGAACGCGGCTCGTCGAGCGGGGCTCCCACGGCTTCGTTGCCGAGAGTGAAGAGGGCGATACCGAATGGACGGGGAAACCCGAAGTACTCGGTTTCGCATTCTACATCCGCAACGGGAACGACTCCGGTGCCAAGAAATGGCGGCATGAACTCCCAATAAACAGTTGGTGACCTTGATTGCAACCTCTACGTCTTCCGCTGGATTTTGTCGCTGACGTGCACGCCTGCAGAACTAGAGCGGTATTTGCTCTCCTGGGAAATATGGTACGAGGAATGCTTTCTGGACCGCGCTTCCGACCGGTCGCGCACTCTGATATTTCGGAATGCTACCGAATACAATATTTATACGAAGCTGCCCTCTTACTGGCATCTCGGGCTGCTGGGTGTGTCGCCTCGGTGCCAGCGCCTCGGGATCGGCGCCAAGCTTGTTGCATACGGGCAGAGAATAGCTGCTGAAGAAAAACTCCCGTTAACGCTCGAAGCCAGCGTTATGGGTCGTTTCCTATACGTCAAGATGGGTTCCAGATCGTTGAAGAGTCTAAGATTGTTGAAGGTCTAGAGGGTGTAGCAATGTTATGGGAGCCGGAGGGCCTGAATAATCAGTCGGCCGATGCGTCATGAAAATGAGAATGTGGAGGTAGGATTTCGGAAGTTATCACCCAAATGATTAGACAGGAAATTAATAGTTAAACACGTAACGAAGCCACTAACCGGAGATTCGCTGTAGTCGGACTTGCAGTGATCTTTTTAAACTAAGCTCAAATCTGCATGGTGATAGATTGATGACGTTACTCTGCACAGGAATTGGAGGTGTCACAAGATGGGACTTCGAATTACTACGTGTAAAATATATAAAAACACCAATTGGCTAGGCCATAAAATCAAAAATACGGGTAGGAGTAATGGGGCGACCTTTTTACGCTCGCCGCTCTTGATCCAAATATTGGGGCATCGGATGAGTAACTGCACTCATTGGGTCGGAAGGAGGGCCAATATATTGTACGTTGGCACAGACGGTAGTGTGCGAGTCAAGTCGAGTTAAGTGTAGGTAGTGTCAAGGGTTTAGCGGGGATGACGGGGAGTATAGATGGATGGATGAAGGGAGGGATGGGCGCAGGGCTAGAGGACGGACGGTGACGCGTGGAAGGCATCATTACCGGACGGGAAGATAAGGCGAGCCTTCTTCTCCACCTCCGCACCTAACCCTCAATACCGAAAGTCTATCCCCATCTCAATCTTCTCCTGCCCATCTTCTTGCAGCAGTATCCCCAGCCTATTTTGCTGCGACTCGTGGCGATGCTCGTCATATCACTCTACTTGTATGCTCCATACACCTTATTTTGCTCGCTAACCCCGGCGCATTCTAGGTCCGAAGGCTCCTCAGCCCCGATGTGCAAGGTTCTTTTCCAGCTTGCTGACTAGATTTGCAACATACTGTAGGCGCCCCACACTCCCTTCAGAATCACTCCCACTCAAGTCGACCGCAACTCTTAATAGATAGCCTCATTCTCCCTCTTGAATACATCCTGCGCTCTATTGTCATTCTAGAATACCTGTCCGTTGTTTCTTGCAATGTCTCAATTCCCACACGCTCCTCCTATACCACCGCAATTCGGCTCAAACATCCCGCCTTCCTACTCTCAACCTTCACAATCACCATACCCCACGCAACAAGGACAAGGGCAATATTACTCCCAACCTCCAAATGCTATGTCCAACCAGCCTAGTCCTGGGAACGCTTACGTGCCCCAATACGTGCCTCCAGCAGCCCAAAATCATGCCTCTTCAACACCGCCCTCGGCTTTCGGACAGATGATCAATCAAGCTGTCACTACGGGAAAGCCAGTTTGGCAGAAATTTAGCAAAACAGTCGGCCAAAAGTTGAACAAACAATCGGCATCAAGCACTCATGCCGCCTCCAGTTCCCCAGATACTTATCAACCTCAGCAATATCAGAGTAACCAACAGCAACAACAGATTCCTCCGCAGGCTGGAACCCAACCATCCAGCTGGCAATCTTCTTACCCTAACACTCAACAATCACCATACCCTCTCTTAAATCACACAACTCCCCCACCAGTTCAGAACAGCTATTTCCCTCCGCAGCAACAAACTCAGACTCCGAATCAGCCGCAGGTTCCACAACAGCAGCAGCAGCAGCAGCAACAGCAACAACAGCCAATGCAGCCAGCGCTCACTCAACCACCGTCAAATTACAATCAGTACGGCAGTACGGAGCATAATACTTCGATGGGGAATCCACAAGGAATGCCACAGCAGGAAAATACCACGGGAACTTCTACGATGTCACAATATGCCCAAAATATATCTCCAATGCTCCCGCCACAACCATATCCAGCAAGTCCTTTCCCGTACAACCCAGCTGATCAAACGAATCAGTGGGCACCAGTTGATGCTGGTGTAACAAGTGTGAGCCCTGTAAACCAAAATGCAGGCCCACCCGGTACACCTCAGCATGCACCGACTTTCACTCCCACCCCTCTACCTCAGGCTTATTCTACAGCACCTATACCCCCCAACAATACTGAGCAGGCACAGCAATGGGGATCTGTTAGCTCAGGAGCGCCTCCTCCCGTGAGCCCAACCAATCAGAATACTGCCTATCCGGCCAGCTCTTCCCAATATCCGACGAGTGACCATCAAGTGCCTCCTATTGGAAATCTCCAGAATACCCAACTCGCAGAAGGTGCTCAATCTCAAATGCCATTTAAACCCGTAAACAGTCAACCTGACAACATAGCAACTGCCCCGAATGAATTTATTGCAGAACTTCCCGCAGATCTAGGTGGGTTGACCGCTGGCGGTCCCCATCAAGAAGCCAATATATCATCCAATCTCCCACAAAGCCCACCCCAGCAGTATCAGCCATACCAGCCGATCCAGCATTCCCAACAGTCGCAGTCAATCCAATCCTCGCAGCCTCCACAGCCGTTCACGGTACCCCGACGAGCCCTTAGTGACACAAGCACAATCGGCCCATGGAGGGTTGCCGACCCAAACACGGAGGAGCCCACGAAGGAGTTCTTTGAAATTGCAGATTTGCTGTATGATGGTCTCGATCGAAATTGCGAACCCAAAAATACAGGTATGCTTTATTTACCAAATCCTAAGGACTTCCTTGGTTGAGTAACTGAGTCATTCCAACGAGTGCTTGTTACAACATGAAGGTGAAATGGGCTTACAGGAGCTACACTAATTTCGATTGAAAAGGAATCCTCGAGGCTACTAAAATATTGGAAAGCTGGAAAGTCCAAGAAATGGCCGAAGATGCGGCACGTAAGTACTATTTTATTCAGTTTGATAGCCAATTATGAGTTGCGAAAATTCCAAGATATGTTATCGAAAAATTAAAACGGTCTCTTCAACAACTAGCCTTTCCCCGCAGTTGGAAGAACAGGAGACAGGCCTTTATCCACAGTCTCAGTATGCCATTTTGGCCTAGAGAACCGATAATTGAGCACTTTGCTTCTCCGGGGTGCTAATTTCTGATTATAGAATTGTTTTCATATGATTCCTTCCGTGCCTTCGCATCTTTGTGGGCCTTAGAAGGAATCCCACACATCATGGTCCCGACCCAACCTTCGCTCTCTCCATCATGGTCGGCACAGCCGAAACCCCAAACCTTAAAGATCTCTCCAGAGCTACCGGCGCCCAACACTCCATATACAACCTACATCCCTGCTCTTAACCGCTCCGGATGGTATAAATACCTGTTTCTTGAGCTCGTGGGTGAGCCTGAAGGCCTGGAAAAGCTCATGCCAAGGTTTTGCGCCGACACTTATAACCCTTTCGGTGCCGGACACCCAGATATCTCCCGCCGAGAACGCAACGAGCCAGCACCACTCTCCGCACGCGCAAACCGAATCAGGACCGGTGCAATCGTGCACGTGTGTCAAGAAGCAGTCAGCAGCATTGATGCAGCCAATGCGAGCTGCGCCAGCGTGCAGATCGAGATCCAGAACCAGATCGAGGCGGAAGTGGCGGCCAAGATGCGAAGCCTCCAGATCCAGGACCAGATGTCAGCGAATCTAGCCACGATGATAGGTAGATCTACACAGTCGTGGTCTGACTTTGTCTAATCCTGCGCTAGGACTAGGCTCTGGCTCACGCCACCAGAAGTCAAAGTCTGTCTTGATTTCCAAGCAACGCAGGGCCCTTGAAACATTCCTGATCAGAGGGTAGCATGAATGCGGAGAGTCTGATATACGGAGATGCACGATAGGACGAGCGGCAGAGGCTGACAGAAAATCGGAAAACAGCCTCGGGCGCCCTGCTACATCTATTGAGAGAGCTCTGAGGTTTTGCAGGACGCCGTTGGCAAGATCTGCGCACTTTTCATTACTCCACATGTCGAATTTTAGGTTTTTTATGCTAGGGTTTCGTGCGAAGAAGGAAAACAGTTGCGCGGGGTTTGAGTCGTATGTGTTCAGATGTAGGGTGTGAAGTTTTGGGAAATGATAGTCCCAAGTGAGGCCTCCTAGCCGACAGCCCTCAAGGTCGCAGTTAGGGAATTCAAGTGAAGCATTCTCGAGATTGGGACTGCTTCGAAGTATCTAGTCAATGATAGACCCGTCATCCCCGTGACCGTTGCTTACATCCAGGTGAAGTTTCTGCAGTAGCTCGAAACTCACAGGACCGGGAGCGTAGCCTGGTGACAAAACTGGCTCATGTTCATAAAACCAAAGGTCAAGATTCTTGAGAGTTGCCGCGGTCTTCCAAAGTGCTTCCCAGAAGGCGGGTGGTCGTTTGCCTCTGGCCCGCAACATGTTGTAGCCAGTCCATGAGAATGACTCTAGACTGCCTTCCCGCCGGACGTGATCCAGAATAGTAGCTACGCCTATGCTCGCTTGACTCGAATCGACTCCGATATCAACTACAAAGGGTTTTTCTTCTTCAAGCCCCTCATTGCTGCCGTCATCCCGAATCTGGATTGCCTTGATGAGGGCCGCACGAGACGGATTGGATATGAGATCACTAGCAGTCTCAGACAGCTCGCTGAGGCTAGAAAACTCAAGTATTGTTTGTGCCGAAGAACGATGCATTATCCGGGGGATGGCGATGGCAACAGAGCGGGGTTGGCACCGGGGAGAGTAGGAATGGGGTGCAGTGTGAGGTAGAGAGGAGAGCAGTAATCCGGGCACGGAGGCCTTTTGTATCAATTTTTTCACCATTCGCGGTTGGTTAAGTGATAAAAGTCGGGAAATTTTGTGCAGCTGACATGGAGTGCCCTGTAGTACAGATAAGCTCAGAGGGCGTTATTGCATATCGCTCATTGGCTGAATACGATGTCTTTCTTACTATGAGGTAACGTTAAGAGCTGTCATGTTGTTTTTAGTTGAGATCAGTGTTCTGGGAGGAAAATGTGCGGTTGGCTGAGAAAGTGGATGGGTAAATGCTACATAGAGTTGGCACTTTTCGCTAGCATCTAAGCAGATCTAGGCCAACACATGTCAAGCAAAAAATTTAATTTGGCTAGATACTCTTTCTAATAAGATGCATATTCACAGGGGTCAAGGGTTTTCCTTTTAGAAGTAAGCCCTCGATATTCTCCATGGCTAGTCGCTCAAACCCAATAATCGTATCCAAAGCGCCACCACCATTATGACTGGTAAGTGTAACATTCCTCATCTTTGCCAGCTCAGGGTGCACATGCGGCTCGTTTGCATGAACGTCAAGCCCTGCAGCGAGCACATGCCCTGAGTTAAGCGCTTCGACGAGAGCGTCTTCATCCACCAGGGCACCTCGAGCAACATTGACAAACCGAGAGCCTTTTTTGAACTTACGTAGGCTCGCAACATCAATAAGCTTCTTGCCAAAATATGGTATTGCTATCAAAATGCAGTCAGATTCCCCAAGGAGTGCATCAAGGCTGTCAAAGAAAGTGGCGTCCAATGCCGCCTCTTGCTCTGCAGTCTTACGGGCTACGTCGTGGTATTGAATTTTCATTCCAAAACCGTGATATGCCTTGCTGGCGATAAGGTAGCCAATGTTGCCTAGTCCAACGATGCCCAGGCTGTGTCCTCGTGGATTACGGGCAGTCAAGGTGGCATACTTGTGGGCTTCTATCCATTGCTCTGGGTCACAAGAACGAGCTGCGAGATGGGACCATGTCAAATTCCGGAAGACTGATAGAATGTGGAAAATCGCCATGTCGGCCACGGCTTCCGAAGATGCTGTGGCACCGTTACAGTACACAATACCTTTTAAAGTTAGTCGATCTAATGCTATAGACTTGGCCATTCAGAGTTCCACAATTCCTACCGTTCGCCGCCAGGACGTCAACGTCTGCCCAATCATACCCGGCGCCCGCACTAGCGAATACTTTCACGGATGGTGGGAGCAGGGGAACAAGCTCTGCATCCCAACGCCCCATCTCCCCTCCGGTGTTCCAAAACGGACGGAAGATAGCATCGAAATTTCCCCATTTTTTCTCTTTCAGCGCCTGTATGAACTAAGGTCTCTAACGCTCGGCATCGGAGGGCCGAATGATGTTGAATTCAGACAAGAACCGGTTGTGGATTTCTGGATTGTGCTGTACTGGATCTCCGAGGTGGAGAACCAGATATTTCTCTTTGCAGACCATACTGAAAAGTTAAAAGTCCAGGAATTGAACGTGAGGAGTACGCTATCCGACCCACATGATCTCCGAATGGCCTCCTTCAAGGTTCTTAAATGAGAAGGGCGTCAGGAATTCGGCTCCTGCAGGCCATGTAAACACGCATTTTAAACTTGGACCTGTGATCACCTCAGCATGACGGCGAATGCAAACATGATATTGGCGCACGGGTTACCCCACGATTCTGGCGTCGACCCCGCTCCCGGGTGTTCGGACAATTCAGGGCGCGCCATGATGCACACGACACATCCCGGAGCTTGAACCGGTAGGCCTCCACGCAGTCGTGCGGAAAGTATGATTGAAGCCGGTGTTGGACGCTTCCATGATTGGTGCCTGGGTGAGGAGGAGCTGAGGCATCTCGCAGGCGGTCATCCCCAGAGATGTTAGGGCTGAGAACGCGGTGAGATTTTAATGACAAGACCACTGCCCTGGAGTCTGCAGTGGGCGTGTACAATGCTTTGCAATATACACCGCTTGAACATGTTGAAGGTACCTATCCGGGTACCTTTCCAAGTACCTATCCGACTACATCTCTGGGTAGTTATGATACGCAAGACCTGACCACCGTGACCGGTGAAGGGGGCTTGCGCTTGGCACTCTCCAACGAACTTCCACTCCCCACGCTCGTCCTCAACTTTCTTTTTTGTCCACTTCATGCACTCTTCGGATATGGGACATGCCAGAGATTGTCTAATTCATGGCCCGGACCAATTCCACACCTTCAGCATGACCTTCAGTACCTTTATCTTGCCGTAAAGCCGATGCTCCATGCCTCATTAGCTGGGCTCAAAATCCTCCTGCTAGAACAAGTCAACATGAAATGTTGCACAATACGCTACCTATCGTTAGTAGAGGCTGAAAGAGCTCGTGACCACAGAGATTCCTGCAGCGACGAATATCCCTGGGCCCCGTAGACGCCTTCGTCGAATGTAAATGATTACTCACCTTTGTGAAGTCAATTATCGGCTCAGACGCATCAGCTTGCAAGGCTATAGGCTCGGTATTCACTAATCCGGACACGTATTCGTGGAAGTCTACCGTCCAGTCGATATGTTGACCTGATCATTTTTGGACATCAAGCCTTTTCGGCGCAAGCCCAACTCATTGAGCGTGGAAATGGAACTCAGCAAACAGACCATGCAACGTTTAGCTGTATTGCTTTTCTTTCATTTCACCATCAAATATCCTCATTACCTTCATTACCTTCGTCGTCCTCAGCATATGCATCAGTGAACTCAACCCAAATACCACCGTGAGCCTTCCAAGTAACCAACGATACTAGGGGTCAGCGCATTTTACAACCAAAGCGCGGAACTCTTTCTTAGACAGCACAAATACCTACGAGTGGGTATTTAAAGTATGAAAAGGAACTTTCTTCTTCGCTTTGGGCAAATGGTCTTGCAGACGAGGTGGTTTGCTAGCGATCAAGCTTGAAAAACTTCACAACCGCAGTCAACCCATATTTCACGGTTTTCACCTAACACAGTGACTGCTTCAGCGAACTGTGAATGAAGAATATGCCAGCCCATTCAATCAGCATGGAAACCGATCCACCACCATAGCACAGGTACGCAACGTTGAGAATGTCCTATCACATCAAACCTCTACACCAGAGTATCTCAAACGCTACCGCGGAGCATAGCACTACACTATTCCCCGGGAATGGATCGACGACCAAATTCTCAAGAATATCACCTACCTGGTCGGTCGGGTTACCACCCCCTTTCTTTCCTCGATACGCCAGTATCCCAGCCTGATCCTCCAAGCCCTCAAGAGTACCTCGTCCCCGGCTGATGAATATCTTTTTCAGATTATCTCACAGCCGGTTCCGTCACCGACACCACCTTTTGAGATAATAACCAATATCTCACCGAAATCAGGTCGTACACCCCTGACGGTGATGACGCAGCTAGTCCGGGACAATCTTTCTTTTCGGGACTATCCAGCAGCAAGGACTTCGCGTGCAACAATACCTGAACGACTCATCGTTGGTCCGTCAAATAACGTACATAGAAGTTTAGACGTGGAACTAATTGAGAAGATTCCGGAGAGCATTGCTAGAGCTCCCGCCGCTGTCAAGAATGATATGTTGTGCATGTCCTAGCACTTTGGTTCATCTCACGTTTTTATGACTTCAACCAAATCGTGAGTTAGTTTAGGTTACAGCTCTAACTGACCGACGTGTTCACTATTTCTACAGGTAATATATTTATGCAAGCAGTAAGCAACGCGCGTCAGCCCTATGGAGACCCGCAGCTCTGCCTAAAAATAATGCGCACAACCCAACCAGAGCCATGACCCCCATCCCGGAGGACGATGACGGCTACAAGTCTAATAGTACAGTGGTCGACCACACCAACTTGCGATTCTGGCGCAGTCTTCAGCAGAACATAAGACGAAGCGCTTCGCCCTCAGCCATCTCTGCTACGTCTATGGACGAGCACCGAGCTAACCCAATTGCAACATTGACAGCAGCTCCCACTATTGTCAATGCTCCTGGTAACACACAGTCAGTCACATACACCGGGCTTATCCCTCCTTCAAGACAGACCACTGCTCCACAGCATATCACTGTCCCAGAACCGACCACTCTACCAGACCCAATTAATGCCGCACCAGTCTACGCTCCCATTACCGACACCGCTATCACAATCCCCTCACACATCACTCACCCTAGCAAAACTAGCTTGCTGTCTCTGCTAAAAATCTCTGGGAAAACGCCCGAGGAAGCAGCTCTGCAGTACATCCTAGATCTTCGGGCTCAGGGTGCGCGAGATGCCATGAAAGCTCGCAAAGCCGAATGGACGAAGAAGCTCAGGAAAGGGCCCTCACGCAAGCCCACCTCGACTTCCAGGGTAAGTACGACCACATCCGGTAATTAAATGCTAGAGGCCAGGCTTGGGATTAAGCGGGTGGATGGGGGCGAGTAGCATGTCACAAGAAATAGCTCTCCAAAACACCCGCAGGATTTCAGGGCCACTGATGAAGGCAACGAACAGCGAAATACGAGGGGTGGAATGACTTGGTACTAGGCAACATTATCCACACGCCTCCTGATTTTCCCAACCGCCGTCTCCGGTAATGGTTAAGAATAGGTCAAATATTATGCTCATTGATATTCCAGGCACGTGGCCCGATTCATAGAGTCGTAATACGAACAATACCAATCAAAGACAAAGCAAGCCCTGGCAGACCAGGATCGAGCAATTCCCGGAACAACCAAACCCACGGGTTCTCCAACGCTTTCGTTTCCTTTCATAATGCGAAAAGCACTCCATAAAGCCGCGTTGGTCGCGTTTGGGGGCGAGTCGTTTCGCTCAACGCCCATAACTTATACGAATCAAGAAAAGAAACGACGCCCAATATTTATGGTGCTGAGTATTTATGTCGCTGCGACCATTGGTAAAGAAGAGCGTGAACTGTCCGTGTGCCGATTACCTGACGCCCCCGCCGTCTTCATGAGGCACGGGTTATTAATAGAAGATGTATTAGTAGAAGGAAGTCCAAAGTGTTCTTGGTGGCTCTCGAAATCAGCATCATCCTCGCTTGTGAAAAGAGTGGATGAAGTGTCCTCTGAATCATTAACCATGTCATCTGGCTCTGAAGAATTTGATTGATCCATATTTGCTGTGGGGTTCATCTGCTCTTGTGAGGGGTAGGAATCTTGGAGTTTCGATGAAGAGGAGGCAGTCGTAGGATGGCTCTCATTATTTGTTTCCTTAGTATCCGTTATTGGATCTGGCAAATGGGTGGCAGAAGGAGTTGACTCCAAAGAAAAAAAACCCTCTCCAACTTCATTTGGAAGTGGTACTTCCACCGGATCCAATTCCCCAAGGCCAGTTCCCTCGCCAGTGGCAGGCTCGAACTCTGCAGATGTGAGAGGTACGGCTACTACATCTGAAGCAGCACCGTCCACCTTCAAATCGCAAGCTTCCCCCACTGATTTGCTTGGCTCGATTTCGAAGCGTTCGTAGAAGAGCATAAAAACTCCACCTTGTCTCAAGACTTCTTCTTCGGACACCCTCGTTACGTCCTCATCACTAAGACGCCACCATCCTTCATTAAGCTCCATATGGGTTTTATCCTTTGACGATAATTCTTCCGATGGCCCCGGGGCATTGGCTATCGAGGCTGTGAAAGTATGTTTCCTGTAGCAAACGTAATGACCATTTTCGTGCCGTCCATAATGTGTGACCACAGCACGCAGCTTGTACTGGAATAGCGAGGGTTCAGAGGATTCCTCATCGATTGGACCAAGCATGGACTTTGTAGGATCTTTTGACCATTCTTCGGGTGATTCTTCGTCTAATTCCTGGGAATGCGATGGACGAGAACCCAGACACCACGGCCCCAGATCAAGGTCTTTAGGAAATTTAACGTCCGCGTAATTCTTCATCTGAGCACCCGTAAACTCATCAAAAACACTCCGATTAACATGAATTACCAACGATTTGGGCGATCGTGCTATAACTGCCTGTCGTGACTTCGTACTCGACATCCAATTCTTTTTTGGGACTTGGCATTTCTTGATTAGAGTATTGTCCGCGAAGTCATCTTCTTCCAAAGCTTCCTCGACAGCTTGGAGGCGAGAAGTGATGTTCTTGCGGAGAATTTCTGGCATAGTAGAGCCCGCCACAGATGATCCATCTATCAAACCAGTGAGGGTTTCTTTGGTTCGAAGGAGTGTACACTTTGCGCACTCCACTCCTTCTATTGGCTCCAGCTTAGTGTACTCGTCTAGACAGTCACGTATATCGTATATCCAATCTTTTCCTAGAGGGACAGTAAGGCAATTGAATGGTATCATTGACAAGCCGTCCGTGTATCCGCAGCGTATACAGCCAACCCGTTGAGCAAGTAGTCCATCAAGTGGGTTTTGCAGCGGCTTCAAAGCGGAAAGAGCAGGTTCTCTCTTCGTGATCGTATGTTCTTCAGACTCCGGGCTCGCGATTTCAGATGCACTTTTAGTGATGAGAGCCCTAGCTTCGAGGAGACCAGATGCTCTTTGGTCAGGGGTCTGTTTTGAGGCCTTAAAAACCTCTTTGTCTAATTCGTCCAAAATCTTTGAATAGTATTCCTGTGCATCCTGTTGCTGAAAGCTGCTCATGGATTTTAACTTTCCTGGAGTCCAAAGCCTTTGTCCATGATTCTCCGGATCATTAAGTTTGTTTATAGTGTCGAAAAGCGCCCCGTTCGTAGTGTCCATGGAAAACGCGGTGAAGCTAGAGGTGGTCATAGAGAGAAATACTCGGAGAGAGGGTAGTGATGCGAGGCCCTGGATCACGCTGTTCTGATAGCACGAATTGTCCCAGTTTCCTAACCCAGGCGGTGCATCATTAGATCCAACCTTTAGAAACATGCTCAGGCCCCGGAGTGACTGGTCACCTTGCACACTCTTTAACAGGCCCCATTTGTCAAGTCCAAAGACTTTCTGAAGAATTTCGCTCTTCGCTGCTTGCATGTCTTCCGGCTTGCTCTTCACGTTGTTCGGATCGGCAGAGAGGGAGTCGACGGGGCCAGAACTATCCAATTCAAATGCAACTCGGGCAGGGACAAGGTATACGAAGCTGTTCCACGCCATCCTGAGCAGGGGAGACAACCAAAGATGGATGGGTAGGCCGAAGGATTCTAGGAGCTTATACAAGACATAAATTCCAACAAGAGAGACAAGGAGTATAGATTCCAGCGAGACGGTAGGATCCTGTGAATGCCCCGTGTGTGCGTAGTTCGCCGTGTCCGGGAAGTCTGGGGTGCTCATTGTCGTGAAGCGGTGGTGGCGGAGACAGTGAATGGATTCCCTATATCATTCGGGCCAGCGCGTAGAGTTCCTGCAGGGACCTGACGAACGATCGTGTTGGAATTTCCTAGCCGGCATCGAGATAGACGAGACAAGGAAACGGAGGCAGCTAGGGATGACGTGAAAACGTCAAGAGAGGTGGGCGATTGAGGATGCCAAAGTGGTCAGAGCGCGAGATGGAGAGTGAGGCTCAGATCGGTCTTGGTCTCAGGTCCTCGAATAAAAACACCTGGCCCGTGCGCAATTTCGAAATCTTGGCATCAAAAAATCCCACATTCTCAATATACACCATAACAATAATTACCACAACAGCAACAACTACAACTCCATACTAACCTCTCTCCACTACAGCATCATGGCTAAAACCGCGAAGCTGAAGAAGAAGCGTACGTTTACTTTTATCCCCCTATATGTCATGGAGACCTAACCCTTCTTACAGCAACGACACCCCACTCCCGCGCCGCCCGCCGTGCCACCTCTCCGAGCCTCAACCTCGACAAATCCCTCAAGACCCTTCCAAGGCCCTCCACCCCTACCACTTCTAAGCTCACGCCAAAACCTCACGTATTAGCCGCTCAGTCGACCGGCATATCAAAACGGAATCCCAAATCAAAGCCGTTAAAGCGTCAACAACGTCTCCGACAGATTAAAGGCATGGAGCGTGCTGCAGATTTCATGGGGAAAATTGAGGTCAAGGTGCAGAAAAGCGTAGGCCGAGGAAAGAGAGTCCGAGAGAGGCGGAAGGCTTGGGATGAGCTGAACGGAGAGAAGACTGGCACAAAAACAAATAATGCATTTAGCGCTTTAGAGAGTGGAGGAGGCGGAGAATGGGTCAGCGATGAGGAGATGGAAGCTGTGGAGGAAACTTCAGGAGATGCAGAACCGATACCGGACACAGCTCAACCTGACACAGTAAGCGAAGTCAACGCAGGAACTGTTCCCGAATCGGTACCGTTGCCTGCTGCTACGGCGGCGGAAGAAGAAGATGAGATTCTATGAGAAGGAGCACTGAGATGAACCGAAGTTTTGTTACGATTAATTATAAGGAGTTAGGAGTTCTCATGGCATTGGAATATCTGAAGCCCATAGACGGCAATGAGTTGAGATGAAATACCCCGGAGGGGAAAAAGTGGATAGGATGCATGAAAGACGAGTCGGTTGGTCAATCTGCAAATGGTGTAAGGTTTCAACATTGTCAATTTCACCAAGCTACATGTACTTCTCACAATCGCCTAGTACGGGTGGCTTTATCATGGGTGAGTCGATGACAGTGATTGAGGTCATATCCCAGGCGCGGTATTTCCGGATAGGGAGCTGGAGCTTTGGGTACTCTTCTGCTTGCCAAGTCAGGGTTTTTATCCTCCCGGGAGTATTTAAATATAATTTTGAGGCTTGCAAGGGATTGTACAGCCATATCTCATTATCAAACCCTAGGTGTCGGTTTGAGCTTGAGACAGTCATTTGTCTTATAGATCTCAAATCTACATGATCATTCCTGCATTCTCGGCTTTTTCTTTCTGAATGAAATGCTCTCCGAAATTGCTATTCCCTGGCCTCAACCGTGTTTTCCCCTCCCTTCCTCCATTCAGAGCTCCACGTACAGATACTGAACCCTTTCACTACCAATCTTTCTCTTTCGTCGAAGTCATCGAACGGCCAGTACTCCTAGACGTGTACTCTTTCGGCATCATTAGCAGCTTCCAGCGCCTTTTTAATTAACTTAGTCTGTTGAATCGTATCGTTGTAGTTATTTGTTAGAGTCCAGCCGTCGGCAGTGATCCCGAGGCCATCACGTATACTTCTGAGCCAGACATCGGCGTCCCCCTGCCTGGCGCTGATTCTCAGGCAGTCCTCCACTTCTTTCTCAGTATATGACATATGATAAGGTAGTAGCTCCTCGCGTACAGGTTAAACGAGCTTTTTCTAGTCCTGCATTACTTGTATCAGGTCTGCTTTTAACGTCACGCTGTCCCCTTCCCATAGCTTGCCCGCATGCTGAAATAGTAGACCTTGTTCAGGTTAGCCGAGGCAGCTAAGTAGTAAAAATTGATATGGTGTTTGCTCCATTGCTCCATTGCAGTGACTTTCCCTTCCTCAATTGGTTCGGCTAGATTGTTAGAGAGTCGCAGTGTGGTAAGTCTCTCAGACTCCTCATTACCATAATTCCGGAAGTACTTGGGAATTCTAGCCTGCAACAACAGCGGTAAAACGTAGCAGTGCTGCTAATCTATCATTCCAACAATTTTGAAGTCGTTAGACACAAAGATGTTGGGAGGGTGAAGATCGGATGCCGAATAATAGGCCAGTGACTCTCGCGGTCCTCAGGTATCAAAAATGGCGCAATTTGTATGTAGTTTTTAAGGCTGGTGATGCGTCCGGTAGGATCCGCTTTATTGTAGTTACGAAATTCCCTATACATACGCTCAAACGGAAAACGAGGCCGAGCATGTTGCACCATCCGGGCGAGCTCCTTTTTAGCACTAGCCACCAGAGTATCCTCACACGTTCGACTGCGAAGAATGTCAGAATTTGAGACTCAGTAAACGCAATATTGCTCACATGGTCTACCGGAAGCAGATCTCGATAGTCATGCCACCAACTCAATGCGGAATTCAGCCCAATGCAGAGTTGCTTAACGCCATTCCGATCTGGTATCTTGACCCTCCTACAGTTAGGCTCTAGGTCGCGCTCATAGCGTATACTCCCGTAAGCAGGCAGTTGAATAAAGAAAGCTGTAGCCTCTATCTGGACAATTTACTTGATCATTCATATTCTTCGGCCCTCAGATAGTTGATGCCGGGTGTTTCCAAGGTCCTTTCCACATAATTTTCCATGGTGATATACTCAGAGCCCACAGAATTATGAGCTGTAGCCGAATAATCAAAGACCTTAGGGGCCAATATTCCAAAGGATCGGATCAAGTCCATAGTAGCTACCTCACTGGCTGTTGCGAGCTTTTCTGGGCATGTTAAAGGCTATGGAAGTCGCGTAATAACCTAGAACCCATCGTGCATTGTTACCTTAAAGGTTCTATCGTAGCCGACTTCAGCAAACTTGCGAAATTCCTTAACATCCGATTCTGTTCTACTAACACATCTGGCAGCGACATGTTTGAGCTCCAAAATATTAAATGGGAGATATCGTTCAGAAAGACAGAGATGTTTATTATAGCTACGGTAGATTAGTTATCAGTTAGGAAACAAAAGCGTAAAGGTCCGGAGAGTCTCTAGGTATAACTATCCCACACAACCATAATTAATAAGCGCTTACTAACGTACGCACGGGCCACTATCAAGAGTATAGAAGAACTTCAAAAAAGCATATCCTCACCGCAACTTACACTATAGAATATTTATGCAACTATGTAGTAAATGGACTAGTCCGGGGCGCGGAATTGATAGCTTATTATACAGATTAAAAGTCCTAAACGGTTTATAAAGTAAATATTAGTGCTAGGTTTATAGATATAACGCTAAAGTTAAACAACTTTAATAGCAAGTGTTGGCCACAGAGGTAGCTTTACCTATAGGTAATATTGACCTGTAACAACGGCTGTTAGACATCAGTATTAGCCTAATATTGTCTTGTTACACCACCCTCTAGGGACCCCTGTAGGGGGTTAATTCTCTTATGTATATTAAGGCTCTTAGAGCCACCTTAAATAAAACAGATCACTTATTTAATTCTGTGTCTCTACCTACCAGTCAGCTAATATTATTTGTCTTAATACCTGCCTGGCTAAAAGTTATAAGCCCAGTAACCTTCTAAGCACTAGGGAGATCTTAGTGGCCAGACAACTACTACTAAGCCTCTTTAAGCATAGTTCGTCACGAAATATTACGTGCTTTACGCGTAAGCGCGTCTCTTTATATAACCTTAAAACAAAAGCCAATATGGCAACCAAGGACTCTATAAACCCTCTTTTGCTAACCTAGAAAGACTAGCCTATATAGTTTTAATTTATCCGCCAAGAAGTAAGTTTTGCGAAGATCTGGGACTATGTTGACCCAGATAAGACGGAAAACAAAATCAAAGAAAACACTGAGCCAGCTATACCTTTAATAGCAGCAGCTCCTACAGCACCTGCAACAGCTCCTATAGCTTCTATAGCACCAGCAGCAGCTTCTGCAACACTAGCAGCAGCTCCTACAACTTCAGTAGCAACTCCAGCATCTACTAGAACAGCTACACCTGGGTTATTAAGTTAAAGACAACAACCTCAGCAATCTCTAAAGACATAGAGAATGCTCTTTAAGCTCTATAAGCTACAACAACAAGACTACCTAAAGCGGGAAGAGAAGCTCCACACGTTTACAGCACTCTTGTATGCCACCGTAGGCACCAACTTCTCGGGTTATCTTAAGAACCTTACCATACTATATTTAATTATAAGATAGCTGAAGAAGGTAGTAAAGCCATCTTAAGCTATATTATAGCAGATAGTATTAGACGATCTTAGGAAACGGAAACAAGGGCCTAAATACTAGACTCTGGAATTATGGCTTCAGCTTTATATCACCATTATACAGAACGGCGAAGAGCTAGAGGAAGGGCTAATAGAGGTAATAGAGAGCAGCGTTATACAAGCCTTTATCTAGGACTGTAAGGAGATCTATCCAGCTCTATATTATACCTTCATTTAAAAGGTAGCGAAGAGGTCAGAAAAGCTTAAAATGGTAACAATAATTAAGGAATTTAACCTCCTCTACAAACATCTGAATACGGGACGTAACGCCTATACTACACTCTTAGGGCAGCCAGCTGCAGATCCTATAATATTTACCACCCTAGCACCTTCTTAATCGCCTAAGACAAAGTGTTTTGCTTATGGTTTACCCTATAAGTTAAGGAATTATAAGCAGCTGTTTCAGTCTCTTTAAGGTACGAACTTTATACCAAATAACGAGTATTTAAGGAAGTGTTAAGAATGGCTTAAGGTCCTAATAAATAAGCAGTATTACAAAAAAAGGGTCAAGTAGATTAAGAAGAAAGGTCCTAGGTTAAGAACATCTCCCTTAGCTTTATCTACTGCTAAAAAGATTAAGGATCTAGATAGACCTTAAGCTATAATAGCGGCTGTAACAACATCCTACTTATTATTATTATCGTAGGAACATCCGGATCTGTCATTAATTAATGCCTAGGGGTATAACACTATGGCAGACACCCACTTCTATAATAATATTAGATACTTCCGTAACTTTAAGCCAAGCATGTCTATAGCAACAGCTAGAGATTCTAGAGCAGAAATCCATGGATACGGTAATATCAACTTAGCTATTAAGGTGGGCGAATAACGTCTAACTAGGTATCTAATATTAAGAAATATAGCATACGCTTCTTATTTTCATACTAATCTAATATCCGCAGCGAAGCTCTATAGGGTTAGAGTAATTATGGACTAATCTATAAACCACCTACGCTATAAGGATAATGGAAGCCTATTTACCAACCTTACGGAATACGGAGGTCTTTACCTTATTAATACCATTACCTGCTTACCACCTACTCCTACTACCTACGCTACATCTACTAGATTCTTTGAGACCTTAGCATATAACAGAGTATAGTATTAACGCTTACTACACTACAATATAGAATTAGTGAATCATCTATTAACTGCGGCTAATGGGGTTAAGGTAGTTAAAACGAATAGAGAAAGGACTCCATATAGTATACCACTTTATAAACCATATGTTCTAGGAAAGATAACTTAATAAATATCTTGTAGGGAATCAGCGAGGGGAACCTACCCTTTTAAACGTGTACACTTTAATATTATTATAGAAGAAGACGGGTTTAATAGAGACACATATATAGCTCACTTTTGGTGTAACTATATAAAGTACCATCATACTTTTCCTATTAAGAACTATAAGCAAGAGACGCTGCTCCCACTCTTTAAATTAATAATAGCATTTACGAAGAAATTTAATACTTAAGGTGTCCGCATTTAGCATATGGACAAGGAGCAAGGTATAGGCGCTAGGGTAAAGAATCTCATCCAACTTAATAGAGGTGTTATTAAGTAATTAACACCAGATACCCCAGCTTAAAATGGACCTATAGAGAGGTTAGGGAGAGCCATTTCCAAACAAGCAAGGACTGCTGTTATTAAAGCAAAGTTACCCATAGATCTATAGCCTGAGTTTGTGCTTCTAGCAGTGTTCCTACTTAATCAAACTCCTATTAAGTCTATTAACTGGAAGACTCCATTTAAAATACTATATAAATAGAAGCCATGGCTAGCAGGACTTTATATAGCCGGATCTTTAACCTATATACTTATCAAATATAGCATTCCTAGAAAGGCAAAGTTTAAGCTATAAGCCCAAATAGGTTATCTTGTTAGTATAAAAGCGTTAAATATCTATAGGGTATAGATACTAACTACTAACCGCATTATCCGATTTTATAATATACGAATTAATAAGTTAAAGAGATATTAATCTCCTAAAATACCAGAACACCTTATTATCTTATAGGCTTAAAAGGACCGTTTTTAGCAAGTCCAGGACCTACTAGATAATATTTAAGATGGCAGTAAGGACTAGATAGAGAACTTTAATAAAGAACTGGATATAAGACTGCCGCATTTAGTAAATATTAATATTACTCCTATATTAAAAAGTATTTAGATCTTAATAGAAGAACTCCATTAGCTACCTACCCTAGAGCTAACTCTAGAACCCTCTAGACCATTTACGTCTCTGGCGCCTTAACAGATACCATTTACCACTTAGTTATCTCCTAAAGTCACCAAACCACTGTTTATAGATCCTACACCTCGTTCTAAACCTCAGACGACAGCAGGCTTATTATTAGGGGGTAAGAGACGTTCTGGCCATAAAAAGCGGCCTACGGTAAAGAAAAAAGATATACTAAATTAGGACTTATAACGACGAGCCTTTACGGTTTAAATTAGTGATGGTAATAATATTATTAATCCAGATATGACACTATTGGCTTACGCGTTCTATACCGCTGCTATAAAGACATATGGACATTAAGACGATTTTCCACCACTACTAAAGTCATAGAAAGAGATGCTTAATTATAGGTACGCTACGGAGTTTAAAGCAGCTGCTTACACCAAGATAAAGGCCTTAATGGGAAAACATACCTGGGACGAGGTACAGCTAGTTAAGAAGGTTTATTAACTTCCTACTATATAGGTCTTTACCTATAAAGAAGATTTGGATGGCTTTATTATAAGATTTAAGGCTCGTCTAGTTATCTAAGGAGACCTTCAAGTAGTCTCACAAGAGGAGGTTAAAGCTATTACAGTAGCCTATTAGACCTTCCGTCTGCTCTGCACTCTTATTACTGGCTTCAACCTAGACGTTATACAGATTAATACCATTAACGCCTTTATCAATGCCTTAGTTAACAATGAGGTCTACCTTATTCCCCCTAAGGGTATAGACCTACCGCCTAAATCCTCTCTCCGTCTTAGAAAGGTAATGTATAGACTTCGGAAATCTCTAAAGTTGTGGTTTTTAGAAATGTCTGCTGCTCTACAAAGCATAGGTTTAAAAGCTGTATTGGATGAGCCATGTCTCTATATACACCCTATTAAACCTATCTTTGTGTTCTTCTACGTCGATGATATCCTAATTATAGGATACCCAAGCTGTTATTAACAGATGGAGGACATCCTAAAGCAGCTACAAGATTGATTTGAGATACGCTAAATATCTTAATTCACATCATTCCTAAATACTTGTGTCGTGCGAGATTAACAAAAGGGAAAGCTCTGGCTCTGCCTAGATTAGTATCTTGAGAAGCTAGTCTTAATATACCATCTAGAATATCTAAAGCCATTAGCTACACCACTATCGGGCCAGGAATTAACACCGTATAAGGGAGAAGCTATGCTGAATTAGATAAAAGGATATTAACGCTATATAGGTTCTGCAACGTATCCTGCATCTACTATACAACCAGACGTTGCTTTTTTAGTTAGTAAGCTAGCTAAGTTCTTATAAAATCCGTTGCTAGCTTATCTTGCGGAGATTAATAGATTGCTTACCTATCTCTATGATACCAGGTACCTCGCTCTTGAGTTCTCTACTATTATGCTATATAAGATAAACCAGGTTCTGAAAGCTGCGTCTAATACTAGCTTTGCTAATAATACTCCAACACGACGGAGCTTATAGGGATTCTTAATAAGCTTATTTAATGGGCTAATAGCATGGCAGGCAACTAGACAAAAGGCAGTTACTAAGTCTACTACAGAGGCAGAACTCCTAGCTCTCTCGCACGTTAGTAGGGAGGTTAAGTATATAGTTTGGATCTTTAAAGCTATCAGATTTAATCCAGAACAGGACGTTATTATTAATTATAATAATTAGCAGTTAGTACGGATCATGATAAAAGAGACCCCTACGGTATCTACGAAACTCTAATATATAGATATCTATTAATTCTGGCTTCGCTAAGAGGTACAAAACGGAAGCTTTATTATACAATAGGTACTAATGAGCGAGATAGCTATAGATAGACTAACTAAAGCTCTCTCAAAGCAAAATTATTAAAAATTTGTTAAAGTAGTAGGGCTTTGAGATATCAGACATCTAATAAACTAATAATTAAATTATAAAGCTTACTACTAGCTTATCTATTATGACTACCTAATCTGGTAATCCAGCTCTGCCGCTCTACGCCAGATCTAAGGGGGTGTGTTAGCCACGGAGGTAGCTTTACCTATAGGTAATATTAACCTGTAACGACGGCTGTCAGACATTAGTATTAGCCTAATATCGTCTTATTACACCACCCTCTAGGGACCCCTATAGGGGGTCAATTCTCTTATGTATATTAGGGCTCTTAGAGCCACCTTAAATAAAACAGATCACTTATTCAATTCTGTGTCTCTACCTACCAGTTAGCTAACGTCATTTGTCTTGATACCTGCCTGGCTAAAAGCAAGTTTCTGAAAGTTTTCTACTATAAAGTTGTTTTAAATCTATACTATGCAAAGCCTATATCAACTTCCTACTATATAGCATGGCCGATAGCTCTTCGTTTGATATTAATTTGACTCTTCCTAACCTTAATGAGCTCCTGTAGCGTCGCCCTGCTACCCATACTGCCTATACTGCCTCTGCTGCTCTAGTACGAAAACCTGGTGATCGCCAGAGTAACCCCATTAAAGTCCTTGATACTTCGCCCCCCCTTCGCCAGGTTGCTCTAGCCGCTTAGCATAAGGTTCCTTAGGCTCCGTTGACCCTATCTTAGCTTCGCCGGCCATGGTATGCGGATATAGGGAGCTTAGCACAGGCCTCTGCACAGGAGTCGTTCTCTCCTCTGCCTCCTCCTAGAACTCTAACCCCAGGCGGTTATAAATATTATACGGCTTCTGCTTCTTTAGTACACAATACAAATAATCCTGTTCCATAATAGCTTTAATTACTATCGCTAGAAGTTAAAATCTAATGTCCAGAGTAGCGGCTGAACCACCGTTTGCACCTAGACCTGGCTCCAGTAATAAAAAAGGTGGTTAACTCTATGCCCGCCTACCACCTTTTAGAGCCATATAATGGTGAGGCCTTTAAGGATCCTAACGCTGCGTTTAATTAATACCAGGACTACGCCTTTAGTAAAGGCTTCTTTATTGTTACACTGTCCTTAGGCAATAAAGCCGCTCTACAGCCATACCGTATCTTTGGCTGCAAACACTATAGTAAGCATACCCAGAATTACCGCAAGTTAGATAACTTCTGTGGTAAGAATAGCAACCGGTAGTGAGAGGCCACTAAGGTACACTAAAAGAACTACGGCTGGTGTATTTAGGTGGCCTAGAAGAAGCTTCCTAGCCATATAGGTGATATTAAAGGATGGGTGGTAACTATCACGCATACCAAGCACTCTAGTCCAGATACTCTAGAGGCTTTAGAGCACAACTTCATCATAAATCCCCTTGCTTATATTGGCCACCAGGATTAACTACTAGAGGCTAAAGAGGCAGCCGCAGAAGTCTACGCTCTTAGGGCAACTTAAGAGACCTATCTTACTATATAGCGTTAGCTTTCTGCCTGGGAGTTACAAATAAGCAAGAAGAAATACTATAGCTTGACGTAATTGTTAAGCGGCCTTCCTAGTGGAGCTAAGGGCCAGCCGCAAGCGCTCAGCGCGCTTAAGCTGCTTCTCCACCAGCATGGATTTGAGTACCGGTCTCAATATACCTATACGATCAATCCAGAATCAGGTTGTCTAATGGCCCGGAGTCTCCAGTAGCTTGTGTTCTGGCTTCCTATCCAGGTAGATTTGGCGCAAAGGTTTATTACTAACTTTAGCTGCCAAATAGATACTATATTTAATACCAATTGATCTAAGCTCTTATTGGCTATTATTACTAGCATTACTAATATAGGGTCCTCTTTCCCGGCAATGCAGTTATTTATTAAAAGCGAGTCTTAGCTAGATTGGACCTTTTTACTAGAGTCTACTTAGCAGAAACTTTGGAAACGGCTACCTAAAGTTATTATTACTGATTTCGGTAAGGGCCTTACAGCCGCCTTATTAGTAGGGCAGTTAATTACAGTTATTCTCCAGTACTGCCAGTGGCATGCCGCAAAGGCAATAAAGAAGCGGATTAATAAGGGGATCCAGACAAAGGCCAAGAGGCCATATAGCTACTCAGTGGAAGAGAGGAAGGTAGTAAAGGAACTATTTTAGCCCTACCTAAAATCTAAAACGGTGGCAGAGCTTAAAGTTAACCAAAAGGCAGTCCTGGATAAGCTACACCCGTGCGATAAGGTGTGGTTTCAGACTATATATGTTAAAAAGGAGAGCCAGATGATTACCTGTTATATTAGGTAAGTTTTAGTAAGCTTTCTATATTAGGTTAACTTTTAAACTGGGGAACAGAATATCGCCATAAGGCATTTAAATGAGCTTTACTATAGGCTGGCCTATAGTAAAGCTCATCCAAATATCTCATGGCAATATTCTGTTCCCCAGCATAAAAACCTTATTTTAACGTCGACTTTTCTTCAACCGCTTACTCCCTCACTAGACACCTTCTAAATTTAGGTGCAGCAGCAAGCCAACAAGGTAAGGGTATTAATAGAGGATTAAAATGCTTTACCAATTATCAATTAAGCCTTAAGGATACTATAATTGAGCTAAAGAAGTGGATTTCGATATTGTATACGGAGTTGATTAAATCCAAATATATATCCGAAATATCCCTCCCCTAAATTACTACCCTAGATCTCTTTTAGCACCACTTCGCGCAGATCAACGGTGTAGTAACACACTACGCACTTAAGCGAATCTTTAACTCTATACATGGCGCGAGAGCTTTAACAAATAAGGAAAAGCAGGAGTGGGCTAATCAGGAGTGGAAGCAGGACGACTGCAACTGCGAGGACCCCTACCAATATGGCCTCCCCTATCGTCATATACTTATTTAGTACTTAATATAGAGGCTTTCTATATCGCCGGCTTTAATCCACCCTTGCTAGTATATCGCAACAAAGCTGATTACCGCTCCAGATTGGCAGCCGCGATATATTGAGGATATGGCGTTCCAGGGCAACCCTCTGCCAGGGCACCCAGAAGCTCTCACCAGGATCCGGCTATCAATTCTCCGTCTCCTTAATATTATTAAAAACCTTCCTACTAAAGAAATGGGCGAGCTTGCTAATAAATTTAAAAACTTTAAGGTGGCCTAAATGGCTATTTTAACTAGACAGGCAGAGCTTTAATTAATACCCAAGGGCGCTCCATTTAAGGTTCCTTAAAGGGCTCGCTGGCAGCCACCACCTAAAAAGAAGCATGGTAAGGCCAACCAGCGGGGCAAGACAAGCGCTGAGATTGCTGAACGCGCTGCCGACGTCGCCGTACAAGATCTCCAAAAGGAAAGGCGGGAGGAGGCCCAGAAGCAGAAGGAGAAGATAGAGTCTAGAAGCCGGCCTATACCTGCTTAACCGAGCGGCGGCGTAGATTTTAGCCAATTTCTAATCTAAAACAAAGAACCAGCTGACGAAGTGGATGAGGATATTAAGGAGGATGAGGAGCAACCGTTTGATGAGCCGTCGGTGCTGTATAACGAAGTTTTAGGGGGGTTGGAGGATGAGGTGGTCATTTTGGAAGTGGGGGAGGACGACGACGACTCGTGGCTTGATAACACGGAGGTACTCCATGGTACCATATTAGACAATCCTTACCAAAATATTGGTGAGAAGGAGCCTATCGCGACCCATTTGGTACTTAGCAGCCATCAAGAGCCGTTACCTTTCCCACTCTATTAATCTGGCAGAGCGGCGTGTACCAGAGCTTAAAGGACCTACACTTAATTAGCTTGTGGTAATTTTACATTAATTTTAAGTGATACTGATGAGGATCCTAGTAACACCAAGCCAAAAGAGATTATTATTCCGTTAAAATTAAAGCGGTAGCGACAGGGAGCTTCTATAGACGCGCATAAGGCTCATAAAGCTAGCGCACTTGCTATTAGGTCCCTACAGGCTAAGCGTACGCGTGGTAATAAAAAGGGAAAGGACCCTATTGAAATAGACGGTCGAATATTGGAGTATTACACATGTAAATAGTGCTTTGTTATTCAAATCAAGTTGGCGATAGTGGCCCGTGCGTACGTTAGTAAGCGCTTATTAATTATGGTTGTGTGGGATGGTTGTGCCCGGAGACTCTCCGGTAAAGGTCCATGCACATCCATCTGCCAGATGTATAATAGAAGAAATTATGACACTCCGTAGTCATCTTGTCGTAAAGTTCCACAAGCCACGGAAAAGAACCGAGGTGTCGACGCGGTTGTTAAACTGACCGGCTGCAGAAGAACACATGGAGGCAGTGAACTGCGTAGGGGCCGGCGCAGAGACTGAGATGGAATCCCATGACGGCAGGGCAATAAATAAAGTAAAAATGGTGCAATGAGGGTTTACGCATTTTCTACCTCGAGGTTCCGTTAGAAATAGTGTGGATTTATCATTGCTTGTGTGAAGATAACCGTCAGCCATATGTCACTACCTGCATTCCGTCACGTCACGTGTAAATGCAGCTCAAAACCAGAAGCAACCCAGCAGGATGAGCCCCAATATCCGCAATCATCCCAATAACACCTGTTCCCAGTTCAGTCCTCATCGATGCTCTTCACGCTCTCACTTGACTCCGGTTCTTCCATCTCCGCATCTTCTGCTTTGAGACCCATTCCAGCCCAGCTCTTTCCAGCTGTTTTCATCACTACTGTCATATTGACCTGATCAAACCACCTCTCTCTTCTCTTAGTTTCTCTCCTACCCCCCTCTAAAGCTGAACGGCTCGCTCGAGTCATCCTCATTCTTTTATTCTTACCTCCCTCGGACAATAGGTTGCTCATTCTCACACGATCAGCCTCCAGCCGGAGGTCATACGCTACGATGTTACGGACATAAGGCGCGAGATCTTCGGTTATGATGCGGAAGTTACGGTCAAAAGAAGAAGCAGTAAACTGGTTGGTCGAGGCGTGTAAGAGAGAGGTGGTAGGGAGTTCTGCTAATGAGTCGAAAGCTTGAGAAAAATCTAGCCGAGATAGTTGATTTTGGTTTTGGGCCCATTGATGAGTCTTATGAGCTAGGACGCCCGTTGTGAATTTGTCCAGCTTTGCAGGTAAGAGATTGCTACTTTGGCTGCGTAAAGAGTGGAAGCTTCCAATTCCAGCAGCACATCTTTGGATACTGAGATATGTCCGAATGGCTATGCCGGTGTCGAGGTTTGAAAATTCCTGTGCAGGATCCACAGGAAGTAAGGCATATCCTTCGATGTAATTAAAACGGGCCTTTTCTGGCAGCGCAGGCTGGGTTGCGTCCATAATCTCCTACGATATCGTTAGTACTCGTTTGAGTCGTTTGGCACAGTGGGAGTGAGTTTACCATACTCCCCGACGGCAGCCCGACTCTACAGTAGATGTCGGCTGCGCTCACACAATCTGATAACAGCTCTGTCCTCTTCAAAATATCTAAACGACCAATGCGTGAGGTGCCACTCTCTAGTCTAGAATCCTTGGAAGAATCCGTCGAGACCTCCTGGTGAGCCATCGGAGGAATTTCATGGTTCCAATTCTCTGGATGAATATCCCAAGAGTTCCAAGTCTCTAACAAGAGTTCTTCTTCCTTATCAAAGCCAATAAGATTCATTGAATTTAACGTATCGCGGCTGAACCACCCCATACCGGATTGGTATGTTCCTTTGCTGGCGACTCTGATAACTCGGCCGTACTCATCCACGTCTTTACCAGGCGGCCATCTCTGATAATTCCACTCTAGACCCCCTTTTCTGTCACCAACGGACATTTGGCACCAGAAATCAAGGTCCGTGATACTGGCACGAAGGTCGTGATCCTTCGATTTGTATAGATTGCTAACAGCATCGCGCTCAAGGACGTGGCCTTCCTTCGCCGCCATAAGTAGGAGATAGTCAGTAGCCAGATCTATCGGCGGTGGCGAGAGCCGAAGAACAGCATGAAGTGGCAGTGCGTCAAGCGGCACCAGATTCTCATCTTTGCAAGTCATGATTATAGGCCGTTTAGATTGGGTCGCAAGTGTCAATATAGTCACCCAAAATTGCTTGTCTTCGTCAAAGAGCACATCAACTTCCTCAAGGAGAATCAAAGACTGCTTCTGGTGGTGCTGGTGATGTTGTGATTTCTCTGTTTTAGATTTGACACTATTCTCGTTCTTCTGTAACATTGTAGAGAGGGGCTTGGTCTTCGGTTTTTGTTTGCCATCAACAGAAGGTTTGAAGAAAGAGGTCATAGTGCCCTGACGTCCACTCTCCAAGTCCTTCTGCAGGGTGTCCGCGTTGCGTTCTTGGTCTGAATCGATAGGTGGTGCGATTCCGGTAGACCTCGACTCGTTCGGCTGGTGGTTGACAAGATGGTTTTCTGACATGTCTCCGACCCTATCAAGGACGTCCTTCCCACTACGTCGACTGCTGGAATTTATCTCGAAGACTTCGAACCCCATCTCTTTAGCCACAGCGTAAACAACAGCTGTTTTACCACAGCCATGAGGGCCGCTAAGAAGGACCACATTTTTTCGCCTCATTAACCGAGCCCCATTCATGTTCGTTTGGTCACCCATTCTGACAAGCGACTTTTTGAAGGCGTGCCTTGATTCAATAGTAGCAAGGTCCTCCGGGTCAGTGAGCTCGTCCATCCCATCGTCCTCATCGTCCTCATCACTAGTCACGACGAAATCATCCAATTCGCCCATTCTCTTCCGCTTTTTCTTTACAGGCTTTTGCTTCGCTCCTAAACGGTCCTTTGCTTTCCCCAAGTCTTTGCCGCTATCAACCGTTATCACTGAGAGGTTTTTTAGCCAGTCTCGAATTACGACGGCCTCTTTTCCGAGCTGCAGGACATCCGCCGCACAGATCGGGGCATACTTCTGAGTCCATGTTTGCGTTTCACATTCTCCCTTATCAAACGGCGTCAGGGTATCCTCAATATCGCGAAACAGGCCATTCAAAGCTGGATGGATATTGTTCTGTAGTTGGCTGATTTCTCCTCCTAAAACGTCGGGACTATGAGAATTGAATTTCCGGAACCGGGCGCGAATCTCCTTTTGGACCATATGTTGCAATGTAACCCCAGTAGTAAGAATACGAGTCGGGAATCGAAGAAAAGTGGTGGTTCCTTGCGGAGAGTCGTCCTCATTAACCTTTACAGACAGAAACGGCTTCAACTGGTGCGCGATCTTCTCAATCAGATCCTCGTGTGTCGGCACAGTAATAGCATTTCTTTTCAGCTTGCGCACTTTCTGGAACCGATCGGCATAGAGCCATATAGACGAGGCCAACTGCGCACGATTTTTCTCGATGCTATTAAAATTTCGAACGTGCACTATGCCTTTCCAAGGCCAAGGCGCCTCAGACATCCCTGGGTGTTTGAGATGTTTACTATCGCCTACAACTGATCCAAATGGTAGTGAGGTGCTCATCGAGTGCATAGATTGTGCCTGAGTTCTAAGTTTGCCGGGTGTCACAGCGGACTTCTTTGGAGGCTTTGAAACGTGCGAAGATTCTGAGGTAGTTATTGGGGGAGTTAGCTCTTCTTTTCTTTGATTTGGCTTGCCCAGAAAAAATGGATGCGTTGGCTTTGGAGGGCCATCTGATTTTGACGAGCCTTTTGACATTTTTATTTTACTGTTTTCCTTTCGTGCTGCGCCGGTAATGATCTGCTCTATCTGGTTCCCAACGTAGGACCTATTTTCCGCATCTGACCCGTATTTGATTATGACAATGCTAGATATGAGACCTTTCTTGGATTTCTTCTTGTTTTTTGTTCGTTTGGTGGATTCATCAGACTGGTCTCTATGCGTTTTAAAAACCGGGGAGCTGAATTTCCCATTACTGTTGAGCATCAAAAGCTTTTTCTGAGGCACAGTTGATTCTGATGTCGCCTTGTTGTTCAAATTCGCATCTTTCACATTGTCAGATTGAGATTCGACTGGGAGTGGACAATTGACAGGCAGAGGTGGATATGATGATTGCATCACCATTGCTTCGTTTTGTCGATTTATTGGAGTATCAGGAATAACGCCTGGGAGTCTTGACGAATCCTGCAAGGCTGAGCGCGGACTTGAAGCCTCTACCAAAGCTTCACCAGATTCTTTGGTAGCCTCGAACTGGAGTTGTTCATGCCAGGAAAGTAGTGATGACGCTGTTGGATCTTTTGTGTCTGACCCAGTAAGTGCATGAGGCAGGTATACTGGTTCTAGGGTAGGGGGTGTCGTCTTCCTCCGTTTCCGGCGGTCTGAGTTGGGATCCTCATCTAAATTATGGGCCTCTTCCTCAACAGAAGCAGTTTCACGAGGCAAATACGCGATTCCAACACCTTCTACTGCACACCCGTCCTTGGTCTGGCGCGTGAATCTTTCCAAAGACGCCTGGCTCGACTTTCCCGGAACAGGCTTATCCTTTCCTTTCCGCTTCCCATTCTTCATCACTCCTCTCTTTCGCTCAATCTCTAGCTTCGGGTCGGCATTGGTAGACTCATAATTGCGATCTCGGTCCGAGCCTTGAGGGCTCGGGACGCTTGGTGGCACATTACGCTCCGGGGATGGGATGCCTATGGAATTGTGAGCTAGGATGGCAGATTTCCTGGCTTTGTCACATACGTTGAGCCTTAGCAAAGAACGGATGGAACTCTTTCTTGTCCCCCAAATCCATTACCGATTGAACCCCCACGACAGCCATTCATAGAACGCCCCGATCATTCATTCTCGTGACGAAGAAACTAAAGTTCAGTAAAGATCGGCCGGTGGATAAGATTACGATTGAAAACCTAGACCAGGCAAATTGTGTAAAAGACTTTTGGGGTCATGGAGTGGTAGAAGAAGTGAAGTGTAGTAATGATTGATCTGTGGAGCCAAGTGAAATGTTCGACGCGACGTCAATTAACGCGCGAACACGGTTCGTGACTAAGCCAGCTGCTGTTTCACACCGCCTCGCCAAGCCATCGACCTTTTTTGAAAGTCGCAGTTTAATGCACCACTCTACACCTAAGCTCCGTGAGAGGTTTCCCTGTTTCGACGACCTTCACAGACGGCCGAAGGATTTTCGTGGAACAGACTGGTAAACGCGATGTCATCTAACAGGGAGATTGAGACCCCGCACACCTTGGCTTCACTACAACGGCCCATCGACTCTACCAACGGCCGCACGCTTGCTGCCGCAGTTTACAGTTTGAGTGGTTCGAAAAAAAGAAAAAGATCAGAAATTGCTGTCGGTACTGATGGAGAGGGCATTAGTATATACAGCGTAAGGAAGCATTAAACTTTTAATTTTATTCCACTAAAAGGGCCCTATAGATCCAAGCACCCGAACTTGTAGCTTCCTACGCACTTCCGCCTCAGACGTACTTTACTACACCACCTTGTTCCGTATATCGCAAAGGATCAAAAACTCGACCAGCGCAGCGCTTCACTTATGCTTCCATTGTGCAATCCACATCTGGAGTCAAGCCCCAGGTTGTCTGTTTCGCCGAGGAAGTCCAGAAGAATTCTACACACAGCCCCGAGAAGTACTCCTTCGTTGTGCCGAAGAAAACAAGCAAAATTATGTCAATTGATATCATTCCATTAAATGGCGCTCGCGATAGTAATAAAACCTCTCATGATGTCGTTGCCATACTGGAGGATGGGGAAATAAATTGCATCTCCGCAGATCTAACGACGGCACGGTGGACTGCTGATCTCCCAATCCTTACTTCTTCACGAAAGGCGGTCCAGGACAGTAAGGGATTCTTCATCGAATATGCATCTCTTACAAATGGCAGCGCTGTTCGACGAGGGCTGCTGAAGGGTCGAGAAGACGTTGTAGCAACTCTGGACCCCCCAACAGAAAGGAAATCAGATTTATTAGAGGCTACACCAATACTGTGCATTATTGCTCAGCCTAGACAGCCCAAACTGGCGGCGAAGGATGCTCGAGACCTACATATTTTCTCTCTTCTACCGAGATCTTCAGATATTATCACCCATCATCGTCCCCATATCCAGCACCTGCTGACTTGGGCTCTACCTCAGCCTACCCGAGATATTCCTCAGTCGCATTTGAAATCCTTGTATTCGCTTCATGCAATCTCTGGCACCTTGCATCAATTGCTAGGCGGCGCCATTATTTCTTATGATCTCTCTGGCACAGTCCCTCGGATATCATCAGAACTAAAGCCGTCGAAGGGCCATCTTCAGTCGTTCGTCCGTATCTCGCCTACACTTATTTTCGGCATATCGACAATCTCCTGTGGACTTTTCGACACGAAATACAATTCTATTCAGTCCATGGTCCCTCTTATGTCTGATACAAGCACATCGCCTGAGTTCAAGAAACGGAAATATTCATCTTCAGCAGAGAAATCAGAATCTTCTTTTAAGCACTTAGATATGTTGACGTTCTTCTCTGACATCGGTCTTGCAGTAGGCCTGTCTAACCACGAACTAGTTGGAATTCAAATTGGAGTCAATACACGGCTTCGCAGAAGCGGCAATGCAAGAGAAAGCCTTCTTATTGACTCCATTGGGAAGGGTATTCGATCAAAGAGAGTCAACCCCGAACAAAAGGGCGATGGCTCATTACCAATGCCCATCTCTCGATCCATCATTAATCCGATCTATGAGGTAGATCAAAAATGGTCAGAGCAAACTGTACATCTGGATAAATGCGTAAAAAACAATGACGTTCTCAATTTTGAGAAGCTATTCGCAGTAGAGATAGGTGTCTCACTGGACGCGAAGGGCATAAAAGAGCGCAAACACCCTCAAAAGACTCCCAGCATGACCCCGCACAAGCTTATGAATGGCTCCAAAGGAGAAAAACTCACGAACGGGTTTGGCAAAGAAGAGATAAAAACGACACTAGAAAATGGGGACGGTGAAATCGCTGAGGAGTCGTATGATGAGATCCCTTTGCCAGAGTGGCAGCTTCCTGAAGTCGTGTCCGATTCTATCCGTCTTTCTCATAGGCACAAAGCTTTGTATGCGCTGAGCAAAATTTTCACTTGGACTGAATCTGCGAGTGGAACCCGAACCATCGATAGTGTTGGGGGTGAAAAATCGTCAATCGCCATTATATTTTTTCCACCTAATGTATTTCAGTGGCTGCTACTCACAGGCTACGTGACAAACGCCCTGATCGAGCGCGCCTTGCGGGATACCCCTTGTCATAATGTCAACCAAACAATGTCTGTATCGAACGGAGACATAGTCACTGCTATTGTCAATTTTGATCCGGAAATGCGGATTCTACACGCCGTTCTAAATCAAAGCAGCTTTTTCCCTGTTTCCGAAATTGCTCAAGCTATCAAACTTCTCATTCGAAGTCTCGACAACGGTCCGCAGCCAAAGACCACTATGCTGCTCACCAATGGTACACCACCCACTGATGATGAGAATGTAGAGCACATTGAATCCGAAATTGAGGCTGCATCTCAAGACCTCGATCTCGCCCTCTCGACCCTGCATGATGGCCTCATCATTCGTAGCCAAACTCTACGTCCTGCTCTTACCCGATTGCACTCATTCCCAGCGCCCCTAATCACCTCAACGTTACGTGCTTCTCTCAACCATCACGAAATCATCTTCCTCATTCATCTCTTGCGATTGGAGCTTAAAGATGGCGGCTGGGCATCGCGCTACTTCTTCGACTCAGGTCGTTCGACACCTGACGCCAGTGCTGGTGATCCCTCAGATCGTGCCATTGTCATTATCGCATCATTGTTAAGCTGTGCGCTCGATGCTGTTGGCACGGCAGGTTGGCTCACGGCGGCAAACAATGTGGATTCTGTTGACTCTACGGAAGACGTCCTCCATTCACTACTCCTCGAAACTTCGGCGGCGCTGGAAGGCATCTGGGAGGCAGGCTTTATGAAAGGCTTGTTAAGCGATTTTCTACGATACTCACGGAAGAGCACTGAAGGAAAACAAAAACCCGACAACAGAAAAATGCGAGCGCAAGGCAAGCCAGAATTGGTTCATAGCTGGCAAACGAAGGATGTTACACAGACGGTGGAGCAAAGTATGTTGCCACTTGGGGTCAGCGAATTAATGGGGATCGAGCATAAGAAAGTAGGAATCGGTGGAGAGATAAAGAAGAGGAGTGCGCGAGAGATGGGTATGATGATAAGTAAGAGGGTGCCGAAGTATAGCTTGGAGAGGATTGTGATATAGGGAGGCTATGTTAACAGCGAGAAATTACAAAATGCAATCTCCGTGCGGCGTAGACATGTTCCCTGGTCTTTGCCCAGAATGGTGCAATGGTATTCAAGACAAAGATAGACGGTCGTTGTTGGCATTACCTTTTTGAATCCTACAACCCCGACTCGTCCCTTGGTGCTTGATGTTGGTGGCTGAAACGTTCTAAGTGGTCGCAACGCCTTCCGAGAAGGCGATGGAGCACCTCCACGTCATCCTGCAGTAGCGGTCTATTCTCGACTTCATTCCATGCAGGCGCTGACTGATTTCGAGCGGACTTCAGTCAGCCGCCTACTAAAACTTGGATGCACGAATGGCGGCTTCGGACCCTTGACAAACGAATCCTTTCCTTCTTTGGGTCCTTCGTCTTCCCGACCTGTGCCTCAGTGCCTCACTACCAGGGTCCATAATTGTTTAACAGCCTGTCAACAGACGCGTTTCCCAACGCAGTCCTCTTTACTCTTCTTTACAATGGCTTCTAGAGTCAACTCCAACCAAAGCCCGGGCCCAATGCCTTCCTCTGCTTCGAAGGTCTCGAAATCGAGCGAGGAAGGAAAAGGCCAAGGATCTAAGCCTGCCGACAAAACTAAGCCGACGTCTAAGGCACGAGAGCTATGGAACAGATTAGGACTAGACTTAGGCACCGTCTTGATTATGATGAAGTACAATTTACCGATCGATTCCAGTGGATGCATGGGCTAATTTGTATTCCTAGAGCTGCTATCCCGCCAACCATTGCTCTATCAATGTAATAGCCTCCCACAATTCTACCCTTCCAAAACCAGCGCTCATAATATGCAGATACCAAGCAGATTCGGTGGCGGATACCTATTCAACCCTTGGGTACCTCGTTGCTATCATCTCAATCCTCGGGTTCTGCATAATGCCTCGAGCAAAGTTCATCCAAACTATGTTGTTCAACGTGATATGCACCTGCGTCGGCACTGCTGTTTCTCTGCTCATGATTTGGTCCTCGCTCCAAGCTCGAAATCATACCACAGTACCGGGTGCTCCTTTAGTTCGCTATAACTCTTCACAATCAGTTGTATGTGCCATATGGTTATTCTTCCAGATCTACTTGGTCAATTCTATGAGGGCGAAGTTTCCCCAGTTTGCACTTCCTACAATCATTTACGCCATTTTCGTTAATGTTACGGCCACCTACGGTCCTCAATTCACCGAAATGTCCCAAGGGATAGCTTTCGCAAAACGCCTGCTGGAAGCCTTCCTCACTGGACTCAGCATTTCCACGGGTGTATCATTATTCATAATACCAATGACTTCAAGAACGGTTGTTTTCAGAGAGATTACTGGGTTCTTGGGGGCACTGCGTGGCGCACTTCGGGCGCACAAGGCTTACATTCAAAGCCTGGAGACTACCGACATGTTTGGCTGTACATTTGAGCCAACTGACAAAGATGCAAGGGGTAGGAAGTCAACCAACGCTAAGAGCAGGCCAGAAGTCGAGGCTGTAAAGAAAATGATGGCCGCAATTACTGAACTTCATGGTAAATTACATGGTGACCTCCCTTTCGCGAAGCGCGAGGTTGCTTTCGGAAACCTTAGTCCAGATGATCTGGCAGAAATGGTAAAACTTCTACGAGGCATCATGATTCCGATACTTGGCCTCTCATCTGTAATTGACATCTTTGGTCGATTCGCAGAGATAAACAACTGGAACACAGATCACGACACTGAATCCGAAGAATTGCGGAAGAAAGTTGTCCACGAATGGAATGAGATCATGACAGCAGTCCACGAGCCTTTCTCCAAAATCATTGAAGTCATGGATCAAGGATTGGAACACGTTCTGTTGACATTGCAGTTTGTCAAACCACCCAAGAAAAAGGCGGGCTCTTCTGGTGGCGAATCGGACGACGTGGAAGCGAAAGGCAATGCAGTACAGCCAGGAAATAAAGGATTTGCCGACCACCTCGACAAGCAAAGCGAAGAATTCTATCAAGGCAGAGAGATGACCCTCAGGCTATGGTGTGAGCGTAAGGGCATCAGATTAGCTCCGGACTTCTTCCAGCACCCTGCTACAGCCTCGTATGATGAATCGCTAGAAGTTAAACAGGAGCCACCTAGGGCCCATCAACGAAATCAGCGGCAGCTTTTTCTCCTCCTTTTTATGGAGTTCTTGCTCTATTCTACCAGCCGTGCTATACTTAAATTTGTCTGTTTTGCAGACAAGCAGGTTGCCGATGGAAAAATGTCGAAGTCGCGTCTCATTGTCCCTGGAAACAGGAGACTGAAGAAGTGGATCGTAAGCACATTCAAGGTTGAAGATGCAACGCACGACGACAGCGCCACTATTGCTGACATTGACGGGAGCAATACAATTATCGCACTAGGATCAGCATACCAGTCCAGAAAAGATCCGGAACATCTACCTCCCCAAAATTTCTGGCAGCGCATTGGAGACTACATCCGAGTTTTCCCTAGATTCCTTCGGTCCCCTGAATCGGCATTCGGTTTTCGAGTTGCCTGTGCAACTATGTCAATTGCCATTGTGGCCTACCTTCGCGATACAGCAAAATTTTTTGTGGAGCAACGATTGGTCTGGGCTATGATTATGATTGCGATTAGCATGAGTCCGACCGCAGGACAAAGTGCATTCAGCTTCTTGCTTCGGATTGTCGGCACTACTATTGCTATGATTATCGCCTTCTTAGTGTGGTACATACCAGATGGCAAAACGGCGGGGGTTCTTGTTTTCCTTTGGGTCTTCGTCACCATTGGCTTCTACATACCCATCAAGCAACCCAGGTTTCTTGTTATTGGACTAATTAGTGTGGTCACCGCCACCCTCATTATCGGGTATGAACTCGAAGTCCGTAAGATAGGCCAGGCCGCAGCATCATCAAACGGCCAGCCATTCTATCCGATATACCTCCTGGCACCGTACAGGCTTGCAACTGTCGTAGGAGGGTTGGCCGTTGCCTTCATCTGGACCATTTTCCCCTTTCCGATTTCCGAGCACTCAGTTCTGCGGCAAACTCTTGGCGCATCCCTGTATTTGACGGCAAACTTCTATTCGGTCGTCCATGAAACTGTTCGTGCTCGCATTCGTGGCGACGAGGGCGACATGGAGCTGAAGACTAGCCCAGGGAGGAAACTGGAAAAGGCTCGCAATAAAGTATATGCAAAACATATACTCCTACTCGACGGGTTGAGAACTTATTCAGCCTTTGTGAAATGGGAAGTGCCAATCGGCGGCAAATTTCCCAAGGAGCAGTACGATACTATAATTCAATGCGTCTCTAAGTAAGCCTTGCCATGAAGTGAATATTTTGTAATACTAGTAAAATGCTGAACAGAACAGTATCGTCAACTATATGTCCCTTACCGATTATGCCTCTCGCACCTTTACCGATCTAGCGGTCTCTGACGGCGATAACTCTGAAACTGAGTGGTTTAATGATTTCAGGAGGCTTATGGGCTCAGTCAACATCACATCTCATGAAATCACATCGATGCTTTCTTTGCTATCCGCCAGTATCACTAGCGGCCAGCCACTTCCACCATATCTCACTACCTCTCAGCCGTATCAACTTTCCCGTAAACTCGAGGCTCTTGATCATGATATCCTGAGTGTTCGCCACATTGCTGAGCCGGGATACGCGGCTTTTGCTGTTATGCAAATATCAACGCGCTGCATCATTGGCGATCTTGAAAAACTCTTGACGTAAGTTGATTACACGCTCTCTATACCTTAAATTCAAACCGTACTAACGGTGGTCTATGTAGCACCGTGAAGAATCTTGTTGGAGAACTAGATTTCTCATTCCATGTCGTCAGCACGCAAGACTCCAGCGAAACTGCATCCAAGGAGACTCTCTTCATGCCACCTTCTCAGAGAAGCAAACAAGACTAGTGTTGCAATTGCTTTCTTGTATCATATATTTGTACTACGGCCTCCCATAATTAACAAGGGTTCGAGAGCCCTCTTATACCGGCCGCCCGGTCGGCTTTGGTATTCTCGACGCTGCTGTCTTCCAATTCGTCAGATGCAACGGTGCTGCAGTACGGATCGTTATTTCATTCAGACCTCTCAGCAACGTTACTTTTCGCGGCAATCTCCTGTCCCATAAACCGATTCTCATTCGATCTAATCTGATCCCGAATCTTCTCGGTCTTATTTCTCGGCATCAACAAATGGATCACGATCCACTGTTCCAACTCACTCACATTTTCAATAGCCAGTGTTCCTGGGGCCTTCACCGTATGCCACCATGCCCTTTGCCACATCGAGTCTTCCGTTGCCGATGTAGCAATCTCCCGCACTCAACATCAGCTACCACAAGGCAACCACGTTGACGATGTTAGTGTGCAATATATTCATGAATTCTAGATCAGATTCTAGGACGCTCGTTTGCGGTGCTGAGTCTAGTAAAGGTCGAAAATCCTCCCGATAATCGATTCATGTTTTTGGAGCGCCTGACGCTGGATCCTAAGGTGAAGGAGCAAGCTCTAGGTCGAGCAGTGGGCTTTATTTATCGGATGTACTGTATCACCGCTGAATGAAGGGTAATAGTTGATTAGGGAGCTGAGGCTAGCGGCGTCTCTTGTTAATTGAGGGAAAAGGTGAGGCAGTGTTGTTTAGCTCACACTAGCGAGGTTTTTTGAGCCTATCGAGGTTCATTCTAGTTACAATACTCTAAGTTTGGATAACGAGCCTACCAGACTGGCTCTAGAGAGCTCCAGGTGGAGCCCTAAGTTCTCATATTTGGCAGGACCTCTGCAGATTTAGAAACCGGTAAATACAATCTATACCCCAACGTTAAGAATTTAATCTCAATCTGCGCATTTGGCATCTCAGCCGGCTCAATGGGAACACGAGAAGACTTGTTAAGTCCCGTTACTACAATCACTGAGATACACCCCGGCATCACTCTCATGCTCCTTTCTTGCACTATCCTACGCTTTTTGAAACTCGCTAATACCTCTGCAGATATTCACTTAATCGCATTACCCCCAACACCCCTCCTGAACACCCTGGTGCCCTCCAAACCTGGCTCAATATAACGGATTTGATGCTACCATATGTTTTAAAACGACTAGCCGCGTGGATCGACTGGATGGCGGTGGTAGAGAGATAGATGAGATTGAAGATAAATATGAATAATCTACTACCCGAAAGCAGTCCCGCCACGCCCCACTTTAATATTTGGACGGGCCATGAAAGCTGATTGGCTGGAGCGAGCATTATCAAGGCTAGCTGATGTTACACAATAATTGCCTTCCAAGGTCGGGCTTCTAGCACTGCCGCCTAACACCTGTGAGGTTGTATTCGGAATACAACATTCCAACAATTTTTGCTTTGGCCACTTCTAGCTTTATAGCCTCATAGCTTCATAGCTTCCCACTACCAAAAGCCTGTCGCAATAGTATTTGGTGCTTTTGTGGCTGTCTGAACAAGGTTTCGCAATGCAGTTGCACGCGATCACGTGAGCTAAGCGAGCTCAGGAAATCCACCAAATTCCACCTGTAGAATAGGAGAATCAATAAGCATCAATCAAAATTAGTTACCACCTATACTATTGCAATAGCATTACGTATCACCGGAAGTGATACTAACACTAATTAGTAATTATAGATCAGGAGACGTATTATCTATAAAGAGAGGCGAACTCGAACAGTCCCTTTTTAACTAGAGGCAACCTATCAAGAACATTTGCTAAGGAGTATTAGTTAATGTGTATTTAAAGAACCAACCCCATCTTATAAGAGAGGCCCTTAATTCTTTATACACAGTCCTTAGGTATTTAAAGAGTCAACCCCTATCTAGTATAGGCCCTTAATTCGCGTCCATTACGCATATTTACCACTAGATTACTTGCTAAGGAGTATTAGTTAACGTGTACCTAAAGAACCAACCCTATCTTATAAGAGAGGCCCTTAATTCTTTATATATAGTCCCCAGGTATTTAAAGAACCGACCCCTATCTAGTATAGGCCCTTAGTTTGCGTCTATTATATATTTTAATTAGTTTGTGTTTACTACGTATTCAGAACCCGACAAGATAAGGAACCCTTAGTTTGTGTCTATTACACGTTTTCACCTAGAACCTAAAATCAAACTTAATAAGAGTTACAAGAATTAATATAGCAGATATTAGGGCACAAGTTAATAAAGGACAAGATAGATAGAGTGAGGGAATTAATATATAATCTAATAATATTAACAAGAAGGAGATTAAAGATTTTATAGAGTTTAAGCTCCTTAAGTATAAAATATATAAGCTTAAGGATAATAACCTATAGGAAACCTACCGCAAAGATTTTAGTACCTTTATAGCATAGACCTTTAGAGATTATAACTAGATTACTATTTATAACCTTTAATAATTCCTCCGAGTTTACGGTGTATGGGTTAAGAAGTATAGAAATATAATAATGCCAGAAGCCCTTCTTAACACCTTACAAGAAGAAGATCCTACAGAATAGACTAAACTTAAGATTAGGGAATATATAGCAACTAGAGGGAAGTTTAATTTAGGATAAATTAACTACCTTTTTAAGAACAACTTTACTAGTACTAGTACTATTAAAACCCTAACCTTAACCTTACCAACCATGAAACTTACCCTACTTATAATACTACCTACTACACCCTAACCTACCCCTATACTACCCCTATAACGGGAGCCTAATTATATTAACTTAACCCTATAACCAGAACCACCTACTAGATAGAGTTAAACCTAGGGTTTTAGTAAGGAGTTAACAAACCTCGCAAAGATGTATATGGAAGACAATAAGTATAGCGGAGAAGATAATAACTTTAACTTTAAACTTACTATCTTCCACGACCTTTATAGCAGAGCTAACGTACCCTAAGAAGCCAAGGTCAAAGCCTACCCTATAATATTACGCGGTTTAGCACTTGACCACTACTATACTAACCTTAAAAACGTCACCCTAACCCTTTTACTTGACTAAATCTGTGACGCTATATATAATTACTTTAAGGGACCTGAGTATAGGTGTAGTATACTAGGGCAATAGAACTTAATAACCTTAAGGTCTATAATAAGCAAAGGCGAGAATACTGGAAAATTAACTCTAGATTACCTATAATTACTTATTAAAGAACTAAGATACCTCTAGCACGGTCTTAACCCAGACTTATATACTAATAAGTTCCTTTATAACAAACTTATTAACGCTTGCTAGGAGTTACCAGCCTGTTAATACGCCTACTTTAAACCTTCTGATAGCCTAACTGGCTTAATTAATAACCTATAATCTTCTATTATAACTTTTAAAAAGTTAAATAATGAGAACCCCTAAGCCTTCTTTACTAACCGCCGCTACTATAGACAACACCCCTAATTACCTTATAGAACACAATCATCCTTATCTGGCCGATATGCATTATTAAAGAAGCGCTGCTTTGTTTGTTACAAGGAAGGTTACTAATTATCTAAATATTTAAAAAAAGAACGTAACAAATTAAAGAAGAAGTTTAAGGACAGATTTAGCCGCTGCTTTAATAGATATGCCTAATAATATATTACTAAGTACAAGGGAACAGATCACAATAATAAACTTAATTTAGAATCCATTAATAACGCAATAAAAGCTCTTATAATTAATATTAAGTTACTACTACTATCTCCAACTCAGGAATAGACTGAACTATTCCTTACCTCTTTCGGAACGATATAGCACGAAGGAGCCATTAATACTATAACTGATTTAGCGGACCAATCCTTTACCTATATGATTACCGGCACCAATCTAATTGCTTACTATAACAACTTAGACCTATTTGCCTATATTACTACTAGCTAATATACCTCCAACGAGTTCTATGGAGTAATAATTAATATAGGAGCCTTAAAGAGATTAATAGCTGGCTATGGATAATACCTCGCATACAGGAAGACCCACAATACCGTTATTAATACTTTAAAGGCTGGCGCTATTAACGTCTAGTTTGGTATTAGTTCTACCTCTTCTATTAGCTCTGTTATAGTTAATATACTAGTCGGCAATGTTAAGTTCCATATTATAAAGGCCGATATATCTTTCCTACTATATCTCGCAGATATGGACGTACTAAAGGTCTACTATAATAACCTTAAGAACGTCCTAGTCACCCCAATAAAATTGGTGCTAGTAGTTTGCCAATTTGGTTACCCCTTCTTATTATAGAAAGAGTCACTGTAGTTATTTATAACCTACTTGTTTAATTAAAACCCTTGCTACTTAACCACCACCGAACTCCGCCAACTCCACCATCACTTCGGACACCCATCAGCAGACAAGCTGTATAAAGTATTAGAACGCTCTGGCCATAATAATATTAATAAGTAGGTTATTAACTATTTTACTAAGTACTATTTCTACTGCTAGAAACACGGTAAATCTCCTAAATAGTTTAAGTTTATACTATAAGAAGACCAAGATTCCAATTTTAACTATTCCATTTTTGTTAATATTATGTATATTAACGGGAGTTCTATTCTCTACGTAATTAATAAAGCTACCAGATTTCAAGCCGCGAGATAGCTACGCAATATCTCCGCAAAACATATATAGGATATTCTACAACTATGCTAGATTAACACCTATATTGAACCACCTAACTATATTACCTATAACGCTAGGAAGAACTTCATAAGCAAGGAGTTTTAATAGCACGCTATAGCAATAGCTATATTAACTAAGAGCGTCCTAGTGGAAGCTCACTAGTCTATTGGAATGGTAGAAAGAGCTTATCTAACACTATGCTGAGTATACTAGATAATTATAGAAGAACTATAGAACTTAGGAATAACTAAAGAACTAGCTTTATAAATGGCAGTAAAAGCCGCTAATGATATAGCTGGCCTAGATGGCCTGGTCCCAATACTACTTGTCTTTAGTACCTATCCTTAAATAAGCAAAATTAACCCACCAGCACCCTCTATTATACAGCGAGCGGCAGCTATAAAGAAGGCAATGGAGGAGATTGTAAGGATTAGGGTAAAGAAGTAAGTTAATAATACACTAAACTAATAAAATGGTCTATCTGTTACTATAATCTATAACCTCCCCCTCAACTTAAATATACTTGTATGGCGCGAAGGCAATACTAGATAAAGCGGTAGATGGACTGGCCTATTTAAGCTGCTTGGAATTGATAGAGAAATATATAAGATATAACTTCCTAGTAGACCTACTGACTTTAGGATTACAGTAGTGAAGCTATACCTATAACCTGAACTAGAAGAACCTAATAAGGAACTAGAGGAGGAGCTATCTAAAGAACTAACTAAGGAATTAACTAAGGAACTAATAACTACTATACCCCTCCAAAGATTAAAACGGACATGATGATCGCCAATAAAGTCCTAGCAAAACATTACGGATGTATTAATATTTATTAATAACAGCCCGATGAAACCTAATACTATAACCCTTAAGTGCACCTTACCGTCATTTATAGAGTCTTGATGTAAGGAGATAAACGGTTTACTTAAGAAAGGCGTCTTCGAGTTTATTAATACAGTAGACGTCCTGAAAGGAGTTAGAATCTTTAACTCCTAGTTTATTAACAAGATTAAGAACGCTAGAATAGACAAGGCCTTTAAGAAGTCTAGACTAGTTGTATAAGCCTATAATAACTATGGCAAAGATCTGGTCTTAACACAGTTACTAACCATTTAATATATTAGCTAGAGAATCATCCTAGCACTTATAGCAACCCTATAGGGAAATAAAAGAAGACCAGCCTCTTTATACCTATATAACATTTTATAAGCTTATATATAGTCTAGTACTTACTTAAATAGAGACTTCTTTGTACGCCCGCCACTAGAACTTAGACTAAAAGATAGATTAATTCTAAGAGTTATTAAACCACTCTATAGTATCCCGGAAGCTGGTAACCATTGGTTTAATATATACTACCATTACCACCTTAATAAGCTATGGATGAACCAGTTAATATATAACCCCTACTTATTATACACGAACAGCAACAGCTTTGAAATTGTAGGATTATAAACTAATAATATACTATTCCTTGCTAATAAAACCTTTGCGAAGGCTAAAGAAGCTAGACTTTAGGAGGCAAAGTTCCTAGTAAAAGAGAAAGAGAAGCTTACGCCAAATACCCCAATTAAGTTTAATGGAGGCTATATTAAGTAAGAAAAAGACTTAATAGCCCTTACCTAGGAACGTTAATGCTAGAACCTAAAGTTGGTTACTATAAAGGCTACAGACCTAACTAGCTCTAGAGGGGAAGTCTATAAGGCAGTTATACTAAAGGACTAGTATATTGCCTAAAGAGCAAGAGGAGCCTATATCGCCATAGTTTGTTAACTAGAAGCTGCCTTTAACCTCTCCTTTGCGGCATAAGTTGTTAACCTAAAGGAAGAATATGCGAAGCAGCTTAATAAGCGGCTATAATGGCAAATTAATAATCCCTCCTAAGGACTTTGTTTTGTATAACTTAATATAAGCACTCTTAAACTGATGATATTCACGGACTTATCCTTTGCTAATAACCACGACCTCTCTTCTTAGATTGGCTTTGTTATTACACTCGCGGATAAGGATAATAGGGCTAATATCCTCTATTGGTTATCTATTAAGTGTAAGCGAGTTATATAAAGTGTCCTAGCATCTAAACTATATAGTATGGCCCACGGATTTAACACCGGAGCTGCGATTAAAGCAACTATTGAAAAGATTTTACAACTTAAACGACTACCGCTTACCCTTTGTACCGATTTAAAATCTCTATATAACTACCTAGTTAAACTTGGAACAATATAAGAGAAACGACTTATGGTTGACCTAATATGTTTATGACAATTATATAAGAGAAGAGAAATAGCAAAGATTAAATAGATCGACAGAGGCAGTAACCCTATAGACGCTATAACAAAATTAAAGCCTTGCTAGGCGTTAAAGGACCTAATTGATATAAATATAATTAAGCTACAGGTCACCAAGTGGGTAGAGAGAGAAGACATTAAGGCAGGAATAGAGAGTGCAAAGATATTAAGCTAGCAGCCAAGGCGCTAGTACTAAGCGAGCTAATGGCAATTTTCCATGCCGGGCATGGAAAATTGTAATTGGTTACTTTAACTACCTGGTAGAATTTAGTAGAATCTAAGTGGAATATAGCAGAATTTAGCAGAACTTGATGGAATTTGGTGGACTATGGTGGAATTTGGCAGAACTTAATGGAATCTGGCAGAACTTGGCGGAATTTAGCAGTAACGCGCTTAAGCACCGTCATAAAACTAAATGCCCCCAGTGTCTGAACAAGGTTTTGCAATGCAGTTGCACGCGATCACGTGAGCTAAGCGAGCTCAGGAAATCCACCAAATTCCACCTGTAGAATAGGAGAATTAATAAGCATCAATCAAAATCAGTTACCACCCATACTATTGCAATAGCATTACGTATCACCGGAAGTGATACCGACAGTGTCCCTAATGATGACCTTGCCGCTGGCGCTCGTACCTTACATGGCTTAATCTGCGGTCATGTTGATCAGCTCAATCAACTTACCGGTTTGGGCAGCATAATTGATGTGAAGAAGGTGATTAAGTCAGAGCTTAGTCGAGTTCTGGGCCAGTACTCCCAACGATAACCTTATTCACTCATTTATCGCGATATGCTTATCGTTATGAAGTGATATGGATACGGTATTAAATCTTATCAATGAATGAATATTCATAAGCTCATGAGTATATATATATGATTTAGAGCATTGGTGGTAGTCGGTGATGTTATAAAGGGGTAGTACGGTGTTCGCAAAGGATTGTGAATACGCCATCCTTCCTAAACCCCCCCCCCAAATCTGCCACCTACAATCAAGCCCTATGGCTTCCCCTACTTCAGAATATCTTTTTATTAACTCCGACAGTAGTTTCGACAATTATTGGTTCGAGAGGCAGAAGGGGGGTGACGATTTGGGAGGACTCCGAGGACGATCGCCTCCCTAAATACCTTGCCGGGCCTGGTGATATTGCTTATTAAGTCAATGTCGCGATATTATTGCGATAATGAATACCTGGAGGCCTTAATGATATGAATACGATAAGTGGTATGAATATACATTCATTCATTACTGGGAGTACTGGTTCTGGGGTTACTCTCTCAACAAAGAGGGGATAGCACATGATATTTTGGGCGTACAAGAATGACCGACTCCCGTAAACGTTGGAAGCGGTCTGAGGTAAGCTAAGTTAACTTAAAGCCGTCTGTGTATACATTTTGGAGTATTTTGAAACCCATACACTAACCAATACTATTATGCAACTGCAGATGCAGACAACCCGCTTGTAGAAAGCGCGCAGAGACCACTTCGGTGGGAAATATACTTTCACAATGGCCGCGTCGCTGGTCCAGGCCATGCATGGCTCCAGCCCAAAACCCACCTGCCGTACTGGAGGTTAAAAGGCGTAGAAATTAAGGAAGAGCAGATGGGAGTTCATTTAGGGCAATTTAGTATCGGGTCGGTGATGGTACAGGATTGGGTTTGGGGGAGTACGGCTAAGGTGGGTCAAGGGAATGGAGGGAAGGAGGCACTGAACTACTTTAGTAAGAGTGCTGTCGTAGCCGACTAAATGTTAGGGGTGACAGGTGGCCAGGGGAGACTGTTGGAAGGAACATCAGAGTGTTCCGGAGAGGATCATTATAGGATATGATCACGATGGACGTTAAGGCGGGAAGATTTCAGGGATTGAATAGTCTTTGGATTCATCTCAAAGCTTCATAAGGCTCACACCGTAACCGTGTCGGTTACCTTTCCTGAAAATGAGGGCTCAACAGCCCTAAGGATAACATCAAGCCTTCGGCACGATATCAATCCGTTGTGGTGACAATAACCCGCAGAAGGCGTTATGCGGGGAGACGTTCAACATAGCAACGAAAGTGAATGATACTTTCGCCAAGCCGTGCAACCTGTACCAACCATCCCATGCTCCCAACCCTCCATCCCATGGAATACCTTCAAGGAACGATAGCAACGGCAGCGACAACATACAATGCCAAAGCATTATGAGCTCTCTCGCCAGGCCGCTAGGAAAGTTCCCCCTCTTACCCAGTGCAAAAGCAACGATCATAGATCGCTTTCCCGGGTTCCAATTACGCCAAGTATTATGCATCATGCGTGTCGAGAATTCGTGATAAAGGGAATAAAGAAATAAAGGAGTCGCAGAATAGAAGAAGTGCTGGTTAATGATGGTGCCGCCGGAACCGTCCGCCAGAAAGGGGTATCACAAGGACGCAAAGGCCCGACCAAGAAAGAGAAGGCTCGCACTTTTGTACCACATCTATATGCAACCGTACATAACATACACATATGTGGAACAGGTGTTTACGGTTGCTGAACGTGATTGTGTGGGTGGTGTCCGTTGTTCTGGCCCAAATTGTGGAATTCATAGCCAGGTTGTTGTGGGATGTAGTTGTCGAGACGAGGGGAGCGGTCGAACACGATGTCCATGATCTCGCGCAGGAAGCGACGATCGGCGCTGTTCCAAGCCGCACGAAGGCCGACGCTTAAGACAATACCGAGTGCGGAGGCAAGTGGACCCCAGACGTGGATAATGCTAGGCTGGAAACCTAGGAGGGCAAAGAACCATAGCGCAACGGCAATAGCGCACATGTGCCCAAGCCCATAGCTACATATGATTAGTCGTCCGCTATTTAGTTAGAAAGCATGCTGGGGCATACTTACATTGGCTGGCTCAGCGAGTGGCAGAATGCGAGAACGAATAGGTAGAAGGCGCAAACACCCCAGACACCTAGGGCACTGGCAATATGCGTAAGCGTAAGAGCCTCGGAGCAGGTGCAGACTTGATCCTTACATGTAAAATAATACGTCTAAAGGCATGCCGAGGAGTTGGAAAGCGGTTTCTGGGTTCTGTAGCATCAACCCGAAGACTAGGTCGACGATAGCAGAAAATAGCTTCAAGATGAAGACCACTAGCTTAGACACCTCTAGCGCCTTCATGATGTTATGATGTTATTGTGGGTGTGGATCAGCTAAGTATGGATGTTTTCGGATATGTGGTAATGTCTTCGACTGCGTGTGCCGTAGCGGGGGAGAAGACCGCAGTCAGTTACCCCTTGGGTGCTTTGGGGTTAAGGATGTAGGCCTGATCGTAAGGGATTAATGCGAAGAGGCTTAAACGCGAAAGGCCGTGGTTATGGGTGAAGGGAAGCTGGGGGAGGTTTCGTCTGAGCTTTGTGTAGTTGGTGGTTGGTGACGTCGCTCTAGGCGGGAGAGAAAGAGGTGGGCAAGCGACGCCGAGGAAAGGAATGTTCTAAACGAATGGGTGTAATTAGAGGGTGCTTGGGGTATTAAAGGAGAAGAGGTGTAAGAGTGAGGAGATGGAGTGTGGAGGGAGAAGGGAGAGAGGGAGAAGGGAGAGTTGACCAGCGTTGGCGGGTCGGGGAACCAGAGACCCAAAGATGATGCATAGCTTGGGCCCAAATCAATTGGAAAAGGCGGTTGGAGACCCTGGGGCGATGAGCACACTAGCCTAATCGCTGAGCCTTCCTTACAGTACGGTATTGGTATTCTTTCAACCATACGCGGCTGTGATAAAACAATTGCCGTCAGAGTGCGCTACGATAGGCTGCGGCAACGCCCGTCTAAAGTCATAATCAACATTACGAGCTGGGAGCGTATTTCTTTCCCTTTACTGATCCAGTTTCAAGACGTACGAGGGAGGTCGCCTTTTATACCAGCGTCTCCGCCCACTTCATCTTGCCACAACGCGCGGCGAAAGACCGCGGAAGTGCCTGATTGGATTGTTCTCGAAGAAGCAGAACAGTTCTGTCGGCTTGATCGTACACCGAGCTCCCCGTCCAAATCATGGTCTCGTGGGTGACCGTGAACCTGAAACGCCAAAAGAAAAGGCCGCTGGTCGCCCGCCGCTGGTCGCCCACCGCGGTGGGCTTGGCATCGTGCACGTGCAGTCATCCACCTGTGCGAGGACCAGAGCTATTATCGCGGATCTGTCTGGTCTTAACACGGAGACGCATTTTTCAGGTACTCGGTCGCCCACCTAACCGCGTTTGGTGTGTTGCAGACGACCTAGCGTCATAAGTTAGTGAAAGTTTTGCTTTTCGATATCTTGATCGCTGACCTCAACTCAGCCAACCCCTCAGCTGCAGCCTTGAGACACAGCCCACAAGTCCTCAGCCCCCTCTTTGTCGCTATAAGAGTTTGATGCAATCTTTACAACCCCTATGCCTTTCAGCTTAGATGTGTAGTATGATAAGATGAAGGAGATTTGATAAGAGAAATAAGAGACCAATAGCGAGGTAGGTTTGGTACTATAGTTGGAATGAATCCTTACTTACAAATAATAGAACTTCATACGTTCTTATCAACGTCGTCATGAAACTGGACCGTACGAATCACCTAGAATCTCGGTGCGAGCATACGACTTCTCAACATGCCTATCGTCGAATTTACAAAATAGCCTGTATTTGTTGGCTCTGGGGGTCCAGCACAGTTATGAGCGGGACATACGTGGGACTGCGGGCTGAACGAAGTCAAAATATACTACTCTTAAGATGGCAAAATGTAAGTTTTATTGTCTTCAGGAGATTTAACCTGGCTGGAGTGTAGGCGAACTGACAATGTTAAAGTTTGTTTCTGAACGGCTTGGATCATCACATACGGCAGTGTTGCTCCTTGGCCTCATCGTATCTACCGCGGGGTACACTGCCGGATGCATGAGCATATATTGGAGCTCTCAGGATCTAGCAGCAGTTGTCTCATTATTCTGCTTAGCGCTAGCCTTTATTGAAGGATGGTGGAATCAGCTCAGGCTAACAGCGGCGGAAAGAATCCTCGTTCTATTGCCCGTTGCGCTGAATTGTGGCCTTGCCTGGGTTCTCGCATGCAGCAGAACACAGGAGGGAAGAATTCAAAGTGACGAAAAGCTCTCTGCCGATCCTTGAGAAATGCATCACTCCAGAACAGATATCTAGGTTTCGTCTTAGTATTCATTAGCAAGTATCCAACGAGGTTGGATTTATGTAATATTAAGCCATACGAAGAGCGAGGTAAACTTGCTTGTTAGTATTTCAATGTACGCATACGTTCTCGTATCGAAATGTGTATTGCGGAAAGTTGAATTTGCTCCTACATGGTAGAAGTTATCATCAGGAGTCTGAGCTTCTTACAGAGTAGTTATGAAACAATATTCTAGGCGAATCAGTCAATGTAGAGTTATTGGTTACGCTCTGAAACTCCGTGTACTCATATCGTTTTCTGGTCCTTTTGGCGATACTGCATCCTCTTGCATATGATGTGTGGCTGGGCAATAGTCACGCTGCGCCCCAGCGTCACAAGCAGACCGTGCTTGCCGCGGTCGTATTAGTTGTGAATGCCTGAATTAAGCCCCGCTAGGCATACTTCCTACACTCTTCTTTTTGATTCAAGTGCGCTTCTTCCACACCTTCTGGCTAGCATTAAATTTCGTTGATAGCTTGCGACATATTTGTGAGGAATAGTCATCGAAATTCCTGTTGTGAATCGTTAAGGCAACCATCCAGCCTACTCCAAGGCTATCGCGCATGAGGGCGGAGCGAGCTCCTTACACTCTATCACATGCGTTAATTATTCCCAGTAATTGACCACTACCGAAGCGTTCCAACCAAGCCGCCGTACAAACTTCCGCGACCTCATTATGCCTGATTTCATGTTCCGGCAAAATCGCCTGTCAACCCTCGTCCACGGGTACAACGTATATCAGATGTTGGATTTATTGCGCTTCTTTCGTGAAGTTGTGTGGATCCTTTGGCCATTGGAGGCAGGTTTGCTCCTACGCATACCCTTTCAAGCCAAAGATGCATTACTTCAGAAGCTTGCAACCTCCCCAATAAAGGCGTTGCTGTTGGAGTTCTGGCTATGTTCGCCTATAACCGTTATGGTATTTGCGACATGGATTTGGTGGAAACAACGTCAGGAAATCCGGCAGCTTCGCAGACAGTTACCAGACGACGACGGCATGATAGTGGGATCCCTGGGGGAGCGGCAAGCAACCAATTTCGGTACATATTATTTTTCCTGCTCAAATATATTGGAGAGGCTGCCGATTCAATAATCTTGAGAGGTATTCCGGGTGCTGACGTTATGATAGAGCGATATAATAGCCCGAAGATGAACTCACCGCAAGCGGAAAATGCGAGCCCGAACGCTGAATTGACGGTTAAAGGCGGAGTTGGCTTAATTGGAGTGGTGTCTCGCTCGACAGATGGATCAAATGCGGGAACGGTGAATGATGGCCAGGATGAAGTGGTGATCACCGACACCGTGGCTTCGGTATCGCGCATTATCGATAATGTGACATTACCCAATGATCATGAGAATAACGACATGGACCCTATTCAAAGTCAACATTATCAAGACGACCCAGCACATGGCCCCGGGCCCATTGTTGATGCTGCCGCAACCTCCCAGGGACACTCTAAGCCTGATGCCGACGCACGAGCACCACGAAACGAAAGGAGAACACAATGGATGGCACAGAAGAAGGCGAAAAAAGAACAGAGAAAGCAAGAAAATAATGCCAAAAAGGAACGCAACAAGAGAGAGGGAGAAGTTGAGGACGGATTAGATCAGAATGGAAAGAAAAGGCAGCATCACAGGCATTTCAACCCGGACTTCAATGACTCTCGTCGGTCATCTAGAGGGCCAGTATCTATCCCATTACAACCGCCTATCTTAAACATGTACTTCAAAGGCGGAATGACAGCATATTCGTCAGAAGTCGGTCATATCCCGCAAATTTCGTCCGCAAGTGTTCTCCCTTTGCAAAATGTGGCACACCATTATCGGAAAACAATATACCATTCACATCCACAAGCGCCGATGCAGGGACGAGGCTACTCACCTTTTGAACCTGGCTTATTGCCGCAACCTATTCTTCCAGACTTTCCATACCGACCCCCTATGCCTATGGCTATGAGGGGACAAGTACTTGGCAGCGAACAGCGCGAAAATGCGAACGTAGTGTACCCGTTCGCTGCCTCAATATGGTCAACGCCCACTTCAGAGCCCAATGCCAGGGACTCATCGGGTCGGGCAGATAAGTGGGCCCAGTCAGGCCGACCAAATCGGATTGATTCTCCAGAAATCGTTGGAGTGGGGACCTGCGGTACATCAGACGCCAACAAGGTGCGGAAGGAAGCCGAAAAAACTTTGCGGTCAATTCTAGTAGGACCTAAAGATCAAAAATCCGACTCGTCCACTGAGGGTAAACCGGTACCAAGACTCACCGCGCTTGCTGAACCCTTCAATCCAGAAACTCTCAGTTTACATCGACGGTCTAGTGATGGCAGTGATAGCGTTTCTCCCAAGGCAAAAGCACGAGGAGTAGAGCGTGCCTCTACGCAACCTGCGATGCCATTGCTAGAGAAAGGTGATGATCCAGCAGAAGAATGCCCAATAGTTGGGATATCGCGTCGTATGACGTATCCGGAATCTAACCGGAATTGATTTTCATCTATGTCGGCTTAGCTTTGCATTAGCATGTCAAAAGAAGTTGACAATAAATTAACGTTTCAACGCCAAGACAGGGTTTTGGGTGATAAAGCATGAGATAAGGGCAACGAGAGACATGCTGTACGATATGAATCTATAATTCTGCATCCTTTTCAGGGTTTCTTGTTTGTTGTATTGGAAAACGTCCACTGGTATCGGCGTTTGCGTTGGCAATTTTCGGGTTTGGAATGAACACGTCATGAGGGGGTGGAAGGTTCCAACGTCCTTCGGTGAGCGACTAGAGGTCAGCTTCAATGCACGTTAGGTTTTTTTACTCTCATCCTCGGAGTTTGGCAGCAATAGTTTTAGAAGGGAGATAATGGCTTTGGTGAAAGAGGTGAAAAGAATATTCTTAAAGGTCGTCACGCTACCGTGGGTCTACCGGGAACTACGCCCACTCTATCCTAGTCGTGAGATGACCAAGACAGTTTCTCTACAAGGGGTAAACTCCAGGGGGATCCTTTGGAAAATATTGTATTATTTGCAGGTTTGCCAAAGAATGTAATCGTTACCCTGCATAATCCATCATCCATTCCTCAACATCCTTGTCCAATCAAACTTTCTCCACTGTTTCCTAAATCCAGCCACCCTTCCGCCACCTCCCTTGCCTCTTGACAACATCAATATCCACATCGAGCATGCCACCGAAAATCTCCCGCGCAAACAAATCCCCTCTAGGCCATTGACTCGAGTCTTCAACAATATGGCCCATGCCCTCGTCCAACTCGAACCAAACATGAAAGTACGGTATCTCCTTCGCCAGACTCTTTCTAAAAGCTTGCCGCCCTAGACCGGATTTAGAAGCTTTAAGAGTATCAATTAACTTTTTTTGTTGAGTCTACTCGTCACTTGCGAGAATCGCTTCACGGAAGAAGGCAGGCGCCGTTTCCCCTAGCTTGAAAGGGATGGGGACAGCCATAATTGCGGCGTGCAATTTTCTATACGGTGGCACTGCATTCTCGTAGAAAACTACATCGCGGCCTTGATCATGATACATACGTGTGAGACATTTCATGAAGTTTCGGATTTCTTCCCACTCATCGTCATCGCATTCAAGTGGATTCGTGCGGTGTTGAATGGGCGTGATGACTGCGCCACCTTCACTGACTTCAGGTTCTGTAGGAGGGTAAGGAAGACGCGGGTAGCGAGGGAGACAATCGGCGCGATCGGTGGTTGAGGAGGTGATTTGTCTTCGTGGTGGCAGAGAGGGTAGGAGTCTAGGGTACGGTTCATGCATTGCAAGTCCGAAATGGCGGCGTTGCGAAGGTTAATATCTGATTTCGGAGCTCGAGCTGCGAGATTTGTCGCGTTTTCGTCCATATGATCGAGATCATTCTACGCAACTTAGTAAATGCTTTGTGTAATGGTAAACAAAAGCTCGACTCACATCAAACTTTGCGTCCTTTGCGATGTGTTCTGCGAGTAGAAGGCCTTCCCCACCGGGATGTCCTCTTATGTCTCTCTTGCCTAACCATATCCTCAATGCTCATATCCTCATTCTCTGTTACGAGGCCTCGCTCCCGCCCGGGAGAAGTCGAATCAGGAGTGGTATTTAATTAACAAGAGGAGGCTAAGATGAGGGAGCCCTGAGAGTTCCTAGAAGCGTGGCTGTATGAATGTTGAAGGATGTAGGCCAAGCACATAGTTCAGAGTGTAGAAAACGGGATACAAGGAGATGAAGTTCGGGATACAATGCCTACATCTCTTTCTATTTCCGAAGTCATGGATGGTGGATTGGTTTTAGTGATTGAACGAATAGAATTCGATTATACCTCCAACAACTACTTTACAAATAATATACAAAATTTAAGGAACTCCAGTCTGGAAGCACGTTGGACTGGCGCCAAGTAAGTGCGCCTTTCAAAAGCCACCCAGGGCCAGTGCTGAATCCGTCGTAAATCATTTCGTCGTAGACACTAAATGTGCTAAAGAGAAAACTACGCAGGTGGTAGTAATACCGAGATACAAAAGGGGCTGTACGGTGATAGGCATTGAGATTAAAATCGGTAGTAGGTTATGAAAGCGCTTGTATAGGTTGATAGAGGGAAAAAGGAAATGGTGATAAATGGGTGGTGATTACCGCGGAAATGATGCAGCAGGTATAGCGGCATTAGGACCCGCAGCGGCCGTACGTTGGAGCTCAGCCTCTTTCCTTTTCGCAAGGAGGCTTTTAAAAGCGCCGAGCCAACGAGCTAGGGCATCCTCATCCGGAGCACAAAAGCGATAATTACGTTCCTCGGAAATGATTTGCATGCAGTAGCGCTTGCTCCTTGAGATTGGATCGATTTCGACAGCATTGATGATATTAGGGAATGGGATGATGAGGTTCGCAGAGTACTCCTAGGCCATTGCATTAGAGACGAAGTCCGATATGAAGCACATTATCAAAGGATGAAAATACAGTACCTCTTCATTCTTATACAGCCCAAGAGCCTTTGGCCGTAGAACTACCCAGAGTTTCTTCCATTGTCGGACTCCGCGTTTGGATTTGAGAACATACAACCAACCATGATATACTACTCGTTCATCATCGGGAGTCGCGCTAAGGCTACTCACCTCTCTGAAGCTGCGATCTATAGTTGGTCTGTTCTCGCCAGGAGCAGCAGGTGGCGGCGATCGTTCAGCATTTTTCGTGTTCGCGAGCGATAGGGAGGAGTCCTGGAAAGCAGCAACCCCTGTTGTATCCGAAAAGTCTGAGAAGGACCCATGCTCGTTACCCGAGTAGCTCGTTATAGTGTGAGACGGACGCCGAGCACTGTGCATATTCTCAGGAGCAATCGAACTTGAAGGCCTGCGAAGTCCTTCCGCTTCTGATGAGCTAGAACCCAGGCCATCTCTTTTCAAATGACGTTCAAACCCTTGGAATGTTTTTTGGGCAGGGCTCATTAGGATCATTTCCTCTTCTTCCTCGTCGATTCGCGCTTCGCTCCGTATAAGCTGGACCCATTCTTGCGCGTCCTTCTCAGAAGGAGCGCCCAGGTGAAAGTTTCGCGACGGTGAGAACAAGCCAAACACATGATCCATCTTGCGCTTTGGGTCCTTCTGGCGTGCAACGGCTGTAACCTCAGAGAGGTTGATCTGATGTCGCAATTTTGTTTCATCTTTGTCTTTGTATATAGATAGGAAGTTTGGGCGGAGGACGAGGTGTATGGGTTTCCATGCCTGTATTAAATGACAGTTGTCAATATAGTGTCTAGTGTACCAATAGGTACCAAACTGTACCTTAGTCTTTCTGGTCCGTTTAAGAACCGTTCCGGACTTGACGACTCTGTCAAACTCAAAGCTTCCATTTTGGTTCACGGGCGATATCACATCGGGCTGTAGTTTGTTGTTGCGCATAGCTTCGCTTGAACGCGACTGGGGTGGTTCAATCTTCATGCCCGCGTGAGAGAGTTGTCGAGTCGACATTGAGGTGCGAGAAGGCTGCGACGTGATTTCGGCCATGTCGATTATAATTTAAGAAGAGACAAAGTATATTAAAGCAATTGAGCACCATCTGCTCATGATCGGGGAATGTGGTGGGTGACGGTTGCCAGTCCTACGGGGTTACTGGCGAGGCGGCTGGTATTATAGGTGAGGTGCAACGAATGATGGCAGCGGGAGCGACAGGGCGTCAGCATGCGCAAGAAAAGTCAAGAGAAGTCAAGAGACTTTCATAGTAGCGAGAGTTGCTTGCTCCACGTTGAGGAGTCGTAGCAACGTGGATCGAGTATTTGACGGGTATTTGAAGGGGTCTCAGTAGCAAGCCAAAACGGTATGGCGGAGAATTAGCGGAGGTTTAATATGGTTGACGTATGCAGCCACCACCTGCCCTAGAGAATTGGGGGGCTTGGTGGGGTTTGAAACGACTCTGAAATTTCAACGCCCGCACTCACAGCCAACCATCAAGTAGACGCCTACTAACTCTGATCGCCACCTTGTAGGCCTACACTTTCTCTTTTTTTTTTTTCCTTTCGCCATTCCCAAGATACTATCGCGCGCGTCAACAGAACTGCTACGCCCTCCACCATCTTCCAGGCCTCACGCTGAAGAGCCGTACCTTGAAACACCCGCATTGCAGATAGGCATCTTCTCCGAGCTCAGCATCCTGGAAAGGCTTAATATTGTATTCCTAGTCGTAGGGGCAAGATGCCTGTGGTGAACCCGGAGAAGCTGGTTTCGCTACAGCACGCGGCTGAAGGCATAAGAAACGTACCAAGAATCATGTTCACTGTGCTTTGTAGGATTCGTACTGACTGCTATTCATAGATATGTGTTCTCGCCCACGTCGTATGTATTCACATCCTCTGATCTCCTCAGGCCCAACTGAACGCCATCTTCCAGGACCATGGCAAAACCTCCCTCACCGACGCCCTCATCGCCACAAATGGCATCATCTCTCCTAAGCTCGCAGGAAAGATTCGATATCTCGATTCGAGACCAGATGAACAACTGCGAGGCATCACAATGGAATCTTCCGCGATATCATTGTACTTCTCTCTCATGAGGCGCGCCAGTGCAGACGCGAAGCCTGAGCAAAAGGAATATTTGATAAATCTTATTGACTCTCCCGGGCATATCGACTTTAGTAGTGAGGTCTCTACCGCATCTCGGCTATGTGATGGCGCTGTAGTCCTCGTAGATGCCGTTGAAGGCGTGTGTAGTCAAACCGTCACGGTCCTACGGCAGACGTGGATCGAGAAGCTCAAGCCTTTGTTGGTTATTAACAAAATGGACAGGCTAATAACAGAACTTAAAATGAGCCCGACCGAAGCTTATACTCATTTAAACAAACTACTAGAACAAGTCAATGCTATTATGGGAAGCTTCTTCCAAGGCGAGCGTATGGAAGACGACCTCAAATGGCGAGAGGAAGTAGAAGAGCGAATCAACGCTGCGGCAGCAAAAGCCAGTGAACAAGCTGATGGCTCAAGTTCGACTGTTTTCGAAAATGGCGACAGCATCGATACCACAAGCACACCTGCAGAGTATGAAGAAAAGAACGACGAGGACATATATTTTGCCCCGGAGAAGAATAACGTCATCTTTAGTAGCGCCGTCGACGGCTGGGCATTTACAATCAAGCAGTTTGCTAGCCTTTATGAAAGAAAGCTTGGCATAAAACGATCTGTACTTGAAAAGGTCCTCTGGGGAGATTTCTATCTAGACCCGAAAACAAAACGGGTCCTTGGGTCAAAGCATCTCAAGGGCAGACACTTGAAACCTATGTTTGTTCAATTAGTCCTTGACAATATCTGGGCCGTATACGAGGCAATTACTGGGGGTGACAAAGGGAAGGGGTGCGTGGATCTCCTATCCTGTCCAACTTCTTCAATAGCAATGTATATACTAGACCAAATACTTATCATTTATAAAACAGAGATCCAACTATGGTAGAAAAAATAATTAAATCCCTCTCCATTAATATTCCACCTCACATTCTCCGGTCTCGAGACCCTCACGCATTACTCACCGCAATCTTCGCTGCCTGGCTTCCATTATCGACCGCCCTGCTCGTTTCAGTCATTGGATGCCTCCCTTCACCTGCCAGCGCCCAAGCCGCAAGGATGTCAGACCTTATCGAAAATTCTCCCGGAGCCGACTTCGTAGCTCCAGAAGTCCGTGACGCGATGACGAACTTCAAGGTCTCCAAGGACTCCCCAGTCGTCGCCTATGTCAGCAAAATGGTCGCCATTCCGCAGAGCGAGCTCCCGGAAAACAAACGGCGAGGTGGCAGTGCACTAGGCGCAGAAGAGGCACGGGAACTTGCCCGTAAGAAGCGTGTTGAAATCGCTAGAGTCCAGGCAATCGCAAATGGAGGAAATCCCGACGTGGGTGGTCTTACGGATGCGCTCAATGGTGCTGCGATCGGAGGGCCGGGAGACCAGAACGGTCCTCCAGACTCAGAAAGCAAAGAAAACTCCGAACACCTCATCGGGTTCGCGCGACTCTACTCTGGCACGCTGAGCGTCGGCGACTCAGTCTATGTTCTTCCGCCAAAGTTCACTCCGGCAAAGCCGCATGCCCACCCCGAACCTCAAAAGGCGACAATAACAGCGCTCTACCTCCTCATGGGCCGAGGCCTTGAGCCCCTTATGCATGTCCCCGCTGGTGTTGTTTTCGGCATTAGCGGTCTTGCAGGCCATGTGCTCAAGTCCGGGACTCTCTGCTCTCAGCTCTCCGGCTCTGTTAATCTCGCTGGTGTGAATATGGGCATGCGGCCGATCGTGCGGGTGGCTCTCGAGCCCGTCAACCCTTCAGATTTATCGAAGATGATTGCAGGCCTGAAGATGCTCGAGCAAAGCGACCCATGTGCTGAGTACGAAGTGTTGCAGAGCGGAGAACATGTTATTCTGACGGCTGGTGAACTCCATCTGGAGAGATGCTTGAAGGATCTAAGAGAACGGTTTGCCAAATGTGAGATTCAGCAGGGCGAGCCGATTGTGCCGTATCGGGAAAGCATCGTGGCAGCTGCGGAGATGAATCCGCCCAGAGATAAAGACTTGCCAAGAGGAACAGTGGTAGGTGTTACGACAAGTAAACAAGCGAGCGTGAGGTTAAGAGTCAGACCATTGCCAGCTGCTGTGACGGAATTTTTAGGAAAGAATGCAGGGGCGATCAAGAGGCTATACTCTGAACGAAGGGCGGAGGAGGAGGGGAAGCGTGGGAACGGCACGGATACACCAACTCGGCAGATTGCGGAACATGATGGGATGGAGGAGGCGGAGGCTATCGAGACGGGACATGTCCTGTCTCTTGCAGAGTTTAAGGAACAGCTTAGGCAGGCCTTTGCGGAAGCGAAGACGGAGAAAGAGGCATGGAAGGGGGTGATTGAACAGATCACCGCGTTTGGGCCGAGGAGAGTTGGGCCGAATATCTTGGTTGATGCTACAAGGAGCAGTATCTGTGGTAAAGCGTAAGCGAATTCCCAGATTTATGTCTCTATACTCATCACATACGTTTCCATATGGACTGCTAACATTCTATAGCCTTCGAGAACTCTCCTCCCCAGATGCCCATTCAGCCTCACCAGCCCCTTCTAATCCAACAATAATTCCTTCCACCTTCACTGATAAAATCGCCTACGCTTTCCAACTGGCGACAGCACAGGGGCCTCTCTGCGCTGAGCCAGTTCAAGGAATCGCCGTGTTCCTCGAAGACGTGACCATATCTATCCCTGCCGAGGAAGAGAATTCTGCCTCGCATGATAGACTAGGCCGGCTGACCGGCGAAGCCATCAAGACAGTCCGAGACTCGGTAAGGCAAGGCTTTCTAGACTGGAGCCCGAGAATGTTGTTGGCAATGTATAGCTGCGAGATTCAGGCATCAAGTAAGTTCTGCTACGCGCTCTCTCCTATTTAAGAATGACTCTAACACATTCTCAGCCGACGTCCTTGGCCGCGTTTACGCTGTGCTAACCCGTCGCGGTGGTACCATCCTCTCCGAAACCCTCTCGGACACCATTTCGTCCGCTTCCACCACTGGCTCTCAGACGTTCACTATCAGCGCACTACTCCCCGTCGCCGAGTCATTTGGCTTCAGTGACGAGATCCGCAAACGCTCCTCCGGGTCTGCGTCACCCCAGCTGCGGTTTGCAGGATTTCAGATGCTGGATGAAGATCCGTTCTGGGTACCGTTTACCGAGGACGAGCTGGAGGACTTGGGTGAGAAAGGCGACCGAGAGAATGTTGCGAAGAGATATATGGACAGCGTGAGACAGAGAAAGGGCATGTTAGTGCAAGGAAAGATGTTGGTTAGAGACGCGGAGAAGCAGAAAACGCTCAAGAGGTAGGCGTGCGGCCGGTTAGCTGGGAAATGGCAAGGCGGTAATCTGCTGCAGTATGCCATGTGACGTAGATTCTAGCGCACTTGCTAGGTTGCATAACTGCTGGTCCAATAGAGTACGAATTTAGATGATGAGAACCGAAAATGATTGACTGTTGTTCTTTCAACTCGGCTAAAAAGGCACCATTTTGTCTTGAAAGAAGTGTAAAACTCGAAAGAAGGCAACTGAGAAGCCAAAAATAAGCGTAGAGGTAGACTTAGAAAGCAGCCATCTAGTTAGTGGCCCTGTTGAGAGTTGTCGCGATTTCCTTGGCTGGCGGAATGCTGGCATATTGTTCATTCGTTGTCCTGTGGTGGTAAAGTTGGGTCCACGACAGACTCTCCCATGACTCTCATCCAGCAAATTCCCCTACACAACCAACTTTCTCACAATAGACTGCTCTTTACTCTCCCTGCCTCTTCCTCCGCACTTGCCCAACTCAGAAAATTCGAATCAACATACGAGGGCGCTTTCAGTTGCTCACACGACACTAGGAAATTCGTTGTCGCACGGATCATACCGCCCACACCGTCTCCGAAACCAGTCTATTCGGCAAAAATTCGTGACCATGGACCAAGACTGTGCCTTTGACGGCACCGAAATCCCAGTCTTTCTGCCGGACGAGGACGAGCTATTAGAAGAGAATGCGCACCTTCACCGACAGGTCGGGGTCCTGGAAAGGAAATATTATGTGGTCAAGGATCAGCTCGAGGCAGCATGGGGGACCTTGGGCTTCTACGAATACCCGTTCCCGTTCCTTGCCCTCCCTCGCGAAATCCGGGATCAGATATACCTCTATGCCCTTACGGCTCCGCGCTCCATCAACCCGTCGCCGAATATTTTTGAGGAAGATCCATATACACCGAGGAAACCGCCCTGTCCTGAGTTGTGCCTTGCAAGTAAGCAAGTGTACCACGAAGCGAATGCGATACTCTACGCCAAAACGACGTTCGCGTTTCTGGATGCGGACGAGATGATGGACTTTTTTGATGGAATTGGGCGGAGGAACACGGCGCTAATCCAGTCCATATCAATCGCCGTCAACTACACACCAATGCTTAACGGCCGAGCAGAACCATCGGATTGGGCGAACGCCCTTAGCAAATCCGGCCTAAGGAGAGTGTGCAAGATCCGCATCACAGGCGAGCGGGTCGGCGCGGGAGAATTTGAACACATGAAAATCGGCTCGGACTTAGCGTATGCCATTAAGGATATCTTTGTGCGAGACCGGGAGGTGAAACCGAGGATTTCTCTCACGCTCAAAGGATTCCGCAGGAACGAGCACAAGAAGTTTCCAGACCATTGGAAGATCGTAACAGAGCAGTGGTATGACACAAACGACTACCGTGAGGAGTGGGAGGACTCGTGTGGGTCAGAAGACGAGTTATTTGAAGACTCGGATGGAGGAGAGTCCAGCATATGGGATGGCTCCGATTCAGATTGGATGTAGATGGGGGAAGAATTTTTGTTAAATGCTATCACCAGTGGTTTTACTCCGTAGATTTACTTTTTACTGGCGTTTCCAAAACGGCTCGGGGTGGCATCTTCAAATCCAGCATAGTGTCACTTGATTTTTTGGAGTATATACATATGAGTTGCTCGCACGATATACATATTTTCACGGTCAGCCTATTACTATGTTCTACTGTTTGCACAATTCCTTAGCATAACTATTTCATTTGGCACAAGTAAATAAATCCTCTTCTAGATTTCATTGATCATCCTAATTTCAATTTCACTGAGTATCTGCAGCTGAAGGTCACCCCACTATGAGAAGTTGAATTAAGGAAGTCGATTCGATGTGCTTGTTAAGCATGTGAGCATTCTAGTGATCATCAATCATTCTTTTATTACATATACTGCTCTCGGTGCATTGAGAACTGACTAGGCCCACAGTTCGAGTAAGCTACAGACCATTCATGTGGGAAATTAGTTGCGATATATTCTTAAGAGAAAGCGATTCATATGCGTAGTGATCGAAGAATACCCACACAAATCATTGAATACTAGGAGTTTAACCGGAATCGGTGCACCTTCGAAGCCCGCTTGATTCATATTTGCTTCCTCAGTAGTGGCTGTATACTATTGAAGGAAAATTAACTGTTCCGCTTCATACCGGTACACGCCTCATTCCGGAAAAGATTTTGAAGTTATATGAAGCTTTTTAATGAAGCTTTTAGGCGGATTTTGGCGATTTCTACGAGTTAATGTAAGAAATACGGTTCAGTTAATGACTGTAAAAAACGATTAATATATAATTTCACTGATTCTGGGCGTAAATTGAGTAGTAATATATCCTTGATATTATAATCGATCATTTAGTGGAGCATATTGATTTTCTAATAAGGCTCAAGAGATCAAATTTTACCACCCCCCCAACCACCACAACATCATTAAATTCCATCTAAACCAGGTTACGCTGCGATTGACAAGTGTATTTAAAGGCTTTTCTGTGTCACAGATATAGCTTATAGGTAGTGGAACCTAATTAAGTAGGGGGTGGTCGATTGCGTTCCCCGACACTAAAAATTATAAATCGCGTAAAGCCCCAAATTTACCGAGATCTATAAAAAAACGAGCTCTCTAAGGTTCTGGCGGCCGCATACTGATTTCCTAATTAGGTTTGGCGCGATCACGATTTAGATTTCTCCTGCCTAGCCCGTCTTACCCTTACCATCGACCACCTTTAAGGCCTACCCGGTGGAGCTTGTCGGGCGCTTCTAGAGGCCTCGCAGCTCTGGGTGAACATCTTCCCTTATATACCACCGGCGCTTGGCCTTTGATTTGGCGTTGCATTTGGCCTGCGAGCGGGCTTTGCGATTTGGTTCTGCGAGCTAGGAAATAAGGTCGTTATATTTATCCTGGGGGACGCGCTTTATTGACTTCTTCCTAGTTTCTTCTAGATACTTCGTAAAGGCAGGCTTTACTATAACTGAGAAGACGGGAATAGCCCGGGAGGCATTATAGTATTCAGTTAAGGAAGGTAAGGTAGTTGTATCAGATGCGGAGGCCAATATCGCTGTTGCTGGTGTCAGATTTAACCCGGCAATTAAGTTAGATATATATTTAGAACTTACAGAGAAGGCCCGTATATTGTTGAGGATCTAATTAAGTCGTAGATAAGGTAGAAGCTCAGGAGCGATCAATGAGGGTTGTGTATAGAAATTAAAGTTGTTCGTAAAGTTTAAAGTTCGAAGCCCCTGAGCTAAGCCTAATTAGGCGATTTCAAAGCAAAATCAACACCTAAGGGGCTCACGAGAGCTCTCCAAAATGCCTTGCACTTGATTGCAAAATATTATTCGACTACCAAATATGCACTTATTGAGTAGATCATTTGGCGACGTCGTGTAGGCGTCGCAGGCGCAATTTAGGGCTACTATAGGCCTCATACGATAACCATTTATAAATAAAATCCAAAGATGAAATAAAAATCGAGCATAACGTAGTCTGGCAAGTGGACCACTTGCCCGCAGACTACGTTAAGGTGCAACTATTTTGAATGGCTTTGTGATTAGCGGTGTAGATGCAGCGTTGGTGGGCCTCAACTGGACTATATCACCTTACAATTGGCCTGATCTTTGAAAGATCTATTCCGGAACAAAGCAATTGTCCGGAATCAACCCGCCAAAAGCGATACACGACTTGTTCCTCTTTGAGGACGACTTTGTTCCGGAATGAGGTAGAAATAATCCGGAACGTGTCGTGTGCCGGTATGGGGAAGAACAGGTTATTAAAAAGAGCTAAAGCTAGTAAGTTTTGGTAGAAATTATGCTTTAACCAATAACTTTTTATAGATAACTGTACAAATAAAATAGTATAGATTAGGAACTACTCTATTTATTTCACGAATCAGTTCGGCACACTTTCTAGCACAATCAAAGTTCTAACATGAATTTCAGCAGGTGTAACAGTTCATACTACCGCTTGGTCTTAAAGTTTGCAAGGATTTTAGATCTAGTCATCCCTGCACAAAGAGTAAGCTGACACTGAGTAATCATTTAGGGTATTATTAGATGCTAGAGTAATCGGCTGCGTAAGTAGCCGTTATATAAACTCTACATGCTGCTCTTTAAGGATATAAAGGTTCACTACAATTCCAGCAGTTCCGGGAAGTAGAAACAGGTATCGTAGATTTCAATCTGCCAACAATACTACAAGCAAAAGAAGCCAAAAAAAAAAACGACTACTAGAGGAGCACACGTGAGTATTGACACTGACTTCTTTGAAACTCAACAGAGGATTAATGTCTAATAGTAGTATTCCTGAAGATGCATACTGGGACAAATACTTAAGTACCACGAAATTGGAAGCTCTTTACAGCAGCAGCACCGACTTCTCTCATACTAGTGAACTAGCTCAACGATTTCATACAACAATTATCGGTCAGAGCCATTCACAGGACAACAACCATGGGCGATATCGAATCACAAAGAGCCTCTGTTACTACAACCGACGGTGTAACAATCAGCTATATCCGCGCCGGGTCAGGCCCGGATCTCCTTTTCATTCCAGGCTGGTCCCAGACGGCTGCACAATGGCGGAAGCAGCTAGTAGAATTTAGTCAGAATTATCGAGTTACAGCAGTGGATATGCGTGGACACGGAGAATCTGGTAAGCCAAATTATGGTTACCGAATCGCTCGTTTAGCAGCCGACATTCACGACATAATTAATCAACTCGACTTGAGGGATGTAGCTGTCATCGCTCACTCTATGGGTTGCTGCATCATGTGGTCTTACTGGGACCTATTTTCTCATGACCGAATCGCCAAACTTATCCTAGTTGACCAGCCGGCTTTACTGACTGCGGATCCAACTTGGGAGGAGGGTATTGCGGGCAACCTCGGAGCCATCTTTACACCAACTAGTTCTTTCGAGTATTCGTCAACAATGCGGAGCTCAAATGGAGCCGCGGCTTCTGCAGCGCTGGTGGCAGGCATGAAAACCCCCGGTATGACCGATGAAGACTTCTCGTGGATTATGAAGCAAAACCTTAAAATGCCGCGTGAGCACGCCGCCACACTCCTCATCGACCATGCTGTAGCCGACTGGCGTGACGTTCTCCCGCGAATCACTGTGCCCACACTAGTGATTGGCGGATCCGCCAGCCTAATTCCAACATCGGGGATTGAGTGGATTGCATCGCAAATTCCGGGCGCTAGACTCCGCATATTCAGCGAGAGTGAAGCTGGCAGTCACTTTTTATTTTGGGAAAATGCAAGCGGTTTTAATGCCACTGTCTATGACTTCCTTAAACAACAAGTGTAGATATTTATAACTAGACAACTAGTAATACTTAGTATAGCCATTAGCATATTATTATATTGTTTTAGGTACCCTTCTAATAAGTTTCATAATAGCGGTGTTATTATTATATAACTTTTATATACTTAGCTACTCTTTCTATAATTAATAATACTATTATATAATAATTATATAATCTTCTAATTACTAAGACTTATAACTATAACCTATAACTATAACTTAAAACTAGAATAGTAATAGAACTATTTAGGGACTATTTTAATATTTATAATGTAGTAGAAATATTGTACAATAGTAGGTAAGAAATTAAGACGTTATATAAGGAAAGAAAAAAGGAGAAGGGTCACGATAAATATTGGGCCACTTGGTGATAGGCCACTAGCTGATAGATTACGTTATATATACTCTTATATTAGCAATACTGTCTACTAGCAATTGGGAAGAAGCTTTCGGCCGCCATGTCGAGGTCAGAGCTCTTAGGGGAGACAGCTGTTTGATGGACAGTTGCTGTCTAATTGGACAAGGTAAAGGCTGGTGCTTCCGGGTTAAGCTTGGAGGGTCCCGAAGCACGGTTTGGAGCAAACCCCACTCCTTTTGGGAGGAGCGTTAGGGCTCGTAGGCTCATATATAATTCGTTGGAAATTATTGCTTGGCCTACACTAGTGTTGGTACTTGCGAATATCTAAAGCGTTCTGTGAACCGACTTACCATTGTTGGAACTCGGTCCGTTGAAATAAATCATCGGCCTTACAGGCCCAAAAGTCGTCTCGTTGGAGACTCCTCGCCGTCTTAGTTCAATCATTCGTTATACCCTTGAACTTCTCGAGGCTCCTTAAAATCCCAAGGAGCCCTAAACATCCTAATAGTAATAACTTCAACGGTGGGATATCCCCAAAGCATCATATCAACCTCGTAACCTTCCTTCTGGAACATTTCAATATTTGCACTGGAAATAAACCCCACGCTAGAAGCGTAGGGCACATCTCGCCAATGACTTCGATGCTCGGTGTTTCATTTGGTCCGAGGTGTCTTTTTTGGTTGTGTGGTCTGTTTCTGGAACTCTTGTAGATCCTAGGAGTAAAGATGCGATGCAGAATTGTATTTTTGGTGAATGTGAAAAAAATTTAGTGGAAGAACCAGAAAGTCAGAGATTTAGTGTTCCATCTTATCTTATACTTTGATGCAGGAAACTGTGAATTTGAAGCAAAAGGCAAACTGATGCACTGGAGCACGCATGAAACAAACCACTCTGCAGCTGTCTTGTTTGCTTAATGCCTCTAATAGGTTTCCGTTCTTTTTTTATTTTTATTTAGCTAAAAGTAGAAAATATTGACTTACGGAGACTACCGTGCAGTAATTGTTAGAAGAATAAAGTTGCAAGAACTGATGTTTGTAAATAGTTCTAAAGAGCGACCCCGCGCATGCCAAAGAGAACTAACATGGACTTCTGTGCACACTGTGGACGAATATACAAATTAAATAGAGACGGGTGAATTTACAGTGGCAGGTCTTGTGACTAACGACAAATCCACCATCCGATATATAAAATTTTGGGTATAGTGCAAATATAATAAAGGGGACAATGGGCCCTACCAAATGCTCTTCTAGATATATAAGCTCAATATAAGAGAACAAACCCGCCATTAACAACCCGGTAGGGTATAATATGGTTCATGGACCACAGGCAGAATAAGCAACGAAAATTAAAATTTTTTAGGACCAAGTACGCTAAAATTTCCTCCCCCTTCTGGCGTTTTGAAACTCCAGGAACGCAAAATCATTGCGCTAGAAGAGAAAGGCAGAACCAAGATTCAGGCAACGCTCCTACACCGACGGGGAGCTTTTGTAGAAAGAAATTCTGTACAAGAACAGACCTCGATTTAGGCTAGACCAGGGCAAATAAGTGAAAGAAGACCTCTTGCAATGGCACAGAAAAAAACATGCTCGAAGCCTGTTTAATGGTATCCTTCAAAGAAGTGGTGGTATGAATGGATGACAAGGAAGGCCTGAGCTCTTTCGTTGTCATTGACTCTGGGTGGGAGCTTGTTGATCGGCCGGGCCAGGAGCAGGATTGTCACTGCCATCCGGGGGAGAACCATCGGATCTAGAGCCCGAGATGGAAACTTGTTCAACGGCCGTGGCACTAAGAAGAGTCGTGGCTTGTGACATTGGAAGGCTTGTCGGGCTGCTTGAACAAGCGTTTACTATCGATGACTGTAGCGTGGGCAAGTCGCCCATGCTGTTCGAGCGTGTGCCTGGAGTTGAGACTGGTTGTTCGCGGGCACTGCCCCCCTCTCCTCGATATTGGGTCGAGCGACTCTCCTGACTTCTCCTTGATGGACTTGGGTCCGCATTCCGACTATACCTCCGGCCGCCGTACTGTGGATCATCGCCTTTGAGCATGTGTCGGAACCGGCCAGTCTCCCTGTCCACACACCACATCTTGTAAGGTCCAGGAATGAAATCGCCGACTTCGTCCCAACATTGTACCCAAGCTACACCGTCATCCAATCGAAAGAAACCAACTGTCTTTATTCTACCGTTGTCGTCAGTGATCTTTCCGTATCGCTTCCGACTATCGTAATCCGGCTCCAGCATATGGCGTTTGAGAACTTTCGAGTATTTAACGTGGATCGGCCGAGCGAGCTTTTCTTCCGGGAAATCAGTGGCGACAAGGTACCAACCCCGGCCAGGTATGTACTCATATATGCCGGAGATAGGAGCCTTCCAGTGTTCCGTCTTACGGCTGGATTTTTCGGAATTCTTGCGTACGAACCATTTGTGAGGCGAGAACAGCGTTTGCGTTGCGAGGAAAAGGTTTGGCGTCATTCGATAGCAAGTGGCGTTGCACTTGCGCTGGCAATTGAAAGTGTTAAGAATTAAGACAAGTAAAGGTGATGCGCTCTAGTTATCAGGGGGGACAGTAGAACGAAACGGCGAAAACTAAAGGATTGGATTTAATAACAAAGGCCAAAGACAGTATTATAAGCGGGAGCCAATTTAGCGAAGCGTTGGGACGGGTAATGGCTTGGGTTTAAAGCTTGTGACGGAAGCTTAAGTAGTATTAGAAATTTTCACTGCTACGGTGGTGGTGGCCGGGAGTCGCCCCAAGCAGATGCTACGGAGAGTCATGGATTGACGAACGATTAGCTGAGCTCTGAGGGATATCTTGAGTGTCTCTGTAAGTGAAAATTTATAAAGGAGAGAGCCGAGTAGCAGAGTTGCTCTTTCCAGAGCCGTACAGGCCCGTTTCGTTGATAGCGACATGCCGAACCAATCAAGCAGCAAACCGGGGCCCGTGGCTATCGGAAGATGTCAGAAAGCGAGATAATGCTGCTGACGTGCGACATTGGCAACGTATGCAGCCCGATACATGGCGGTGTAAGGGGAGCAAGATAGGTTGTCGTGGTGTTGAATGGAGATGATCGCGTGCAGCCGAAACACTCTCGCCACCCAAGCGAGAAAACGAAATAAAGATATATTTGACATTCACATGCCAAGACGTCACGATCTCCCCTGTAACACTGATCTCTGGCAGCTATGCATGGTCTAATGCACCAACCCCCCGGATGGGCAGTAAGAGTCGCAGGAAACTAGGTAAATATGCTCATTCCAACATTTGTAATCTGTCGCTCTCGGGAGGGTTCGGGCAATCAAACAGGCTGAATCGCTCAGCCATAGCAGGTTCAATGCAGTGCGAGAATGGAAGAAGCCAAGCACCGTTTAGCTGGGGGTGTGTATATCTTGCTTAGGTGCTTCGATAGCCTTAGCTAGCATTCGCGACTGGGAACACGCTACATTTGCTATGACTAAGCTCCTAGAAAACCCCGCACTGTACGTTTGTTTTCCCATTGTCCTAAAAGCTCACATGTCCACTATCCAGTCCTAGACAATAATCGAAATGCCATGATCTTCATTGTGCCGGCAAAAGTTGGATACATGCTGCTCTGAAGGAAAGAGCTAGCTAAGAAATCCGCATTGGAAATTTCAAGCGCCCCGCTCCCCCGAGCTAACCTATGACTCCGTCTTAACTTTCGCCTTACCGTTTGTGACCTTGACGCCCAACTGCTTCGCCCGCGCAACGATCTCGATTCGCTTCCGTGCTGAGACTGAGTGTGAAATTCTGATAGCATCCATTAGCTACACGTAACTAGTATCCGTTCGAGTAGATGACACCTACTCTGCGGCGAATGTCCGGTTGTGCATTAGGAGAAGATCAACATCGCGTGTGTTGTTAACGAGGAAAGCCTTGTGACCGGAGGGCATGAGGTGACGGGTCTTCTTGTTGGAGCCATAACCAATCTGTGTATCGAATTCCAGTTAGTTACAATCCTTAGCTTCATCCAGCTCCTCCAGGGGGCTCTGCGGTTGGTTTGCCTAATGATAACATTGACCTCCGATCAACCTTGAGCAGGGAACGGTATCCCAAGTTCCGTATTCTTTCGTACCTTTGGCATAGCAGCCTGGCCCTTGAACCGCCTTCTCACTCTGTTGTCGATACCCTTGGGTTTCCTCCAGCTTGGGTCGACACATTTGAATCGATCGCTCTGATGGCGGTTGAAGCGTTTAGTGTCTGGATATAGGAGAGTATGTCAGATTTATGCGTGATTTGTGGCGACAGCCCTAGCAATAGCAGTATTCTGGAATTGGGGTTGTGATGCTGCTTCAGTTCACTTCAAGACGGAAAGTTCGAACGTACGCTTCTTGACGATTGGAACGTGCTTCTTTGCGGCAACCATCTTGAGAAATATCTGTCAGTATGCAATTTGAAGGGAATGGAAAAAAAGTGTGTCAGGAACGTACCTTTGCGGCGTGCTGGAGTCGGTCTCGATCTGTCGTCTCGTTCTCTGATGAATCGAAAATCTGAAAGTTGGTGGGGTCTCGGCAGGCTAGTCCAAAAACGCCGCTCTAAGCGAACGCCCAGAAAGGAACTTCTACTCTCCCACGACAATTCAGTTGCATATTTTCTGTTCGTTCCCGCCGCATCCGAATTTCCTCTAACAAATTATCTGAATACGAGATGCCGTGTTAAAGTTAAGATAGGATTCCAGTCCCGCCTTCAGATGTACATACAAATCTAGTTCTAGAGCCACACATGGATTATTTCAAATTACGAATAAATGAGTGGAAATGCCCCGCCTATTCAGTCCCAGATTTAAGGTGTTGTCTCAGTATCTTAACTGTCACCGGCAAAACAAGTCGCCTCCCTAGTCGTCAATAATCAACCGAAAGTTTCCTTGCGCAACCAGATCAAGAGCATCAAATCCGCCATCGCTATCACTGGTCGAAACTAATGCCGAATGTCGAACGCCAAGAGTTCAGCCTTTCCTTGCAACGGAAATTGAGAAAACCTAAGCATCGGATAATCTAAAACATTTACTACTTCTGAGATTCGTTAAAATCGGGCTCTTCCGCATCATCGTTAGACTAAAATAGTTGGTCAGGATGATTACCCATATTGTGGTGGTGTGATTCGGCCCCCTGGATTCAACATCTAGATTGGGCATAGCTTCGGGAGAGCCTAGGCCTTCCACATATTTTATAAAGATCGGTCTGGAGCCCCAGAGCCCTCAACAGCTCGGACAGGACCGATAGACACACACTTTTCCTTCAATACACTCTTTTCTTCTCTTCTTACTGACCGCTTTCCTACTGGCTGATTACGACTGACCGACTGACTGACTGACCACACCGTGACTTCCTGTCTGAGAGAGGTCGTACCCTCCCACAATATGACATCCTCTACGAGTCAGATAGTTTATAAATCTGTTGTTGGAGATGTTTAGCCAGTTTTCTCTTCCTCAATTTCACATCTACGAACCCTGTGATTTTAGTGTGTTAGATATGAAAGTCGGCCGGCCATCTTAATGTGACAGAATTCCACATACATGATTCTAGAAGGTCTTGGAAACCCTTGGGATCAACTTGGCCATATTCACAGCCTCTCTACTTCACTGCTACGTGAAACAAATCCCGATTGCGGAATACCTTCAGTAGCGTTGTTCCCCTCTTTCACTTGGCTCTCCTGCTTACTCTTCGCGATAGGGAGCGTTATCTGCTTCTTTAGTCGACGATTCATTGTTAATAGATGCTTCAAATTCGAAATGCTCCTTTTTATTTTCGTTTTTATGTTTCTGCTCCTTTCCAATTCTACCATGTCTTCATGAGTATCCTGGTGACACATCTCTTCTAGAAGATATGCAAGATTTGTTCGAGCGCTTCCCCTACTGGGGCGAGCGGCTTTACAAGATTTTGAAAGAAGTAGAAGACCCAACACCGATGACTTAGTACGAAAAGTGGTCTTATCGCCGCAAGTCACCCCGCTATACCTACTGGGCCGGCATCATCGCCTTGGGATTCGCTCTGTTTTTCGGTATTACGGCAGCCATCTTGGGTACCCTCCAAGTCTGGATATCCTATTGCAACTGGTAGGGCGAGGCAGTAGGGCATTCATGTAAATTGCTCAAGAGTCACTGAACGACGGGAATAGCGCCTCTATAGCTGTCAGCACTAGTTTAACGACCATTCTAACTAGTGAATCGTCTCATTGAAAAGTGCTTCTCACTGGATTTTTTAGGATGCTATGCACGCTTACTTGCCTTCTTGGGTCGCAGCTGCATGGGGTTTTAGTTGTAAGCGTCTCTATTACAGAAGTAAACAAGAAAGGTAAGATAAAGGGGAAAACCTCGCATGGTGGATGTTGAATTTCTTTAAATTTCGCTTGGAGAGGATCTGTTGAACGGACAACCAGGTATGAGAACTCTTGTCTATTAAAGAGGGCTTCTAGAGCCTCTATATATACACCAGATAGGTGACAAATAGGTTGCAAAGAGAATGACGACTACGTCGTCATTCGGTAATGGAAACAAGTATTTAGATATTCGATGAGACACTCGATGAGACATACGAGACATACGAGGAGACATACGAGGTAAGGAGCGGGGTATTGAGACATAGGGTTCTAGACTTGAAGCCAGTATCAAGATGGTAGTAAGGAAATCCGATCCAGTTCGACAGGATCGAAGTCGTATTTTGTCTTCTTTGCTGGCAGGGTTCCGTGGGCCATGTCAAAGGTGCAATTACACCGTTGGATATTATGCTTGCGAATTCCAAATCGAATCGTTATTTGCACAAATCGTCAAACCTCTTGACTGAACCGGAATCTAGACATTATGATACCATGTTTGCCACAAACGCCCAACTATGCACATAAAACTCGTATAGGTCATCAAAGCCATTTCATTTCTTTCCCTTCTTTTTCTTCTTCCCTCCACCGCCTCCAGCTTGGGGCGCGGATTTTGATTCCGGTATGGCTGACTTGACATCCTTACTCGAAGCTCCTTCCGGTATTGGTGTGTGCGTACCCGTACCTTGATCAGCTGGAGCACTAAGATCTGTGTGATCCCAGCCATTAGCTTTTGCTGTTCCATTCAAAAAACCGGAGAGTATACCATCGATGACCTCTGGCAGAGCTGCCATATGCCGTCCTAACTTCCCCAAACTACCAATAAGCCTGCCGACTTCTGCTGCCTTGTCCGTTCTGTACTTAAGACATGTGCCTGACTCTGGATCATAGGTTTTCAAGGTAAAGGTCGCCTGGAAAGCGGCAACGGAGGGCTCTGAAGGAGTATTTGAAGGTGGCTTGGACGAAGATTTTGCTGCTGATTTCTCTTTCTGTTTTCGTATCTTCGAGGCATTGGGCTTGAGAACGGAATATTTGGATGTGATCTTGGTCTACGGGGAGTGGAGAAGTTAGCGCCGTGGCGAACTGGCAATTGCCGGTATTGAGCATTCTGGGAAGCATACTGTCGTAGGTCGCGCCTTCAATAATAACGAGGACTGCTCAAACCATTCCGAACTTGTAGTAAAGTTCGGCATTGTGAATGAATGTTATTTATGTGTTGCGAAGTGGGATTCGGTAACTTTTCGCGGGGTGGATGGGAGATGGAAAAACGTAGAGCCGGCAGGGCTGAATTCGAGATTTCTCTCTCAACCTAACTACAGTCACACAGGCGAAGGCTACTCTTGAAATATTGTATTGACCGAGTGACGCACCTTGCTGGTCGCTGTACATATTACCATTAGCCTAACATAATCCTACATCCTACAAAATTAAGCTGGAATCATCGTGTTCTACCATTACCAAAACCGGCCATTTATCCACGGTTATTCTTAATGGGTTGAGTATCGAGTCATCTGAAGGATCAGGAATACCGTGACGACTATGACTCAAGGAAGTGAAGCACAAAATGATACGAATATCCTTTTAACTAGACTATCTGCTCAATCTCTCAACCATGCAAAAGACATGTTGAGACAGGGAGGAGTAGATCCAAAACAGATGGCCGAATCTCAATTAAATGCCTTCGCTACCACTACCCCGGAGGCACAGCCAAAGCCATTGGAGATCTATCTGAAGTCTCTGCAAATACATCAAGATAGCCATGGTCACAATGACGATGGCCAATCCTCAACTACCCCCGAGTCTCCGGAAGAAAAGGCAGCAGCTTTTCAAGCTACGGCGCAAAACCTAGTACGCAGATGCAAAGAGATGCTTGCGGAAGTAGAGCAGTGGGTAGAGGCCTTGCATGAGAAGAAATTAAGTAAAGGAGAAAGAGCTGTAGAGTACCGGGCTCTGAGGAACGATATTCGATCTGAGTTATCATTCTTGGAAAAGGTATCTTCCATGTCTGCATTATACCTTTCTTCCTTGTCTTTAATGTACGGCACTAATAAGCATCCTTAGCTTAGTGAAATGGATGGATCAGAGGAAAAAGCATACCAATACCTTGTTTCTTCGAATTTGTTGTTTTTCGAAGCCTTATGGGCTACAGCGAAGCGGACTTCAGGCCTCTTATGTTTCAGGAAAAACTTCTTCTTCAACAAGGCCACTCATAATAGTCAAGGGGCTAATCAAGGGTAATGCCATCTATCTGGAACCGATTATTCACCCGCGCCAACTGTGTCATAGCCGTCCTGCTAACGCTAGTATAGAGGAAGCTTAGGAAATTCTAAGGTGAGCCGTAGGGCTCCAGGGCCAAAGGGAGTTGCACTGGTTGACATTGTCTCATGCGATGGTCTTGAATGGACGAAAGTATCGACAATATCGGAGAAGCGACTCTTGTTCGATCTGGCTAAGCTAGGATGGCAAAATGACAGTTTCTCTGATGATGACGAGGATGACGCGGAAGATCATCGGAACACGTCCATTGATAGCGATAATGAAGATGAAGTACCTTTGGTGAAAAGTGCTAAGGATCTTGCTAAGGCAGCAGCTTCAAATCGAACCATGGGCAAACATCCTCGGGTTGTATTCGTTCTGCCACGAATCGAATCTAGGAGAATTACAGCGATTGACAACTTTCTTAACAAGATAAGGGCTACAGGTGCAATTATACAATGCGCTGATGATTTGGAGCCCGCACCACCTCTCGAATCTGTCTTGCCGAAGCTTCTTGTCGACCGTTCGAGAAACCTTTCCGAGACTCTTAATATTGACTGCACTATTCTGCTTGCCATAATCTCCGACATTTCTCACTCAGAAGTTCCGATGCAGGATTGGTTTCCAAGGGCGGTTAGGGCTCAGATTAAAGCCGAGGCAGAGGATCGTCTTCTGCCAACACAGCTTTATCCAACCATGGACAGTCACCCTATGGTCTGTACTACGGAGGCCGCGGTGCAAATGAAAGAGATTGTTGCCACGATCGGAACCGATACTGAGAAGGCACGAGCGCAGATTTTACTAGGAGAGGATGAAGAGAAGCCTAGAGATGAACTTTTGAAAGAGTGGCGTCAGTTATCCGAGTATCAAGTGCCAGAGGGCTTGCAGCTGCCAATTAAAGTGGTCAAGAGAGAAGTAGAAGGTGCTCGTCTACCTCCTGTAGCCGAAGCTGTTGCTGCGCAACTCAGCCCCATCAATAAATCTGTTTTTCTCTACGGTTGGGCTACTGGATTCACTACTTTATCATCCAATCGAACGGTGGCCAAGCAAATAGAGCATATCATTGCGAAGAAAGGTACCGATGAAGCGGATGTTGGTCCACCCATCTGGCTTTGTGGAGAGGCGAGAAGTTTGGTGGCCAGACAGGGAAGGCAAAAATAAGAATGGGGATATTAAGACAGAGACATGTTATGGGGGAGACAGCGCTTGAATTAGGTAGGGTCCGAAAACACCCAATACATGGATATTACTCAAGGGAGCTCAGAACCCAACTCGATTCTCGTAGTACTTACGCTCAGGTTTCACGGTCTATATGATATGCCACGTTTACCCAATGCTACAAGATATGAACACGAGAATGCCTTCCTCTTGATGATCTACGTTAAGTCTTTCTATACTTATTTCTCAAATTAGTCACGCGCTTATTTCTGGTCACTTCGTTCCTTACAACCTGAGGTGTTCATTGACAACGATTAAGCATGCCTCATATACTCAGAGAAGCTGGCCGTGTGAAGTTTTTCTACCTATATTCGCGCTTCTGGTTATCCAAACGTAGTTGTATAAACAGCCATCAATTACTCAGTACGTTCGCTTCTTCCTATAACTCCATATACCTCTTAACTGTCGAGAAACCCGTCGATAAAACAACGCTCAGATTCCAACCCATTCTCTACAAACTTCATTTCAACTACCTTAATATCTAATCAACAAAGTAACCTCTCAAGAACACTACTAAAAGTCGACCGCCGAATCAATACAAGCTGCAGCTGTATCATCATCATCACTCCGATCAACATGCCTACTGTTCCGTATCTCAGCAATCCCAAATGCAGTCACGTCAACGTTGCACTCAACGCAACTTGCCCTTGGTGCGGTACACATAGGGTTGCTCTTACTCTTCCGATTACCGAGAAATAGAAGATGTAATCACTGATGCTGCTTACTTTACTTGGGCTACATCGATTACGATGGCGATACCCCATTGTACCATTTACTGCCTTTTCTACTGGCAGTGCTGATGCATGGATGAATTAATGGGTGGAACGGCTGCACCTTCCTCCTTACTATAAGTAGTTCTCTTCTGCAGATATAGTACAATGAGATAAACATTAACTTGGAAATATTTTCGTTACCTGTGTACTGTAGAAAATTACCCTTTCACTGCAGGAACCCAAGCCCAATACAGATATAATCGTATAGCCTCTTTCTATGCCTCATTTCAATGCCACTCACCCAGTCGCTTTATTTCATAATTCTACCATATGCTGTTACCCATGTAAAATATACCAGTATCAAGCCTACAGCCCCAGCGCCGCTAGTCTAAACCAACGCCATCAGACTCAGAATGAAGATGCTAGATAGATAGTCCAAGGGAAGGAGCTTGCTCACCTGAACTGCTCATTAGCCCCCCTCCCAGAGCCGAAGAGCGGCTAACCTCAGGAGTCGAGGCCCGGGAAATATTCACGATCTAACTACGGCGCCCTAAGATCCACCGTCTAAAACATAATGAAACGCTCAGGCTAAAGAATTAAGTTGAGTGACCATCAAACACCTAGAGTACAGCTAGAAGCCCTCAGAACCAAACTATTACTTCTAAAACCCTTTCGCCGAGAATCTCCACTATAAGCAGGTCGCCGACTTCTCAACCGACCAAAACACCTACTATTTTCTTTCTCCTCGCCATCAAAAGCGCTCCAGAACCCTCCAGCAGAACCCTGACGCTGAGAAATCCGAGCAGTCTACTGGTCTCTCAGTCGTCGAGTCAGGTGGGTCTGCAATCCAAAAAATTTCCGCTTCATGGATCGTGAGGTTTTTTTTCCTCTTCCCTTCCTCTAAGGACCTCGCCATCTCCACCAAGTACCCAGAACCTCCGCAACGCCAACCACCCACCGCTACCACCGCCAGCCCGCCCAAGCCCTCAGACATCCAGACCGCAGAGCTCCCTCCCCCCCATCACGCAGCGCGCTCCCCTCCCCTCCGCCCCCATCCCTTCCCCAAAGCCACCACCATCACCATCACCATCACCTGCTTCTCGTGCTCCCCCACCATCACACCACCCAAGACCTCAGGCCCCCAAACTCCCACCAATCACCACCAGCAGCGCCCGACCACGCAGCCCAAAAAAAAATCCCCATCTGCCCCGCACCGCACCTGGAAAGAGCTCCTCCAAGCTGCACAACGCCCCGCACTCCGCACTCCACACTTCGCACCAGCGCCACGCATCTATCGCGAATCGGCCGCTTTCGCTAGCGCGGCGCACATCCCCGCATCCCTGCGCCGCAGCGTACCCCGCGACGCCGCGCGCGCAACAGCTCAGCCCGCCCAGCCCGCCCAGCCCTGGCCCTGGCCCCAGCAGCAACGACGGCTGGAACGCTGGGTAGAGCAGGGCAGAGCAGGATATTGCAGGAGAGCGCCAAGGGTGGGCGTTTGCGGAGGCGGCTGGGCTGAGCGCGCGAAGCGCGCGAATGGGTGAGTTGGGTGCGCGGGACTGGCTGGGTTTTTGTGCTGGGAAAGCTGGATGCAGGGAAAAGAGGGCGGATGGAAACGAGGCAGATGGGAACGTGGGGTGGGGAGGGAGAGGAAGGGGAGAGGGAGGGGATTTGGAGCAGATGCGGACGGATCTCCGGTGGGCACGACGCCTGGTGACTGGCGGGAGGAAAAGTTGGAGCGCTGGATGGGCTGGTGTCATGGGGAGAGTTTGTTGTTTGTGCGAGGGATTAGTAGGAGGGTGAGGCATGGCTGGGAGGGAAAAAGCGAGGGTGGTGCGAATGAGCGGCTTGATTAAATACGAGAGAGTAAGTAACGTGACTAGGGTATGACGCTGATGAATGCGAAATGCTAATGCCAAATACCGATGCCAAATACCGATGATGCTCAAAATCCCTCTCCCAAAAATAAAAATAGAAAGGAAAAAAAAGGAGATCGGAGCCAAGCCAATCCAAAACTTGCTCGCGCAAAGATCCTGACCCAAACCCGCTGTTGCTGTGTATAAATGCCAGTAGAGATGTACCACCAATGCCTTGAACAAAGGAAAGATGACGATGAGTTGCGAAGAACGCTTCGACAATGTCCTCCCATACACGCGAGCGGCGCCCAAAATGGCGCGTCTAACAAGAAAAGTTCCACCTGACCAAAATCTCCGAGCCGGTTCTTTACAAGTTACGGTTGGGTTCAGTCGTGCGATAACTTGATCTTTCTAGCTCCGAATGATGACGAGTCGAACCACCCAGATGCCGGGGCTTGCGCTTCCCATATTCTAAATTGGCAAAATGCCACGACACACGAAATGCCTCCCTTTTGAAAATTTTTATTTGATGCGAGAGAAAAAAAGAAAAGGAAAAAAAAACCCCCAGTGATGCGTCATTCAGCTGCCCGACAGGCGAGGTCCGCCAAAATTTGCTTGCTTCGCCTCGACGGTATGGCTGCCAGCGCACAGAGGAAAAACCATGTCAGGCCTGCCACGCATCGTGTGCTTCTTTCGAACCAAAAACCAAAAACCATCGTGGCCCCAGCCAAGAGCCTAATTGCTGCAGGAACAGGCCAGGGGGGAATTGTCGGAAGAGGGGTACTGCAGCACCAAGCGGTAGAGGATTTTGCCTTGCATGGCATGCGCAGAGGCAAATGGGAAAAAGGGGAAAAGGGAAAAAGGGAAAAAGGGAAAAAGAGGTTGAGATGCCGGGAGTCCCATGGTTTTGCCGCTTTGGGGAGGTGGAGGCTTTTTGCCTTGACTGTGGAGAAAGGCGAACCAAGGGTCCGGTGAGAAAAGACGGCGTGATCAAAAAGGCGGAGGTGATGGTCGGCTGAGGTTAGCCTTGTCTTGTTCCGTCCGAATTGCCCGAGGAGATGATGTGTCCAATGTTCACGTAAATGCTTTCTTGGGCCTGGAGAACAGCGTTACTCGCGAGTCAACTGCCGTAACGTGTCACGGATATATGTCTCTCCGTCGGTCTTGTGCTCCAATTTTGTCGCCTCGAATCACAAGTCTTCCGCTAGTATCCCAACCCATCTAGCCGGCACACCGCCCTCCATTTCAGCTTCTGCTTTCCCACTCGTCTTCCTGGGCGGTAGCCAAACCCTCGCCTTGCCCAACGCCTTCGCATCCAGCTTGCCCTCGCGTCGCATGTTCATCTCCAGCACTATGACTCGGAGGAAATCGCTGTTTTCGCGGGGTTCCCGCTGCCGCACTGCGGGTGTAGGCGACATCACCCGACCTGCTTCCGAAAGGGGAGATGGGTTTGCCCGGCTTTTGCGCCTCGCCGAACGGTCTCGCCGATCGTACGTTTGCATTTGAATCATGGGCGCCGATGAGTCCGAGTCGAAATCTGGATACAGTGCTTCATGTAGCTGCATTGACAGTTCTGTAAATGAAAGGGGTGTGGGCTGCGGGTTTAGGTAACGACGGAGGGCCGGCGTTGGCACGCCTTGGAGAGGTTTCGGTCGCATTTCACTGGTGAAGCGTGGGGAGAGCAGTGAGCGGGTAAGAAGATCATCAGGTGGCACGCTTGGTGCGGTGAAGTTGGAGAATGATTTTGCCGCGGATTTGAGTGCTTGGAGCGAAGCCGTGAGATTTGATTTGAACGACCTGAATCGAATGGATGCATTGGGCGGCCTCGCAACCATCTCCGGGATAGCCATGTCGCAGGTAATTTCGCAATCTTCAGGAGTGAAATGAAGCAATGGATGGTTGAGAATGCAGTCTTCCTTTGGAGGAGACTGCACCAGCTTCTCCCTGCGCTCAGATGCAGGTTTCCTGCCCATTGAGCCAGGTGTAGATGGACTGCTCCATGATGATGCTGCAGACCGCTCATCCGTCTCCATTGACGGCACCGAAGGCAGCGACTCGCTCGAGACAGACCTTGACGCCATGAAATCTCTCTCCTGCTCACTGGTGCTTGCGATACTGCCTGCATCATCGCCATCGCAATCGTCTGGTCGCTCCAACAAGATGTCCAGCGGAGAATGCATGTTTGAGCGCCCACCCTCCAGATCATCCTGTCTCCACTCCTCAATCAGCTCATCGATAGATACCCGTCGATCCGCGGGTCCTCTGCGACGCCGATTCGATGGCGGTGGGATTGATGTAACTGCCAACAGTGCGGCAACGGCGGGCGGTATTCCATTTTGCCTGTGATCCTCCGGAACCCGAGGTCTCCTCCCATTTTGGCCTCTCGCTCTCACAGTCTGTGTGGATATCGAAGACCTGGTTGGTGTTCGCAGGGGTATGACAACGGGTTGCGAGTGAAGTGGTACGGGATCGGATACCATCCTGGGCGGCGGGTTCGGTCTTTGAGCTGGCTTTTCCTCGGTTGGTACAGAGGATGCTCGTGTCGGTACAGACGGAGGCTTTGAAGTTCTCAGGCCCATCTTCTCGGTTTGGCGGTCCGGAGAGGAGGGCCGTTGCAAGTATCTATAGGACCTTGGCACCATCATGGTGGAGACCGGTATTCGACAGACGCCAAAGGCGAAAATAAACTAGGTAGTTCCGCTATCCCAAAGTATCCAGGGAACTGATGTCGTAGGCCAGTCGAGGGCCGAGCTACTTACGTTATTGCCGAGACAGGATTGGTTGAGGATCGTTTGGGAATGCAGCGGGAGCAACATAGGGCGGACCGGGGTAGAGGGTGTCGTTTGGCAGAGTGCGGTTAAATACGGAGAAGGTGAAGTTATATAAGGACACCAAGACTGGGAAATATTCACGCAAGGGAATGTTGTAGTATATGGGGAAGGAGAGGAAGAGAGCGACGTGGACGGGTGCGGCTAGGGCAACGGAATGTTGGGGGTGGATTGGGCTTGATGACGGCTGCTGAGCTGGAAAGCAGATAAGCGGGAGGCGGCGAGGCGACCAGGGGAATTAGTCGCGTGCAGTCTGGGTGTGACTCGGACCCCCAATATCCACGTAGTCGAAGCATGAACAATAAGTAATGCCGGGAGCTGGCAGCCATAAGTAAGCGGTTGTCGCCCAAAGCGTGGCCTCTTCGTTGCTGACTGCCTTGTTCGACTCACCCTCGGTCGGGGGTTGTGCCTGAAGACCAGCCCTCCCCTGTCGAGCGCCCAGATGCGCCAGATGCGCACGACACACAAGCACGACAAGTCCCGAATACGCGGCACGTAACGATAACGCGGATCTGACCCCCCAAGATTGGCTGGCCGTGACTGGCCAGACAAGGGCCACAAGCCACAGCCTGAAATCTATCTGCAGGGCTGAGTGTGCAGCGGAGTCACTTCCACGCAGGGGGAAGAAGCCACCCAGAGTCGCGCTATTTTGCCTTGAAAAATAAAATTGGCTCTGAAGGCGCACGAGAAAAACCGGTGAGAGAATGCCCTTCCGACGGGCAGCACAGCACAGGCAAATTTTTTCAGTCGTCCTGTATGCACATGTAAGTTGCAAGTCACACTTTCCACGTACAACATCAACGCCCAAAAAGCGATAACCTGTCAGCGTCCTCATGCTTATCTCCGTAGGGTTGCCCAGAGCGAGGCTCGACTGCACGGCGCAGCGCTGCACGAAGGTTGCGCAGGCTGTCCGGTCTTCTAAAAATGCACCCCACAAAGCTGGTCGACAGCGATCCCGCTGTTCCCGACAAACCCCGACCTGCCCAAATCAGGTCCTTCCATCCCACTAAATCCGGGGTCGGGTGTCTTGGGAGATGGTAGCAGAGATAAGCCACCCTGAGAGTCGAATCGCAAGGCAGCCCGACCCCAAGCAGCTCCTATGTATCTATCTCTGTCCTGTCTTGGAAATAGACTTAACAAGAAATTTAAGGTTTGCAAGGAGTGTAATCCTGAAGTCATACCGGCAAGCTTAAGAAATCTCCCCGTATCAGTGTTCAAAGGACTTTGTAGTAATATAATTCTGTCCTGTTGTTGCCCAATCATACACGAACCGCCTCTCCTCCCTTTTGCCAGTCCTTTCCCTGTTTCGCGGCCTGGCACCCAGGTCGCGGCGATAACACAAGAAGCTTCGGTCAGCCAAAGCCAAAATGACAAACCAAAGCCCTCCTTCGCGCCAAAAAGAACGCCTCCCACCAAAAATTCCGTATCAAAATGTGGGGAAGACTGCGGGGGCCTGCCGCCGATCCACGAAACGGGAAGATCGAAGGCGACACACGGGAAAGCGTGGGTGAGACCGAGGAGCTGAAATACTCCAAGAATCCCATCTGCCCTTCAACCCTGCAACCCATGTGTGCCCACTTTCCCATCTGATAAAAGCAACAATATTAGAAAAACTTGAGATAACCGAGAAAACCGACAAACCCACCGCCCCTTGGTCCCAATCAATTACAGAGAAGAAAAGCAAAGAGAATTGATAGAAATTTTTCCGCGGGCCAAATATCCCACGCAGAAGATGCAGTCCATTCAGCAAGATCCAATCAAACCAAATGCGGAAAAGACATTGACATTGTTCAGGACACGACGCATCAGTCGGAGTGCACCGAAGCAAAGCGCATGCTGAAGAAAAGATGAAATCAAGCATGACTCAAAAAGCATCCTCATCGGTCCATCCAGCGTCGCTCCCTTCTACTCTCACCAATTGTCCGCCTCCTGCTTCCATTAATGTCTCCGAACCTGCATCCACGCCCCTAATGCCTTTCAGCTTCTTGCCTTGACCCCCACGAGGTGACGCATATCCACCATCTGGCGTGAATCTCTTCCCACGTGCAGCTCTAAGTTTCGCGTAGTAGGCATCCATCGCGTCAGGCTCCGGTTCCGATGCATCGTCGTAAGTCTCCCAATTTTCAGAGCCAGAGACTGTGTTTGTCGTTGAGGAGGTCGCCGAAATCTGACGGCTCCCAGCGACTGGTGGCGCGTATTGAGCGTGCTGATACTGCGAACGGGCAGCCTGAGTGTATGACATGTGGGAACGATCGTCATAGACATCCTCGGGTTGAACGTGTCTAACGATGCTGGCACTGCGCTCGGGGTCGTACTCATACAGGTGTGACGGTGTCTCGACCGGCGGAGGGACAAAAAGGTCCTTCATCTTTGGTGGCGGGGCTCGCGGTGGACCCATTTTTCGAATTGTCGACTCTTCTCTCTCTTGTTGATAGCGTCGTTCAGGTGAGTTGCTTCCATGTGGCATGTTCTTCAAGGGGGCACGAGCTGGTATTCTTGATGGACTCTTGGCTACAGCAGAGGAAACAGGAGCAGCCGAGACTGAGTTGGCAAGAGGGTTCCGTGATACACTCATATTGAAATTTGCTGTCGGCGTTTTTGATCGAGATGGGGGAGGTCCACGAACTGTGCCTCCTCGTTGGCTTGCAGGAGCAGGCTTGGCAGGCTTTGGTTGCGGTTGTGGTGCGACTGAAGGCGCCTTTGATGGAGGTGGTGCAGATTTGGAAGAGGCGTACAGTTCATCGAGATATCGTTCACCGTGGACCAAAAACGGCCGGCCGTATTCATCCTCCCAGGTCTCAAGCACCTTTCGCAGATCTGCCTCAACCTTAGGCAGCTCCTTGGCTATCCTCTTTCGCATCTTCTCTTCTCTCAACAACTTTCCAGGATCACGCTTTTCACCCTTATTTCCACGAGCCATCAGCCGGGATGCATCCTGGCTCGAAGCTTGCAGGTCATTGCGATCCTTAACAAGTGAGCGGTATTTATCGATCATTTGCAAAGTAGGTAGTCGTTGTTCCTTGAGAGCTTCCAGTCGGGCAATCTCGGCTTCATGAGCAGATAGCAGAGCATCACTATAGACATCTGAAATTATATTAGCAACATCCTACATATACTCCCACTGTGCACATACCCGAAAAGGCTGGTGTGAAGTCCAACATCTCCTCTTCGGAGAAGTACAGGCTATCCCAGAGTTCCTGAAGTTTGTATCTTGCATCTTCGACGAATAGGTGGAGATTCTGGCGTTTCAACTCGTTCAGTCTTGAGAGTTCGTCTTCAAATTCATTGATAGTTCTTAAGCCACACCCACGATTACTCGCGAGAAACTGCTTGCGCTCGTGCTCTTCGACTCCGAGCATATCCCACAATCCTTCGATGGTCGCGCGAAGTTCTTTCAACCGCCGCTCCCTACCACGCTTCTCTTCGACAAGTTTGTCTTTCTTAGCACGCAGCCGAACCAAGTCATCTTGATGCAGCCCTAATTGCTCCGGCGCATCACGGGCGTACTCAATAATCGCACTGTCTGTTTGCGCCTGTGGTGTACCAAGTTCCGCCCAAAGGTGAATAATCTCATCACACAGTGTCTTAACAGTACTAACTCGTCGCGTGTACTCTTCGTAGACTCGCGTGAACTCATTGTCGAGAGATGTAACGTATGAGGGAGAAATGTTAAATGAAGGTGAAATGGCAGAATTTGGTGAGGTGGGTGGGAGTTTGATCTGGATGAAAGACGGCTCAAGATGAGATGCATACGATTCAAGGGCTTGGACAAGCTCTACGTTGTATTAGCAACGCTACAGTCAAAGGATGTATGTTCGCGATTACTCTTGACTTGTTCGAAACGTTCCCGGTGGAGCTTGCTGATCACATTGTATTTCTCCTTGAGGCCTTGTAAACAGCGCGTCAATGGGTAGGTAATCTTCAGATACTTGTCATCAAGGTCGTAAGCATTTTTGGGTTTGGAATCATCCAGAGAGGCTTCCATCTGCTTAATGGTCTTAATCAGCCGTTGTGCCTCCTCGGTCATTTCATGTTTCTCACTGCAAGCAAGACCGTCAGCGCGTTGGCAATAGTTGTCGCGGAATATACATACTTAGTGACTAGGCGCAACTGGTTGTGTAGAGTCTCAGACAGAGCCGAGAAAAGCTGCCAAAGCGTTAGTTGAGCTGCAGATGAATGAAGTGGGTTGCGACTACCTCTGCCTCCCGCGAGTCTCTCTCATGGCTGGCGACGCCAATCTCGTCGAATAGACCGTGCAGTTGGCCGATGATAGTAGTGACTTGCTGTGCCAGATAGCTCGTATCCATGACTGCGTGCCTGCCTGCGGCGTTGTAGATATTCACTCGCTCATGCGCTGAAGGTCGATCGTGGGAAGTGCAGTTGACGATCTCCAAACTTCGTAGGCGGCCGGCAGGCAGAGCGAGCGTAAACACACCAAAAATCCTTCGAAAAGAACCGAAAGATAGGGATTCAGAAGGCAAAATGGAGTGCAGAAGCAGAGAAGCGATGCGATGTTGGAGATGCTAGTGGTGGAGGTACGTAGATCTTGCGGATTTGTTGATCGACTCGTGGTTACCATAACAACCACAGTGACGCTATTTCTGCGCGGCTTTTCAGCCCTACAAGAGATGTTAACCTGTTCTTGGCCACGGCCTGCCCGAACACCTTCGTAACACGCTTCCACCCACTGGAGTGTCTTCTGATCTCAGATTTCACGAGCATGTTTGCCAGGAAAACACCACACCGAAAGCTACGGCTCCTTGTACTTCGTAGGTATTAAGTGTGAGTTCCCCTTTCATTTAATGAAACCGTACCCACTTGAACTTCGGCCCCTGCGGTATGCAGGAAAAGCAAGCGATCTTTACAAAATCCAAACACGTGAACAACCGATTGACTCCAGATTGACTGACTATTGGGTATGTATGCGCAGTGAAGTTTCTAATCAGATATCATGTCAATTTTCTCTTTGGCTACCATGAAATTTAAGCGCCCAGTTTGAAAAGAAAGGCTTCCGAAATGTGAGGGGTAGTTGTTTGGATAAATGACGCAAACCTATGGCTCCAGTGCAGATCCAGGGCAGATATGAGCTTATATACGAACTGATGACTTCCGATGCGCAAGAATGAGCTCTATTCCCTCAAAATATCACAGAGAATTTAAATAGGAATTATCATACCTCTAGATAGCGCCTTGGTGGTAAAATGCACCTGGATTCTCAAAACCCCATCCAAGGAAGGTAAGAATCTTAAGCTCTTTTACAACTAAAGGATATTGGCATTGGGACATGGAGATCGCTTGAAGGCCGCCGGTAGCCGACATCAACGTCTTGATAGTGAATACCTCTCTATAGAGGCAGCTTTGCACAAGTACGACAAGATAAACTACTATGAAACTCGTACCGTATCTTCCTTTCTTGGGAGCCAGGGATGCAAGGCTTGGATGGCCTCAAACATCCTAGTTCTTGATGGGAAGGACTTCCTCAAACAAAACATCCTATTGTGACACATAGTCTTATTACCTCAATCATGAATAATGATGTCGCAATACCTTTTATTTCGATTAAAAAAAGTCCATGCCCAATGCTGCACGGGACCACGCGTCTGCCTAACCACATACGCCACGTACCCTTTCCTTCCCAGCCTACTCCACCCTGCCGCAATCTTACCGTTTAAACTTGAGATCTCATCAGAAGCATATCTTAAAGTAGAAGGCTAGAGTTAAAAAAGCTGGGCAACCTTGTAGATATACTTCCTTGGACTATGACCCTTTCCTACCCTGTCAACTGAGTAAGAGTTGGTGCCCGCCACTAACCAGCCCAGGCACCGTCCCTCATTCTCTACATCGCAACCACAAGACACCCGACGGCCCGCGCACTTCTTGAGGCCAATCAAACCTCATGGGACAAGAACAGTCACGCTCTCCGCAAGAATGTCCTCCACAAGAACACTATGCTCAAGAATATTCTCCACAGGAACACTCTCCACAAGAATACTCTCCGCTGGAATACTCTCCGCTGGAATACTCTCCACTGGAATACTTTCCACGAGAATACTTTCCACGAGAATACTCTCCACAAGAACACTCTCCACAGGAACACTCTCCACAGGAATACTCTCCACAGGAATACTCTCCACAAGAAAACTCTCCACCTTCCCCTGAAAGTGACGACTTCATCCTAGGCCTTGTTCTCGAAGCGAGTCGTCATACTGCAAGAACCGTGCCCGCCTGCCGCTTTTATGCCAGAGGACACTGCAACCGAGGAGATGATTGTACCTTTAGGCATGATAAAGAAACTTACGCTCCAGAGGTAGTGCAATCTTTCAAAGACTCTAGCAAACCGCTATGCCGTTACTATATGAAAGGTGGTTGTAATAAGGGGGCTTCATGTCCATTCAGACATGATGATACTTTTAGGACTAATGGCGAGGAAGGATCTGCGAGGCGCGCTGCTCCTTGCCGATTCTTCTCAAAAGGAAAATGCACAAAGGGTGATTCATGTCCGTTCCAGCATGATAGTGCCACCAAGGGACAAGATCTTCCACAAACAACTAACAAGGTAGAATATATATCGCCAGTTTCAAACCCCTCGATTAAGACCTCGTAATTACTTGCTAACTAGTCTAAAGCGGCCGAACTCATTTTCTCGAAGGCTTGGAGGGGCTGATGTCGATTTCGCCGCAGGAGCAACAGTATCAAACCTCACTTTTGGCTCAGATCCTTCCGTGGCTCAAAACTCCGAAGCCGCCCACAATTCTTTACAGATGAGCTCTGTGAGCTGCAAATGGAATCGAGCGTACAAGAAAGTTTGGTAAGCATGAAGTCCTAAAGGGACATCCGTCCCATTTTGTTGTGACTATAGAATAAAGCCTAGCGCAAAGCACTAAACTACTTCGGCTCTTTCACATTCCTGTTAGCACTGATACATTCTTGATTCAATGCCCCGCCATATCCCCGATGGGTTGAAAACTCAACAAAACTGCTGAAGCTCACTGCCAGCACGTCTTGTAATTTGAGAACATCTCTGTGCCGTGGCATTTTAATACGATGAGAAGTAGCCACTAATCTCTTGAAAGGATCTATTATGAACGATTAAACACTGCAATTCGTGCAGCCAATGCCTTGGATGGGACGGAATTGCATGGGACAAGAATCAAAGCAGCTTACGGAGGCTCGACCTTCAGCAGTGATATGAGAGTGTCCAATGGACCATCTCATAGCACCGTGCTTGAGAATGTCGACAAGGCTGTGAGCTATCGTGAACTGAAGGACTTCTGCTCAGCACGTAGCGTTCATCCCAAGCACATCAAGTTCGGCGATCCATCTTACGACATCCGTGAGGCTCGCTCCATTATAACCGAGATCCTGGAAGAGAAATGCGGGTCTGTGTTGGACTTTCACGTCAATACAACCAAAGACCCATCAAAAATAACAGCGATTGTTCGCTTTGCGCAGCCTGAGGATGCGCAACGTGCCGTAAAGGAACTAAATGGCACAAATTTCACTCGGCTCGGAAACTCACCTTTCTATATCACGCCCGTATTTGCTGTCAGGTTCACCTTACGGCAAGATCTGTACTCCGCTATCGCCAAGGATGTCGACAACCTTATCTCAAAGCTGTCAAAGACCGATAACGTTCAAATTGTTGCTTATAACACAGACACCAAAGCCACAGGACCACCTGCTCTGCGAATCCACGGAGACAATGCTCAAAGTGTTGCCCGCGCGAAGAGCAGTTTAGAGGCCATTCTAGCCGGGACAATTTGTGTTAACGAAGACGGGAAGAATAACACCGGCGCCAAATTAGTATGGGATCCATTCTTCGCCCGGTATGAAGGTATTAGCTGGCTTAAGGAATTGATGACATCACTAGACGTATTCATTTACGCCGACGCCAGACGAGGCCAGCTCAGATTGTATGGTGACTACAAAGTGAAGGAAGTCGCGAGTGCAATGCTTGTTAGAAAATGCCAGGTGTTAGAGGCCACGAGACAAAAGCACAAGATTGGTTTAGACGAGAAATTGTTCAAAGCAGCACTTTCTGGTGGAGTTAAACGTGCGGAGGAGATGTTTGGAGCTGACAGAGTTAAGCTGGAAATCACACCGACAGCCAAATTCCTCACAGTTTCAGGCTCAGCGCAAGATGCCCGTACAGTCCGTGAATTCTTACAGCTAGAATACGATGCAGGTGGAAATAATTCCATCTCACGTCAAAGTAGTCAGGGTGACATAACTCAGCCTTGGGAAGGAACTCAAAAAAATACTGAACAAGCAGACGACAACACCTGCGCAGTTTGTTGGACAGAGCCCTCCGTCCCCTACAGAACGCGCTGTAATCACCTATATTGCACCGAGTGCTTCGAAAACCAGGTCAATGCAGCAATTACCAGCGTCAAGAACAGTCTTCCACTTCTTTGCCACTATAGCTCTTGCAGTCGCGCTTTCGAACTGGATGAGCTCCGTAACGCCCTCAGCTCGGATCGTTTCGAGTCACTCATGAAATCGTCCTTCGAATCCTATGTCAGAAGTCAACCACAGAGCTTTAAATATTGCCCAACGCCAGACTGCGGCCAGATCTACCGCGTTTCAAGCACGGATGAGAGGAACGGTACTAAATTATCTCGGAATTACTATTGCCCCTCGTGTTTGACTGCAGTCTGCACGTCGTGCCACGTCCTGGCTCACGTGGGCTACTCGTGCGACGAATACGAGAAGCTGAGGCGAGATGCGGAGCGAGATGCGCAGAAGTTCGCTGCGTGGAAGAAAGATCATGACGCGCGCGATTGTCCAAAATGCGGTACTACGATCGAGAAGAATGAAGGCTGCAATCACATGGAGTGTGTTGGATGCAAGGCGCACATCTGCTGGTTCTGCATGAAGGTCTTTGGTTCGAGTGGCGAATGCTATAGCCATATGACAGATTCTCATGATTGGGGTGTTTGAAGTGTGCTTTTGGTGGCGTTGAGGTTTTCAGGTGTGTGGTATTTGATATTTGGTTGGGCCTGTCAAAGACATATCAATAGCCAAAATCTCCACTTTTAGAGAAGCATGTCGTTAGACAAGCAGTAGGACATCTATAGCTAGAATTAAGCGAACTTGGTTAGCTATGAAATTCAATAATGTATCTAAGATATGCCCCCAGGACAACATGCGTTAGGTGATAATCTCATGTGCCGTTAAGGTGTATTCTCAATCTTTGGTGCCTTGGTTGTGCGTTTATGACCGTTTTCAATGTTCTTAGAGAAAAAGTACCAATTCCTACACATTTAAATTGTAACCGACTACCAGCACTGTACCGAGACACAAGATCGCCGCCTGGAAGGCTCCGAGACAGGATCAACCCTACCCTTATATGTCTCGGATATGGTCAAAAATTAAGTCATAGACTTCGGAGTTAGGGGTCTACTTTCATGTATTTATTCTACTTGATTCCCATAGATTTACAAGTCGCTCGTTCAATTCCCACACACTGCAAAGCTGACATAAATTCTACAGCGCTTCGGACGGTTATCAAATGTCACATGGGGCGGGAAGGAATGCCTCTTCGCTTGTTACCTTTGTTACTGGCGCGTGCGGTGCTTTGTATCAATGACCGCAATAAATATATTAGAGAAGCAACAGCATTAAACGGACTGACTGATTAGTGTACTTGAGGATGCCCGAGGTAATTGGAAAGGCATTGATCATCAGAAGGGATTAGCTCGTGCCCACCTCTGATGAGAAACTTAAATATCATGACCTTTTTGAAGTCAAAAAACCAGAAGAATGACTGTATAAAGCGAATTGCATTGTTGGCGCTCTTGTAGAGGTATCATATGCATATTTGGGTTAAAATGTCCTTGTATTAGGTATTTTCAGGCCCTCGTCACTGAAGTAGAAGATTGAAGTCCCTAAGCTCATGAATAGATATATGAATAATGAATTAGAGTGGTTCGTTATACTTTCAGAGTCTGTACAGCAGCTCTAAAGAGATGAGCCCATCAGAAACTATCCAAGACTTTCATGTAGAATCCCATCTTCCCATCCACCAACAAACTTATCTCATAAATCAGACGCTCCGTAAAAGATTTATTCCGGTGACACGGGATAGCGCATAGACTAACTCCTGGACCAATCAGAATAGCGCACTAATTTCAGCCCCCTGCGCACCCCCCTGCCACCA